>ERZ1370068.6872-contig-5827_pt1 | contig 38321 bp, 49 predicted proteins | sample MGYA00561227_ERZ1370068 | MGnify/ENA primary metagenome ERZ1370068 (study PRJEB38410, sample SAMEA6850437) | metagenome | study: Metagenomic assessment of the ecological functions of the soil: analysis of the soil microbiota associated with the...
TAGGAAACCGCGACGGTTTTTGTCGCGCTCGTCACGATGTGTCGCGTCTCACTCGCGCCGCAAATCGCACTCGCGACCCCTCCGGGCAATCTGAAGTCCGCCACGCACTGGCGCTTGGGGATAGCTGCGCACGCGCGATTCTCGAATGTCGCGGCACTCGATTGCTCCTGGCGCGTCAGGCCTCAGCGTAAACGCTGTCGCGAGGACACGATCGATGTACCAGCGGCGATTCAGCCTGGATTCTGATGGTGAGGAACCACGCGTGCAAACCTGCGGCGCATGCGTACTGCCACACGAAAGGCGCCAAGTTCCAGCGCGGCCGATGCCGCGAGGCGATCGGGACGACGGCAGATCGATCGCGCCCTCTGGCCTCGCTCGCCCCCGGCGGCACTCTCCAACTCGGGTTCTTCGGAGGAGAGCCGCTCGTGGAGGCAGAACTGGTGCAGCGGCTCATCGCGCATGCGCGCCGACGAGCCGCCACCGCGCGCTGCGGTGTCGAGCTGGAGCCTCACCACCAACGGGACGCAGACCTCGGACGGTGAGGTCGGTGATGACCGACCCCGCCCTGGACCTCGCCGTGAGCCGACGGCCGGCCGGAGGTCCGCGACCGCGATCGCGTCTCCGCCGATGGTCGCCGGAACCTCGGCCGCCGTGCTCGCCACGATCGGCCGCCTCGTCGTCGCCATGGACAACCCCTTCCGGGTGGCCATGGTCGTGCGCCCGTCGAACGTGGATCGCCTGCGCGAAGGGATCGCCTTCCTGCGCGGGGCCGGCGCGAGGTGCTTCGATCTCTCGCCGACCTGTGGACGCGCTGGTCCGCGGACGACGCGCGGCGGCTGGAGGAGGCGGTGGCGGACGTGGCGGAGGTCTGGGCGGCGGCCCTGCCCGCCGCTCGCCGCTGAGCCGGTCTCCGACGACAAGGCCGGCCGCCTGCGCAGCGCGGTCCCGTGTCCGGGAGTCGGCCCGCTGCGGCTTCTGGGTGTGCCGGGCGAGACCGCCGTCGCTCCTTCCGGCACGGCTCTACCCCTGCGAGCACGGCTCATCGGAGAGGACCTCGACGACAACCCGGTGCAGGCTGCCGGGCACTGCCCTCGGCGGCACGGACTTCCTGGCCGTACGGCCGGCGCCGGTGCGCGAGGACCCCGCCTGCTCGGCCTGCGCTGATGGAGGCGATCTGCAGCGCGACCTGCCGCTGCAGCAACTACGTGCGGACAGGCCGCGTGGGACCGGCCCGACGGGCTGCTCTGCCCGGCTCGAACAGGCCTGCGTGCGGGAAGTGGGCCGCGTCCTGAGGGGCGTGCCGTGCAACGGCCCGCGATGGCGGCGATGGAGGACGGTCATGGACGAGAAGCGCGTGGGTGATCCGCTGGCGAAGCGCGGGCAATGGACCAGGCCGCCTTCGACGATGTCAGGGGCGCCGTCCGAGCCCGTGCTGGGCTGCCCTGATGTCGGGCTTCAAGGGCGCTGGTGATGTTCCCGGCCGTGATCGGGATGGACTGCGGTCTCGGTACGAGGCGGGACCGCCACTCCCGCCTGAAGTGGGCCGAGCGTCGAGCGGCAGGTCGATGCGGCGGCGCAGGCGGAGGAAGGCCGCCCCGAGCGGCGGTGAGTGGTCCCGTCTCGCCCTGGCGCGTCCGCCCCGGATTCCTCCGCGTCGTCTTGCGGTACTGGTTCACGGCTTCGCGGTCTTCGGCGTCCTCGTGTTCGTGTACGCGATGAGCCTCCGCGTCAGGGGACCGTCACCTCCGGCTCCATGGGGCCGACGCTGCGCGGGACGAGCGTGCGCAACGGGGACGTCGTGGTCACCGGAGAAGATCTCCTACCGGTTCCGGCGGCCGCGCCGCTGGGAGGTCGTGGAGTTCCTTGACGAGGAGGTGGGCGTGCGCGTGATGAATGCGCATCGTCGGCCTCCCGGGCGAGAAAGTGGCCCTGCGCAACGGGACCTTCCTCATCGACGGCACGCCCGTGCCCGGCCGCCTCCCCCTCGAATCGCTCACGTATTACGCCTACGGCAGCCTCGCGAACGGAGCGACGGTCGCCTGCGGCGGCGGCTACTTCGTCGTCGGGGACGACCTCGCGGGACTCCCAGGACAGCCGGTTCGAGGGACCGCTGCCGGCCGACCCGCGTCCTCGGCCGGCCGTGGCTGGTGGTCTGGCCGCCCGGGCCACCGGCGGCTCGTCAATCCCTGACCGTCGGACCCCGGAGCTCCAGGCTACGAGTCGGCGCGTCGGGAAGTTCGCGACGACCCCCGCGAGCTGCTTCTCCGCCAGCAGCGCGTTGAGCTTGACGAGGTCCGCGGCGAAGACGTCGTCGAGCGCCTGGCGCGACTTCGCCGCCTCCTCGTGCAGGATCTGGTGCACCTCGCGCTGGGCCGCCGTCGGCGCGAAGTCGGTCTCCGAGACGCGGGCCAGCAGGTAGAGGAGCGCTCCGCCGTCCTCATCGGCAAAGCGCAGTGATGTCCTGGCCGCGGCCGGTGACGCGCATCTGGAATAGCGTCTCCTCGCACGGCCACGACCTTCTTGTCCAGCGCCTCCGCCGCGTCCTTCACGTCCTTCGTGCACCGGCTCCTTGCCGTCCTTCTTCTCGCCCAGCCGGACCTGGAGCGTCGCGAGCTGGCTGCGCATCGCTGCTCGGCCCGGTTGATCGCGTCCACGGTCTGCTTCGACGTCGTCGAGCAGCACCTTGACCAGGTCGCCCTGGGCGCGCACGTCGGCCTCGGTGCCGCCGGCACCCGGATCGCTCGAGGATCGTGACCGGCTGCGCTGAGCTCGCGGTCGCCGACGCTTGATCTTGAACCTCGCACCGCCGATCGGCGCGAGGATCGCCACGCGCAGACACGCCCGGCGCGGGAATCCCTCGACGCCGACCTTCATGTACTTCGCGCCCAGCGGGCTCGTCCGCAGCCGCGCCTCCCGCGTCTTGATCGAAGGCGAGGTCCCAATACGCGCGGTTGAGGCCCGCCTTGGCCACGCCCTGCCCGAACGTCCGGACGACCGCGCCCGACGAGTCCTCGACCTTGATCTCGATCTCGTCCTTCTGCTCGCCCGTCTCCTTGTCCTTCTCGCCCTTTGATCGCGGACGGCAGCCAGTAGTGGATGGGCACGCCGTCGGGCGGTTGAAGCCGGCGACCGGATCGTAGGCGGGCGCGTAGCGGCGCCTCGACGCCGCGGAACCGGTAGGTCGGCCGCGGCGGCAGGAGCTGCGCCTCCTCGGCGCGGTGCCGGCGAACTGCCGCAGCGGGGTCAGGTCGTCGAGGATCCAGAAGCCGCGGCCGTAGGTCGCGACCACGAGATCGCCGAACCGCTCCTGCACGGCCAGGCCGTAGACCGGCGCGTGCGGCAGGCCGGACTGGAGCGGCTGCCACTGCCCGCCGTCGTCGAACGAGACGTAGAGCGCCGTTCTCGGTGCCGAGGTACAGCAGGCCGCGGCGCGCCGGGATCCTCGCGCAGCGCGTGGGCGTAGCTGAGCGGGCTCTTCGGGATGCCGCCGACGATCAGCTTGAAGGTGCGGCCGAAGTCGGTGGTCTTGTAGACGAACGGATCGCGGTTGTTCACCTGGTGCAGGTCGTACGACGACGTAGGCGGTGCCGGCGTCGAAGCGCGACGGCTCGATCCAGCTCACCGTCCCCCACGCGGGCAGGCCCGGCACGTTGCGCCGTCACGTTCGTCCAGCTCTGCCCGCCGTCCTGCGTGACGTGGAGCTGGCCGTCGTTGGTGCCGGCCCAGATCAGGCCCGCGCTTCAGCGCGCGACTCCGCGATCGCGAACACCGACGCCCGCGTACTCGACGCCGATGTTGTCGGGCGTGAGGCCGCCCGAGCTCTGCTGCCGCGATCTTGTCGTTCACGCGTCAGGTCGGGGCTGATCACCTGCCAGGTGGCGCCGCCGTCGGTCGTCTGGTGCACGTGCTGGCTGCCGACGTAGATGCGGTTGTGGTCGTGGGGCGAGATCGTGAGCGGGAACGTCCACACGAAGCGGTACTTCAGATCCGCCGCCGGCCAGCCGATCGTCGCTCGCGGCCAGATCTCGACCGCGCGCGCGGTGTTGGTGCGCGCGCGTCGTAGCGCGTGACGATCCCGCCGACGCTGCCGAAGCCGGAAGCGCTCGACCAGACGATGTCGGGGTTCTCGCGGATCCGGCGTGGCCCAGCCGCTCTCGCCGCCGGCCACGCTCGTCCACATGCCTCGCGTGATGTTGGGCTGGTCGTCCTGGACGCCGAGCTTGCTGTTGCTCGGGCCGCGGCTCGACGGCCCGTCCTGCCGGTTGCCGTAGACCCAGTACGGGATCCGGTCGTCCACGGTCACGTGGTACATCTGCGCGATCGGGAGCTGGACCTGCGCAGCCACGTCTTCGCGCGGTTCGTCGCTGATGGAGACGCCGCCGTCGTGGCTGACGGCGATGCGGTTGCCGTTGCCGGGATCGATCCAGATGTCGTGGTGGTCGCCGCCCGGCGTCGTCGAGCGGCGGGCGGGTCGACGATCGTCTTGCCGCCGTCGCGCGTCTTCGACCAGGCCGCGGTCAGGAAGTAGGCCTCGTCCGGATCGTCGGGCTCGACGGCCATCCGGTTGTAGTAGTGCGTGCGGCCGCGCGACCTGCCGGTCGGCGGTCATGAGCGCCCACTTCCCGCCCGCGTCGTCCGAGCGCCAGAGGCGGCCGGTCGGCGTGTCGCTGCCCTTCCAGGGCTGGCCGTCGCCCACTTCGATCGAGCGCGTAGACGCGGTCCGAGCTCGCACGCGTCATGGCCAGGCCGACCTTGCCCCACGGCTTCGGAGGCAGGCCGTTGCCTTCGACCGGCTTCCAGGTGACGCCGCCGTCGCTCGAGCGGTACATCCCGCTCCCGCGGTCCCCGCTCTCGCGGCCCCAGGTGTGGATCTCGAGCTGCCACATCCCCGCGAACAGGACGCGCGGATTGTTGGGATCCATGACCAGGTCGGAGCAGCCGGTCTTCTCGTCCACGAACAGCGTCTTCGCCCACGTCTTGCCGCCGTCGCTCGTGCGGAAGACGCCGCGGTCCGGCTGCGGTCCGTAGGCGGTGCCCAGCGCGCAGGCCAGCGCGACGTCGGGATCGCGCGGGTCGACGACGATGCGGCGATCCGGCCCGTCGCCTCGAGACCGGCGCGCGTCCAGGTGCGGCCGGCGTCGATCGAACGGAACACGCCCCAGCCGAGCCGAGATGTTGCTGCGGATGAACGCCTCGCCCGTCCCCGCCCAGACCACGCTGGGATCGGAGGGAGCCACGGCCAGCGCCCGATCGACGAGACCGGCTGGTCGTCGAAGATCGGCCTCGCCAGTTCACGCCGCCGTCGGTCGTCTTGAAGATCCCGCCGGAGGCCGCGCCCGCGTAGTAGACGCTCGGATCGCCGGGCACTCCGGCCACGGCGGAGACGCGATTGCCCTCGGGCCCGATGTAGCGCAGCTTCAGCGCGCCGAACGGTCCGGCGGAGGGCGCGGCCGGCGACGGCACGGCCGAGGGCTTGGGCGACGGCGCGGCCTTGGGCTGTTCCGCGGCACCGGTTGTCGCGCCCGCCGCGACCGCGAGCGCGAGGAACAACCACTTGAACACACGCATCGACGTCTCTCGCCGCCCCCGCAGCAAGCGCGGCGAAGTCTATCACCGGGGCCGGAGCCTCCGTCCTCTCGGGGCCATCGGCCCCTGACCACAGCTCCGGAGACGTCAGCGGGCAGGTGACGATGCCCACTCGGTGGGGACGGCCGGGATGACTAGAGCACCTTGAGGTACTCCAGGAGCGCCTTCTTGTCCCCTTCACTGAGTTCGGTGCCCCATTCGTGCCCACAACGGCTGTTCCCGGAGTTCCGATCCGTGCAGTCCGTCGTCTTCAGCTTGTAATGAACTTCGTCTGGTCCGTCGCGAGCCCGACCTTCTCGAGGTCGTAGGCCGGGCCGATCGCGAACTCGCTCCGGGCGGTCCTTCGCCGGGGCCAGCAACTTCGCGAGCGTCGGGACGGACCCGTTGTGCAGGTAGGGTGCGGTCGCCCAGATCCCTTCGAGCACGCGACTCGTAGGCGATGCCTCCGCCGGCAAACCAGCGCACCGGGAGCGGGCGTTGAACGCGCCCTTCAACGCTTCGGTCTCCGGTGTGAGCGGCGACTTCAGCGCCGCCGCGGAACTCCCCTGGATCTCCGGGCTGACCACGGGGAGCTTGTATTGCACGATGGCGCCGACCACGGCCGTGCGCAGGACGTTGAACGCCGTGTCGACGTTCTTGAGCTCTTGCGTCACGAATGGGATCTTTGCTCCATTCAGGGCGCCCGTCTGGGCGTCTCTCTTGAGAATGTCGTATTGTCGGGAGTCCGTGCCCACGTCCTGGATCGGCGTGGCCCAGGTCTTCTGGATGAGGGATCGTATCTTCCCCGTTCGGATCCCATGGCATTCGGTACAGCCGCCTTGAGCCTTCGGCCGCTCGAGAGACGGCCCGGCCCTGCTCGGCAAGGTTGACGTCCACGGGCCACGGCCATTTCGGCGGGCCCAGCTTCCGGACCAGGTCTTCCAGCGCCTCCAGGCCGGAGAAGTTGGCCGAGTTGTCGTTGAGGTACTCGATCCCGAGGTGCCACCACGCCGCCTTCCGGGGATGGAACACGCCGAACACGCCGCAGACCTCGCCCAGGTTGCGGGACAGGCCCAGGATGTCGTTGCCGTTGTCGGCGAATCCGGGCCACTGGGCCTGGTCCTGGGTCGCGGCGTTCCAGATGAACGGATAGTGCGCACGGGCGCGTCGGCGACCCTGATGTTTTCCTTGATGATGTAGCTGTTGGACGGCGGGCCCAGATCGAGGCCGGTGAGCCGATTGAAGATCATCGAGACCGCGTCCAGCCGCGCCGGGCCCCATGGTTGCGCCGGCAGGGCCCCGCCATGAGCGTGTGGAAGGGCAGGTGCCAGGCCTCGAGGTCCTTCCGCAACCGCGCCTTCTCGGCGGGCGGCGGCGATGGGCCCAGGGACGGCCTCGGCGAAGCCGGAGAACGCCTCCGGGGTCTTCAGGACCGCCGCCACCGAGGCGTCGAGGTCCGCGAGGAAGCTCTGGAAGTCGACGATCGCGGGACCGCCGTCGATACGGTAGGAGCTTCCCGCGACTTCGATCTGACGCGTGTGGCAGGCGGCGCACGTCATGCCCATCACGGGACCGCCGCTTCCGTGAGCGACCGTGAAGCCGACGGGCAGGCCGGCCACCGGGCTCGACTCGTTGACCAGGTACCCGTAGCCGGCCCAGGCTGCCCTGCAGGAAGGGCTGGCCGCCTGCCTGTTTCAAGGCCGCGATCCAACGCAGCGGAATCAGCCGCGAGCCTTGATCCCGGCCGTAGAAGTCCTTCCTGGCCTCCGGCGTCCATCGGGTGCCCTGGTCCATCGTCACGTAGGCCGGAGCCGGTTGGGCGAGGAGACCGGCCGCCCCATCGAGAGGAGCGCCGTCGCCAGGCCGGCCGTCTTGAGCACCATACGGTTCATCAACGCCTCCTCAGAAGGAGCACGCCTACTGCGCTTGCATGACCTCGTCGTAGACCGCCCGCACGTTCGCGCGCAGGGAATCCGAGGATCGCCGTGATCTTCACCGCCTTGTTCTCGTGATCGCGGTTCTGGCACGTGGCCTGGTCGTAGTCGAACCCGAGATGGTGGAGCCCGACCAGCTCCCGCGGTCGTCCAACACCCCGGCTCCCGAGCTTCCGCCCTCCGTATCGCAGAGGTGGGTGAACTCGGATTTGACCGCCGCCTCGCGCCAGCCCTGGTAATCGACGCGGTTGATCGTGCAATTCCACGACAGCTGCTTGGTCTTGCCGGCCGGGTGATGCGCAATCCGGACCGGCTGATTCGCCTGGACGCCGGGCCCGGCGTGAGCGTTGTCGAGGGCGGCCTTCGCGATCTTCACCGGCCGGTTCGGACCGAAGTAGTCCAGCGGCGTCGTCCGCAGGATCGCGAAGTCCAGCGGCTCGCTCGTGGCCGCCACGGCGCTGACCGTCAGCTCGCGACTGATCTCGTCGCCGTCGAAGTGACAGGTCGATGATGGTGTCGCGGAGGATGTCGGCGTTCCATTGCGCCGCGGGCGGAAGCCAGGGAGGAGCGCCGCAGTGCCAATTCGTCAAGAAGAGGTCTTTCGTGATCATGACCCCGCTGCACACCCACGACGTCTTCAGCCAGCTGGAAACGAGCAGGCCCGCGGGGTCGCCCAGCTTGCGCATGGCGGTGTTCACCTGCGTGATCGGGGCGAAGGCCGGGTTGTTCGTCTGGAGCGAGTAGTACGGGTTCTGCGCGGCCGCCGGCATCCACACGTATTCGTTGAACTTGATCGCCGGCTTCTGCCCGTCAGGCAGGGCTGGAGATCGAAGATCGCCTTGCGGCCGGCCACGCGCCGCGTCCATCGCGTGTCGGTCGAGGTGAAGTCGCTGGGACCGAACACCTGGACCGGGCGGTAATCGGCGTCCCGGACGTTGAAATACCACGGGCACGCCGGGACCGACGATGCGGTGAAGCGGACGCGGACGTAGCGGGCGCCGGTCTGTTCCGGTGACGGATACGAAACGGCGCTCCACCGATTGGCGTGAAGTCGTCGAGAACCTGCTCGCGGGTCCCGAGCTCGGTGACGAGCCTCGCCTCCGTCGAGCAGGCCGGCTGGGAGCCGCGGGCGCGGCCGCCGCCAGCGCGACGGCGACGACACCGGTGCCGATGGCCAGACGGCTCATTGCGCCGACGTCGGGTACTTCAGGACGAGATCTTCGATCTGGTCCAGGGTGACCGCCGTCGTCACCGGCGCGCCATCTTGCGGCCTCACGGTGAGCTTGCACACGGCCGTGGTCCCCGCCCCCGCCGTCAGCGGCCCGGGACCGATCTTCTTGATCAGGCCCCTGCGAAGCCCGTGTAGACGACGGAGCTGCCGTCCCGGCTGGAGATCCGCCAGATGTCCTTGGTGGCAACGGTCTCATCGTGTCCGTCGACGTTGATGTTGAGAGAAGGGACTTCCCACGCGATCGCGTCGTACGGCTCGGGATCGCCGCCGCCCGTCTTCAACCAGTACTTGCGCGGATCCAGGATGGCGAAGGCGGGGTCGATGACGCCCGCGGCCAGTTTTCCGTGGCGCTGGGATCACCGATCAGCTCGATCGGCATGGATGTGGCCTGCAGCCGCACCTTCACCTGGGCCGCGTCCTTGTAGATGTCGGGGAACCTCGACACCATCGCCGAGGCCAGGCCGGCCACGAACGCCGTGGCCTGCGACGTTCCGCTGCCCTTGGTGTATTTGGCCCCGGAGGCCGTGCTCAGGACGTCGCGGGCGGGAGCGGCGACGTGCACGAAGCTGGCGGACATGTTCGCGTTCGCGAGGAGCTGGGCCGAAGGCGCCACGCAGGGACTGCAGCCGGTGACGATGATGACGTTCTCCTGGTCGCCGAGGTTCATCGGGGCCTCGGCCGTCGAGAACGTGACGTCCTGCGGCAGCTCGCCCTTGAGGGGATCGGCCTCACCGGCCGCCGCCACCACCAGCGGCTTCTCCTGCACGACGAACCTCTTGGCCAGCCCGTCGTTCATCCGCGACGCCCGGGAGTTGTGGACCCCCGTCGGCCAGCTCGTCGCAAACATGTAGATCTGGAACGACCCGCGGCTGTCGGCGTCCGCCTGGCGGTCCGAAACCTTCTTGGCGACGGTCATGAGCGCCGTCGAGAGCTTGTCCCAGTTCCACCAGGTGATCCGCGCATCGGGATCGACACCCACCAGCCCGAAACGGTTGTCCCGGGCGCCGATGATGCCCGCCAGATGGGTGGCATGGTAGGCGTCGTTCCAATCGAGCACCTCGAAGGACTGGCGCCCGTTCACGACCAGGGCTTCGTTCTCGTAGCTGCGATCCGGCTCCTCGCCCGGGATCGCATCCCTGAGATCCGGGTGCATCACGAGGGCTTGTCGATCAGAACGATCTCGGGGCACGCCACGCCGACGCACGCAGGTTTCCCAGGGAGGGTCGTCGCCCCGAGAAGGACAGGACCGAGCCCTGCTCACCTTCGAGCAGATTCGCGCGGTTCGTGTAGACCTTGTCGAGCGTGGTGTAGGACGCCGGCAGCTACGCCGTCCTGGAACGTGCTCGAGAAGTACTTGGCCCCCGGCGGGCGGGGCGTTTCGATGCCGACGACGATGTTCTCGGACTTCAGCCCCGCGATTCGATCGCGCGCGCTCTCCAGGTCCGTCGGATTCGCAAACGGGATCCGCAGCTCGTAGGCGCGCAACTCCACGCGTCGCGAGCCGCCGGCGGTGGGCGAAGCGTTCGCTTGTTTCGGGTGCGCCAGCACGGCCTTCCAGTTCTGCTCGATCTCCGCCGCCTTCACGGCGTCGGCCCGATCCCGAACGACCCCTCGGAGAACTGGACGGCGGGATACCGGACCTTCTCCCCGACGGACAGCGGCTTCGGACGAAATTGCGGCCGTTGAGCGCATTGGCGAATTGGGCCATCGCGGCCGAGAAGCCGGGGAGGTTGAGGCCCTGCCGGTAGATGGACTCTACGCGCTCGCCTTCCGCGATCGTGTGCGACTGAATCGGCACCGCCTTCAGGTCGGTCAGAACGCGAAGCGACGGCGGCGGCGTTGTCGACGACCTCCCGCCCTGGAGGGAGACCACCAGGTCACCCGCCGGCGGAGGCGAGGGCGAGGGATGGCGCGCGCCGCCGCCTCTGGAGGCCGTACGAGGCGACGATGGCCGGTGCGATCGTATTGAGAGAACTCGAGCTTGAGAGACCCGCCACTACCGCAGAAGTAGTGCATGACCGACTTCGGGTCGTACGGCGTCAGGGGCCGCCACGATGTTGCACTCGCCGAAAGCACCCGGAGACGCCACGGATAGTGCTCATGGCGGTAGCCGAGGACGTGACCGAGCTCGTGCCGGAACACCCCTACCGGGGTCGAAGGCGTTTTCAAAGAACGACGGGTCCACCTCGGGAGGACGCGGCGGGCCGGAGGGTCGTGCGGAAAGAACGCCGAAGCGATGAATTGTCCCCCGGCATCGACCATGCGGACGGTGAAGTTGGCGTTGGCCGCGGCGGGCTGGCCGTCCTGCTCCTTGACGTGCGCGAAATCGAGGCCGCACTCTCCACAGACCGTCTCCCACTCCATCGTGGCCTGCTCGATGGCCTTGGCCCGCTCGATCGGCGTGGTCCTGCGTCTTGAACGAGGATCGGTCGATGACGTAGCTCAGCTTCCGCTGGTCCGGCGGATAGAAGTCCGGCGTTCCGCGGAACAGGTTCACGAGTAGCTTCGGGCCGGAGGTCCACGATCGTTTCCTTCCTGTCCCGAGATGAGATGGGCGCGATGACCTCCTGCTCGGTCATCTTGAGGTCACCCTCCAGGATGAAGTAGTTGCCCACCTGAGGGAGCTGCGCCAGATAGGCCTGGCGCTTGGCCTCGTCGAACGGGTTCTGGCGCGCCTCCTCGAACCGCTGCAGCAGCGCCTGCTCGGCGGCCGCGGAGCTCGGCGGAGGCTTTGTCATGGACGCCATGGCTGCGGACCGGGGCCGCCCATAGAGCGAACGATGTCCGGCGACGTCGATCTCCGATAGCGCGAACCGGAGCGAGCCGCCCCCGCCGCAGAAGTAATGCATGACCGGAATGCGAGGTCGTACGGCGTCAGGGGCTGCCAGCGGCTGTCCTCGAAGCCACAGCCCGGGATGCCGCGGATGTGCTCATGGCGATATCCGAGGACGTGGCCCAGCTCGTGGCGGAACACGCCGACGGGGTCGTACTGCGAATTGAAGAAGATCGGATCGACCCCGCAGGACCCGCCGCGCCGGCGGATCATGGGGGAAGAACGCCAGGGCGACGTAGCCGCCGCCGCTTGTCCTGCTGCCGCACGACGAAACCGGTCTTGGCCGCCGGGCCCGATGGGGCCGCCTCGAGCTCGACGAAGTTCGATCTGGCACTCTGGACAAATCCCCTGCCATTCCTTGGCCGCCTGCCGGACGGCGGTGAGGGCCAGCTCGTAGCCCTTGCCGCTCGTGAAGCTCGCCTTGTCCACGTAGTAGCCGAGGCGGCGGTCGGGACCGCGGCGTAGAAGTCACGGTCGCGCCGTCGTGCACGTTGACCACGAGCTCCGGACTGATGCCGGCGCGTGGTCCCCGCGTGGGAGAGGCCGGAAAAGGTACGCACTGGACTTCCGTCGCCGATCATCGCGAGGGTCGCCTTCGACGACGTAGTAGTCGCCGTCCCGCGGCAGCGCCCAGATAGGCCTGGAAGCGATGCTCGTCGAACGGCTGCTCGATCGCCCGCTCGTGGATGATTCGGGTGTCGACCTCTGCGCGTGCGCGTGGTCCGGCCATCAGCGCGAGAACCGCGTGAAGCTGCCTCGACGAGGATCCGCAGGGCGGTCGGACGCATCATCTGCTCCGGCGAGCGGCGTTCAGGGGACGGGTGGAACATGTTTGACCTCGAGGCGGTAGTCACCCGGCGCGAACCCGTGGACCATCACGTGCGCCTGGCTCGCTGCCGCCGGAACCGTGAGCGCGCAGGTTTCGTTGGGGACCGACCAGATACGGGCGGCAGTCGTAGGCCGTCAACCTCGGTGCGTTCGTGAAACGCACGTAGAGGTCGGATCACCGGTGCCGACGGGCCCGCTGGATATCCGCCTGGAAGGTGGTTCCCCGGAGCGACGGCAAAAAGGACCGTAGGCCTTCTGGACGTTTGCGCCTCACGGACTGCGCATCGAACACCTTGCTTTGCGGCTGACCGGTGGATGGGACCGCCGGGTTGAGCGGGCCTGCACTTCGCCTGTGCCTCCGCCGGAAGCTGTGACGTCGAAGGCAAAGCCGGCGGCGGGGCCATAAAACGCAGGCGGCACCACTCTTGTCCTGTCGGTGAGCTTCAGGCTCCAATCACCCTGGCCGTTGCACTGCGGATAGTACGCGACGGAGAACGCGTCGTAGGTGCTGAGCGGACGCCAGTTCTGCCCGAAGCAGGTCCCGACCTCGGCCGGGTGGTGCTCGGCCGGAAGCCAGCGTGTGGCCCAGCTCTCGTGGCGGAGCACGCCGGTGAGCCGAAGACTCGGTCCTGGGCAGTGTCAGGCGCGCTCGTCGATCAGCACGTTCCGTGCCGTCCCCGGCTCGTTCGGGAAGAAGGCGCGGCCAGGTACTCCCTGGTCCACGCTGACCGGCCGCACATCGAAAACGACGGCGGTATTGGCCTCGGTGCAGTTGGCGTCCTGGCCGGCGTCGTGGACGAAGTCGACCGCCGCGACCTGCTCCCACGCGCCCGTCGCGCTCTCGATGTCTTGGAGCACCTTGCGCGCCGCGGTCCGAAGCCGTGCGCTGACGCAGTAGGTGAGCTTCCTCTTCTGATCCTGGTTCCAGACCGTGTCCATCCCGCTCACCATGTTGAGGATGAGGAGAAGTCGGCGCCGGGGGCTTGACCTCGGTGTCGAAGAACTCCTTGAGACGCTTGTCGTCCACGATGGCGGTGTCCCCGTTGACGATGTACTTGCCGCCCGCGAAGGGCTCCTTGTATACGGTCTCCTTGAAGTCCTCGAAGGTCAGGCGGAGGCCCGCATGCGGCGATCGCGATCGGCCGCGCGCTTGAGATCCCCGAGCCTTGGCCACGGCGCTCCGCCGTCGCTTCGATCCGCTGCACGGCCGGAGTCGAGCGGGGCGCCGGAGTCGGAGACGCGGCCTCGCGCGGTGCCTCCGGCGGGTTGCATCCAGCCGTCCCCAGCACCACGGCCACCACCAACAGGGTGAAGCGCGCGGCCTGGTCGAGCCCGTGAAGCGTTCTCATCTCGCCTCCCATTCGTCTATTCGCGCTTCTTCGCGCGCTCGCGACACGTGTTCCCAACGAGAGTGACGAGGTCGACACCGAGACCAGCGCCTGGGCGCGCGGAACGTGGCCGCCGCCTGCTCACGGTCCTCGTATTCGATGCACAGCTCCGTTTCGCCCTCGAGTGCCGAATCGCCGGCTCTCGAGCGTGACGGCCATTCCTTGCGCGCGGTCCGCTTCCACCAACGCACGAACCCTTCTGCAGTGCCTCCCCTGGCCTCGGCAGGAACACCCTCGCCCCTTGACAGCGCCTGTACGGAGAACCCGGAGATCGGGGCTCCCGCCGGCTGGCCGCCTTCGTCCCATCCGCCCTCGGTTGAGCAGGCTTCGCGGTCCGGCCGTTTCGTCATCGGGCTGGCGGCTGCGGCGCTCGGCGAGGCGGCCCGGGAGGAGACGTCTTCGCCTTCTGCGTTGACAATTTGGGCTTCCACAGCCATGGCACCCGGGCTAGGTGCCGGCTGGCCACGAGGCGTGCGCTCCGCAGCGCCCGCGATCCGCAAGCCCCGTCGACCAGCGCAATCCGAGACCGAACCTGCATTTCCCCACTCCGCCACCGCCGGACGTTCCGGGCCCTCACCCGCCCGGTACTCAGCGGGGGCGCTCGACAGGGTCGTCTTGGAGAGCGTGGCCTCTGCCGCCTCTGGCCGGCGGAATCAGCGGGTCGAGCAGAACGACGAGGCGGCAAGCAGAGAGCGGAGACGAGGACGCAACGGACGACACGCGATCGCATGCGAGAACCTCGACGTACGCCAGAGAAGCGCCAGACAAGGAGGCGCTGACACTGACTGAAAGCAGAATCCAACGACGCGGGCCCGTCGGAATGCGCGGACCATATTCCTTCGCGCGACGACGAGTCAAGCGGAAATGCGTGTCGTTACCTATACGCTGTTCGTAACGGCCCGCCCTTTGGCCCAAAGTCCCATAGACACGACCAGGCGCGCGGGTGTTCACTGCTCGGCAAGGACAGATTTCAGGAGGAGTCATGAACGCGGTGACTGTCTCGTCGTTCGTCCTGGCCGGCCTGGTCGCGCTGTCGCCCCTGGCCGGCGCCGACGATAAGCCCAAGCAAGAAGCCCCGAAGATCAAGATCCCGGAGCCCGGGGTGCCGCAGATCGATGACCATGGAGGGCCGCTACGTGCGCGCGGCCTACAACAACGAGGGCTACGTCATCCTCGGATACCGCCTGGTCAACCTCTCCGTGGGCGAGAAGTGGATGCTCCTCGAGGTCGGCATGACCGTCCGCGACGGCGTGGACGACTACACCCTCAAGCGTGACGCCATATCGCTCGAGACGCCCGACGGAAAGACGATCCCCTGGCGTCGATGGAGGAGTTCCGGAAGGGCGACACGCGGGCGCTGGAGTCTCGGGAGAAGGTGCAACGCGATTCCATCAACTACTTCCCGCCGAGCGCGTAGCCGCGCGTGCCGCATCGGCTTCTTCTCCCAGATGGACTCTCGGGCCATGGCCTGGGACCAGGTCGATCTGTCCTACCAGCGCGCCTGCCTCGGGCGGCTCTATTTCGAGATCCCCGGTGGGATCACGTACGGCCAGCATTGGCTGAACGTGAAGTTCAAGGACAGCCTCGATCCGCGTCCCGTTCCGGATCCTGACCAAGGAAGAAGACAAGCTGCTCGACAAGCACTACAAGAGCATCGAGAAGCAGGTCGAGGAGGCCTTCTAGCCGCCGAAGAAGAGCTGACGGGCCTACTCCGGGGCCGTCCGCCAGTAGCCCGGCCGCGCGAGCACGTCACCCTTCGCGCTGCGAAGCCGGACTTCGAGCTGTGCCAGCCGGCCGGGCCGGGGCCGCGCGGGACGTATCGGAGGACGTAGCGCGAGCGGATGTCCGCGAGAACGTCGAGGAAGCGCGCGCCTGAGGTCGCGCTCGCTCGAGGCCTCGAACACCCTCCCCCGGTGGCTCGCGCGACGTGACCGAGGAAGGCCTCCTTCGGTCGCCCGGTGCGCGCACCGTCACCCGTACACGGTGGCGTTCGAGCGCCCCGCCGCCTCCACGACGTCCGAGGCGGAGAGCCAGCTCAGGTTGTCGATGCCGTCGCTGAACACCACGACGGCGGTGCGGCGGTCGCCGAGCTCGCGGAGCCGGAGCGCCGCGTAGACCGCGTCGACGAGCGCCGTGTTCCCCGGGAACACGCGGTCGAGAGCGCGCCTCACGCCCGCGAGGTCGGTGGTCATGGGCTGGAGGAGCTGGACCTCGCTGGTTGAACGCGAGCAGGGCCCCTTGCTCGCCGGTGCGCAGGCCGTCGAGGAACGCCCCCGCGGCCGCCCGAAGCGAGTCGAGCTTTCCCCGCTCACGCTCCCGCTCGCGTCGAGCACGAGCACCGCGTCCACTGGCGTCTGCTCCTCCTGTATCTGCTCCAGGTCCTGACGATCCCCTCGTCGCGCAGCTCGAAGTCGGCCGCAGTGAGTCCGCCGACCGGCGAGCCCCGCGCGTCACCAGGACCTCGACCCGGACGACGCCGATCTCCGCGCGGAACACCGGCGGCGCCTGGGCGGAGGCCGCGGCCAGCAGCGTGGCCGCGAGGAGGCCGGTCATGGGCCGAGCGGGCGATCCCAGACGCGGTTGAAGGCGGCCTGCGCCAGCCCCGGGGGCCGATGGGGTACAGGAACCAGGGGTCCGGCGGCTGGGCCGGCCGCCGGGTCGGATCGAGGAGCGCGCCGACGAGCTCGCGGGAGGCGCCGGGCCCGGACGACTTCTCGAGCGCGTGAGCCAGCGCCGAGACGTGCGGCCTGGCTGTCGGGCCAGGCCTCGAGGGCACGCCGGTACGAGCGGATCGCATCCTCGGAGCGTCCGTTGCGCTCGGCGGCCCGGCCCAGGAAGAGACGGGCCAGGTAGCGCTGGCGCTCCGTCGTGGCCTTCGCGTCGACCTCGGCGAGCAGCGGCTCGGCCTCGATCGCGCGGTTCGTGTCGAGCAGCAGCTTGCCGAGACGCAGCCGCGCCTCGTGCGTCGAGGGATCGACGGCGAGGGCGTCGCGGAACGCCTTCTCCGCATCCTTGCGCGCACGCGCCGCGTCCGAGTCGCGGTGCTGGACGGCCTTCTCCGTGGCCAGGCCGGACGCCACGCAGCCGAGCACGAGCTGGACCTCGGCATCGCGCGGCGCCTCGAATGCGGCCTGGGCGGCGAACGGACCGGCGGCTTCGGCGTAGCCGAGGGCGAGCGCGGCGGAGGCCAGGGCCACGTAGAAGTCCCGACCGACGATCGACTCCTTGAGCTCGAGCGACGTATCGACCGGACGATCCTTGAAGGCCTGCCGGCGCATCGTGGTCCAGTTCCTCCTGTCCGCCGCGGCGCGGCGCGACCACTGCAGGAGCTCGGAGGCCGCGTCGAGGTGGATCCTTCGCCGGCCGGAGCCTCTGTTCCTGGAGGAACAGGATCCCGGCCTGCGCGTGCATGAGAACGGCCGCCTCGACGGTGTGGAAGTCGATGTCGTCGGGGTCCTTCGCCTCCGATCTCAGGTGCTTCTCGTTCTGCCGCAGCGCCGCCGTCGCCCCCGCGATCTCGCGAAGCCCCCACTGCCGGATCTCGCGCAGGGCCGCCGTGCGATACCCCGAGCCGTATTGGGCGGCCGTGGCGAGGTAGAGCCGCAGGTCCTTCTGTGACCCGACCGCGAAGGAGGGCAGCAGCACCAGCGCGGCTACGAGCCGAGTCAAGAGCGCGTCACGCGGGAATCCGCAGCAGCTTGTGAGCGTTGCCCCAGGCGATCTTGCGAAAGACGTCGGGTGAGGCCGACCGCTTCGAGCACGCCCAGTGTCTCGCGCGCCACGCACTTCCCCGCCAATCGGGCGGCCGCCGGGTTGTTGGCCTGGCTGACGCCGGCGCCGTGGCCGTCACTGCAGCTGCAGTCGCTGCCGAAGAGCAGCTTGTCCTGATGGCGCTTCAGGAAATCGGCGGTGAACTCCGGATCGCGTGAGAGCGCGTTGTTGCCGGAATTGGCCGAGACGTCTCCGAACAGATTCGGATGATCGCCCAGCCAGCGGTCGGTGACACCGCCGCGCTTGATGGGGCCGGTCGGATAGGCCGCTTCGTTGTGATAGTCGGCGCTGACGTTGGCCCAGAAGGCGTCCGCGTGCCCGATGAAGGTCGTCTTCGGGTAGGCCTTCAGTACCGACGCGAACGTCTTGGCGTAGCCCGGTGCTCCAGGTCCCTTCGTTCGGGAAGTGATCGACTTCCTGGAAATGGATCAGCAGCGGCACGCGCAGATCGGCGGCGAGCGCATAGATGCGACGCAGCTCCGGACCGTCGGCGGCGACATGGAACTTCAGCTCGCCGAAGCCCTGGGCTCCGTCCTTGACCGCCTGCGTGAGCACCTGTTCCGCGTCGGGCTTGGCCACGTCGTAGCTGTTGAACCAGGTGAAGCGCCCGGGCGCGGCGGCCTCCAACGCCTTGACCTGCTCGAGGGCGTCCCCGCGCGTGAGGAGGTTGGCCTTCGTGACGCCGGCGCCGTCCAGGTGCGCGAGGTTGCTCTCGGGCTTCGGGCGAAGGTGGAAATGCAGGTCGAAGACCGGCGCCCCCACTCGTTCGCGGGTGTCCCGGTGCTCTGCCCGCGGACCGCCGGAAAGGCGGCGGCGGCGGCGACCGTTCCGAGGAATTCACGGCGGTTCATCTGAGGTGCCTCCGATCTACGGCGCGGACTCGAGCAGCATCACCGCGTCTTCCCAATGTCCGGGCACGGTGAAGGCCTGCGTGCGCGCCTCGGGGAATGTCTTGCCGTTGAGGTTGCCCGTCAGGATACGTCCCGGCCTCCCGGCGCTCTCCGGTCGTCGGGCTGATCCAGGTCACGCGCACGCTCTTCGGACAGGATCTGGTCGAGGTGGAGCGTGAACGTGCATCTGGCTCGAGAGGTAGACGAGGGCCGCGGTCTCCCGAACGGATCGCATGGCGGCGTTGAGCGTGCGCTCGCTTCCGATCCCTGTCGCGAAGAGTCCCTGGTCGGGCGTCATCTCCCACCAGGGCAGGGACGTGACGATCTCCTTCATCATCGGGCGACGTGGGCGGCGCCGGGCGTGTCGAACGTCTTGTCCCAGCCCGGCTCCATCCGCCACATCTGGTTCTGGCCGTACGTGTGGAACCCTCCCGCCATCACCGTCCACCACGCCTGACGGCGGACGACCAGCGGCGTGATCGGGCCCTGCGGATATTCTGGCCCGTCCTCGTAGGCACCTTCTCCGAGGACGACCGGCTTGCGCGGCGAGAGCAGCGCGTCGGCCAGCACCGCGGGGTGGATCTTGGCCCACTCCGTCCAGGTCTCGATCATGTCGAAGGCCAGCCAGTCTTCATTGTGGAAGAACTGCGACGACGAGCGCCACCCGCAGGGGTGATACGTGATGAGGTGGGCGCCTCCGTCGCCCTCGCGCAGCCCGCGGGCCAGCTCGCGGTAGACGCTCCTCGAAGCCGGTGGGCACGCGGTCGCCGCCGTTGACCCAGATGACGTTGGGCGCGCTGCGATACCGCGCTCCGAGCCACCGGCCGTAGTGCGCGCGCTCGCGTCGCGTCGATCGCCCGCACGTCGTTCACGTAGTAGCCCCACGTCGGGAGCATCGCGAGGACGAGACCGTGCTGGTCGGCGAACTCGACCAGGGCGTCCACGTGGCGGAAGTAGGCGTCATTCGGCGTACTGGCGTCGTCCTTCAGCCACGGCTTGTCGCCATTTGCGTTCGCGAGCGGCGTCTTGCTCTCGAACCCGCTGCCGAGCCCCCAGGCCAGCACGCCCTGGATCGACGGTGAAGCCCTTGTCGCCGCGGCTCGCGAGATAGGCCTCGGCCTGCTCCTTCGTGTATTGGGCGAAGAGCGGCCAGGCCGTGTCTCCCAGCCAGAAGAAGGGCCGGCCGTCGCGATCCGTGAAGTGGCGGCCATCCGCGCTCACCCGGATCGGCCCGTTCACGGTCGCCGCCGCCAGCGGCGTCACGCCGGGACTGACGGCCATCGCCAATAGAGCGGCGGCCAGGATTCGGAAAGGCGAGCGCATGGGCTCCTCGCGCCTAGGAATTGGTCGCGAGTCTATATGATGAGCGCATGGTCGCGACCGCGGAGAAGCTCATCCGCGCCGCGTTGGCCGCGGCGGTCCTGACTCTTCCGCCCCAGAACCAGACCCCGAAGCCCGCGGACGTGCAGGCCATGGTGGCCGCGCTCCCCGACAAGGCGCCGGTGAACCCGCGCCGGCCCCGCCGGGTCCTGGTCCTCGGGAAGGCCCTCGGCTACGTGCACTCGTCGATCCCGCTCGCCGCGCGGACCATCGAGGAGATGGGCCGGAAGACCGGCGCCTGGTCAACCACCGTCACCTACGATCCCGGCCGACATCAACGAGAAGAACCTCGCGCAATACGACGCGCTCGTCCTGGCCAGCACGAGCGGACCGTTCCTCGACGATCCCGAAGACGCCGCGATCACGGCGGCGCGCCGCCAGGCGCTGCTCGACTTCGTACGCGGCGGCAAGGGCCTGGCCGGCATCCACGCCGCCACCGTTGGCTACTACCAGACTCTCCCCGCGCCCGACGCGCCGCCGCCGCCGCCGAGCTCGCCACGTCCTCTGGGGCCGAACGGCTTCCCGATCCAGCCGCCCGCAACTGAGCTCGGTCCCGACACGGGTGGTGAGTGCCTGGCCCGAGTTCACTCGCCTCATCGGCGGCATCTTCAAGTTCCACTGGAACGACGGCCAGCTGGTCACGATCAAGGTCGAGGAGCCCGACCACCCGCTCAGCGCGGGGTTCAAGGGCCAGCCACCGCTGCGCGTGATGGACGAGACGTACACGTTCGCCCGGGAGTTCTACTCGCGCCAGAACGTCCGCGTGCTCACGAGCGTCGACTACGCGGCCATGAGCGCGGAGGACAAGGCCAAGGAGCAGTACCCGCGCCCCGACCACGACTACCCGCTGAGCTGGATCCGTCGCGAGGGCAAAGGGCGGGTCTTCTACGAGGCGCACGGCCACAGCGAGAGGGTGTACGCGATCGAAGCCGCTTCCTCGTGCATCTTCTTTATGGGATGCAGTACGTGCTCGGGGACCTGAAGGTAGACGACCGTCCGCGCCCTTGAGGGCGGTGGGCCAGCGGTCTACTCGCGCCCCCAGCCGGGCAGCCCGCCGGAGCGGCGCAGCTCCTCTTCGAGGTCGTCGAAAGCCTTCTTCGCATCGCGTAGCTCCGGCGTCTCCACCTTGACCCGCACCTTCTGCTGCACGGGGATGCCGCTGACGTACACGACTTCCACGCGTTCCTCGTAGGCGCGCGCATCCGCTTCGGCGATGCGCGCACGCGCCTCGCGCGAAGCGGGCCCGCCACTCGCGTTCCCGCCGCACGCGCTCGGGCTCCGGCGAAGGTGAGGCCGTGCCGGGGAAGCGGGCGTGGGCCCCGTGACCGGCAGCTCCGAGACGGAGCCCTTCGAGTGCCGCTTCCGCGATTTCAGGTCGTCTTCGGTGTAGGTGGGGGCCGGCGAGCCCGGTGTCGGCTTCTTCTTCTCCTGCTCGTGACGCGCGGCCTCGCCCAGCGACTGCGCGCGCGCGAATCCACTCAGGCTCAGCAGCAGGCCGAAGAGCACGAGCCGTCGCACGAGGCGACTATACGACGGTCTCCTTCTGGTCGAACCCCCAAAGCCGGCGGGATCCTGCGGTTTCTGGATAGGCAAAGCCGACCGGCTCGCGGTAACGTGGCCCGGAGACAGAAAGGGAGATCGGATGAGACACTCACGCTCCGCACGTCCCCTGCGGGCGGCCTTCGCGCAAGCTTCCCTGATGGTCCTCCTCGGCGTCCGGGCTCTGGGCGCCGACGACGGAGCGGCCGAGGTCAAGGTCGACTACGACAGCCAGGCCGACTTCTCCCGGTACAAGACCTGGAGCTGGCGCCCCGGCACGGCCGCGCCGAATCCCTCCTCCGACAAGCACCTCCGCGAAGGCATCGAGGCGCGGCTGGCGAAGAGCGGTCTCACGCGCGTCGAAAGCGGCGGCCTTCTCGACGTCGTGTACCACGCGGCGGGCGAGAACCAGATCTCCACGGAGAAGCTCGGCTACAAGGAGCCGGGGTTCGAGACGGAGGCCAAGCGGGTGCGCTACGTGCGGAAGGGCTCGGTCCTCGTGGACATGATCGACACCGCGAGCGGCAAGGTGGTGTGGCGCGGGCAAGTCGAAGGAGTCGCCGATCCCACCTACACGGACGTCGCGCGCAAGATCGACCAGGCGCTGGACAAGCTGTTCGAGCACTTCCCTCCCCGCCCGCGCTGAGCCGCCGCCCGAGCGGGAGACCAACAGGGGAAAATGAGGCCTCGCAGGTTTCGGATAGACCCCATCTCCAGGCCGGAGTAGCCTCACCGTGGGGACGCATGAAACGCCCCGCGGCCACGGCGCGCAGCGCCGGTGCAACTTCGGCCGTGAAAGGAGATCGGACATGCAGATGGGCCCTCACGGCCGTGTACGCCGGGTGGTGGCGATGGTCACCGCCGTGACGTTGAGCGTTTCCCCGGTGTCGCCCCTCCTGGCCGGACCGGCCCAGGCGCCGGCCTCGAACCCGGCCGTCGGGCCTCCGGCGCCGAAGGCCACCCCGGCGCCCAAGGCGGCGCCGGCCGCGCCGGCCGCACCCGCCACGCCGCCCCCGTCGACGGGGGCTGGCCGCGCGCTACGCCACCGCCAGCGGCGGCAAGATCATCGTCTACCAGCCACAGGTGGCGAGCTGGGACCAGCAGAAGCTCATGGTGGCCTACTCGGCCGTGTCCTACGAGCTCCAAGGGCGCGACCAAGCCGGCCCTGGGCAGCGTGAAGGTCGAGGTCGGACACGAAGGTCTCGGTGTCCGAGCGCCTCGTCAGCTTCAAGGAGATGCGGATCACCGAGTCCAACTTCCCCACCCTCCCCAAGGAGCAGACGCGCGAGCTGGTGGCGGAGATCGACAAGACGATCCCCGACGACGAGCGCGTCATCGCGCTGGACCGCGTGCTGGCCAGCGTGGACCGCAGCCAGATCATCCCGAAGGAAGTACCGGGCGTGAAGGCGGACCCGCCCACCATCTTCTCCAGCCAGACGCCCGCCGTGCTCGTCAACATCGACGGCGAGCCGATCTGGAGCCCGATCAAGGAGAACGACCTCAAATACGCCGTCAACACGAACTGGGACCTCTTCCAGCACGCGCCGACGAGCACGTTCTACCTGCGCAAGGAAGGGATCTTCCTGAAGGCGTCGGACCTGAAGGGGCCGTGGGGGCCGGCGGGCAAGCTCCCGAGAGCTTCGCCAAGCTCCCCGCCGACGACAACTGGAAGGAGGTCAAGGCCGTGCTTCCCGGAAAGAGCATCGATGCCAAGCAGGCACCGCGCGTCTTCGTGAGCACGATGCCGGCGGAGATGATCCTCCTCGACGGCAAGCCGGCCTACCAGCAGCTCGTGGGGACTTCTCTTTACTGGGTCAGCAACACGGACAGCGACGTGTTCCGGGTCGGTCAGACGGGGGCGGTCTACTACCTCGTGTCCGGACGGTGGTTCAGCTCTCCCGGCTTCGACGGGCCCTGGACCTTCGCTCACCCCGAGCCTGCCCGCCGACTTCCAGAAGATTCCGCTCGAGCATCCGCGCTCGCGCGTGCTGGCCTCCGTGCCGGGCACCGCCCAGGCCGCGGAGGCCGTCCTGCTCGCGCAGATCCCCCAGACGGCGCGCGTCAACAAGAAAACGACGAAGGCGCCCGATGTGACCTACGCGGGCGAGCCGAAGTTCGAGAAAGTCGAGAAGACCAAGGTCGAGCGCGCGGTCAACACCGACAAGAGCATCATCAAGGTCGGCGACATGTACTACATGTGCTACGAGGGCGTGTGGTTCATGGGCAGCAGCCCGAAAGGCCCCTGGACGGTCGCGAGCAAGGTGCCGGGCGAGATCTACGAGATCCCGATCAGCTCGCCCGTCCACAACGTCACCTACGTGACGGTCGAAGACGACGACGACGAGTGGGCCACCTTCGCGACGGCGGCCATGTACACGGGCGTCATGGTGGCCTGGGGCTGCGCGGTCTGGGGCAGCGGCTGGTACTACCCGCCGTATTACGGCGGCTTCTACGGCGGCTATCCGTATTACCGCGGCTACTACCCGAGCTACGGCTATCACGCGTCGTACAACCCGTGGACGGGCGCCTACGGCCGCGGCGTGTCGGCCTACGGCCCCTACGGCGGCGCCGGCGTCGGAGCGCGTTACAACCCGTCCACCGGAACCTACTCGCGTGGCGCCGCCGCCTACGGCCCCTACGGCTCGCGCGCCGCGGGCCAGGCTCTACAACCCGCGCACGGGCGCCTACGGCCAGACGCGCCAGGGCTCGAACGTGTACGGAAGCTGGGGCAGCACCCAGGTCCAGCGCGGCGACCAGTGGGCGAGCACGAACAGGTATACGAGCAACGCCACCGGCGCCACCACGCGCACGACCCGCACGAGCAGCGGCGCGGCCGCGGCCACCCGGTCGGGAGCGCTCGGATCCACCACCGTGGGCCGCACCGCGGGCGGCGACGTCTACGCCGGCCGTGACGGGAACGTCTACCGCCAGCAGGGCGGGAGCTGGCAGAAGTACGACAATGGGAACTGGGGCGCGGCGGAGCGGCCGTCGCCGACCACCCGCTCCGCCGGCGCGGGCACGGGCACGGCCTCCTCGACGATGGGGCCGCCGCGCGCGCCGGCGGTGGCACCATGGACCAGCTCAACCGCGACTCCTACTACCGCTCGGAAGGCGCCCAGCGCACGCGCGACTACGGCAGCTACCAGCGGAGCGGGTCCGGCAGCGCGAGCTCCTACCGGTCATCGGGCGGCGGGGCGCGCCGCAGCGGCGGCGGCGGCGGAAGGCGGCGTTGACGTCGTTTCGCTGGAGAACCAGCGGCATTTCCAGGAGTACTGAACGCGGCCCATCACGGCCGAAGGAGAACGAGAGAGACATGAAGATACACGCACTGGTCGTCGCGGCCGCACTGAGCCTGTCCGGCTCCGCGTTCGCGCAGGACGTCAAGGTGGACTTCGACAAGGCCGCCGATTTCGCGGCCCTGAAGACGTTCAGCATCAAGATCGGGACACACTGGAACAACCCGTTGAGCGAGAAGCGCGTGCTCGCCGAGATCCAGCAGGGCCTCGTCGAGAAGGGATGGACCGTCACCACCGATGACGCCAAGGCGGACGCGTTCGTCATCCTCCACGGCGCCACCGAGAAGCAGAAGAGCCTCAACACCTTCTACAGCGGCGGCGGCTACGGCGGCTACGGTTACCGCGCGGCGGCTGGGGTGGCGGGATGGGGGAGCCTCCACGACGACCGTGGACGAATACCTGGTCGGCACCTCGTGGTGGATATCTTCAACGCCAGTCCAAGCAGCTCGTCTATCGGGGGACGGCCACGGACGAGCTCTCGGACAAGCCGGAGAAGAACGCCAAGAAGCTGGCCAAGGCCTCGGACAAGCTGTTCAAGGACTTTCCCCGGATCGAAGGACCGAAGTAGCGCCGTTGGCCGGCGGCCCGGCTAGATCGGCGGCCCTCAGGCACCTGGGGGCCGCCCGCACCTGCACACTCCAACAGGCGCCGCCGCATTGGACTGGCTGGCGACTTCTGACACCCTGAGCGTCGGCTGCCAGTTCCTCTGGTTCTAGGTGCTACTTCACCCCGATTCGACGTCGCGCGCTCGTGCCCACCGAGGCCCTGGGAATCAGGCCTGCCCCGCGCGGGCCCTGTCCTCGGGATCGTGAAGGCGCGCTCGGCCGACCGCTGCAGCGTCCGCAGCTCCGCGCGCAGCGGCGGATGGCGCGGGGAGGCAGGGCCGCGATCAGGTCCCTCGAGCATGGCCCGCAGGCGGCGCGCGACCTGGATGCTGCCCGTCCCGAAGTGGCGGATCTCCGTCAAGCGCGAGGTCGACGAAGGTCCTCCCAGTCCGGCGTCCGGTAGACGAGCCGCAGGCGCCGCTCCCGGTCGCGGACCCGGCCCGGTGTCGAGTCGCCGCGTGCCGACGTTGCGGAGCAGGTGGTGGAGCTGGTCGATGGCGAGGACGGCGGTGGTGGGGTCGTTGATCGCCGGGCGACAGGGCCTTGGCGGCGATGTCGACGATGATGCGGAACGGAAAACGCCGGGTCCTGCTCGATGCGTCCGCTCCGCGCCGAGCGCGATCCGCTGCTGCAGCGAGCTCCTCGTCCAGGGGCCCGCCGCCAGGACCCGGAAGAGCGGGTCGCCCCTGGCCACGAAGTCCCCGACCTGGGGGACCAGCTCGATCACGCTGCCCGTCGCGCGGGCCACGGCCACGAGCCCGGCGACGTCGAAGGCGCAGCACGACTCCGCCCGCGTGGCTCCGCACCACCTGCTGCTCCGGCCCGGCGTCCGTGGCGGCGGACGGTGCGGCCTCCTCCGGGACTCGCGCCAGGAGCTGCGGATAGATCGACTCGATCACGCGCGCGCCGTCGCGGCCCACCTGGGACAGGACGCTCACGGGCCGGAGCCGCCTTCGCCAGGTGGTCGATCAGGTAGAGGAAGGCGACGATGCTGCGCCAGGCTGGAGCCGATCACGACGGCCACGGGGAGCTGCGGGCACGGTGTCCTCGATCCTTCCCAGCACGGCCAGGCCGTAGACGAAGGTGAAGACCATCAGGCCGAGGCACACCCGGACGGGCCGATGGGACAGGATCGCCGGCGATGACCCGAGGGTGAGGTTGGCGCTCGCGATCTGGACGGCGACCAGAAGGATGGAGAAGACGAAGACCACGAAGGTGAAGACGGAGGCGACCAGGCCCGGTCAGCACGGCCCGCGCCCCTCGGGACCGAAGCCGAACAGCGTCCAGCGGGTCGCGGCGTCGAGACGCCGGCAGCGTGGGCGCGCAACTCAGGCGCGAGCGCGAGCCCGAAGACGGGGACGATCCACAGGGACGAGGCCAGGAAGGCCCGCAGCCGGTAGCGTTCGAGCCAGGTCAAGACGCCGGAGTCTACTTCACGGGGAACGGCACTCCGCTCGTCCCTTTCCGGCGGCGTCACGGCCCCGCAATCCCCGGTTGACGAGCACCCTCACCACCACGCGGCGGTTCTGGGCGCGGCCCGAGGCCGTCTCGTTCGAGGCCGCCGGCTTGGCCGTGCTCATGGCGCCCGGCGCGAGCATCCGGAAGAATGGGATTCCGCCGTTCTGGGCCAGCCAGTTCACGACCGCCTGGCTGCGGTCCAGGCTGAGCTTCTGGTTGATCGACGCGCCCGCCCGTGGCGTCGGCGTATCCCTCCACCCCGATCAGCAGTAGCCCCTGCACTCCTTGGCCTGGCCGCGATCTCCGCGAGGTCGTGCGCTCCCTCCCTGGCTGATCGCCGCGCTGCCGACCTCGAAATAGACCGCCATTTCAGGGTGATGTCGTAATCGCCGAGCTGGCCCATGCGGCGGCCGGGGTTGGCCTGCTCCTCCGCGAGGCCGCCGATGGCTTGCCTGTTCGCCTCGATTCCCTGCTGGTTGGCCGCGACCTGGGCCTCCGTCTCGGCCGAGGCCCGCCTCGATCGCGCGCGCGGTCTCGGGTCGCCAGAGAGGAAGCGCACCTTGGTGGCGATGAGCCGGCCCTTGTCGTCGCCGACTCCCTCGACACCGACCTTGAGGCCGAGGTATGAGCGCGGTCGCCGCGGCGTCTTTCCGGATCAGGCCGAGCCGCCCCTTGCGCGCGCTCACGTCGGTGTTCGCCCGGTCAGCACGGCGACGACGCTCCCCTGATCGGACTTCACCGTCATGGTGTCGCCCGACCGGCCAACGATGATCCCGTCGAGCTTCGCCTTCTGTCCGAGGGGAGATTGGATCCGCCGAGGTGACGGCGACGCCAGCGCGAGAGTGCCGGCCGCGAGCAGCGAGGCCGCCCGAAGAGCGAAGACATTCATGGCTTGGCCTCCTGGCCGCATGTGTGCCGTCGCCAGTGCACTTTACGTGCCGTGATGCCGGCGACCCGGCCTACCAGGTTATCCCCACTCCTCCGAGCGAGTTGCCGGCGGGCGCTTCCCCATCCTCTCACCTTCGTGAGCGGCCCCTCGCGCCCGCCGGCCGGCTCCACGCTGTCGACATGCTGGCACGCGGTGCCGCGCCGCCCGGGGACGAGCGTCGATGAATGCAGCCGTAACTTACGCGGCTGTTGCGCTCCCCCTCGGGGGCGAACGCGCATCGTTCTCCGAGCCGGCCGGGCCCTCGTCCGCCCGCCAAAGGAGCAGACTTGCGTATATGATTCCGTGAGGACGCCGGCTCTCACTTTGGTCGCCTTCGTCCTGCCCCTGGCCGCGTCCGCCGATGTCGTCTACCTCAAGAGCGGCGGCGCGTTCTCGGGCCGGATCGTCAGCCGCAGCGCAACCACCATCGACATGGACATCGGGGCCGGGCCGGGTGGGGATTCCCATGGTGAACGTCGCGCGCGTCGAGGAGAGCCATTCCCGCTCCAGGAGTTCGAAGACCGCGCCGCCCGCATCCCGGCGGACAACGGGCGAGGCCTGGCTCGCCCTGGGCGACTGGGCGGACGCGCAAGGGCTGGGCACCCAGGCCCGCGAGGCCTACAACCGCGCGCTGAGCGCATCTCCCGACACACGCGCGCGAACGAGGCCGTCGGCAACGTGTATCGTCGGCGGGCGCTGGGTGGGCGGGACGAGGCGTACCGGGCGCGCGGCTACATCAAGTTCGAGGGACAGTGGATGATGCCGGCCGAGCAGGAGGCCATCCTCCGCGAGCGCGTGGCCGAGAACGCGATGGAGCACCAGCGGCGGGAGGGCGAAGAGCGCGCCCGCGAGGGGCGGGAAGCCCGGGCGGACGAAGCGGAGGCGCGGGCGCGGCAGGCGGAAGCGGACGCGGAGGCGACCGCGAAGGCGCAGGACGGCATTCCCGTATGGTACGGCTGGGGCGCGGGTCCCAGCGTCTGGCCGACGGGGCCGATCGTCGTACCGCGGATCGCTCCCGCCCAGCCCATCGGGGTGGTGCGGTGAGGGCGGCGCGAGGCGCAGCTGCTCTTCGTAGCGTCAGCCCTGCTCGCGCCGTCGGTCGCGCCGGCAGAGACGGTGGACCAGATCGTGGCCCGGCACGTGGCCGCTCGCGGCGGGCGCCCGGCGCTGGCCGCCGTCGCACGCTGCGCATGACGGGGCACGCCGCACGCCGGTCCCGGACCGGCACGCGATCGTCCGCCGCGAGTTCGCGCGGCCCGACCGGATCCGCACCGAGTTCGAGTTCCAGGGGACGACGGGCGTCTACGTCTGGAACGGCCAAGTCGGGCTGGCGAGTGTGTCCCCCTGGACGGGCAGCTCGACGTGCAGCCGCTCTCGCCGGAAGCGGCCGCCCTTTCCGCCGAGCAGGCCGACATCGAGGGCCCGCTCGTCGACTGGAAGGCGAAGGGCCACTCGGTCGAAGCTCGTCGGCCGGGCGTTGCTGCCCGGCGGCGCCGCGGACGAGCTGAAGGTCACGCTGAAATCGGGCGTCGTGCGTCGCGCATCTGGGTGGACGCGAGAGTCCTCTCTCGTCGTGAAGACGGCGTCCACGCGGAAGGTCAAGGGGCACGGACGACCTTCGAGGTCGGTGTACGGCGACTATCGCGAGACGGCCGGCGTTCGCTTTGCGCGCTCGATCGAGATCGAGGCCCGGGGCCGGCCGCAGCGCCTGCGCATCGTCGTCGACAGCGTGGAGGTGAATCCCCGCTCGACGACTCCGGTTCTCTCCGCTGAAATGAAACCGCAACCTCAGGGCGCGCCGGCTCCCGACGAAGCCGGGCGCCCACGTGTCGTCGGGGTCGTAGCGCGTGATCTTCTCGACCGCCGCCGGCGTCTCCGGGCCCGAGGTCCTTCTCGTAGGCGCACGCCGTCCTGGTTGACGACGAACGTCATCACCCCGGACGCGTCGTAGTGCACCGGCCAGGCGACGAGCGCGAAGCCACCCGTCATCTCGCCGTCGACGACGTAGTTCGGCGGCGCCGCCCTTGCGCGGCCTTGCCCTGGCCCTCGAGGATGCGGAAGTAGTAGCCGTGGAACGGGGACGGCCCCTCGCCGTGACGCCGGTAGCCCTGCTCCGAAGCCTCCGCGACCAGGATCCCGAGCGGGCTGCGCGGCTCGCCGCGCTGCGCCGGCCAGTAGAGCCCGTTCTGTCGTGCCCGGGTCGCTGCCGAAGCGGCGAGCGTACCGCCCGGCCGGCTTGCCGTCGTGGCCGGTGGCGGCGTAGGCGCGCTGCGCGGCGACGTAGTCGTGCAGGACTCGGATGACGGCCAGCTCGTTGCGCCCGATGCGGCGGTTCAGCACTTCCTCGCGGCCGGCCTGCCGCGTCGAACGACCACCCGGCGGCCGTCTTGACGAGCGGCACCGGGAACGGCCAGGCCTCGTTGCCGAGGACCAGCTCCTTGCGGCCCGGACCGACGATCTCCCAGCCGCCAGCCTTCGGCCACCGCCGCCACGAACACCTCCCGGTTGCGGCGGCCCGTGGCGGCGTCGGAGGTGTCGACGAGGTCCTGTCCTGCGGGGCCGAAGAGCGCGGCCAGGCCGCCGAGGTCGTTCGCCTTGACGGCGTCGATCAAGGCCGCGGACGGCCTCTTCCGGCGTGGCGAAGACGCGCGGACCGGCGGTCGTCGGCGCGAACGGCCGCGCCCAGCAGCAGCGCGGCGGCGGCCGAGCGTCACGCACAGCGCGTGCCGGCGTGGCTCTTCTCCGCCGGCGTCATCGCCGGTTCCGCCTGCCGCCCGAGCTGCGGCTGCGCTCGACCCGCGCGAGCTGCTCGGACCGGGTCGAGCTGCCGCTCGAGTAGCCGGAGAAGGCGTCCGAGCGCGTGCCGCTGCGTTCGGCGCTCGTCCGGCTGCGCTCGCCGCTCGGCGCTCGTGCCGACCGGCTGCGTCGAGGCGACGTCGCCGTGGCTCGCGCCTGCGTCGTGCCCGTGCTCCGCGCCTCCTGGGCCCGGCCCTGCGCCTCCGTGCGCCGCTGCTCGCGCTGCGCCTGGGCCTCGGGCGAGCCACGCGCCTCCTGCCGCTCGCCGCGCTGCTCCTGCGCGCCTCCGCCCGGTCGCCGCCGCTGCTCCGCGCGTCTTCCGAGCGCTCGCCGCGCTGCTCCCGCGCGTCCTCGGCCCGATCGGAGCGCTCGCCGGCCATGTCCTCCCGGTGGTCCTGCATAGTCCTCGCGCGCGTCCTCGCGGTTCTCGTAATAGTCCTCGCGCGCGTCCTCGCGGTCGTCGTACCAGTCGTCCCAGCCGTCGTTGTACATGTAGGCGCCGCCGCGCCAGCCGTACGGCCCGTAGTAGTAGTTGTTGCTCACGGCCGCGCCGATCGACGACGCCGGCGGCGAAGCCGATCACGGCGGCGGCCACCTCGTCGTCGTCGTCCTCGTGCACGACGACGGTGGTCGTCGTGGGCTGCTGGACGTACACGACCTGCGGGTTGTACTGCGGCACGTAGACCACCTGCGGGTTCGCCGGCTCGATGACGATCGACCTGCTCGCCGCCCTCGATGGTCCTGCGTCTCCACGGTCTGCTGGGGCGTGCTCTTCAGGTTGCCCGGCCGTCTGGCTCTGCTTCCGCAGCGCGCTGGATGCTGTCGAACACCGCCCCGCGATCGACGGCGAAGGCCCCGCCCAGCTGCGAGGTCCAGGTCAGGTTGCCGGCCATGAGGTCGACCACCTGCGGGAAGGGAGCCAGCGCCACGAAGCTCGGCTCGAAGCCCGCCTTCTCGGCGGCCTGCTGCAGCTCGCTGCCCTTGAGCGTCGATTCTTCTTCAGCCACGCGCCTGAGCTCGCCGACCTTCCGCGAGTTGCCGGAGCAGAGCAGCATCTGCGCGAGCAGCTGGTCGGGGTAGAGCGCCACCGGGCGCGAGCAGCTTGTCGAGGTAGGCGGGATCGAGCGCCCCGCCGCTCGCGCGGCCTGCGCCGTCGGCGCCGCCGGCCGGGCCGGGGGCCGGACGGCACCACCATGGCGGCGACGAGCACTCCGATTCCGCTGACCATCCTCAACCTGCCCATGTGCCGACCTCCTCGACGATACGCGGTCACGCCTCCGCACGGCTGATGTTCCGACTCAGGCCAGGAAGTCCTGCCTTCGCCAGTCCGTCGACGATCGGGCCCATCGTCTCTGGAAACTTGATATAGCGGCCGATGAGAACGCGGCCCCGGGTCCGGGAAGTCGGAGCTTGCCGGACAGGAGGTCGCCCACCTCGGACCTTGCCTCCGAGATCCGGCCCAGGAGGCCGAGGCAGGAGGCGCGCATCACCGGCCGCCAGAAGAACGTGGGGTCCCGGTATTCGAGGGCGACCCGGCAAGCCTGCTCGATATCACCCCGGCGGAGGGCGTCGGCCCACACTCCGAACAGCACTTCGGTCAGGCAATGGGGATTGCGCTCCCGGGCGCCTGCGGCTCGCTAGGCCTGACCACACTTCCCAGTCGCCCACCAGCGTCATCAGGTATCCGATGATCTCGAGGTGGAGGAGGGAGTCGGGGCCCACGCCGGAAGGGCCGCGTCCAGCTCCTCATGCGCCGACGCCAGCCTCCTTTCACCAGCAAGGCAGAGGCCAGGACGCAGCGGGCGTTCCGGCTCGTGGGGTCCAGGCGCACGCCGTGATGGGCACATGTGATGGCCAGGTCGATCGGCGTCGGGTGCCCGGTCAGCTCGAACGCGTAGTTGGAGAGATAGAGACGGGCGAGCAGCGTCCAGGCCAGGCCGCACTCCGGCGCGCGACTCGAGAACGCGGCGTGCAGCCTGTCTACGGGCCGGAGCGAAGGTCTCCGGGTCCCGCGCGATGAAGAACTCGTAGGTGAGCAGGATCGCGTCGTAGGCGGTCTGGTCGGCCGGTGGGCGCTTCCCCGCCTCGGCCGCGAGCATCTGGACGAGCACCCCCTCCTCGGCGGCGACGCCGGCGGCGATCACGCGGGCCGACATCTTCCGGGGAGCCGCTCCACCGCCGCGGCCCGGGGGCGGTGTGGTACTCGTCCCCCAGATCTGCTCGCCGGTCGTGCGGTCCACGAGCCGCGCGGTGACCTGCAGATCCTCGCCGTCCCGGCGGAGGCGGCCGTCGAGAGCGAAACAGGCGCCGCGGGGCGGCAAGCGTCCGCCCGCCCAGGTCGCTCTGCCGCGCCAAGCGCACGCCGCGGTATCGGCCGAGCTCGAGCGCCAGCTCCTCCGCTCACGTCACGCGCGAGCTGCGCCACTTCCGCGGAGGGGCCGACGGCCTCGAAGCCACCGACGACGACCGACGGCTGCCAGCCCGTCTCCCGTCTTGGGGCCGCCACGGGCCGGGCCGACGAGGCGGCGGCCCGCGCCTCGGCCGCCACGGCCGCCGCGGAAGGTCGGGACGTAGGTCCCCTTCGGCAGCTCGATCCGCACCGGGTCCTCCTTGCCCGAGAGCAGGTAGAGCCTCTCCAGCGAGCGGCGCAGCCGCCCCGCCTGGATCCCGACGATCGGGTCCACCATGGCGTCGAAGTCCGCCTTCCGGCCGAAGACCTTCGTGGCGATCTGGCCCTGCGAGATCGCCTCCCGCGGCCGGCCAGCGCCTCCTCCACCACGAAGCGGAGGAACTCCCGGGAGCGGCGGGGCGCGTCGAAGTCGGGGCTGACGAGGATCCGCTCGAGCTGGCGGCGCACGGCGCGGGCTCCAGGCGCGCGGCCCTCCCGCGCCACCACCGTGCCGGCGCGGTACGCCCCGGATTCCCGCCTTCCCGCAAGGCCACAGAGATGCTTCCATCTCCCGGCCGCGACGTTAGCCGTCCGAGTCCTCCAGATCAATTGGCCCTTGGTCCTAGGACGGGGCGGCGCAGCTCGCAGCTTGCAGTTTTCGGATAGACGCTTTCGCCCAGGCCGGTAAGGTGGGACTGGAGTGAGGCCGCATGGACGTCGCTCGAGCCCTTCACGGCTCTCGTGATCTACCCACGACCGCGGAGGCGCAGGAGCGACACGCCGGCAACCTGATGCGCGTGGCCGCGGACAAAGTCCGCCTGCTGCCCGGATTCCTGCGCGCCCGCGTGCTCGTCCCCGAAGACGGCGAGAGAGCCTGGTGACGCTCACGGAGTGGACTGACCGGGAGTCCTTCCAGCAGTTTCGGGCGAGCGAGTTCGGGCGGGCGGCGGTCTCGCTCACCGCCGGCCTCCACCCCAAGTCGTATTGGCTCCGCCAGCACGCGGCAGTGGAGGCACCTTGAGAGTCCGGAGATCCTTCTCGCCTTGCCTGCGGCCCCGATGATGGCCGCGCCCGCTCCGGCCCAGACGGGCTTCACGCCGCCGCGCGTCGTGTCGGCGACGGCACCGGCCTCTCGATGGGCGCCCAATCGGGAGGGATCGCCGCCTTCGACGTGACGCTGGACGAGAAGGGATCGGTGACCGCGGTGGAGGCCGTCCAGGATTTCGCCCCGTTCGGCGACTTGCTCCGCGAAGCCGTGCGGGGATGGACGTTCGAGCCCGCCCGTGACCAGGGCCGCGCGGTGCCCAGCCGCGTGCTGGCGCTGGGATTCTTCCGGCCCCCCGAGCTCGCGGTCATCGCGCCCCGCGGCCGCGCTGCAGCGACACGGTCGCTCCTCCCGAGCTTCCTGGCCCACCTCGCGTCACCGTGCCCCCGTATCCTCCGAACGCCCTCGGCAGCGGCAAGGTCATCCTCGAGGTGGAGGTCTCGGCGGAGGGCAAGGTCACGAGCACGCGGGTCCTCAATCCCGGGTCGCCGTTCGACTCGGCGGCCACGGGAGCCGCCCAGGCCTGGGTCTTCCGGCCGGCGAGCCGCAACGGACGCCCCTCCGCCACGCGCCTATTTCATCTTCTCGTTCGTCGGAACGACGCGGTAGCTCGAAAGCGGGGCCTCCTCGCGCGGCGGGCGCCGGTGCGCCGCCCTTGCAATACGCGAGGTAGACGGACCTCGAAGAGTCCAGCCAACTCGACGGCCTCGTCGAGGATCCCGGAGAGGTCGCGGTCCAGCCAGGGCGTGTGCGCGGTCTCCCGCGCGCCCCGGCGATGAGCGCGGCCAAGTGGTCGCATCCGACCGAACGCGCGACGTCTTCCACCGAGTCGACACCGCCGTCGAGGGCGAGCTTGTCCTCCTGGGGAAAGAGCCGGCGCCCGACGAAACTGGGCGGATCCGATACGGCGGCGAGAAGCCGGGGTGGATCGGCAACGAGTGCCGCGCCGCTTCCACCACCGCCTCCGCACGGTCGTCCGGCTCGGACCCCGAGGCCGCGAAGGCGCCGCGCACCGCGGACGGCCTTGCTTCCTTGAGCTCGATGAGGCGGTCGGCGTGGCCGGCGTTCGACACGACGACGGCGATCCGGATGACCCCCAGACTGCCCGTGCCCGCCACTCTCCAGGCCGCGTCCTCCACGTGCCACTGGGCCGCGCTCCGCGGTGCACGCGTCCCCAGGGCGGCGCGTAATTGCCGACGAGCGCTCCCCACCTGCGACCGCAGATCTGGCGAGATCGACGTAGCGGTCGCCGCGGGATGAAAGACCTCCGCTCCGCCCGTCTCGGAGCGCGGCCCGCGAAGAGCTGCTCGTCGGTGCGTTGCTCCGCGCGCCGCACCATCCGCTCGAGCTCACGCGGAAGGACGGGCCCGCATCGCCTTCGACGCCCGCGCGCCACCCCACGCCCACGGCCGCGGCGGCACGGACGGCGTCCGTTCCGGACCGTCGCAGGGCCCGTGCGGCGAGCAGGGCGCTCACGGTCAGGCGCAGGACGTCCGGCCGCCACGGGCCCGTCGTCGCGTCGTCGAAGTCGTTGAGGTCGCGAAGACCACGGCGCCGCCTCGCCCCGGTAGGCGCCTACGTTCTCCAGATGCATGTCGCCGACGACGTAACCGGCCCCGTCGGGGTCGGTGTCCGCTCGGAACGAGCGGCCGGCACCTCGTAGAACAGCGGCGCGCACCCGCGGAAGAACGCGTGGGCGGAGCGGCGCATCCTGGTCCTGCCGGCGTGCCAACAGGAACGGCTGGCGGGCGGTCGTCTCGACGTCGAGAGTCGCCTGCCGCCGGGACAAGTCCGCCGCCGTGAGGTCGATCGACATGTGGCGACGATAACCCGGGGACACCCCAGAACGCGCCGGATTCGTGACGCCTTGTACTGCCGTCCGCATGTCGCCAGAATGGGCTGGCCATGAGCAACGCTTGCCCCAACTGCGGAAGCCCGTTCGAGGGAGCGGCATTGGGGAGGCAACGCGCATTTGCAAGCGCGTGCGGGCAGGTCGCGGTCGTGGGCGCGCCGCCAGCACCGGCGGCCGGCGACGAGCCACAGCACCGCACCGCTGCTGGGAGCCCGCTCGCGAGGGGGACCCTCCCGACCAGCATCGGGGCGGCTGGACGAAGCTCCCTGCGCCTCCCGGTGGGCAAGCGCGTTGCGGTGGCCGTGCTCTCGGGCCAGCGCAAGGGCGAAGCCGTCGTGCTCACAAAGGCGCGTCTCACGGTTGGACGCGACGGGCGGCGGCGCCGACCTGGCGCTGCCGGACGACGACGCTCTCACGGACCCACGCTGCCGTCGAGTGCCACGACCTGCGGATCGTGTTGCGCGACCTGGGAAGCCGGAACGGCACGTTCGTGGGCCCCGATCGCATCGGCCAGCGCGACGTCGAGGATCGTACCGATTCCGGATCGGCGCCACGACGCCCGTCGTCCCATCACGGACGCCTGGAGCACCACCATGACGCTTCCCGCGCGCATCGGCCGCGCATGAGGTCGAGAGCCCTGCTGGGGCAGGGCGGGATGGGCGCGGTTTACAGGGCGCGCGACCCCGAGCTCGATCGCACTGTCGCCGTGAAGACGGTCAGTCCCATCCTCCTCTCCAGCGAGCTTCGCCGGGAATACCTGAACGATTCCGCCGGGAGGCGCGGGCGGCCTGGCTCGGCTCTCGCACCCGAACATCGTGTCCGTGTACGACCTGGGCGTGGATGGGGAGACGGTGTTCTTCGTGATGGAGTACGTGCCGGGGTCTCGCTGGAGACCATCCTGAAGGAGAACCCCGTCTGGTGGCCCAGGCGGCCCGCATCGTGGAGCAGGTCGCGTCGGGCCTCGGAAGAGGCTCACCGCCAGGGGATCGTGCACCGGGACGTCAAGCTGGCTGAACGCGTGTTCATGGACGAGCGCGGCCGGGCGAAGGTCGGCGATTTCCGGAATCGCGCGTGTCGAGGGATCGGAGCTGACCCAGGCCGGCGTCGGTCTTGGCACACCGGGTTACTCCCGGCCCCCGAGGTGTTACGGGGAAGTACGGCGACGGCGCGCAGCGATGTGTTCGCTCGGCGTCCTGCCTACCGGCTGTTCTCCGGCAAGCAGCCGTTCAGGGGACGCTTCCGGAGACGCTGTCCGTGGACATCCTCGAGCACGATCCACGCCCCGCACCCGGTGCGCGCGGAGGTTCCGGAGCACGTCTCGGATGCGATCATGCGCGCGCTCGCCAAGTCGCCGGATCGAAGCGACCCCACCCCTGATGCCTTTGTGCGCGAGCGCTTCGCCATGGCGCCCGCGGCCTCCGCACGGCTGGACGCGCAACCCGAACCGCCACCGTGTGAAGACGATCGAAGTTCGGAGCGCCGCCGGCGCTCGAGAGCGCGGATCGCGGTCGTTCTGGGTCTGGCTCGGCCTTGTGGCGGCCGGGCTCGCCTGGAGGGCGCTGGACTGCGGGAGACGGCGAGTGCCGACGTCCTTCCGGCCCAGAGGACGTCGCCTTCCGGGTCCGGGCCTCGCCCACGCCGGAAGGCGCCACGCGGCCTCCGGTCGAGCCGGCGCCGACATCTCGGCCCGCCGACGCCGGTGAACCCACGCCGCTCGGCCTGACGCTTCCGGACCATCCTGCGCGAAGCCGGGTGAGCGTGGCGAGCCCTGCGCGGGAGGAGCTGGGCTGGGTAGCTGGCAGGAGAAAGCCTGCAGCCCGACAAGAAGGGGCATCGGGGTGAAGAAGGGCCACTGACACCGCGCCCGCATCGTCGGTTGGCGGCACCGGCAGCTCGCACGTCCCCACCATCGGCGATGGCGTTCGACCAGGGCAAGCAGGAGCGATCCGGACTGGGCGCCGCTGTTCGAGGGCTACGAGCCGGTGGCGAAGTGGCTCGCGGAGAAGAAGCCCGACGTGCCTCTTCTTCTGCTTCAACGACCACGCCACCACGTCTTCTTCTTCGACCACTACCCGACGTTCGCGCTCGGCGTGAGCGACGAGTACGCGCATCGCCGACGAAGGCCTCGGCCTCGCGCAAGATCCCCGCTCTGAAGGGCCACGCGGCGCTGGCGCGGCACGTCGCGCGCTCGCTGGTCGACGGACGAGTTCGACCTGACCGATCTTCCAGGACCTGCCGCTCGACCACGGCCTGCACTCGCCGCTCACGATGATGTGGCCGTCCAGCCCGACTGGCCGGGCCGGATCGTGCCGCTGGTCGTCAACGTCCTCCAGCACCCGCTGCCCACGCCGAGCGCGCTGCTACAAGCTCGGCCAGGCCATCGGCAAGGCGATCCGCGTCCTATCCCGAGGACCTGAAGGTCGCGATGGTCGGCACCGGCGGGCTGTCGCACCAGATGATCGGCGAGCCGCGCCGGCTTCAACGACGAGGCGTGGGACCTCGAGTTCCTCGACCTCGATCGACCGGGACCCCGAGCGCCTGGCGCAGATGACGATCGAGGACTACAAGCAATACGTAACTGAACGAAGTACAA
>ERZ1370068.7482-contig-6393_pt1 | contig 38317 bp, 53 predicted proteins | sample MGYA00561227_ERZ1370068 | MGnify/ENA primary metagenome ERZ1370068 (study PRJEB38410, sample SAMEA6850437) | metagenome | study: Metagenomic assessment of the ecological functions of the soil: analysis of the soil microbiota associated with the...
TCTGGCCTGCTGGCAGACTTTGCCGGCTGCCGCTGGCAAGCAGCGGGCAGGTTATGACGCTGGCATGTCATCGCAGCCGACCTCCGACAACTCCGCGAACGGGTTATTCATGAAGAAGAAGAGACCTGGGTACGAATGGTCCTGGCCGCAACGGAACAGCTAGCCTGGGGTGAAGACAGGCAGGCACATGATCTGCTTCAGCACCGCGCCCGCGAGATCGATCAACTCAATCATCTGCACATGCGATTGACCGAAGGTTTGGACCGGCTCGAATACCTGGTGGAAGTATCTTCTGCCTGGCATCGGCTGCGCGCGAGGGCGGCGTGCCGCCGGCATCTTCTGCAACTCCTTCGTCTTTCCCGGCTGCGCGCTCGTTCAACGAAGTTCGCGCGCTGCTTGTCTGCTTCGCGGATGTAGTGGCTAATCCGGCGCTATGCTGATCTGGTTTGATCGCGTCGCCGCCTATTCCTCTTTACCCTCGAACAGTTCAAAATTTGCTCACTGGGCTGGAAGACAACACGACGCTGTCGTCGGAAACCAGACCTAAGCTGTCGAAATATCGATCCTCGAGTTTCTCGATTCGACCGAGTGGAAGGGTAATGCCACTCTCCGACTCAGGTTGTTACAGTTCTGTCTTCAAGAAGTGATCGCAAGCCGGAACCGTGGCCTCGACGGTACAGGGCCGGGCAGAGTATTCGCTTTCATCCGACAAGCACTTATTTGATTCGATCGTCGCCGATTGGCCGTTGCGTCACGTTTGTCGGCCTATCGCCTCCGTTCTGGGCGTGAAGTCCAGCGCCAACTTTTCATCTGTCAGATGAATTTGGACGATCGGGCCAGCCGTAATCCCCTGTTCGTTTCGGATTGAATGTGGATCTTGGCTTAGACTGGAATCTTAACTTACCCTGCGCCACTGACACGATCGACAGTCACAGACTGTGAAGTGTGGCAGTGTGTACACAAAGTGAACAAGCCTTTCTTGCGATTGGGATTGCCATGACTTCGGCACTACGCTGCCTCGGTGGGTATCATGCTGGTGAAAGCACTGGCCTGTCCTGGGCCGCCGACAACGAGGCGAAACCGCAACCCAAGCTGGAGATGAGTACCGATGAACGTGCCATTTTCGATTTGACCAATCAGGCCCGACGAAGGAAAAGGTGGATAGTCTTGCAGCGAATGCTGTCCTGTTCCAGGTCGCGAGGGCCCATGCGGAAAACATGGCCAGGAAGGGGTCCTCAGTCATGTCATGGATGAGAAGAACCCCAGCCAGCGTGTTCGCGACGGTGGCTACGAGTATAGCTGGGTTGAGAGAATATTGCCACGGGTTTGGACTGGACGCCGGATGTTACCTTCAAGGTGGGATGAACTCACAGGTTCATAGGGACAACATCGTTGACGCTAAGTTCCATGAAATCGGCATCGGTGTAGCACGCACAGAAAATGGGCAGGTCTATTACTGTCAGGTGTTCGCATCTCCAAGAAATCCCCTGAGCAGAGCAGGGTCATGTGAATCAATCGGGGCGTTCTTTCCGGAGGACATTGCGAGATCAAGCCCCAGGCTGGTCAACCCTCACCGCCCGTGAGCTGACGCACAACAGCCGCGGCGGGGCCACTTGAAAGACTTAGTGTGGCCTTTACCTGAGACTCCACTTGTTCCGCATCGGGCAGGTCTGCCTGTGGATCACGACCACATCGGCAACCTCCAGCAAGCCCGCTTTCCCATTGCAACTCGTCGCCGGTCGCCGGCTGCAGCAGCAGGACCAGGACATCCGCCAGATCGCACCGCCGTGTCACCTGCCCTGCCCCCACAGTTTCGATCAAGACGGTATCGAATCCAGCAGGCCTCCAGCAAAATGTGAATCATCACATCGAGGTGGCGGGCAATGGCTCCTTGCCCGGACTGTGTGGCCAGGCTGCGGATGAAAACGCCCTCATCATCGGAACGAGCCGGCAGATCCGGAAACGGTCGCCGAGAAGAGCACCGCCCGTTCGCGGACTCTGTGATCACAGGCAAGCACAGCCACGCGTTGACCTTGCTTGCGGAGCCGTTCGATCGACTTGCCAATCAGTGTGCTCTTGCCGACACCGCCACTTCCCGTGATGGCAACGACACGACTTTGCTTCGGACTCGTGGGACAGCATTGCCGAGATTTGTTCCAGCTCTTCGCCGCGTGAGGCCAGCGTGAGGAGTTGAGCCAAGCGTTGCCGATCGCAGCAAAGGTGTCAGGAACCTTTCGGCTGCCAAAAAGATTCCTTTCTGACACCTTTTAGCTTCATGCTGACGCAGGAAGTTAAGCGACGATCTCGGGCGCCGCGGTGCCTGACCGAAGACGTGAGCAACACCCATTGCCAGCAATTTGGGGATGTCTCCTTCTGAATGATGCCGCCGACGAGGACACCTGGACGTGCAGCAAGCCGGCTTGCGGAGGTGTTGCAGAACGCGCGGCACCAAGGTCATGCGGTTACGCCGCTGAGTAGGCTGCAGTCGATCCAGTCGGCATCTTCATCACCACGGTACGGACGATGGCTTCGGGTGTTCCGCTATAGACCGGCGTAGATGACCTCCATGCCGGCGTCGCAGAGCGGGGTGACGACCTTTACGCCGCGGTCATGGCCGTCGAGGCCGACCTTGGCGAGGACGACGCGGATGGGTGGAGAACTGGGCATGATCTGGATTCCTTCCTCGCTGATTCATTGTACTCGGTACCTGCCCAATTTACGCCTTGGTCTGTGCCAGACTGCGCAACCTGTCTTCCCAGGATCCGGTGCTGCGATAAACTCGAACCGCCTGCCGACGCGGTTCCCTCTCAGAAGCTTCTTCTTCTCCAGAGTCAGTAGATCGCTGCGGGCGGTTGCCAACGTAACAGCATGCGACCGGGCATGCGACTCATACGTGAAGCGGGTATCTGGATCCTTCAGGGCCTTTCAGAAGGATTGCTTGCTGCCGGTCGTTGAATTGTCGCGGGCGGGAGGACCTGGGCACGCTGCTTGCGTTCGGCAATCTTTCGGTCCAGGTACTGTGTGAAGGCATTGATGCTTCGTCGATCACTCTGCAGATGGTAGAGGATGAAATAGGTAAGGTCATTGTCATCGACCCGGAGTCGAGATACGCCGTGCCGCATACTGCTTCGGCTGATTGCGAATGATCAAGCCGATATGGTCAGGTACTCGACAGCCAGTAGCCGCTGCGGAGCATCGACCAGTAGAAAATGGCCCGTGCCGTTCGACCATTGCCATCCACGTAGGGATGGTCATAGCCGAGCCAAAAGTGGAGTGATGATGGCTCTTACCGCCGGATGAATGAAGTTGCCGGAATCGTTCAGCGTTTCCGGCATGTTAGCAAAATCGCAGAGCCGCTGGATGCGGTCGGGCAGCTCTGCTCGAAGGCGGCGGTAGGGTTGCTGGTCCTGATCGTCCCAGACCGTGATGTTTTCTCATCGGGCCGCCTGAAGCGACCACGTCGAGCTTGTCAATCGCATCCTCCGTGAGCTGGTTCTGGATCTCATGGAGAAGTGGAATGTCAACTGTCTGCTGGACTGGCTATTCAACATGCGAATCGTGCGGTAGTTGTTCAAAATCATGCTCGTCCCTGGTCCTAGCGCACGCCCGGTCTGGAGCATGTCCTGGCCGCTTTCACGGGTAACGACCGCGCTCGAGTTGGCTGGATGCGATGGCTTCCTCGACCAGGGAAGTGACCAGGTAACGCTGCCGATCGGGCTGCTGGAATCGAGCTGCGGGAAGGAACTTCGATCGCCCCGCCGAGTGTTTGTCGACGACAGCAAAAAGTGCTGGGCGGCAATGGGTAGTCGATAGCTGAACGGCCTGCCCTTCTTTGTCAAGCGGAGAGGAACTTCCTGGCGATCCTGGGACCGACAGCTTGACCAGGCCCAAAATTGTTCACGAGTAAGCCCCTGTGCCTGCAACATGGTAGCCGCAATGTTCCCAGTTCCAGCCCTCGTTATTATTGGCGTTTCGACCAGGTCGCGTACATCAGGCTAGCCAGCGCCGCGAAAGAAAAATCTTCGGTCTTCCTTGACGATCCGCGAGATGAGCTGCGGAAATGATGGACCTTTTCTTTGGAGTTTTCATGGCCGGGCGCCCACCTCATTCAATAACTTTTAATTTAAGTTATATTAAAAGTTACTTGGTGGTTTCTTGGTCCGTCAAGGCGTGCTCCGGCAAAGTGTTGAGAATCTCTACTTCCAAGGCGAGCATCTCGTCTATCACTTGCCTGTGACTCCATACCGTGACGCAACATCTGTTCATATGGGTGGACACCGTTACTCCCATCCTGTTGTTTGATCACCGCCTCGCGGACAGAGCAATCGTCCTCGACCGCTAGAGCAATCCAGGCGCGCGCGGAAGCCGTTGAGAAAGTGAACCATCAGAGCCGGATCGTGGCGGCCGACGAACATCCCCGGTCGCCTCCGAACATAGTCCAATTTCTCTCTCCACAAGCCTTGCCACCACCTCACGATTCATGTGGATGAATCCTCTTGTCTTGCAGTCTACCACTTCGCCGCCCCATCATACCGCCCGAATACATCCGCTGGTGCCGCCATGATCTCGCCGACCGTACACCCGACGCGGGCTGCATCCAGCAGTGTTGTCATCGTTCTGCTTGTTTCGGCATGGCGTTTCAAATGATCCAGCGATCGGCCAACGGCGATGCCGTCGGCTTCGCCTTGTGTTGAAACAATCGTGCCACCTGCTCTTTCTCGACCGGATTCGTCGACGACCAGGGTATCAATCGCTTCGTCGGTTTCTCAAAAGCGTTGACGCCGATAATCAGTTTGCGTTTGGCATCCACCTCAGGCGCTGATAGGCGAAGGCGGCGTCGGCGATCTCACGGCGGAAAAAGCCTTTCTCAGCTGCCGGGATCATGCCGCCGAGCTTTTCAATCCGGTCGAAATGCTGCCGTGCTTCTTGTTGTGTCTGCTTTGTCAATGCCTGATGAAGTAGCTGCCGCCGAGCGGATCGACGGTGCTGGTCACGCCGGTTTCATGAGCAAGTACCTTGATCCACCTTTGATGACGCTGTAGCCTTGTCATCGCCACGCGTGGACCTGAATGCACGATCATCCTGATTGCCGCGATCGCGTGCTGTGCTGCCGCGCTTCGCTATCATGTCACGTGCTGCCATGACATCGACTGCGCACGCGCGTTGCTTCTCGACGTGCTTGTGTATGTCAATCGCCTTGATGTCGTGATCCGCATAGCGCCACGGCGTTGATGAACTCGCGCACGTTGCGTGTTGACTTGGCAACGTTACAACGTATGCACTCATCACAGTTTATTGCGTTGTTCGTCCCGCCTTTATCGACGTGCGCGAACGTGGATCAGTCGTCGTGCTGGCACCTTCCTCGACGCTGGCGCGCAATACACGCACGCCGAGACCGTCACGAGCTGATGGCCACATCGCTTGTCCTGACGTATCCAATTCATGCCTTGGCTGTTCTTACTCATTGTTTGTTCTGATCTCCTATGTTGTGTCGCATCACCCGCGACTTGACCTGCCACCGTTGTTGATGTCGGACGAACTGGCGACCTCACTCAGTCATCGCCAGTCGTGTCCTGCTATCTCGCCGCCCTGAGCAAATCGGCAAAGCGTATGCAACCGCGCGGTCCTGTTGTTCTTTCATTTGATTACCTCCTTCCTTTGACGACTTGGCGAACCCACCCAGCTAACCCGTAGGCGCGTTGCGCGCCACGCGTGTTGTCGTCGTCATCGTTGACTAACTGCTTAACCAGCTCGGTGATGTCTGACACCGACATCCCATTGCTATCGAACTCGACAACCTCGTTTCGGCGTGTCGTTCGATCCACCTATCAATGCCGCGAGCATTGCAACGCCTAAGCCGTCGAGCCGACGATGTCCTTCTTCACTAACGCCACGATGTCGTAACGTTTCACTTGTCCTCCTTGGTACCGTGCTTTGGCGATGCTACCGCATCGATCTTGATAACTGAGTTGACTACTGATTGTGTTTGCGTGATTGCATGGGACGACGCGCCTTGTGACTGTCGCCCATGTATTGATCCCAACTCCTGAACCTGTTGTTGTTCATATTACTTAACACCTCCCGTCCCATCGCCACCGCTGATGAACTGTTGTGCTTCGATGTAGCTGCCTACAGTGATGAGCGCACGTCCCATCGCCTTGCGTGTGCATGACATGATACCACGATAGAGTGCGCCGTTTGTTCGTGCATGACGTGACAGGCATCCGTCCTGCCGACATTCAACCGCACGCATCCTGCCAGCCATTCGCGTGCGTCCTGCTCCTGCTCCCATGTGTTCTAGCAAACAATCCTCGACCTTTGCGACCACCTTCGTAGCCGTGCCAGTTGCCGTAAACGTTGCGCTTGATAGTCCGTTTCATGTTGATGGTCGCCCAGTTACGCGACACCGCATCGGTGCGCACGATCAAACGCAAACGACGTGCGCGGAAACGAAGCGGCGTGTTGCGTTTCAGGTCTATGACTCGCCTCATCGAGATGTCGTCCTGTGGTCCTGCTTCACGTAGTCAATCCGACTGACCTCGGCCGAGGTTGAATTCCGTAACCGGCATCGTTGTTCTGCTGTCTTCATAACTTACTAACTGCGCGTGCATTTCGCGCACGCCATTTGTTTTGGTTGTTGACTTGATCATCAGCGCAGTGTGCGCAGCCACCGCATGTGAAACGAGCCTGTTGTCTCGCCTCGTTTCCTTTCACTGTGTTCTAGGATTGCGTTTGTCGTCCTTTCGTTTGTGTCATGCCGTATTGTTCCCGGTCAGCGCTATAATTGTCTTAAGCACACGGCTAACGCTTTGCCGCCACGCTAAGTGCTTGTGCTCTGCAGTTTTAACCCACCAACGCTGTACGCTGCACACGCCGGCAGGTGTTTGTTCTCACCGGCTTTCCGCGGTGTACGACTTACTAGTCATGCCTTTGTCACTCCTGCTAATCCACGACCGCGCTCCTCGTTCCCATGTTGCAGGTTTTGTTTCATCGTCGCCGTGTCAACTTCGTTCCTTGGTCCGACCGTGTTCTCAATCCGGTCGCTTACTATCGTGCCTCCTACCACTGTGTCTCGGTGCCGAGCGCTTTGTCAGATCGTGCCGCCAGCGTTTCATGTTTGCGTATCGACCATGCGTTGCATTCTGCAATCGTCGCACGTGTCATTTCTCGCTGTGCCGCACTCGCGGTGCTATCGCGTGTCCTGCTTCCTTCGTCATCGGCGAACTCCCTCGTCGTCGTCGTCGATGATTTGAAATGTCAATGAGCTAATGGTCTCAGTCAACGTCTCCAGGTTTGCATCGAGCCAAACCTTCGTCGCCGTCGTGACCACATCCTACAATATGAACTCTACGCATCGTGGTTAACGTCGTCAACAACTTTTATTCCCCGTTACATCAATGGTTTAAGCCAGCGCCACGATACGCGAAGCGCGTCCGTTCCATTGTTTTCTGTCGTCGTGCGTGCGTCGTGTCGTGCATCGTTGACGCGTCGTGCGCGCGCGTCGTTTGCGTCGTGCGTTCAGGTCGTGCGCATCGTTGACGCGTCGTGCGTGCATCGTGCGCAGACCAGCTATATCGAATTCGATATAACGCTCCGAACTTGCACAACATTGCGCTACTGCTAATGACCGGCAATGAAATTGAAAACGACGGCTAACTCGGCGAGCACTTTCATCCCAGCAACCCAGTGATGATCACTGATGGCGCCAGCCACGAATGCTCGCTGACTCAATGAGCAGTCTCGGCGACCTGTCGGCCTTGTGTTCGACCGACGCACGAACAACTCTAGCCTATAGTCACCAGCGCGTCCGCAATATTGAAGCGCGCACCTATCACGATTACTCGACGGTTCAGCGCACCTACCGAACGGCACGACTGCGCCGAAGCGCTTCGTGGTTCCACGAGGCGAGCCGCTTTGTTTATCGAGTTGTTGACTGGGATGCGAACACCGAAATGGCGCGATGATTGCGGCTAACAAACATGGCATGCGACTGGGGACGAACTCAAATTGAGCGTAGATCTTGTCTCAGTTGAAGTGGATGTTAATTCGCAAACATAAACTAACTCGGTTCGATTTGCACGGCATCGAACGCATCCTACCGGAGCGACGCGCCCAGCAGACTTCCCATCACTCAATGATGACATGCAGTAAAACATAAGCGTCCCAAATGCAGTTACGTGTGGTCAGGAAAAGCATCGTAGCTACGACGAGCCGCCTTACTGCGTGCCTTCAATGCGCGCGATGAGCGCGCGATGCTCAGCAACGCATTGACTGTCGTATCAACCTTCTCGGTTGCGGCGGCAGCTGCCTCGGGTTTCGCATGGCGGGTATCGTGCGTTGTGAAGGCTGAAACCATCGAAGCGGCGCGCATCTGCTACCGAGCTAACTCCGCGAAGCGCACGATCCTCGATATCGACATACGGTGTCGATCCTCGCGACATACTGAGCGCAGTCAGCAAGCAAAACAGTGACGTAATCGACGTGCGTAAGCGTTCACCGCCTTGTGCCTCGTTCTCATTGCTGGAGCAGCCGCAACGAACACTGGTGCGCGCTCGCATATCTGTTACGCGCAACGAATCGGATGACTTGTTCTTTGCTATATCAGAATCCTACGGTGCTTACGTCCCAGTGCAGTTCGTAGCTGAAAACGTATCCGACCCGGCCAGAAGCGTGTCGAAGCGTTACTTCGTCGGTGCTTCAAGCGCGATGGCGTGACTCCGACTACGTTGTCGAATCGAGCTTCACTGACGCACGCTAGCGCGTCCCATTGCCGCCGCGTATCATCTTCATGCGTGCGCGACGACCTGAGCGTCACCGTCCTTCCCGACACCGTTGCCCTATCGCTATTCGATGCGCGGAGCAATCCCAAACCAGACCGACACGACGCGCACGATGTCGGCGTTGGCGCTGAGCAACCTTAACAAGCTAACAAGCGTCGCGCTACTCACTTCCCGCGCGATCGCCATTCTGTTCGATCAACCGTGCATGACGATCATGGCAGCGCATAGCGTCCGACGTGGTGATCACTACCTTGAGTGCTCGATATCAATCTACCGTTTACGATGAACGTACTGAAACGCATTTGCTTCTACCCGAATGACTTCGTGTTGCTGCAGCACGCATAAAGCAGCAATGAACGACTGCGATGCTCGTGCCCCTTTGATGATGCGCGCTAGCCGAACGAATACGGGGATGACATACTGACATGGCTCATCGAATGCAGATCGTCAGCACCTCGACGAACCTGTGCTTTACATTGCGCGATGACGACACCTACACCGTTGTTCGGGCAGGATCCCATGAGTCATTGCTATCAGCGATAACATCGCGTGGCATGTCGCGCCAAACAATTCGTGATGAGTTTGCGCATGTGCGGTCCACGCTGGCACGTTCGGCGGGACGAGCGATGAGTCGAGTCATGCTTCGACCGCGGCGCATCGGTGTCCGGCTGAAGCGAGCATCATTGGCGGCTGACTATTGCATACATAGGCACGTCCGGATTGGCGTTGCGTAATCTGACTGATGCGTCCGCGCAACCATTCGTTAACGAGCAGGATGCGTCCTGTCTTACAACGGTGAGCATTATGAAACTACCGCGAGCTACGTGACACGCTGGACAAGTCAGCGCACGACAGCGACACTGGTGTCCTGGCCGCATGCTGGACGTTGTTTACGTTGTCGATGCTTGTCGCAAGCCGGATCAGATGTTCGCCTTCTGCGTGGTCGGAATCACGGCAGCCATCGTCTCGGCTCGTGATCGTCACGGTTAGATCCCGCTTTACGTTGCCGGGCCACGAAGACGTTGACCGAGCAGGAGTGAACGCAAGGCGTTTCCAAATACATGATCCCGCAGCTGGCTGCCCGGCAGACGCACTCGATTTAGTCGGCGAAGCGATCATATCAGTCTGGCGCGAAAACACGCTACAGTCAACGTCGCTACAATCGCGGCATGTTGGTAGGCGAGCGTGGATCAACGCTTGCACGCTGACGCGCCCGTGTGCTGCCTCATATCATGGCATGGCATGGCGCATGGCGCTGGCGATACCGTGAAACAACGAGGCGCGCATAACGTGACTGCCTACACGGCATTCGTTGACATCATCGGGAACGACGACTTGGTGCCGCAGTGAGCCAGGCGAAGTCCGAGATCAAACATCGACGCGTCGGATCACGGCTATGACGAGATTGTTCCTACGTGCGTTGGCGTCAATCGGCAATTCCCGCAAGGCGCAATCGGCATAAGCGCGTTGTGTCTGCCACTAGCTAAACGCATTCGCGCCGATGGTTCAGCGCGTGCTTGTCGCGCGGCCGCCGACGAATTGTTCAGCAAGTGCGGCAACTTCTGCATTCATGCCGCTAAGGTTGATGACGCTGGGGATCGTGAAACTGCGCAGCGCCCGGCCGGCGAAGATGTACAGCAGGCGGTAACCTCGTGCGTTGCAACAAAGCATCTATATGGCGTATGTCGAATGTCGATTGCCTTTCATGCACCCGCGTCTAGCATTGCACGCATCAACGCGACGAGCGCAGCAGAACCCACCTGGCAGCAAACTTTCAAACAGTGCGCCGCCTACCTGCCCGAGTGGGTTATCTCACGACGTGCTGAAACGTTTCAGCGCGTGTTTGGATCGGAGCAGCGCTGGCGCAGTCGATATGCGATCCGCAACGATGGCATAACGCTGGCATCCCGCAGTCGTTTAGCTACCTGCCGCACGACTAGCAGCTACCATCGCACCTCGCACGCGTTCGTTGTGTAACTCTGCTAATTGATGAACGCGGTCAGTAATGTCCTTGTCTACGGTGCCGTAGCCGTCCGGTCACCGTCCTTCAACGCGTAACCTTATAGGCAGCATGTCCTCGACTGTCCATAACCCAGTCCCGTCCATCATGCCTTCGATCATGGCGGCGTGTATCGCTTGATAGATCAGCTGCGGCACTGGCGACAGTCGCGTCCTGACTGTCAGCAACCTCCGATATACCTCGCGCTCGCGTTCGGGATCATAACGCTTCAATCCCATCTTCGTTTTCGTCACCGATCGATTTGGCTGCACACGAACCTACGATCAGCGCCTGCTACGATACGATCATCTATCACGTCAACTTCCTTCCGCATCTCACTTGCTTCCACTTCTCATCCTGATTCATTCTGCCTCTTGCTTCCAACACCTACCAGCGAACTCGCCGAACTGGAAGCAACTGACGCGCGCGCCACCAACACGTTCTGGTCCAATCGGTCGTTGATACCCGCCATGACAATTCCTTCTCGATGATTTCCTGCGCGCTAACGCCCGTGTTCACTTTCCATTGCATCGTCAACCTTCGCCATATCCCGAAATAACCACTGAGCGTGTTCAACTTGTCCACGACCGTGATGCACCTGCCAGGCTTGATCAGCTTGCGCTTCTCGACGAACAACACGCGTTGACCTATCGGGATGAACATGGTCACCCGGAAACAAACTGCGCGGTCGAACGGCATCAAACCCAGTCAATCGCGCTAGCCATGATGATGCTTCACCAACATACTTCTGACCATCTCGGCGCTTTCTCGATAGCCGTGAAATGCGCCTTGCGTTCTGATGGACGTGCGCGATTGCGCGCCCGATGTTTCTGGCGCTGGCGCCTATGTCATACACGACGCCGCCATGCGGGATGCGCCTCGCGAAATGCACGACTGACTGGCAGCTATGTCATACCACGGCAACTGTTCGCAACGTGCCTGTCGAATCGTTCTGCTACCTTGCGGTCACGCAAACGTCCAATCCTCAGATCCAGGCGATTGTTACCCGAAACCGCTTTGCGATGACTATCTACTTCGAGTGTTTCCCCGACATCCTTTGTTAATCGTTTCATTGAATTATATCGAATTCAATATAACGCTACGGCTAACGATGTCGATCCACGAATTGGCGTTGCCGGGATTGGCGCCGAATCACAAGTGCGCTGGACACCTGCCGCCGCATCGCGTTTGTAACTAGAAGCGCATTGCCGTAAGGTGAATGTCTTTATCGTGTCTGCTATGGCATGGTTTGAAGCGTCAATGCGTCCATCGCGCAACTGTTCTCCATGAGCACTGCCATAATCATTCAAACCGTAGATGCGGCATACCATACGCCGAATGGGCCAGCGCCCATGCGAATGCCGCAGTCACAATGATTGACGTAAAACACCATGTTGTAAGCGCACCGTTGATCGATGCTAGGGACGCATCCGTTGTACGCAAGCGCACACACCCACATGCAACCATTGATGAGTCACGTTCTGATGCCATGCCATACCGGACCACCTGATCCGCAACTCTGCAATGCGCAGCAACGAAATCGTCGCCTCCCTGTCATGCACATCCCAGCCGAGCTTACCGCATCCAGCTGACCGCGCCCCATGCCATGCAATTCCTGAGCTGACATATCGCGCCAGCAACCGAAGCGTTACGTTCCTACTTACGTGATAAGCTTTCAACTAGCCTGATGCCGTATGGTGGTTTGACGCAATGTTCCTGCGGTACGCGCGCCGCAGCGATTCACCCAGTCAATCACAGTCGACGTACGGAGAGCGCGGGTCGTGAGTTGATCCCACTGCTTTGCGTCGTGTAATGCTGCGACATATTGCTTTGGTCAGCACATCGCATGTTACGATGGCAACCTGCCTTGGCGACGATCTTACAACCACCTGTCCGTACCCGCCGCAATCGGCAAGTAAACGATTTGTCCCACGATCGTCGGCGATGTACCGTGCCGCGCAACGAAACTGATGTTCTTGTTACCACTCGAACCTCCTACATCACGCGCAAATCGCGGTCGAAGCGGTGATGTCGCGTTGTTCGCCACTGATAACTTGAATTGGCCTTGTCAACGCGCGACCAACCATGAGTCCAATTTGAATTGCAGCCAGGATGACTGAGCGTACTCGGCATAGCTGCCTTCCACACGTGAATCCAGCGTGTTTGTTCGATGGCTGGATGAGCATTGCAACAAGCGATCGTGTGCCGCTTGTAGGCGGGAAACAGCAACCTTCTGATCAGTGATGCCGGATGGGTCCACTGGCACGTATAAGTCCGTCATTCTTGAGCGTGCCAGCTCCGATGTAGTGCGTCAGCGCTAAGCGAACTAACTGGTCTCTCATGTATGTCCATCGCGGTGCCTTAATGAAAGCGTTTGAATCAGACGTTGCTGCCGCTTCTTATACACGCTCGGGACCTACCGTGTCGGCCGACGTTCTCACCCGCCATCGTTTTCAGACCTATCTGAATCACTACCGGTCTTCCGGTATCCTGTCGATGACCGGCCTGAGTTTGAACGAGCTGAACGCTTGGAGCTACCAGTCAACGTTGTCCGGCTGCTTCGCGAACACGTTTGACACGCGTATAGATCGATCGACCTCCGCGCCTATGTGCGCCATGACACCTACTGCGCATCGGGAACGCGGCGCTCTACTTGATCACTCCTGAAACTACCTTCGACAGCAGCGTGCCTTGCCCGTAGATCACGCTTCGCTGAAATGTTGAACGTAATGTTCGCAATGCGATTAGCTGGTCAACAGCCACTGTGCTGACTAGTCCGCTGGCGCGCCGCTGCCGACAACCGCCAAGCGACGTGTAATATCTCGCCACCATGTGCGTCCCAGCACGAAACGTCTCGGCGTCGGCAAATTTTTGTTTAGCTAGGCTCATGAGTACTCAGGTAGCTTCACTTGTTCTCGATATAAACTGCAAATGCCATGCCAGCCAACCAATGTCGCACTGGCTAACTCTGGGTCTGAAAATTCCTTCACACCGCCGGCTAATCGGTTTGTAACTGGTCGATCAGTCGTGGACATCCAACTCATCTCTTCGGTTTGATTACTACTGGTCGATGCTGATACGAAAGCGATAGCAGGTCATGCCGGTCGCAAAGCGGCGCGTATTAAGCGCCGCACTGGTCTGGCGCGGTGGCGGCAACGGCCTCATGTATTCAAACCATTCTTCGATGGTGCGCCTGCCGGACTGGCGTATCGGTCAACCCATTGAATCCGCCGCGACCGTGCCTTTCGTCTTGTGCCGGACGATCGAATCCTGCACCAACTGCTTTCAAACTCAGTCCCTCGAGGTTCGTAAAGTCCACGTGAAATTGCCATGCCGTAAATGTCAATCTAGCCAAGCGATCGAGCAACCCATGATGCGCGGGGATGAAACATACTCGAGCGTTTCGTCCACGATCTCATACATTTGCTTATCGAACGACGTGCTGCCGCCTTGACTTGACTGTCGTAACCGATGCCGACGGTGCGCCTATCAACTAACTTGGCGGCGCGAGCGCCGCTACTCATTGGCGTTCCAATCCTCCGGCTTAATGACTGGGCTGTCAAGCGTCAGTGCCTCGCGTCAATCGTATGCACCGCGGTGCTGATTGTATTGAGCCAACTCAAATTCGACGGGACCGGTTACGTTGATGCGTTTACCCGCTTGTAAACAACGTTTTGGTCAACTCGTCGATGTTGATGTCTCGACCTACGTAGCAACTTCGCCAGAGGATCCATCTGCCACGCCTGATTGACGCCTTTCGATATTGAGTACCGGCAACACGTGGTCCGACTTGACAAACGAAGTAAGTCATGTTCAATGTGTAATTCAACACGGTGGGCGCGTGCGCGAACACGTAGTCGGCATAGCTGCCGCACCGTATCGTGCTTTGCACTTCGCTGCCACCCGGTCAGAGATGTCCAAGTATAGGCAACGCACGCCTTCACAGCTGGATACAAATGAACTCGCAAGCACTATAGTCAAGTTCGGCTATGCACGACGCATTGCATGATGGAAGGATGCTCGACAACGCCCGGAACCGTAAGGCGTCCCGCAACCGCATCGTCGGTAGGATTCAATCGCCAGCCGGATACGATAGCGATACTGCGAGTCATCCTCGATGTCGCTACCACCTTCGGATTCAGCTGTGTTCGCTACCTGTAAGCGCGAACGGCTGGTTCCAGCCGACGGCAGCGAATTGATTTGCCCGTGGAAACTGTTGCCAGCCATGTCTACCGGCGACTTCGCTGCGCACGTCAACATACAACGCACCAGCTCAATCCGATCCGGCCGAGACTGTTCAAACGTGATCGCGTTGAGGCGCTTGCACTAATGTACTGGCCGGACGATCACGCCATGCGCCAACGGCGCTTCCAGCAGCGAGCGCGCTGTAGTCCACGCTGGCGGGCGTAAGCGAAAGTCGCACGTTGACCATGCAGACGCGCCAGAGTTGTCAGTAATCTTCACGAGCATATTTGCGGCAGGTTACTTTTACCTGTGAAGTCGATGACGATGCGTTGGCGTGCTAGCCATCAACCACCGTGGAGCTGAAGCAATAGCCGCACAGTGATCACCAGGGCATAGCGTTTTAGCTACACTTGTGATATAGCTGAAACGCGGTCCATGTAATCCCGAATGACTTGTGCCTCGATGGTATGTTGGGGTCTTTGACTGCGATAGTCCATTCTGGGACGTATGCCAACCCATACTACAGGCGCGGCTGATGCCGCTTCTACGCAAAGGCACAATGATGAGCCCGTTACGGACGGTGGATTGAATGATCTGTAGCCATGTTGTTTCTGCCTTTACCAGTTGGTTTCAGAAATCTTGATTCCGATGATGACGAATAGGATGAAGCGTAACTACTGGCGTTCGCTCGCGGATACCATGTCCACGTTGGTTGTGCGAATGCGCCGATCTAGGATGGAGCTAATAGCAGCTACTCAGTAGAAGATCACGAGTAATCCGTTATTTTGCATGTTGGTTGTCACCTCCTTCACCTCACTTTGTTTGAGTTATATTGAATTCTGATATAACTGGTTATCCCACTCCGGTTCGTATTGTTTCCCGATCAACGATTGCCGAAATGTCAGCCACAACTCGTAAAGGTAGATCCGTTCCTTGTCTCCGGTTATGCGTGATAGCCGGGTTGACGATCTTCGCCAAGCAGCGGCACCTGCCTGTCTTGTCGTCGGACCTATCTCGCCCAGTGACGCCAGCGTGCCAGATGCCAGTTTTCAAATGAGTCAATCTAGCTGGCAACCCATCACGACGCCACCTGGTCCTCGCGCACTTGTGGCGGGATCACGATGTATTTGTCAACGTTCGGCATTGAGAAACTCGCCACCGTTGTAGCAAAAAGTTCAGGCTATGTAATGCAGATCGTCGTAGTCCGGTCCTGATCCGTCGTTGCAAACGTCTCGAGTCACTAACAAACGCGCAGAGTGTTCGCCCATGCGATGAGATGATGACTGACTCAATGGTAATCAATTCCGTGAACCACGACGATGCTGGCGGAGTTAATTCATCCTGACGCTTCGCAGTGGTTGTAGGATGCCTGCACACTGCACTCAGCGATTGCCAAACATACTGCCCTCGAAGTGTTCTCGTATAACTTCGCGTCCGCGCGCGAATCCACGAAGCATGTTTCAATGAGGATCGAAGGCGCATTCGTGTAATTGAGAAAGAACAAGTCAGTTCGTTTCTGGCGCCGCGGTTCGTTGAACCCAGCCACGCACTGATCGTGAAGCACTTGTTTGGCTGGCTGGTACCGTGACACGTAAAGACATTCCGCGCCCATAGGTTCCAGCGTGTCCTCGAATGCGTTGAAGTGAACCGATACGTCGAGGTCGCGTTCCTGAGTTATGAAGTTCACGATGCGATGCAGGTTGTCATCCTGCGTCGTGCTCACGTCATCGTGGAATCACCTCGACGCCGACGTTGACGTTATTAGGTAGGACGCTACGCGATTAACAACGCGCCTACTTCGTCCACTTCATCGATGTAGCCGCAGCTCCGCGAATGAGTTTCCCGTGTCCGGATGATATTACAATTCTCATGGTGTTGGTTCGGTTGGTGCTTTGCTAGGTCGTGAAAATGTTTGATCACTGAGGTAGCACTTTGATTTTGCCTGTCTGATCTACCTGAATTCTATGGTCATCGGGAATCGAAATCGCCATGTTCAGCCTCAGATACGTGATACTCACCTAGCCACTCTGGATCGACGATAACCATGCCTTCTCGCGCTGACGATATGATGCGTGCCGCGACTGCGATGTTTCTTATGTTTGCTGCGATAGTCGGCAGACCGATACTTCTGAGCTTCGCGGACATGCCGATGGGATTAACTTCACACGCGGCTAGCGCAACCGCGACGCTAGCAACAACAGTATGATCGTATGCGTCATGGTTTCAAACCGGTGCGATGTTTCAGGTAGTGCGGTTCAGCGCGTCGATCTTAGCTTCATCGCTTGATTGATCGTGCTTCCTTCTCAAGTTCCTTCAAACGTTCTTCCATGCGTCCTGGTCCCTGCCTTGTTCCGAGTGAGCAACCGTTCACCAGCTGCCGTGCCTTTGGCATCCATGCGTTGAATCTGCGGACCGACTTCTGCCTTCCAGAGCGATTTCAGTTTGTGTGCGCGCAGCTGGGAACGAACACCGAACCAAAGGCAGCGACGATAACGCCACCGATGAACGGCGCAGCGACCTTTGCCGACTGCCCACAAGGTTTTGATGATTGCCTTTAGTTGAATGTTCGTCACCACATTATGCCATTAAACCCAGGCGGTGACTGATACTCAGCCACGCCTTTGTTTCTCATACTCAATCGTATTCGTGCCCGCCAGTGTTTGATTGCAGATGTTAACTCCGTATCGTAGCCGATGCCGTACGCGCCACTACGCAGCGCGCACACGCGATTCGTCGCCCGATGAGTATTTCGATAGTCAAGTATCATAGGTTTCTCTTCATGGTAACTCGAATGCTGCTCCTGGCACCCTGTAATGAACCGGGGCACGGCGGCAGGTGCAACGAGTGCAGTCGAACCAATACTGTGTGCCGACGTTGCTGACTCGTGATACCAGCTACAACAGAACAGCGAACCCACGTTAGCGCTTTCACCTGGGTTGCCATGGGCACCGCAAAGCGTGATTGCGCCGCCAGGTAAGCGCCGTTGTTCGCTTGCGCGCTGCCTGTTCCGCGACGATGTAAAACGAACGCGCCCATGTTAGCGGTGTTATTCGGCATTGAACTGCTGATCATTGCGAAAACTCTACCTGTGATTTGTGGCGTCAATAAGCTCGCCTGGATCGCCCGAAACCCATCATCTCGCCAGATGTGTTGTTCGCACCATAGGACTTCCTATTGCCGCATTCGGTGGTAGCGCAACGTTCGGCAACCGCCAGTTGGACCTTGTGCGCCTGTCGCGCCTTGTGCGCCAGTATCACCTTTCGGTCCTTGCGATCCCCATGCACCGGGATTGCCTTGCGGATCCTGATCTACCTGTAACTCTTGCGCGCCTTTGATGTTGGAGGCGCAACGTCCACGTGCTGGAACCAGTTTTCTACACACGTCACTGTTGCTTTGTGTTGACATACCAGTCGCCGATTGCGCCAGTAGCGCGCAAGGTGGCACACCCGCGCCTGACCACCACGCTTCGGCCGACTACATAGCACCAGGAGGACCTATCGCAGACCTTGCGGCTTCCAGCCGGTCCTGTTTCGGTCCTCGAATGTTACCTTTGGAAGTTGCCACGCCATGTCGCTGTGCTCCTTCGCCCATCACTTTCTCCGCGCGGCGCTTGCTGTTCGCCAGCGCAGTAGGACCGTCAATTCGGTACGATGTCGCCAGGCAGCATCGAGCAATACATATCACCGGGTGCCAATCCGGCTGGCGAAGCAGGTGGTCCTGCCCAGTTAACTAAATGCTGCCGCGCTTACCTGCTGGTCCCGTCGCGCCAGCCGGTCCCAGTTGCGCCTTGTGTGCCCGCTGGTCCCTGCGCGCCTGCTGGTCCTGCTGGTCACTGTGTTCCTGTTGCTCCTGATTAGCCCGCCTACGCCTTGTGGTCCGCTGGTCCTTTGATGTTGCCTTTAGCCTTGCCATGCCATTGAATATCATCCTCCATGATGTGCCGTCGAACTGGAAGATCGCGGCATATTGTTGTGTTCAAATACATATCCTGCGGCAACGCACCACTCACTACTGGCGCTGGATCTGTTGTCCCAATGAACCATATACTCCCACGTGTGCCGCCGGTCCTGTCGCGCCAGCAGGCCCAGGAGCGTCCTCAGGTCCGGAAGGTCCTTCGACAACGATGACACCTTCCGTGGCGAGCTACCGACCATGGTGGTAGCCCGGCGGGCGTATAGGTTCTGTCACGTAGATAGTCGTGCTTGACGTAGGCTTGTTGCGTGCCGTAAATGATGTTTCTGATTGCCGACCTCAACTTGACTTCCAAGTGACCGTTGAGTGTCCAGTGGCGAACTGGATGTCCATCACCTTGACACGATTCTCCCAGTCGCATAACGCGTCGAGGATCGCCACAGTTAGTTCGGATGCGCAGTCAACTGGCAGTCAACAATAGTAGCGTTGATGCTCGGCGTTCGTTTCCAGCACCGCACTGAACAACGGCATGGCGCAGGATCGTCTTGACGTTCTGAAATATCTCGCTGTAGCCGATGGCCTGAAGTCAATCGCCTCGAAGGATGACATCGTGGAGCGGGTTCCCGTCCAGCGTCGAACAACATCAGACGCCAATTGAGCACTGGCACCATCGGTGTTGACGTAGTCGACGATGCGGCTGGCATAGGTTAGTTCCTTCAACATCTTCCAACGGACCAACGGTTACCGAACGCCTGGGAATCCGGGTTGACCTATCTCTCCAGCGCCGAAGCAATGAACGAATCCTCCGCGAATGGGATGTATTCCTTGAAGTTGGCATTCAACTCGACGGCTATAAGCGCGGCCGCGGCGTAACCAGTGTTTGTGAAGTTTCCAGTTATGTCCGTGATGACGAACAACGACAAGTTCCAGGTCCCATCGGGACGCTTCCTACGATCAACGGCGCTAGCCGCCGCCTTCGTGATAGGCGTGCCACTGTAGCGTGACGCAGCAACAGGTTCCTCGCACCATGCGCCAGTTGAGGTGAACAGTCATAGTTATCTCAACGAGGTCGTTGCCTGCGTATTCCGCGCGATTCGCGCATGTGAACCATGTGTGATCACAGCGCCGTGTATTTGCGTCTGGAATCTTCCTCGAACGTGTGAATCCTACCCATGGCGCGCCCGGAGCACGATGCTCCCATAGACAGCTTCAACTGCCATGACGAACGCTCCGATTCTGGGCGAAACACGGTCACACGATGCACAAGGACGCACGACGTTTGCCTGTATCGTGTTTGTTTACACGCACCCGCACCATGACATCCCCCGTGCGCACGCGACGAGCTCTCAGGCAAATTGAGTTATATTGAATTCGATATAACTCGATCATTGCAACCTCGCTTCCAATGCTGCGACTCGACGTTCCAATTCAGCTATGCGCTCCCTCCTGCCTTAACGCGTTCTGGTGCGTGCCAGCGTCGTCGGTGTGATGACCATGGGTAGTCATTTGCCCGGTATGATCGATGTCGCCTTTGAATTCCATCGCGCCTTCCAGCTTGATGTTCGGCGCCTTGATCAACACGTCGCCTTCTATCTCCAGCGTGTAACCTTTCTTCCAACTTGGTGGACATGCCTCCTTCGTTCTCGAAGTCCATGTCGCCTTTGAGTTCCAATCAGCACGCCCGGTCCCGCGTTGAACTGCTGAGATCGATCCGTCATCGTAGATCACGTAGTCCGCCTGGGATCTTCAACGGGTGGCGGGTCGCTAGTCGTATAAACGTTCCCAGCATCACGTAGTCGCTTGTGCTGTTGGCCAGTCGCGCCATGACGCAATTCTCGTCCGGACGCGAGGCATAGCGTAGGATCGTTTGTGTCCACCGATTGCTGCATGACTGGGACGGGTTTGCTTACCGCTAGGTTCCTTCGTGATCGGTCCTGTTCGGGAATAGCACGCGCACGTTCGCCATCGTCTTGTCGCTTTCGATCTTCGATACACGAGCAATCGTGATCGTGTTCTTAGCTGCAGCATCCGGCTAGCGATTGTAATCCGTGTCGCCCAGTAGGTTCCTAGTTCGTGCCATATCAGCAACCCTGCAAGCTAAACGTCGAATTTCCAACTCCGTTTTATACATCGTGAACCTACGGCGTGCTTCGCCTGATAGATGAACCACTTACCATCGAACTGACCTACGCCTTTGCGCACGAACGTCTGCCCACGCATACGGCGCGATTGCCTATCGACAGTCCGACGCTAGCCGTCTCACGTTCCTTGTTACCTGCCTGACCGCTGACTTCGCTTTGCGTTGCGCAGGCGACCTACCGCCGCCAACCTTTGCCATCGTTGCTGAAGGGATCGTTGTTGTTGATGTCAGGCATAGCGTCCCCATCGTCACCGTTTTCCCGCGCGGCAATCTTCGCGGCAACATGGTCTCTCATCGAAGCTCTATATCGTGACTCTCTGGCAACTTGCGAACCCATTCCTGGCAGCGTCACTCATGCCTGTGTCGCCGCCACCGCCTTCCTCGAATGTTTCCTTAGCCAAGCATACCCGTGTCGAGCGTTGACGTGTTCTACCTCCGCTGCGCCTGTCGTGTCCCGCAGACCTTGCGCACGAGTGATCCGCCTGTCATGCGAAAGCAACCAGCACCAGGTATGTCGCCATGCACCAACGTGGAGCCAGGTCCAACTTGTTCCATGTCCGCTTCGTCGAGCGACGATCAACTTACCTTGGTCGCCTTCATCCCAGGCGCCTACGTCGCCGTGCGTTCTGCAGGAAACCCAACCCGCTTTGTTCTGTTTGTTCGACACGTTTGTATTTGGGATTGTATTGCGCTTGGCAGTCTAACTCCATCCTGTTCTCGTTCGGCGATCTGTCCAGCTATCTCCTTCAGGTCGCCTTTCTCCCACCGCGTGTTTCGTCATCCTGGCATGTTGATCCGTTGAGATCGAGGTAGCGCTTCACCGTTACGGCGTGCGCTGGCAAATCAAACTCGACGCAATCAATCCGAAACTTCCTGCAGTCGGAGCTAACGCCCTGCCAGCTAAGGTGCAAACCATCGCTCACACATGATCTTCGCATCCAAGCAGTCCCAACGTTCGGCATCCAATCATTGATGAAACGCCTGTCACGATCTGCCAGTTGAGCAGCCAGGTCGTCGCACGTTTCACCGTCGCAGTTGTCTGTGTATTCCATGTTGGTGAAATACGGCGCTGGCCGAATAAGTCCTCACTGTTCCAGGATGATTTGTGGGAGCGCGTATCTGACTTGAGTTATCATTGAGTTGAACTTTGTATTCGTGCAACGTTCTTCCATTTGCACACAAGCGGGATCACTGTCTTGGCTACGATGTCCAAACCTTCACGCTATGCCGCCGGGAACACGCACACGTGACGTCAGGTTGCAGCTCGCCTCGATGGTAGGCGGCGTAGCAAGCGATCGTCCCGACGTTTCATACCAAACACACGAAGCGAGCACAAGCGTCCCATGTGTCGCCTTGCGTTGTGACGTATGTTTTTGGCGAACGGCTTCTCCGGCGCGGGATAGCCGGGCGGCAACAACGTCGCAGCTGCGTGTCTCAACGCCTATCGCACGGGGCGGCATCGGTCCGTGTGTGAGTGAACACGTGCCATAACCACTTTCAAAAGCTACAACGTCGTTCGTGTGTTTGTGCTGCCTTGAACTGTCGTATGAAGTCACTGATGAGCCACGCAACCTGCTATCCATGCTAACGTTGTTCTTCCTCGCTGGCGTTGCCGTTGATCGTCACGATGGGGATTGAAATGTAACGTGTGACCGGCAGCTTCGGTCTCATCCCAAGCGCCTTGCTCACATGGTTCAACAATCCTTCTGGCAACCTCGCCCGCCATCAGGTGAATGATCGCTTCCGATCGATTGCCTTTCGCCGCCAATCAACGAATGACGCCTGACGATCCTGCCCAGCCGTGCGCCAGTGCGTATGCGCAACGCATGGCACGCCGCCAACTGCTGGCGAGTGTCATCAGTCACCTTTGCTTGCGCTTGCATCATGCGCTACCCATGATGGTCGCCACCTTCAATCCCGAAACGTTCACCTACATTCAACGTCTGGTGACCACCGCCGAAACCTACTGTGCCAGCCGCTACCAATCGCCCACTTTGAAATGTTACTTCCAGCTTGCACGTTACCCAGCTACGCCTTTGAGCGCTTCTGCTGTTTTGTCGCCTACGCTTTTGTTGAACACGGTTCTGAGTAATACTTCGTAATCGTGAATCGCGTAATCTGTGCCGTCTGCTTGCGTGCACCGCCCTGTTAAACAATTCTTTCCATGAACGCTTGCTGGGCGCCACCGATTTAGCACTTGTGCCTGTGCCTACTTCCTGACTAACGCGCGCTGAAACATGGCACGCATCACGCTCGGGTTTCTGAAGTCCGTCGGGCGTAGGCCCTGAAGCGCATCGTCTTTCGCGCGTGCTTATCAATGCCTTGCCACCTTCACCTCGGGCCGAAGTACCCACTTTGGGTCTGGCAAGGCTGTCACTGCACCACCGCACCACGCCACGGCTGCTGGCTCTGACCGCTGCACCCATGTTTGCGCGTGTGTCGTTGCCAAGCCTTTTCACACCGCCGCCACTTCTTGATTAACTCGGATGATTAACCCACTTCTTGAACTCGTCCCACTTCTCCTTCATCCATAGCGCTAACCTTCGTCCGGCTATCCTCGACACCTTTCCACTGTTCTCCCATCGAACTGGTCCAGGCGAGTCAAACGCGAATAGCATCCCATGCTCCTTTGATTATGTCCCGACGGCTGTGAACGCGTCCGATGTTGCGCCCCGTACCGACATCCATCGAAGTCAGCGCTAATCACGTGATGACTTCTCACGACCTGATACAAAGTGTGTGAACGCGGACCTGCTATGGCGCCTACGGCTCCATCTCGCCAAACTTCTTCCCACATCTTATCAACCCACTCGCTGACTTGTTTCGGGGTATTTGATGCAGCAACACCAAGCGCTATGGTACGCCGTGGATGCTTATGATGATCCAACCTACGCAAACGACAACGCGCACCGCGTTCATCACACCTTATGGCAATCGACGCTGCAGAAACGCGACTGTCAACGTAGTCACCAACGGCACAAGTTTCGCCCACATTGTTACCAACCCACTCGATGACGACGCTACCTTCTCCAACGCCTTTCACTACGGTGTCGCTCTACCATGTGGAGCGAAGTCCTGCCTTCGCCCACGACGCCTTTGAACATCTTCGCAAGCGCATCACCGATCTTCTTCAACGCTGGCCACATCTTACCCATGACCTTGCCCTACGCTTCGGCCACAAATCTTAGCCATGCCGTCAATCGTTTGAATGCTGAAGCGCCCAGTCCCAACCCACTGGCCATAACCTACCATCGCTTTCATCCCACCTTTTGAACCTTGATGCTGTGGCCCTACCTTGCAGAGACCGACCGCCGAAGCCGTCAGCCATTTCGCCTGCATGGGGTGATCTCCTTCCCGATGCGCTGGCACATATCCTTCATCTCATTGTTGGTGCAACTTGACGCGACCTTTCTGTGCGTTTCTCAAAGCGTGTATTACGCCTTTCAACTTGTTGGCGTATTGATTGATATACCATGCGCTTCTGCCAACTCAATTTCGGCAATACGCGCCATCTCCTTCTCGTTCCCGAGCCAATGATGCCGTATTGCTGCAAACCTTTCGCCTTGCCTTGCGCAACAAACTTCGACACGCTTGTGCCAACTGCTGAAGCGTCCTCCTCTGTAGCCGATATGCCTTTGGCGTGCGCGAGTACGTCTGCCATAGGCGCTGCTTCCTGTGCTATCAACTTGGTGACCGAAACCCCATTGCGCCATTGTCTCGGCTAGTCGTGTCGAGGATGTCCTGATGTGCAATCCTGTTTTAGCTACTGCCTCGTTGTGTTTGAGATACAGCGTCAACCTGACCTTGGCATACTTCGCCTTTGGCACGTATGCTGTTAATGCGCATCAACGATTGGTTAAACTACGCGTGCGCTGGTCCGCCTGTTCTGCTTCCTGGTAGCATCCTTGAGCAATGCCTTCCGAGCATCTTGGCCGCACTGAGCAGCCAGCCTCCGAACACGCCCGTAAACAACACACCGATCTTACGCAAGCTCGCCTACGCCTTTCGCATGTTCATCGGGCACGTTGCAAACCACGCATACGCGCTGTGCCGCTGCCATCGCTCCGCAAACGATCCCGCGCCTGCACCTATGAGAAATGTGCTGTGTATTGTTTACTTGTGGCATGGCCAACCAGTCTCACTCCCCTCGCGTTCCATCTCCTTCTTTTTCCTTCTCAGCTGCGTAGGCTAGTTCCGACCATGAACTTGAACAATTCTGTGATCGGCGCTCCAACCGGTATTCGACTCCACCGCCAGGCATCGTGCCATTTAGAAAGCGATAATCGAGCGGCGTCTGTTATTGTTCCTCCGCTTCCGGCGAGCTGCCGCAAGCTTTATGCTTCAAGTCTCAGTGCGTGGTAATACCTCTTGGCAGCCTTGAACACCAGCCCCAGCGGCAACGTCGGCCGCATGACTGATCACGATGCAGTGATACAAGCTGTTTCATTTCGTAAGCTGGCGTCTCGTTCCTGTCTGCCTTGTATTGATGTGTAAACTCACGCTCACACCTCTGAAGATCCTTGCCGATCAACTTGTCGAAGCCGGCAATGATTTCGTGGCATTGTTTCCCATCGTAGTCGATGGGCGGGTCCAGCCTCAACCGCACTGGCAGCTGGAGCTGCTTCGACTGCCAGCTCACGATAAGCTCGACACTTCTGTTTCTATCTCCGGCGATCTCGATTGACGCCTCGTTGTTGCGCGTCCTGATGTGACGCGTCGTCACACCAGCCTTGTTTGCTCTAGCAGCCCTCTATCCATAACCCAGCCGTTATATCGATTTCGATATAACTCAAATTTACATGCCGATGAGTACCGATACCTGCAGTATGGTCAACTGGCCGTTGCGCCGTTCCACCAACGACACACCGCGTTCTCCCTTGTCGATCTCACACATGATCCTGTCGTTCCAGTGCCAATCCGCAAACTGATCAACTCAAATTCACTGACGACTTCCTGCTTTGGCGCCTACCTCCGCCTACAGGTTGAATGTTTTGAAGTGCTGTGCCCATGACGTAGCGCCAGCCATCGTGAATGATATGGTTGGTAGCGAATCGTGACGTTGCAACGCTGACCATGCGTCCGCCAGCACCATCCTGCACCGTCGGCAACACCGCCATGTCGATTATGGCGTGCCAGTTCAACGTGATGTAACATGCCTGAAGCGCCTGCACTCGGCACTGTCAATCTCACCGAGCCATGCCGCTGCCTTTCAACGTATCGGGCCAAGTTCTGAGCCAGCGCCGTAACGTCGGCGGCAACCGATGAGCGCCACCATCCTTTGAGCCAACAAATGAGTTTGTTACATGATTTGGGGATTTGCATTTGTCTCCTTAGTGTTGAGCTGTTGATGTTAGTTGCGGCGTATGACTACCTCGCCACCTTCCCACAGCGTTGGCGATGGAGCACCCGGCATTCGATTTTGGTCCTACCACCGCCAATTCGAAACTGCGATAAACGTGAAACACGCGACCGCTGTTAACCCCGTATCGGTTCCTCACGATCGAAACTCGATGCGGTCTCCCGCAACGCTTCCTCATTCGTGGCAGATCGTCCTACCACATCTGTAGCTATTGACGATGCTGTCAATCAAACGACGACGATTGCCGCCTCATCGACCTTCTGCCGGCCTATCGGAACAATCAGTAGTTACTAACGTAGTCGAGCGTCTGACGCACTGGGATGAACATATCCTTACGTCAGTCACGCTGATAGATAGGCGGTCCGGCTGCCCTACGATTTCCAGCCGCCGATCCGGGCCAAGCGCGCGACGATCGCCAGCTATTGAAGCATAAGCTGGCATCCAGCAAGTTCATGTCCATCCGTCCCGTCATCGGTGCGCGCGCGCCGTTCATCTTGAGTGTCCTTGTTGGACCATGGCGCCAGCAGGCAAACCGTTGCCACAGATGTGTCCGTCCATTGAATGAGCCAACCTTTGCTGGCCGGCGAAAGCCAAACACCTTGCGCTGATCATCCCGATCAATGCTGGCTTCCTCGAATGTGCATTCCTGCCTCGGAAACACGATGTTGTTTTTGGTCCTTCCACGCATTAACATCCTTGCGGTCTCGCCGCGGCGCAGCTGTGTCCGATGTGTCCACGTCAATCAAACACGTGCGCAAAGCAACCCATTGATCGACTCGCTTTTAGCCTATGACCGCGCCACCGGCCGGGTCGAGACCACTCTGAGACGTACGATAACTCCGGAGCATCGCGTCGTGTTTTCAGAACACGTCCTCGATGACTTCCAGTCCTTCCTTCTTCCCGGCGTTGATGTTGATGCTCCGATGATGTCCGCACTGGCCAGCGTAGGGCCAGCGATGGTCGCCTCCCGCCGTGAGCAATTGAATCCGCATCCGGGATCGCTCCCGTCGCCGGATCGTGGTGGATGATCCACGTGCTGTCCTTCGACAACGAGCGTGAAGTCCCGTGCTTCTCAGCGAACAACCCGCCTCATCTTTGACTGAAATTGACCACGCTTATCAACTCCTCGCCTGTATCGATTTCGCCGTTGACCGCCGCGACTGTTTCAGCACAAGCGCGGTCTTGTTTTCTTCAGATCGCTGTGCTACATACATAACTGGCGAACATCCCGAACTCAACGAACAACGCGTCCATGTGTTCGCAATGTCAGGTCTCCCACCGCGAAAGCAGCCTAACATGTTGACTGCATCCTCGTATCGATTGTAAATACAGGCACGTTGATCATACTTCTTTCCTTCCTTCTTGATGTAATGGCGCTGCGTCAACATGACGTTCATCCCGGCCAAGCCGAGACAGGGACTGATTACGCTGGCCAAACGTCTCCTCCAACTAACACCGTGTGGAACGATCCAGTTACGGCATGATGTGTTTCTATTTTGAGCTTGTAAGCCAGGTCTGCGTCGTGCGCCATTGTTCGGCTTCACGATGCACTAACGTCCGGTCCGGCCGCGCATCTTATGAAGCGATGTCGGAGTCCAACCCGCGCCTGACTGCGGATACGTTTAGACCGATCGAATAGCGCGTTTCGCGCCAGCACGCGGCGATAGCTTCATACAGTGCGCGCGTGAATACAACTCTGGTCGGTTCCTTCTGTTGCGTCGACCTGACTGTAACCCGATCCCGCCGTGGCACTGCTATCCCATGTAAACAACTTGTCCTGTGATTATCGAGCGGCGACTTTGTTTTGCTTATGGCCAGGTGCTGGACAGTAGTTCAAATCCGATGTATGGTCTGCCCAGCGTCCGGTCGCATAGTCGCGCCATGCAGCTCCCATTGCGTATGTCATCTCAATCAATGTAATGCGGAACGTGTTTCCATGTATCTTCCAATCGATGTGCAAACGATGGGGATATGCCTTGTCAATACGCCTGTTGCCCAGCCGGCGGAGCGCCGCTGCAATGTTTTCGGCGACGTTAAAGCACGTCTTGATACCGCCACCGTTCGGGTTCTCATCAGCACGCAAACGACAATCCGGTGCGGTCACTTCAGCCGTCACGTCCTTCTCGATGTGGCGCCAACGGCCTGCACCGATCACGCGCCAAGTCCCGGCGCTTGTCAACTCGCTATCTCCGCCTGTCACTGTGCGCGGGAATGTCCTACGTGGCAAACCCTGGGGGTGCGCTACTCTTCGTGACCAGGCGTGTCTGGCACGCTTTCGTCGAATGAAGCGCACTACGTCTCGGACGAAGCAACATGCCAGTTGTCTCACTCTATCTCTGCATTGACCATCCTTCGATGAACTCGACCAGCCGTTACTTCGTCGAACGCATCGTGTGTGGCGGCGGCGATGGTAATCCTGTTCTGGCAGCTATGCCCTGGCGTCATGGCTCCGGAAAGAGCGCGGATGATGATGACTATGGCAACGATCCCAGTGGACGCGTGCGTCCGTAACCTAACCGCTGTTAACCCCGCGTGGCAATCAGTGCCGATCAATAAATAAAATTAAATGATGATCGGGATTGTTCCCATTACGCAGCCTGGCCACACATCGTTCCATTTCGTGATCGATGCGTCACTAACGTGTCGCCCATCTCCTTCGAACCCCGAGTCCTACTTACTATTACGCCATGATGCACGCAATCGATCGTTTTCAATTTGCCACGTGATGCCGCGACGAAATTTATGCGCCTGTGCGTATCCACTGCTGAACAAAAATGTACAGATAACTCCACCGCCACCTCGTTTGACCTGTGCATACAACTCGGCGCCTACGATGACTCTTTGTGGTTGTTGATCCTTGGTCGCACCCTGAATTGTCGGAAGCCCAACATGCCTTGCTTGGCAATCACTCGCGCCGGCCAGCTCTGAGGCCTTATCTGACGCCATGGAATGTCCCTGCGCTTTGATGGCGCACTCTTTGTAATCCGGCGTTTGACCACTTAGTCTTACCGCGCGCGCTGACGATTGATTGCTGACACTCGCGCCTCAGCACACCTTTCTATGCTTTGCAATTTGCGTTGCAATTTGTCCAATGGCGCGAGCGTCAAAGCGCGACCATGTACCGCCTCAGGCGTCCCGGTCAGGACTGTAAAGCTGATAACGCCGCCACATACACGATCCTGATCGGCATTAGTGCACCCTCCCCAGCGCCTAAGGCGCAAAAGGCGTAATCAACCCCCGCATTTGCGCCGGCGCGGCGTAACGACTTGTGTTCGATGTGGACATACAACATCGCCCGCATCACACACCGATGGAACTCGAACACTGACCCACTTGGCGCTGGCAGCCCCTCGTCCCGAGGCAAGATCGGCAAGGCAGAACGACTTTCGAACCCGCTGCGCCCAATCCGGCGCTGCTGAAACCTCTCGGCGCGGCGCGCAACTCAGCCCGGCGGTTGACGAACACGTTCAAGGCGGGTCCGAGCCTCGAACCCAGCGGGCAACACTGATGTATCGTTTGCTTTTGTTTAGGCTGAATCTCGATATGAACTCCTGATTTACTACCTTACTTTCGTTGGTCCGAATCTTGCTCTGATGATCTTGGCTGTCCTTAGCGCGGCGCCAACAAAGCAACGCCTGAATCGCTATCTGCTCGTCTCCTGCAACTCGTCAACCGTGCTGTACAGCCCGCCGAAGCCATTTTCTTGTCTGGCTGCACGCTTCCTCGCCACCTTTCAGTTTGCTTGTTGCGCGTTCTGGTCGTTCACGATCACTTTTTCTTACCGCCTTTTGGTGCAGCATCCACCTCATAACTGAGATAATCGCTTCCACGCGAGAATGCAAGAGCGCCAGACCAGGTCCAAGCATAAAGACACCAGGCAACTTGTGACCGATGTAAACCAAGTTTCGACTCGTTCTCTCGTCAATGATACAACGGAATGCAAATCCGACGCCGTCCGATGGTCCGCGCGAATTGTTCCGGGCTTCTTCGTGATCTTCCGCAGCCAGTGTACAGCGCCGTAAACGATCTTGTTGCGAACGCCTCGCTGGACGCCAGCACGACCAGCCCGGCGAAGACACGGGGGGTTCAACCTCGGCTGCTAACCATCCTCGAGCATTCTGCGTGCGTATGGACACGGAAGCCTCGGGCACCAGGCCGTACTCAACACAACCGGGCATCGGCCCGGCCGCCTATCCGATGGCGCCCAGCATGAAACGCCTTGCTGTCCACAACGTCTGAACGCTGGCGTTGGTGAAGGAACGCGCGCCAAACAATCTGGTCCTGAATAACGCAACGTCAGCGGTACACTACCGTCCCTGATGCGGTATCTAACCAGCATCGTACTTCGGTCGCCAACGCCTTATGTCGTTGGTGGACTGTCCCACAAGTAGCCACTGGTCCAGTAGTCATCGAGGACCCAAACCTTTGGTGCGTTCGATGACTACCTTCGGTCGAGACTCGGCGGTGACTGTCGGGCATCCCGTTGGATCAGCACTTCCTTGACAACATCCGTTCATTCTCAGCGGACGACTCGATGCGCCTTGTCGGTGGCGGTCGCTGTCCTCTTGCCATTAACTCTGGCGCATCGATCGCCGGCGTAGCGCATCGACCGTGGTTCGATTGTTTCTTCCGGCGGCCGTAGCCTTCAGCAAGCCGGGCGAACCGGAAGTCCGCGCACTGGCGCGCGCAGGCGCCTTAGCTAGCAAACGTGTCTGCAACCTTTCATCGTTCCCATGATCTTTAGCCGCCTACCACCGGCGCAACAAGCGCGCCATCTTCCAGCGACCGCGCCTGGTCGAACTCGACAGTCAATGTGCGGCCACTCGCGTGCCTTTGAGCGTACCGTGTCTCGAGCGAGTTCGTGGGTGGAACCACGGCAGCCTCAACGAGCGCCGTAGCTAAATGTCACCGTTCTCGTGCAACCGGCCAGAATCATAACTTGTGCTTCTTTTTCTGGCAGGTTTGATCTGACGTGCTGGCGAGCGCGCAAACCGTGGTACCTGACACCACAGGGATCAGCGTAAATAATTTCCATCGCTCGGCGATCAGTGTGAGTGCCGCAAAACAATTCCGTTTTCGATATGGCGACGGCGTCACGCCGACTTGATCGCCGTAGCTGACTGCCACAGCTGAACGTGTTCTGCTGCCGCCACTGCGTTAATGCTCGACCTGTTTCACCCGGCCCGGCGTGTCGATGATGATATCCGACCTATCGCTGCGTGCATCCGCATGGCTGCATCGGCAGCTGACGCTATCAGCCGTGGCGTTGAACTTCACAGCGAACGCGCGGAAACATGTCCGGCGATGTCACCGACGAACGGTGAAACGCTTCACCTTCCACTGGAGCCAGCTTGTCGTGACTGACGGTGCTTATCGGCCAACCGATTCAGTTTGATTGCCATAACTCATTGCTTTCTTTGTGTGTTGAAGCGTTGGACTGGGGTTCGCCAGCAGTACTGATGAAGTAAACCCTGCCACGACTTCTTCAAACGGCGCCACTTCGATTTGCGCGTGCCGGAGCCAGCTGTCATCGTCGTGCCGTTGTCACTGGCTGACAGATAAAGCCGTCCACCCAGACGCATCGACACGACGATCCGAACGTCCTTGGCTTTGTCCATTGCCTCCATGCACGCAACGCGATGTCGCCTACCGTGCTACCATCCGCCGATGCTTCGCTGCGATTGCGTGATGGACAACGATCTCGCTTCCTGCAACGCGCCGATGCGCGCACGTTTATGGCGCCATGCCATCGTCGAATGTCGCGGCCAAGTTTCGCGCCAGTGACGTCTGCGTGTGGATGGCGCTGATCGGTCCTGAGCGCGCGGTGCAGTATGGCGTTTATATGTGGTTTGCACGCTGAGATGCTTTGGCCATCTTCGTGACCGTTACCTTCGTTGCTGCGGACCGGGCCGCCGACAATCTTCGGCAAAATGCCGTTGTTTTAACTTCAGCCTCCATGATTACTTCCTTGTGGCGGGCGTGGCGCTAGCTACCGTGAATGCTCTAAACATTGTTAAACCTGCCAAGCAGCGTCAGCTCAGACATCCGTTGATGACTACCTTCTTCGCTCGCTAACCGTACGCCGCCTTAACTACACCTTCGCATCTCGTTTCATGGTGCTTCTTCCTGTTCGACTCGCATCCCAGGGCGTGCAAACCATGTTTCTGCTTGCCATGCGGCACTGTGCAATCGCATCACGTTCACCACCTGTGCGCTTGGCATGTGGGCCGCTGCGTTACGGCACGGCAATGCCATCCGGCGCCGCCAAGTGTGTCGCATGTCGTCCGTTGCGTTGCCCATGGTCCATGCTGGTGGCGCGAATCATCACTGCTATGGCGTCGGCATCGAATGTAAATCTTGTGTAACCTACCACGGCGATGACGCCACCGCAGCTACCGCCGCAACGATCGATCGTAACGTACTTGACGCGTGCGATGATCGCCGCGCGAGCGTGCATCTGCGCTGCTTCAAACACGCTGCCACCCTCGCAACTGTTGATGTGAGCGTCAACGCGTTTTACACTCCAACAGCGCCTCGCTAACCCTGGGATGAACCTGCGGCTGATTATCGCTCACCCATTTCTCCCAAATCGCCGATGGTGAAAAAGTCACAGCAACTCGGCGCTGGGCACAATCTTTCGCCTTCCATTAGTGAATCGATGCAACTGGTCTGTCTCATCGTGTGCTCTCCCGCTTCATAACTTTCGGTCCAACGTTGCGTGTGTGTGACTGAAACTTTACCTAAAAGCACTTGTCCTCGCCGCCTTCGGTGGCGTGCCGCCGCGGCTGGACGATACGCGGGTCATACAACAAATCGTTTTCCTCGAACTCGACACTGCTCAGCTGCCTGCTTGCCTGATGTTGCTTCGTGGATGGGCCGTAGTCCCGTTTAACTTCGGCGCTTTCACGTTCGATTGTGCTGAACTCCACACTCCTTACTTTCATATCTGCCGCGCCTACTTGCGGCCTGAAATAAGCTGCGACCGTAAACCCGTCCGTACGGATGCGCGAGATGCGCGTTCAATTGAGTGATCGTTCCAAATGCCGGGCAAACGTTCGATGCGACCTAATCTCGATTGCGTCCATACCATTCCTCGTGGCCAGCTGGCGAAACCCATCGACCATCAACGCGCGCCATTTGCGAACACGCTTTCCGTGTCCACCAAGCAGCGATGTGATGCGCTAGCTTCATGCTGGTATTTCATCAATGCGACTTCATAAGCGCATGCCGTCTGCGTAACCTATGAACTTCGCAACGCTGATGGCGAACCTCACCGAGCGCCAGGCTAGTCATGCATGAGCCAACTGCATACCCGAAGCGCATGAAATTGATCGATGCTCTATCCCACGTAACGTTGTAGTGATTGGTGCTGGCGATTTCCTTCTTCTGTTCTAAGCAGCAACGAATCGAGCTACTATCAACCCAAAACCTGACGTGATGAACGCGGCGAGCAACTCTAACGACTGCGCCTACCACGCGCCATCGACGTAACGTCCCATCTGCTTCAGCTAACTCCAGTCAAACCGATGCGATGCAGCACGCCACGACGCTGCCGCGACGTTCAGGACGCATGATTCGGCACCATGTTACGCCTACCCGTGGCGCGCTGAATGGTCCCACACGATGTCCACTCCACGGCTGGTACGATACCGCCGCCACGCGCCGCACCAACCGCCGCCAGTGTTTCTCCGAAATGTGATACGCCGCTAACTCGCCTCGCTCGATAACTCGACGCCACTGCTAAGCCTGACTTCGACGTTGATCGCTTACCCACTGACGATTCGATCTGCTTCCTCGCCACACGCTTCAACTCAAACAACCTGCCTTGACGTTGACGCACGGTGAACTGACCAGGAAGTCGCCGCTGGTGCCAACATCGACACGAACACGATTGATTGCTTCGTAAAAGTGCATCCCGATTCAAGCCATTCGCGCGGGGTCGCTGCCCATACTCAAACTCTGTCTGCTGCCGCGATTGGTGTCCGCGGTTTGTCTCTCGTCCGGTCCCGCTGCCAAGTCATCGACAGCAGTAAGCCGGACACAAACCTTCGCCTGCGACGTTGGTGTCCGCCAAGCTTCGATAGCCAGCTGCCAAAGTATTCCCATGAACGCATCCCGCGAACGTTCCCGTGACCTTGAACATTCTCACCTATGTCCATCGGCGTCATGCTCGCCGCTGCGCACGCTCAACCGGCCACAAGAGTCTTTGTCTCGGTCTGCGCCAGGCCACCGTAACCCGTCGCGGCGATGTCATGTAACCTAGGCCGTTATCACCTCACCGCTTGCGTCGGGTGCCCCGCGTGAGCCATCCAAGGCTGCTACGTGACCCGTGCCGTTTCTACCTCTGGTCGTCAATGTAGCGCACATCACGTAAACGATTCGACACGCTGAATCGAAACCGGCCAGCGCGTATGGCATGGCGCAGATGCCGCATAAACTCGACCTGACGCTGCCACCACGAAATTACATCCGACCGTTCACCCGGCTCGCGTATTCGGCAACCGCGCGTCCCGATGTGATAACTCTTTGACGCCGCCGCCGCCAACGACTCATGCCGCGGATGGCATTCTTCAATCCGTCGCGTGCCCACTCGGCATAACTCCGCTTGCGATCCGCCATACATGGTCTCAGCAAAACCAGCCGTGCTGCAGAGTCGTCGCATCAACTGACGCCTTTACTGCGGAACGAACTGGGATGTCTAGCCACGATTAAGCGCACAATTCACCTTGACCGGCCAGGTATCGATTTCGATATAACTCAATTCCATGGAGAGCTACCTCCAACACGTGTGCGCGGCGACCACTTACGCAGCGTGTGTCGCGTCGAATGCACTCTTGCCATGCGCGCCGTCAGTGAAACAGCTTGACGTGGCAAACGTGGATCAGCAACTATGTCGCGTGATGCGCGAGCATCCTGTGTGACGAATTGATCGGCAAAGGCGATCGGTTCACTCCGCCGCCTTATTCGGACGCACCAAATGCGTAATCCACCACTGCCATATCCGCGCGTGGTTCACTGCGCCGGCGCCGAGTGACGTGTCGCCTGACTTGCCTTCGCCGCCGCCACCGAATTGTCGCGCTTCATCGTGTCCGCGCCTGATCCCGGTCCACGGCATCACTACGCCGCCGCGCATAATTCCTACGATCGAATGGTCTGTTGCGCTGGGGTGACGCGCGTTCGACTGTGCGAGAAAACCAAACTTCGATTGGGTCACACGTCGCTCCGCAGCCGGGTCCTTTGAGTCACCCGTCGTAGCCGCAGTCAATCGTGCGACAGCGACCGTCCAGCTGTTGACTCCTGTGTTCGTCACATGGCGGAATGACGCGCCAGGACCTACTTCTCGACGGTGCCAACCGATTGGCGATCTCCCTCCTGCCCGAATCAACGCCCGCCGCGACTGCAGCGCAAGCGGCTTGATGAATGTGCTCTATGCCTCTTCACGAACGGCTTGCCCATCCTCCTTCGCTCTCGTATCGACATCGGCACGCATGGCGCGGTTTTGGCGCATACACGAGCCTCACTTGGCGTGAATAAGTTATCGACTGCCATCTTCCTAACTCGCATTTGTTTGTCATCGCGTCGTGAACACGCGATTGAGCCACCGCCTCGTCCGGCAGTCCCAGTACGTATGCCTCAGGCAATCGCCGCGCTATACGATGCCATACTCGATCTCCCACGACTTCGCGACCTTTGCCCCGCTCGCCAACGATCTCGTGAGCTGATTTGTCAGTTCGCCTATGTCGATGCTTCGGCGCCCAGACCAAGCACGCCGCGTGACTCCTGCCTCGTAAACTTCCCGCCTGTGTCCAGTAGTTATCTACCTCGATCTTTGATCCTGTCTCCTCGAACAACAAACCTAAGCGCGTGTTCTTGAATGCCTTGCGTTGTCTCGATGTCGCCTTCCTCGCTACTCGGCGCCAACGAACAAACTCATCTCGTGATGTCCCATTCGATCCATGGTTGTATAACCATGCAAGCAAACCTGCGTGTTATCACTTTGCTACCGAGTCATCGACGTGTCTGTGCGCACGCCATAGCTCATGCCAGCCAGGTATTGATATTCGGGCGCAGCGCTCCTGTGCATGACACCACACTGATGTGTCATGTCTGAGCAAGCTGAACGTGTCCTACAAGCGCGCATCTGGTGCGTGCCGCAGCCAGGACAGTGCAATACCGCGTTCCTTCAGTGAACCCACTCATCTTCGCGTTCAATGTGACTCACGCCAGCTATGCTCGGCGAACTGATCGATGACTGCCTTGCGATTCCAAACGCTGACGACCGGCCACGCCACTGAGCGGTTGCCTTCTGTTCCCGCGCTGGTGGTGCGCAGTCAACCTCATCCATGGCGACGACGCGGCAGACGCCTGCGAGCAGCTTGCCGCACTGTTCGCGCCGCCCACGCGCAACGTGCCGCTGCAAACGATTTGCGCCGCAACGTGTTCTCGGCTATCGCGTGTTCGCGGTCTGCTACCTTGTCGAGTGCAACCTTCGACTGTCCCAGCGCATGAGCGACGATCCGTCGGCGCTTGCATGAGCCGATGGCAGTTGAACTAGCAGACGGGACGACGCAATCCTCGTCGATGAGCAATCTATGTAGATTGTGCATCGCGCTATCGGTCATAGTGCTACGGCTGCTTTCTGCACAATAACTTTAGAGCATCGTCCGGATCGCGTTGATGCGTCCATGATCTCCTCTCAGTGCGCGCTTTGATGTGGCACCATTGCCCGGGCCCGCCGACGACTCACTGGACAGCAATATGGCAACGATCTGCCCACTTCGACAAGCGCAATTTGCTGGTAGCGCCCGAACAACGCGTGCATCCTGAACCCAGAACGTGCAGTTAGTACATCGGAAGCGCGGCGCTGGCGGTTTCACTCGCTGTGCAAGGCGCGGCAACTTTGCTATTCTCGCCTGTTGTCCCTGTTGCTTCCTTCTGACCCGCGCCTATTTGTCGACAATGTCTTATCTGCTAGCAAACGTGGCTTGGCGTCGTATTCGAAGCTTCCTTCAATGCCGCCATCGATCTCATCGTAAATTACCTTGTAAATGTCCTTGAAACTTTTCTTGCCGACTACCGATGGTACCCTCGAGCGAATGGCTGACAACCTGGCGGCAGCTTATGATCATGTTGGCGATGACGAACTCGACATCCCGCGAATGATGCAACGACCTTTCCATGGCATCCCGGCTTCAACACGGCTACGCGGACTCAGCACCCATCTTCTCGTTACGTACTCAATGTATTTTTGACTCGCTGGCGTCATCTAACCTGGCCGCCTCGCGAGCTATCACATAGTGCGCGCACGTTGGCGAACACCTCGAACCTTCCGCGTAATCTCTTGCCGTCGTCGTCGCGTGCGAATCAACACACCATCGATCACATCGCTAATGTGCCAGGCGTGATGTCGAACAACTTGCTGGTACTGCGTCGTGTCGATTGTAGCCGCGCGTGGCATGCGATCATTCCTCTCGTCGTCGTGCGACACGTCACGCACCTTCGCCTTTTGCTGCCGACTTCCAGCGTGATGACCATCTCGTCATGCGCCGAGTCAAACTCCCATCTGGCGCCAGCCATTGCCGCGTGCTTGTGCAACGCGTCAATCAATTTGCACTCTGGCGCTACTTCTCGGCGTGAGCCTCAATCGTTTGTCACGTTCCCGCATCAAAGTTCCGCGCTACTATCAACCTTCGGTGATATGCACCGCCGACACGCCTTCGCCTTCGATGCCCGGCGTCCCAGGGCTTTTCTGCCATGGCCCTAACTCGGCATCGTGAATTAAAGCCGCCGTAAAGTAACAACCTTGTGGCGATCGCAAACCGTACGTCATGTCGCTTTTGACACGTCATACGATGACCGATGGGGCGAAGGACACGACACGCGATTGTAGCCACCGCAATCTGGCAGCCAGACCTCCTACAGCAATACGTAACTGAACGAAG
>ERZ1370068.9472-contig-8248_pt1 | contig 38313 bp, 49 predicted proteins | sample MGYA00561227_ERZ1370068 | MGnify/ENA primary metagenome ERZ1370068 (study PRJEB38410, sample SAMEA6850437) | metagenome | study: Metagenomic assessment of the ecological functions of the soil: analysis of the soil microbiota associated with the...
AACGGCAGCTCGTGAAACGAAGCCCATCTGGAAGACGTGGGTCCGGTCGTAGCCGGCGAGCGCGAAGTTCTTGTCCGTCACGATGGGGTTGTTCCACGACGAGGCCGGCCCATCCGTCGTCGTCGGTCATCGTTCTGCGGCCTTGCTGAGCGTGTAGGCGCCCTTCAGGAGGAGGCCAGCCTTGAACGGCCGGTTGAGCGCGATCTGCAGCGCCTTGTAGCGGCCTTGGTGCGCGCGCCCAGTCGTTGAGCGTCGGTGGTGCCGGCGACGGCGAAGTACTGCGGCCGGCCTGGCCGAGCCCGGGCTCGCGAGTAGTTGATGTTGAGGTCCGCGTAGCCGCCGTCCGTGCGCGTGTGGACGAGGGCGAGCTCGACGCGAGATGTCGCCGGGCAGACGGCGCTCGACCGCGATGTTCATCTGCTGGATGGTCGCGCGGTCCACCTCGTTCGGGTCCGGCGTGCGCATGAACGTGTTCGGCGGCAGCTTCACGTCGGCCGGTGCTGAGGTCCGGGACGGGACCGGCGGGATGCCGCTGCCGAGCGGGAAGGACGTGTACTGCTCGAGCGTCTGGTTGAAGAAGATGTCGTAGGGAACGATCCGCGCATCGGGCGCGACCACGGCAGCGGGTTGAAGGTGCGGCCGTAGCCGGCGCGCAGGACGGTGTCGTTCGTTGAGGCGGTACGATGGCGCCGCAGGCGCGGCGCCACGTAGAAGCTCTTCACGTTGATGCCCACGTCCTCCGGGCGTGTTACCGCGCGCCGCCCAGGAGCACGCGTGTAGTGCGTAGTCGAGCCGCTCGATGCCGCTGTCCTTGCGGTGTCATGAGCGGGTAGCGCTCGAACCGCAGCCCGACGGTTCAGCGGTCAGCTTGTCTGGAGAGCTGTTCCAGTGGTCGTTGACGTACAGGCCGTACTGCCACTCGCGCCCGGTCATCTCGATGCTCCTGGACGTCCTTCTGGCGCAGGATGGGCAGGCCGAGCACGAAGCCCGCCAGGCCGTTCCAGACCGGGGCAGCGTACCCGGTATTGCCGGTCGCGGAGTTGCCCGTCCGTCCTGAAGAACTGGAAGCCGCCGCGGCACGCCGCCGAAGCTGCCGAACTCCGCCTGGAAGTGGTTCAGCTCGTGGCGCACGATGTCCAGTCCCGTGCGGACTCTGGTGCGGCCCTTCACCCAGGTGAGGCGCGGAGCTGAACGTGTAGCTGCGCTCGTGGCGCTAGAGGGGCATCCAGTTGGGTGTGGTGCCGAGGTCGTAGATGTTGGTCGGGGTGGAGGTCGGCATGTCGAAGGCGGGCAGGCCGCTCTGGCGGGGTTGCCGCCGTTGGTGCCGGGGATGCCCAGCACGTCCGTGCCGATGTTCCGGCCGTAGTCCGGGGCCGACCACCGTCTGGTCCTGCCGGTTGATGCCGAAGTTGCCCGTCGAGGACGAGGTTCGGGCTGCAGGGTCCAGGTGTGGCTGAAGCCTCCCGACGTAGATGCGGGTGTCGCCGAGTGCTGCCCTGGTCGAAGCTGACGGTGAAGTTGTCGATCACTTCGGCGTCGAGCATCGCAGAACTTGGCCCAGATCGTTGTGCGGAGGCGTGCGCTGCCAGGTCAGCTTGACGTCGAAGTTGTCCCGGTCGTTCGTGACCTCCTGCTGCCGCACGAAGTCGTCGGCGAGGCCGTTCCGAGTTGGCGTCGGCTGGTGTTCGGCTGCGGGTAGTACTGCAGGGCGTTGCGTCCAGATCGAGCTGACCATGTCTGGCCGGGATCGTCGTCGTTCGCGAACTGCTCGCGGCCCGCGCCGCCGGCGCCGCCTGCGAACGGGTCGTAGAGGCGGAAGGTGCCGGAAACGCGGCCGCCACCTCGCTGAAGTCGCCGTTCCGCATCTTCAGCGAGGGCACGGTGTAGGTGGCCTGCGTGCCGCGGCGGCCCTGGTATCGCTCCCAGCCGCCGAAGAAGAACAGCGTTGTTCTTCGACGATGGGACCGCCGAGGGTGCCGCCGTAGACGCTGGTGCGAGAGGTTCGGCTTCGCGAGCCGGACGCGCGTTGTTCAGCGACGGTGCTGGCGTTGAACTCGTCCTGGTTGCGCAGGAAGAACCAGCGTCGAGCCGTGGAGCTGGTTCGTGCCCGGACTTCGTCACCACGGTGACCGCGGCCCCGCGCCGCCATGCCCTGGTCGGCGTCGAAGTTGCTGGTGGCGACGTTGACGCGTCTCTGATCGTCTCCGCAGCTCTGCACGTAGCCCACGTGGTGGGGCAGCCAGACGTTGACCGACACCGCGCCGTCGATGCGGAAGGCGTTGCTGTTGCGGCTGCGTGCCGTTGACGTTCGTGGTCAGCGCGCGGCCCGGCGTGTCGATCTCCGCGTTCTGGAACTGCGCGGGCGTGGCGCCCGGCACCAGGTTCAGGAGCGCCTGGTAGTTCCGGAACTGGTTGAGGGGCAGGTTGCGTCACCTCCTTGGACGTGAGCTCCGTGTGCAGGTCGGCCTTCTCGGTCTGCAGGAGGGTGGCCTCGCGCGACCGACCGTGACCGCCTCCGCCACGCGTGCCGACCTCGAGCTTCAGGTCCTGACGCGGATCGGGGTTGCCGGCGGAGACGCGGATGCCGGTCTGTCTGGTGCTCGCGGAATCCCTGGAAGCGAGAGTCGCGAGGTCGTACTGGCCCGGGACGCAGGTTGCGGAAGCGTGTAGCTGCCGTCGCCGTCCGTGCGTGCGCGTCGACCTTGAGTGCCGTGGCCCTGGTTGGTCGCGGTCACGGTGGCGCCCCGGAACGGGGGCGCCTGACTGGTCGGCGATCGTGCCGGAGGATGGACGCCGTACGAGGCTTGGGCGAGTGCGGAGGCGCGGTGACGGCGGCGGCGATCAATGCGATCGCGTGCGACCATCGCGGCCTTCCGCGAGATGCGCGAATGAGGTCGGTCATTACGGAGATCTCCTTTCTGACCTGGTAGGACGCGCGTCTGGACCGGCCGCCGGTCCGGGCGAGGACCGGACCGGCGGAAGTTGGCCCATGGAAACCGGGAAGGCTGTGCCCGCGTGATTGGCGCGGGCTGGACCCGCATCCCTACTTCGCGGTGGGCAGTTGGAGGCGCGGCGCAAGCGCCTTCGGCAGTTCAAGGCTTCGGATTCCCGGTTGCCGGTGAAGCTACGCCCGGCGCCCTGGCGATGTCAACCGGGCCAGCGGGTTTGGAACGCGGCACAGAGCGCCGTATTGCGCTGGCGTTCGAAAGCGCTTCCCCATGTTACCTTCCAGGATGTTCGGGTCACGAGCCGTTCCTCGTGGCCATACGGTGGGGGTCCTTCATGTCACCGTGGGCTGATCGTGGCCGGGCTGCGGTGTTGACGGCGTCGGTGCCGTGGGCGGCGGCGGGCGCCTATGGGCGTGACCGCCGGAAGGCCGACGCGGAGGTCCGCGACGTCCTGGCCGTGATCGGCCCCCTGAGCCGGAGGCGCTCGGAGCCACCGAGACGCGGACCCAGGACGCCCCGCGGCTCCTGACGGAGGCGCTGCGCGGCGGCGCCACCGACAGCAGCGCGGCCATGGGCGTCGATCGTGCGCTGGGTCCTCTTCGAGAAGGAAGAGAAGGTCGCGGCCAGGCCTTTCACGGAGGCGCTGCGCGCCGTTCCTCCTCCCGCCGACGGCCCCGATGCCGCGCGCTGGAACCGGACGGCGGAGGCGGTGATCGGCGCCTTCGCGGGCGTCCCTGCGCGACGGCGCGGTCCCACGCGCGCCGCGACGGCGACGCGATCGTGAACGATACCTGGCGTGGCCGCGGCCGCGCCCGCCGTCATCGCCGCCATCAGCGAGAGCGACCCGCGGCGCGGGACAAGGTCCCTGGCCGCGGTGCAGGTCTTCGCGCCCGGCACGAAGGAGATGGTCGGGCCCCTGGCCCGGGGCCTGCGCCACGCCGATGCGTCCGTGCGCGTGGGCGCGGCCACCGCGCCGGGCGCCTTCGGCCTGTCCGCGCGGGCCGCGGTGCCGGCCCTGCGCGCCGCCCTCGGCGACCCGGACGCGGGTGTGCGCGAGGCGTGCCGCCCAGGCCCCTCGCGCGCATCCAGCCCGAGTAGCGCGCGGGAACCGCGCCGGGCCGGGGCCGCATCGCGGGCCCGCGCCGTGACACGCATCGAGAAGCGACATGGCTGATACCGACCGGCGTGATGCCGTCTGGCCCGGAACCGCTCCACGGCAGCGTCGCCGTTTTCCTTGGTCCCGGGTGGAACTCGGGAGCGGCGCCGCGCGCGCTGGCTCGATTTCCGCGACGCCTATCCGCGGATCCTGACCGCCATGGCCCTCGGCCTCGTGTCCCTGATCGCCTTCGACGGGTTCCTCGTGTTCAAGGCCCGTGCAGTACAAGCGTCAGATCGGCGAGGACCGGGCGGCCATGAGCGCCACGGACAAGCAGCGTGCGGACGCGCTCCCTGGCCAGCCAGTCCAGCCAGGCCGAGCTCTCGAGCAGGCGCTGGTCGCGCAGCAGGCGGTCAAGGACAAGGGGCCTCAACCTCTCGATCGGGCTCGAGGAAGGCACGATGGACCTTCGTAGCAGGAGGGGGCGCACCGCGGGAGCTCCGCGTGAAGATCGGTCCCGAGGTGACGGTGGGACGAGGCGCCGGGCGCGCAAGATCACGCCGCCGCTCGGACGCCGGCAGGTGGTCGCGGTCGTCGACGAGTCCTACGCCTGGGACGTCCCGTCCTGGGTCTGGACCGAGCGGGGACAGCCGGCGGCCACGGGCCGCCGCGTGCCCGGTGCCCTCGGCGAGATCGCGGTGATCCTGGACGACGGCAACGTCATCTATTCGCGCCCCAAGGCGGGTCCGCTCGCCGACGACTCTACGTCCCTGCCCGGCAGCGTGCGCGCGGACGCCGCCGAGCCTGCAGGCCATCCGTCCCAACCTCAGCGCGGGTATCCCGGTGTATTTCCACTGATGACGACTCCCGATCCTGATCCTTCGACGCGTCCCCACCCTTCAGCGCGCACGTCGTGCGCTTCCTTCGGCCACGGCGGCGGGGTCGCCCTTCTACCTCATCAGCGCCATGCTGCTCGTGACCGCGGGCAGCACCGCGCTCTTTCGCCCACACCGCTTCCCTGCGCCTGCAGCTGGCAACGTGGGGCGGGCGGTGCTGGAGGACGACACGGACCTGCTGGAAGGCGTGAAGTGGAGCGTCGGCGCCGGTCGCGCGACGCCCTTGCCCGGGCCGAACAGTCGGCCGCTCCGGCCGCGGACCAGCCCTACATCGTCATCAGCACGGAAGAGCACGAGCTCTGGTACAAGAAGGAGAGGACGTCCTCTTCCATACCAGGTCGCCACCGGCGGCGGGAGACGACACTGGTGCGCGAAGGCGGCGGCGACGACGTGTGGAAGTTCGAGACCCCGCGCGGCCGCCTCTCCGTCATCAGCAAGGAGGAGGACCCCGTCTGGCAGCCTCCGGACTGGCATTACGTGGAGCAGGCGCGCAAGCGGCAGGCGGGCCTGGTGCGGCTCGAGCGCGGGCAGAGCCTGTGGCCGCGTCCGACGGCTCCGTGGGTCTCCGTCTCCGGCAACGACGTGGTCCGGCGCGCCCGGGATGGGACGCAGACGACGCTCACGCGCGACGGACGGCCGCGAGATCATCGTGGACGGCAAACTGCTCGTCCCGCCCGTCGGCACGACCGCAGCGCCGTTACGAAGGCGTGCTGGGCACCCGCCGCCTGAACATGGGCAACGGATACGCGCTCCACGGCACGAACCAGCCCGACTCCATCGGGCGCGCGGTCAGCCATGGCTGCGTCCGCCTTCGCAACGCCGACATCGAGAAGCTCTACGAGATGGTCTCGGTGGGGACGCCGGTCTACATCTATTAGGGCGTGTGATAGCTTCACCGCCAAGGCCGACCAAAAGAGGTGACCCGATGTCACTCCCGCCGAGATTTCCTGACCACCATGGCCGCGGGCCTCACCGCGACCGCGCTCGCCGACCGCTGGGCCCTGGCCGCAGACGGGCGCGACCATCAAGAGCCCCGTCAACGGACCCATCGGCCTCCAGCTCTGGAGCCTCCGCGAGTACCTGCCCAAGGACCTGGCGGGCAGCCTGGCCAAGGTGCGCGGGATGGGGTTCACGACGGTGGAGGGCGCGGGCCTGTGGAAGCACACGCTGCCCGAGCTCAAGGCGGCCCTCGATACGGCCGGCCTGCGCTGCACGTCCGCCCACATGGGGCCTCGAGCGGCTCCGTGACGACCTGCCGGGGGCCATCGCGGGAGGCGAAGGGAATGGGGCGGCCACGATCGTGTGCCCGTGGATCGCGCACAAGGACACGTTCACGAGCGACGACGCCCTGAAGGCGGCCGACGTCTTCAACAAGGCGGGGAAGGCGACGGCGGACGCGGGGATGACGCTTCGGCTATCACACGCCTGGCTACGAGATGGTGCCCTCGCCAGGACGGGCACGCTCTTCGACACCCTGGCCAAGGCCCTCGATCCCAAGCTCGTTCACTTCCAGGTGGACGTGTTCCACACCTATCACGGCGGCGCCGACCCGGTGGCCTTGATGACGAAGTACACGGGGCGCGTGCGCTCGCTGCACCTCAAAGACATCAAGAAGGGCTTCCCGCGCGAGACGGGCAAGGGCACGCGCACGCCGGACGCGGACGTGCCCGTGGGCTGGGCCAGATCGATTGGCCGGCCGTCCTGCGCGCGGCCATGAAGGCGGGGGCGACCGAGTACTACGTGGAGGACGGAGAGCACGGACCCGCTCACGCACATCCCGCAGAGCCTGCGCCTACCTGCAGGGCCTGAAGCTCTGGCGGGGCCGGTCGCACGCAGCAATGCGCGCGGCGGGACGAGGATCCGCGCGCCGCGCTTCCAGCCCGGCGAGATCACGCGCAAGCGCACGAGGCCCTGCCCCGCGGCGGGAGCGTGCCGTCGAGGATGAACCCGGAGAGGCGGTCGGCGGGCACTTCCAGCTCCTGGCCCACGGCCAGGTGGGGCGTCCACTCGAAGCGCTCCCGCGCCCAGCCAGCACCGCGTCCGGGAGCTTGCGCAGCTTCCTCGATGTCGGGGGCAGCGAGCCCTCGGAGGCGGCGGTGAAGGCGCGCTGCAGCTTGGCGAGGTCGCGCAGGATCTGCTCCGGACGCGAGCTCCGCGGCCAGCTTCGCGCGCTCGCCCTCCAGGGCCTCGCACCGATCTGGTCGCCCACTTGCGTGAGGGCTGCCGCCGCCGCCCGCGCACCGCTTCCGCCGCTTGATCGAGGTCGCGGCGCGCGCGCGCGCCGTACGCGCCGACGGCGCTCTTCGGCCGTGGCCTTCGTGGCCTTCCTGGCTTGCGCGGACGCCGGCCGCGCTCGCGAAGCCGCGCGCTTCATCGTGCCTTCGGGGGCGCCACCGTCGCGCGATCCGGACCCGCGACCACGGACGCGGGATCGCCTTCGTGCAGCGCCTCCGCTTCCAGCTCCGCGATCACCTTGCGCGCCTTGTCCGCCTGCGCGTAGTCGCCGAGGGACTGGTGCAGGCGGGCGAGGTACCGCCAGGAGACGACCTCGAACGGCCGGTCGGCCATGGAGTCGTTGAGGATCTCCAGCGCGCGCCCGTACTCGCGCGCGCGCTCTCCGGCTCGTCACCCCTTGCGGCGATGGAGGTCGCCCAGGGCCACGTGCACGTAGACGAGCCGAGGGTCGAGGGTGACGGCCAGGCTCAGCGCGGCCAGCGCCTCGTCGCGGCGGCCGGTCGGTCTCGGCCAGGGCCATGCCCCAGATTCCCCTGGAAGACGCGCGCGCGTGGGCGCGAGGTCGGCGGCGGCGCGGAAGGCCTTCTCGGCGTCCGGTCATCGCGCCCATCTGGTCCAGGACGAGGCCGCGGATGTTGTGCGTGTTCGCGTCCGACGGGCGCCTCGGCGCCAGGCACTGCTCGGCGGCCAGCAGCGCCTCTTCAGGCTGCCCGGCGCAGCGCATCAGGTTCGCTTCGTTCCCGAGCATCCAGGCGGGCACGGGCTGGCCGGCGGCCGCGGCCGCCTTCATCTGGCGGCGGTGCTCCAGGAGACGGCGCTCGTCGGGAGTCAGGGCCCGGCTGCGCCAGGGATCGTTCACGGAAGACGCGGGCGCGGCGGCCGCCTGGCCCACCTGGAACCACCAGTGCGGGGTCTTGTCGCGGTCCACGCGCAGCTTGATGCGCACCGGCGTGCCCGCGGCCGTGTCCGCCGGGACGGGCACACGGATGGTCCCGGCCAGGCGCGGGGCGCGGACTGTTCCCGTGTAGACGGGCACCAGCATCTCGGCGAGGGCGTCGCTGGGCACGGCGAGCTGGCGCTGCGCCGGTGACGTCGTGCACGGAGTCGTCGTCGGGGTAGGGCAGCGGCGTAGCCGCCCGCGACCAGGGGCATGGGCTCGCCGCTGCGCACGATGATGCCGAGGTCCTCGGCCATGATCGGCCGGATGATCTCGACCGCGCGCGCGTGGCGCCAGTAGGAGAAGAGCGCGGCCCCGCGCGCCACCGACACCAGTGGGTCCGGAGTGGCGACGATCTGGGCACGGTCGAATAGGGTCTGGCCGCGGAAGGTGGTGCGCATCAGATGGCCGACGTACGGATTGAGCGAGCTGCCGCCGTGCAGGACGACGGCATCGAGGCGATCGGGCGAGAGCCCCGCGCGTTCCAGGGTCTCCATCACCGGTCCCAGCAGAGATCGCTCGTGGGGCTCCGGCCCCGGCGGAGCCAGGAAGGGCGCCATCACCTGGCGGAACTGGTCCGACGTCATCTCGAAGCGGTGCGGGGTCTTGCGCGCCAGGTCCGGGATCGTGAACTCAGGGGCCGGGGCCAGGACCTTGACCGGGCTCTTCTCGACCCCCGGCCACCCATCTTCTTTAATTCGGTCCTCCACCGCCCGGCAGAGCCGCTCCTTCCAGGACGCGCGCCACCGTGGGGACGAGCGTGTCCTCGACGAGGCGGCGCGCAGCCAGGGTCAGCCCGCCGCTCCGCGGGAGGGCGATCTGCGGCCACACCACGGCGTCCATCACCGCACGGTCGATGTCGTCGCCGCCGAGCCGGTGGTAGGACGAGATGGCCAGGTTCTCGACGGAGAGGCCGGCGTGCGCGGCCGGATCGAAGCGCGCCTTCACCAGGGCCACGTCACAGGTGCCGCCCCGTAGTCGAAGACGAGCACGTGGCGCGGGGCGTCCCCGAGGACGTGGGAGGCATCCGGGCTGTTGAGGAGGTCGAGGAGAGCGGCGACCGGCTCGTCGAGAAGATGGACGCGTGCGGGGTCGAGACCGGCGGCCCGAGCCGCCTCGCGCGCGTCTCCCGCGCGGGCGAGCGCGCTGAAGGACGCGGGTACGGTGAGGACCACGTCGCTGCGGCGCGGATCTCGCGACGCGCGACCTTCGCGCGCCAGGGCCACGAGGCGCTCCAGCATCACCGCCGTGACCTCGACCGGTGTGCGGCAACCGGGGACCAGGAGCGCGGATAGATGCGCTCCGTGCCCAGGTCCGACTTCACGGACCCGAAGAAATCGCGCCCGCGGGACAGGAGCGGGCTGTCGCGCCGCTTCTCCTCGAAGGACTGGAAGAACTCCCATCCGAAGAGCGGCCGCTTGCGGCGCTTGTCGCCGGTGGCGGCGGCCACGACCGAGGGCACGCGGTTGGAGCGCTTCTGCGTCTCGTCTTCGTCCACGGGAACGTCGACAGTCTGCACGTTGACGATCTGGCTCGCGCGCTGGCGAGGGTCGTCGACGACGTAGGCGACGCTGCAGCTGCTGGTGCCGAGGTCGATCCCGAAGTAGGTCCCCGTCCCGGCCATGGGAGGGTCAGGATCTCATGGATGGGCCCCGGCGGCGGTCCGGCCGGTCGCTACCTCGGGGTCATTCCTGTAGCATCCGCTCACCGCACCAGCGGATGCTGTTCGCCAACCGTCGTTCGGCCGTTGTCATCTGCGCCCTCGCCACGGGGTCCCTGGCGGGCTGCCGTGCGCGGGGGTCCGAGCCGGCCGCACCCATCCGCCTCGTCGACCTCTACAAGCCGGCTGGCGCTGCGCCCGCGAATCACGGCCGGCGTGGCCCTTCCGCCGCCCGTGGAGTGGCGCTTTGCCGCGGTGACGGCGGGGGCGACGGCACCGAAGGGGCCGGCGGGACCGAAAGGGCCGGCGGGGGTGCGAAGCCGCCGGTCTGGACCGCGGGCCCGGGGATTCAGGGCCTGACCGTCAGCGACGGGCGCCTCGTGGGTCGTACCGCCGGCGACGTGGCCCTGATCGATCTCGAGCGGCCGCCATCGGACGACCGCGATGTCGTGCACGAGATCCAGGTCCGGATGCGGGCCTCGGCGGGCACCAACCTCTCGGTCCTTCTGCGGCCCACGGAGAAGGTCGACCTGAAGGTGGAAACGGACGTTCTTCCGATCATCCCGGCGCCGTTCAACAGCCCCTCGTCGCGGGCGAGGAGATGAGGACGTACCGTCCTCCGCACCACCGCGGTCCCTTCCGGCTGCGTACTCCCGTCACGTCGTCATCCGTCCCACGGACGCCCTCGGCGCCACTTTCGAGATCGAGTCCGGTGCGCGTCGTGACCCGGCGCGAGCATCTGGCCGGCGTCAGCGGCGGCCTGGGCTGGCACGGACTATCCGAGATCTATCGCGAGGCGCTGGTGGCGCGCGCTCCCGACGCGCTGAGCTTCGACGTCCACCTGCCCCGTTCGTCCGCGGCTGGAGCTGGCGGTCGGGACGATCGAGGAGTCGCCCGTCACCTTCCGGGTCACCGCCCGTGTTGGCGGGGCCAAGTCGGAGGAGGGTGCTGCTGGAACGAACGGTCACGGCCCCGCATCGCTGGGAGACGGCGATCGTCGACCTCGCGCGCCTGGCCGGCCGCGACGTGACCCTGTCTCTCGTCTTGCCTCGAGCGACCGCGCGCCCTCGGCTTCTGGGGGACGCCCGTCATTCGATCCATTCCGGAAAAGAGCGCCGACGCCGACCCGCGGGCGCTCAAGGCCGCCACACGTCCGCAAGGCGTGATCCTGGTGTGGATGGACACGCTGCGGCGTGACCATCTGCCCATGTACAGGCTATGCGCGGCCGACCAGCCCGACTCTCGTACGCATGGCCGCGGAGGGCACGATCTTCGACGATTGCATCGCGCAGGCAACCTGGACCAAGGCCTCCGGGCCCTCCATCCTGACGGGACTCCTATCCGTCGACGCACGGCGTCCAGTCGTTCAGCGACCTCCTGCCCAGCTCCGCAACCACGATCGCGGAGGTCTATCGCCAGGCCGGCTACGCCACCCTGGGCCTCGAAACCATCCAGTTCGTCGGCAAGTTCAGCAACCAGCACCAGGGGTTCGAGGAGCTGCACGAGCCGGGCTCGTTCCCGGAGCGCGTGGGCGGGCCCTGAAGCCCGGGAGCACGAAGGCGGCCCGCACGGGAGATGGACCGGCTGCTCCCTGGTTGAGCGCGCATCGCGACGTCCCGTTCTTCGTCCTGCTGCATCTGTCCGATCCCCATAGCCCACACAGCCCCTACCCGCCGTACGACTCCATGTTCGGTGACCCGAGCGGGCGAGCGGAGCACGAGCAGCAGCGGGAGAAGGTCCGCCCCTTCATCCGCAACGCGAACATGAGGGGGCGCGGCATGCCGACGCGTGACGAGCTCGTGCAGGCGGGAGTGGACCCGGACCGCTTCATCGCCCTACGAGAAGGACGGCTACGACGGCTCCATTCGCTCCATGGATGCGGAGCTCGGGCGCCTGCGCGAACGGCTGGGCGAGATGGGCCTCGACCGACGCACGCTGATCGTCTTCCTCGCCGATCACGGTGAGGAGTTCCTCGAGCACGGCCGCACCTTCCACAACCAGAGCATCTACGGCGAGCTGACCAACGTTCCGCTCTTCTTCTGGTGGCCCGGGGCGTGCCCGCCGGCCGGCGGGCCGCGGAGACGGTCGAGCTCATCGACGTGATGCCGACCTTGTTGGCCTTGAGCGGCCTTGCTCCGCCCAAAGGAATCCAGGGCGCGAGCCTCGTGCCCCTCATGAGCGACGGCACGCACCCGGGCTGGCCGCGGCCCGCCATCACGGAGGCCGCGGGTCGTCCCGATCCCAGCGTGGCCACGACCGAGGAGTCGTACGCGTTGAGCCTCGGTGATTGGAAGCTCGCGCATCACGTGGTCCACGCGGCCGATCGTCCCGAGTTCCAGCTCTTCGATCGGCGCAAGGATCCGCTGGACACCACCGATGTCGCGTCTCAGCATCCCGACATAGTGGCCCGGCTGTCCCGTGAGCTCGAGGCCTGGCGCCGGATGGCGGTCGGCGCGCGCCTGAAGCCCGACTCGGAGCTGGCGTCGACAGTGAGCGGCGAAGAGCTCGAACGCCTGCGCGCGCTGGGCTACGTGCAGTAGCTACTGCTCCCGCTCCCGCTCGCGCCGCCGCCGCTTCTCTTCCTTCCGCCATTCCTCGAGCTGGCGCTCGTCATTCCTGCGCGCCTCTCGCCACGCATGCTCGGCATCCTCCCGCGCCTGCTCGCGGGCGCGGCGCCAGGTCTCCGCCTCCTCGTACTCCGGCGGCGGCGCGGGATGCGAGTGCGAGCCCATGTCGTCGGGCCAAGGCTCGCCGTCGCGCGCGTCGTCCTCGTCCGACTGCCCGGGGCGGGCGTCGGCGAACGTGACCTCGCCCTGGTCGGGACAGATGGACTCGGGCAGCGCCGCCTCGCAGGAACAGCGTCGCGGAGCGCACTCGCCGTCGTACGGACGGCAGCCCATCGGTGAGGGGCCGTCCCGATTGGGGATCGATCCAGGCCTCGACGACCGTGGACGGCGCGGTCCAGGTCGCGCGGGTCGTGAGGTCCTCGGTGCGCGCACCATCATGCGGCCCCAGACGGGCGCGGCCAGCCGTCCGCCGGTGGCCAGGCCCATGATCGGCCGCGGCTCGTCGAAGCCCATCCATACCGCCGCCACCAGCCGCGGCGTATAGCCCACGAACCAGGTGTCGGTCGCGTCGTTCGTGGTTCCCGCCTCTGCCGGCGGCAGTCGCCTCGAACCGCGCTCGCGCGCACGGCCGTCCCCGTGCTCCCGCTCGATCGCTTCCCGCAGCACGTTCGTGATGAGGAAGGCGATGCCGTCGTCCATGACGCGCTCGGGGCGCGGGGCGGGCGCGGCGAAGATCTCGCTCCCGTCCTCCGCGGTGATGCGCAAGAGGAGGCGCGGGGCGGCCACCTGCCCGAGTCCGGCGAAGGCGGAGTAGGCCGTGGCCAGCTCCAGCGGACTGACCGCCACCGTGCCCAGGGGCATGGCCGGCGTCTCCTCGATCTCGGAGCGGATCCCCGCCTCGCGCGCGGCCTTCGGCCACCTCCTTGAGCCCGACGGCGGAGGCGCAGGCGCACGGTCGGGATGTTCTTGGAGCGGGCGAGAGCGTCGCGCATGGTGACCTCGCCGTCGTACTCCTGGTCGAAGTTCTGGGGCTCCCACACTCGATTGCCCCCAGGCGGACCTGGATGGGCTCGTCGCTGAGCCGCTCGCTGAGGTAGTGCCCGTGGCCGAGCGCGGCCGCGTACACGAACGGCTTGAACGCGCTACCCACCTGCCGGCGCGAGGATTTCACGCGGTCGAAGCGCGACTGGTGGAAATCGCGGCCCCCCACCCAGGCGAGGACGTCGCCGCTGCCGACCTCGAGAGGAGACGACCGCGCCTTGAAGGTACGGCGTGCCGCTCTCCGCCGCGCCTGCCGCCGGGGGCACGGACGCGGAGTAGCGGGGGCCGCGGAAAGAACCCAGCGCGCCCGTCTCCACCGCCCGCAGCTGCCGCTCCAGCTCGCTCTCCGCCGCGCGCTGGAGACCCGTGTCGAGGGTGGTGGTGACGGTCAGGGTCTCGTCGTAGAGCCGCTCGCCCAGGCGGTCCTCGAGCTGGCGGCGGACCTCCTCCGCGAAGTACGGAGCGAGCTCGGAGTCGGCGGTGGCGGCGGCGCGGCGCCGCACCACGCCCAGCGGCATCGTGCGGGCGGCGGTCGCGGTGGCGGCGGGCACGCGCCCCTGATGCTCCATCAGGGCGAGCACGAGGGTCGCGCCTCTCGCGTGCGCGATCGGGGAAGCGGCGCGGATCGTAGCGGCTGGGCCCGCGGATGAGGCCGGCCAGGAGCGCGGCCTGGCTGAGGTGAGCCGCGACGCGCTGGTCCCGAAGTAGTGGCGGGCCGCCGCCTCCACGCCGCGCGCGCCGTTGCCGAAGTAGATGTGGCTCCAGGTAGAGCTCGAGGATCTCGTCCTTGTCGAACCGGTCCTCGATCTCGTAGGCCACGCGCACCTCGAGCAGCTTGCGGGGCAAGGTCCGCTCGCGGGCGGGGATGCGGTCAGGGAAGACGTTGCGCGCGAGCTGCATGGTCACGGTGCTGAAGCCCTGCTCGATCCCGCCGCTCCGGACGTTGGCCAGCGCCGCCCCGATCACGCGCCGCCAGTCGACCCCCCGTGGGTGTAGAAGCGCTGGTCTTCGACGGCGAGGAAGGCATCGCGCACGTGTTTCGGGATGAGGCGGAGGGGGCACCGTTGCGCCTTCGACCGGACGCAGGTCGGCGAAGACGCGGCCGTGACGATCGAGGAGGCGCGAGGCGTTGCCCGGCTGGTAGGCCCGCAGGCGGTCGACGTTCGGGCACCCGGCCAGGCCACAGCGGCCCCAGAAGAGGCCAGTCAGCGCGAGGACAACGGCGACAGAGGCGGCGCTGCCGATGACGAGAAGGGCGCTGGTCGCGCCAGAGACGGAGGGCAAGCGCGCGAACGGGCTCGAGTTGGATGCGCGCCCGCTCCCGCAGGATGCGGGCTCGCTCAGCCAGGTCCATCTCCTCCGAGTAGACCATGCCTGCCCGCCGGGTGCGGTAATCGTGCCGTCCGCTTCAATCGATTGAAGCTAGATCGCGCCCCGCTTCTCCGCCATGCGGCCGAGCGCGATGGCTGAGGGCCGCCCCGCCCAGCATCTTCACGAGGTACGGCTGCTGGGCGAAAACCTCGCTGATCCGGTCGATCACCGTTGGATCCTTCTTCTCCGCCGCCCGCGCGATGTCCTCGACGTCCTGGGGATCGAGCTGGTCCGCGATCTGCGGCGTCACCGGCGGTGCACCTGGCCCGCCGCGGAGGATCTGTCCGAGCGCGCCGCCCCTGGCCGGAGGCCGCCGTACCGCGCTTCCGCCGGGCGAGGAGCTGCTGGACCACGAGCGGCCCCACCGTCGTGAGCAGCATGCTGAGGATGTTGGCGCGCTGCGGGCCGCCGGCCCGGCCGAAGAGCTGGGAGGCCATAAGGGAAAGGGGGCGTGTGTTCGGGCGGAACGCGGCGGACAGGCCGTCCGCCACCGCGTCCGGGGGCGCGGCCCGCACGAATTGATCGAAGTCCTCGTGCACGGCGTCGTCCGGAGGCCGTACCGCACCTCGGTCCGCGTAACGGTCCAGCACGCCACCGAGCTGCTTCATCCAGTCCATGAGGACCTCCGGCGAGAACTGCTTCTCCCTACCACTAGACCACGCCCCGGGTCCGGCGTCCACGCGGCTGAAGTGAGTCCGCAGGAAACCGGGCCGCTTGCTAGAATCCGCGCCTTGCGTGTCACCGACATCACCGCCGGCGGCTCGTCAGCCAGCAGATCGCGAGCCCGCGCTTCGCGACGCCGGGCGAGCTCGTGCGCTGGATGGGCGCCGTCCAGGCCCAGGACCCTTTCGGCGCGCGGTGGGCACTGGGCCTGCGCCTGCCTTCGGCCTTGGAATCGGACGTCGAGGACGCCGTGGCCGCGCGGACGATCGTGCGGACGTGGCCCATGCGCGGCACCCTCCACTACGCGCCCGCGGCCGACGTCCGCTGGATGCTGCGCCTGCTCACCCCCGCGTCATGGCGCGCAGCGCCGGGCGGTATCGGGAGCTCGAGCTCGACGCCGCGGCGCTGCGGCGCGCGGCGAAGGTGCTGGCGCGCGCCCTGAAGGGCCGCGCGCTCACCCGGGCCGAGGCGTACGCGGCGCTGCAGCGCGGCGGCGTCTCGCCCGCCGGGCAGCGGGGGATCCACATCCTCGGGCATCTCGCCCAGCAGGGGCTCGTCTGCTTCGGCTCGCGGAAGGGCAAGCAACCGACGTTCGTGCTGCTCGAGGAATGGCTGCCGCCGTCCCGGGACCTTCTCGCGCGAGGAGGCCTGGCCACCCTCGCCGAGCGGTACTTCGCGAGCCACGGGCCCGCGACCGCGCACGACTTCGCGTGGTGGTCGGGCCTCCTTCTGAAGGACGCGCAGGCGGCGATCGCCGCCGCCGCGGCGAAGGTCGTGGGCGAGCCCCATGAGGGGCGGCTCCTCTTTCGTCGGTCGAGGCGCAAACCGCCCCCGCGGCGAGACGGACGACCGCGGTCCTCTTGCCGCCCTGGGACGAATACGTCGTGGCGTACAAGGATCGCGCGGCCGCGTTCGATCCTCCGTCGTCTCTGGCCGACCGTGTGTATACGGTCGGCTTGGCGCGCGTCGTCATCGACGGCCGGTGCGCGGCGCCTGGCGGCGGTCCCTGGCCCGCTCGACGGTGCGAGTGAGCGTGACGTTCTGGAACCCCGTGACGCGCGGCGAGCATCGCGCCGTGGAAGCCGCCGCCGAGCGTTACGGGCGATTTCTGGGACTTGGTGTCCAGGTCGAAGCCGGCTTCGGTCGTTGATCCCGGCCTCACCGCGGCGTTACCCTGTTCCATGCCCGCCGCGACCTGGCGACCGAAGGTCCATCGTCTGGGATCCATGGCGCTCTTTTTGGCGGCGGCCTGCTCGTCGTCACCGAGTGGACCGGTCGTGACGTCGTCGCCTTCTTCCGCCTCCGCCGCCCCCTCACCGGTTTCTTCGCCTTCGCCATCGGCGCCAGCGCCCGCGGGCGCGGCGTGCCGGTACGGCCTGGGACGCTCGACACGACTTGCGCCCGCCGCACGGGGCAGTTCGAGCCCGAGGTCAACGCCGCCATCGACCGTTTGGCCGAGCGTCATCCCGAATACTTCGACACCTCGGTCAACCAGGGGACGGGGAGTGGCGCGTGCTCCGCCCGCGCGAGTACCTGGACGGCGTGGTGGCCGAGCTGGAGCGCGTCCGCTTCTGCGCCGAGACCGACCAGGTGTCCGACGTCGCGCTCAAGAACGGCAGCGAGTTCAGCGAGACCTACGACGTCCTGCTCCCTACGGGCCATGTACGGCGCGGCAACCGCGCCTACCAGGAGACCTGCAGCCCGCCTTCGTTCCCCGTCGTGCCCTCGGAGGCAATCGCCTACGTCCGCGTCGCGTTCTACAGCATCACCTGCGAGGAGGGGATCACCGCCCCGCGCAACGGCGAGAACGTCTTGCCCTTGGGCTGCCGCGGCTTCGTCACCGCGACGCCGAAGCAGCGCAACAACGAGGACGTCCCGCACCACATCATCGGCAGCGACGTCGCCTGGCGGCTCGAGCAGTCCGGCGAGGTGGTGAACGTCCACGACGACGCGAACAACGCGTTCAACAAGATGCTCGTCGGGCAAAATCCGGGGCGGTATTCGCTGTGCGCGACCTCGCATGGTGTCGAGGGGTGCCAGCACGCGGAGGTGGTGGCCGACCCGCGGCGGTAGCACGATCGGTCGGCGCGCTTCTGCCGGCTACGAACAGAAGCGCCGCGCCACCTCCACCAGCGCCTCCCGGCACGCCAGGACCTCGTCGAGGCGAACGTATTCCTCGAGCCCATGCAGTCCCGCGCCACCGGGACCGAACACCACCGACGCCATGCCCGCGCCCCCGAGGATCGCGGCGTCCGTCCAGAACGACATCGCGCCCACCGTCGTCTCGCGGCCGAGCGACTCGCGCAACAGTCGCGGCAGGGGATGCCCCTCCGGAGTGAGGTAGGGTGGGCGCTCGAACGTCGCCCGCGCCGACGCGCGGAATCGCGGATCCGCCGAACGCAGCCGGGCCAGGATCGCCTCGACCTCCCGCAGCAGGCGACCGGGCTCTCACCCATCACCGTCCGTCGCTCCACCGAGAGCGCGCATCGGTCGGGATAGGTCGACAGCTCGCGGCCGCCGCCGATGAGCGATGCGTGCAGCGACGGGCGGCCCAGCAGCGGATGCGTGGGGCCCGAGATGAAGCCCCGCTCCAATGCGTCCAGCTCGGCCAGGACGCGCCCCATCATCAGGATCGCGTCCACGCCGTCGTCGGGGCGACTTCCATGGGCCGCGATGCCCGAGGTCTCCACCTCGACCCACTCGAACCCCCTGTGACCGATGCCGATCGTCGAGGTCCGTCGGCTTCCGGTGACGATGGCCGCGTCCGCCTTCCAGTCCCTGGCCGCGGCGTCCGCGCCGATGCTTGCGTACTCCTCGTCCGCGACGATGGCGCGACGATCACTCGGCCGACGAGACCTCCGGGCGAAGACGCGAGCCGCCGGGCCGCACCCAGGATCGAGGCCACGCCGCCCTTCATGTCCTGCGCACCACGGCCGAAGAGCTTGCCGTCGCGCACGACGGGATCGAAGGGCGCCGCCATCCCTTCCACCCCCACGGTGTCGCTGTGCCCGCAGAGCATCAGGGAGGGACCGGCCCGCCCGCTGTCGATCAGGCCGAAGACGTTGGGACGCCCCGGTGCCGCTTCCGCGATCTGGACGTCGATGCGGGACGCCCGCAACTCCGCGGCGAGGCGCTCCGCGATCGCGCCCTCGCCCGCGCCCCCGGGGACGAGCGAGGGTTGACCGAATCGATGGCCACCAGGTCCTTCAGCAACGCGATCGTCGGGTCCTGCATGCGCACCTCGACGGGCCCGGAACGGGTCCGGCCCGTATTCTCGCCCTTGACGCCCCGGCACGGGGACGTAGAGTGCGCACGCCCTCGCCCCCACGAGGGCCGCGCAGGAGGACGTCATGAGCGACGGTCGACGGGGTTTCTTCAAGAAGGCGGCGGGCGCGGCCGCAGGCCTGGCCAGCGTGGGGGCGGTGCTGGACGCGACGGGCACCACGCCGAAGGCCGCGGCCGCGGACCGGCGGAGCGTCGCGGCCGGACGCTTCGCGCTCGAGCTCGACGGCGCGACCGCCTTCGTCGAATCCGTCGAGGGGGTGACGCGCACGCCGAGGTGGTGGTCGAAACCCTGGGACCCGACGCCTCGCTTTGCCGCGAAGCACCTCGCGGTCCTGGAATACGAGGAGATCGCGGTCACGTGTGGGACGGGCATGACCGTGGGCTTCTACGCCTGGCTCCAGAGCTCCCTCGGCTGCCAATCCGTGCGCAAGGACGGGGCCATCGTCGGCACCGACTTCAAAGGGGCCGAGCGCTCGCGGCGGACGTTCACGCAGGCACTCATCACCGAGATCGTCCTGCCCGCGCTGGACGCCGCGGACAAAGACGCGGCCCAGATGACCGTGACGATCGCGCCGGAGGTGACCCGGCGCGTCAAGGGCAGCGGCCAAGGCCGTCCTGGCGTGCCCGGGAGCGAAGGTCAGAAGAAGTGGCTCTCGTCGAACTTCCGCTTGACCATCGACGGCCTCGATTGCACCAAGGTGAACAAGGTCGAGGCCCTCACCATCAAGCAGAAGGTCGTCGAGAACCCTGTCCGGGGAGGACCGGGACCCCGGTGAGCAGCGGAGGGTCGAGTTCCCGAACCTTGTCGTGACCCCTGGCCGAGTCTGCCGCCGAGTCCTTCTTCGACTGGCACGAGGACTTCGTGATCAAGGGAAACAGCTCGTCAGAGGAAGAGAAGAACGGGAAGCTCGAGTACCTCGCCCCGAACCCGAGCGACGTGCTCTTCACCATCGAGTTCCACAACCTCGGGATCTTCAAGCTGGCCCTCGGAGATGGTGGAGGCGGGCGACCAGGTCCCGCGCGTGAAGGCGGGAGATGTATTGCCAGCAGATGACCTTCACCCCGGACGGGCGTCGGCTGCTAGGAGCGCGGTGACGGTGGCGGTCCGCTTCGGGGCCTGCGTGCTCGATCCGGAGCGGAGGGAGCTCCGGCGCGGGGGCGAGCCCGTTCATCTGTCGCCGAAAGCCTTCGATCTCCTGCTGGCGCTGCTGGAGCGCCGGCCGAGCCCGTGTCCAGAGCGGAGCTGCGCGAACGCCTCTGGCCCGCGACCTTCGTGGACGACGCCAACCTGCCCAACGTGGTGGCGGAGCTGCGCCATGCGATCGGAGACGATGCGCGCCGCCCGAGCTTCGTTCGCACCGTGCACGCGTTCGGCTACGCCTTCGCCGGGCCCCGTCACGGAGGGGCGACGCGCGCGATCGAGGGAGCGCACCCGTTCCTCTACCGCATCCACGGCCAGTCCGGCCTGGCGACGCTCGTCGAGGGGGATCACCTGCTGGGCCGCGGCCACGAGTCCGCGCATCTACCTGGACGCAGCCGACCGTCTCCTGCGCCGCCACGCCCGCCTACGGCTCGCGCACGGACACGGCATCCTCGAGGACCTGGCGGCGGCACGGCACGTTCGTGAAGGGCGAGAAACTGACCGGACCCCGGCGTCTCGACGACGGCGACGAGTTCTGCCTGGGGTCCGTCGTCCCTCATCTGCAGCGTCCTGCCGCGCCAACGATCCCGTCGACACGCGATGGAAGCCTCGGTCGCGTGGGATCTTCAGCGCGGGCTCACCGGGCTGGCGCGGCGTGTGCGTGGCCGCGGGAGAAGTCTCCGGGGGAGGGGCGTCGGCGGCGGGGCCGCGACCTCGGAGGTGAGCTCCGCGTTCACGCGGATCGACTCCACGCCTGGACCCTCGTTCTCCAGCAGGAGCTGATACGCGCCGGCGGCATCGGGAGAGTCGATGAACTGCTCCCGGCCAACGTTGCCGCTACGCTCGACGGAGCGTCGGACCTGGCAGTCGCCGTCGCGGTTGCGCAGGTTCGTGCAGCCGGTGCTGGTGAGCACCGCAACGACGGAATTCGCCGGGTCGTTCCAGCGCACGGTGAGGACGAGCGTGCCCCGGCGGGGAGCGTGAAGTCGAGGAGACGCTGGCCTCCCGGCTCGACCTCGTCGAGGGCCTGGTTCAGGACGACCACGGTGGAGGTCACGGTCGAAGCGCGCTCCGGCCCGTGGTTGCGGACCCGGAGCAGGCGCAGGCGGCGAGGGCGGCGATGACGACGGCGACCACGGAGGTACGGCGTGAGGTGGCGTACATGGCGAGACTCCTTCCAAGAGCGGCAAGTAACGGCGTTCGGCGCCGCCGGGAGGTGACCATCTCGGGTGGGATGTGGCGACGTCGCACGTATGGACGACGCGGGCGCGCCTTCGTTCGGCCCCGGGACCAGGACCTAGGGAAACCCTGGAACCGGCGCGGCGGCAGCCGGCACGGCACGTTCGTGAAGGGCGAGAAACTGACCGGACCCCAGCGTCTCGACGACGGCGCCGAGTTCAGCCTGGGGTCCGTCGTCCTCACCTTGCGCGTGCTGCGCGCGCCACGACCCCGTCGATACGCGCTGAGATCGCTGCAGGCGCTCGGGAGGGTTAGCGGGGTGCCCGGACTCGCGCGGCGTGGGCGTGGGGTAGGGGTAATGTGCCGGAGGCTGGGTGGGTGCGGGTGACGGGATATGCTGGCGGAGCCGCGACCTCGGACGTGAGCTCCGCGTTCACGCGGATCGACTCCAGGCCCGGACCCTCGTTCTCCAGCATGAGCTCATAGGCACCGGCGGCGTCGGGAGAGGCGATGAACTGCTCGCGCTCCCGGTCTCGCCTCGCGCTCGACCGAGCGGCGGACGCTGCAGTCGCCGTCGGAGTTGCGCAGGCTCCGGCAGTTGGTGCCGGTCAGGACCGCGACCACGCTGTTGGCGGGATCGTTCCAGCGGACGGTGATGGCGAGCGTGCCCCGGCGGGGCACGGTGAAGTTGACGACGCGCTGGCCTCCGGCCTCGACGTCGTCGAGGTTCTGGCTGAAGACGACCATGGTGGAGGTTTCGGTGGGCAGCGCGCTCGGGCCCGTGGTGGAGGGTCCGGAGCAGCCGCAGGCGGCGAGGGCGGCGATCACGACGGCGACGACGGCGGTACGGCGTGACGTGGCGAACATGGCGAGGCTCTCTTCCAAGAGCGGCAAGTAACGGCCGTCTCGGCGCCGCCGGGAGGTGACCATCTCAGGTGGGATGTGGCGACGTCGCACGTAAGGACGAAGCCCGCGCGTCTTCGTTCGGCCCCGGGGGCAGGACCTAGGGAAATCCTAGAACCGGCGCGGCCGGGCAGGGGCGTTAAGATCGCCCGCCATGCTGGATTTCCTGCGGGCGGCGGCCAGCTATTTGCGGCCCTACTGGCGGCAGGCGCTCCTCATCGTCCTCTCGCAGGCGCCGGCCACCGCGTTCATCACGCTCCAGCCCCTCCTGCTGCGGTCGCTGCTCGACGACGCCATCGTGCCCGGCAACGCCGCCCCTGGCCGCGGCTTGATCGCGGGCGATGGTGGGGCTCCTCCTCCTCCACGGGCTCGGCGACCTCGCCAACCACTACCTGGTCGCGCGCGTGGTGGCGAGCGTGATGAGCGACCTGCGCCTCGCGCATGTTCACGCACCTCCAGCGCCTGTCCGTCAGCTTCTACGCGCGGTCGCGCGTCCGGCGACCTCCTGGCCCGGTTCACGACCGACCTCGAGGGGATCGAGCGCGCCCTCGCCGACGACGTGCCGCAGGCGCATCTACTGCGTCCTCACCGTGGCCGTGGGCGCGGGCCTCCTCGTCACGCATCGAGTGGCGGCTGGCCGTCGTGCTGCTCGTCCTCGCTGCCCGCCATGCCCCTCCTCCCGCGCCGGCTGCGCCCCGCAGGCGGCGGCGGCCGGCGACGCGCGGCAGCAGGCGTCGGCGCGCGCGCTGGCCGCCGATGCACGAGAACATCGCGGCCCAGCTCGTGGTGCGCGCGTTCGGCCTCGCAGAACCCGCATGCGCGCCGCGCTTCGCGGAGGAGCTCGTCGGACCTGGCCCAGCGCCACGCGACGGGCGGGCCTCCAGCAACGGAGCTGCTGGCCGCGTCCATCACCATGAGCGGCTACGCCCTCCTCGCCTTCGCCATGGGCGCCGCCACCTTCCTGGCCCTGGCGCGCGCGCTGACGCGTGGGGTCCGTCATCGCCGTCTTCGAGCTGCTGTGGTTCATGATCTCGGCCGTCCAGCAGCTCGTCGAACGTGGTGGAGCCGTTCCAGCGCGCGGCGGCCGGGCCTGCGGCGCGTCCAGGAGCTGCTGGACCAGAAGCCGGAGGTCGCGGAGCGGCCGGGAGCCGGCCGCTGCCTCCGCTCAGCGGGTCGATCCGCTTCGAATCCGTGGACTTCGCCGTTCGCGGGCGGCGAGGCGGTGCTGAGGGACGTGGATCTCACCCTGCCCGCGCGGCAGACGGTGGCCATCGTGGGCCAGAGCGGCTCCGGGAAGAGCACGCTGCTCGCGCTGCTCCTGCGCTTCCACGACCCCAGTCGCGGGAGCCGTGCGCTTCGACGACCACGACGTGTCGCGCGGCGACCCTGGCCTCGCTGGCCGGTCAGGTGGGCGCGGTGTTCCAGGACAGCTTCCTCTTCGACGCGTCCCATCGGCGGAGAACATCCGGCTGGGGCCGCCCGGAGGCCAGCGACGCCGAGGTGGAGGCGGCTGGCGCGCGCGGCCGGGATCCACGAGTTCGTCTCCGGCCTGCCCCAGGGCTATCGGCGCACCTGCGGGCGAGGGCGGCGCCCGGTTGTCCGGCGGGCAGCGCCAGCGGATCGCGCTGGCCCGCGCCCTGGTGCGGCGTCCGGCCGTGCTCGTCCTGGACGAGGCGACCTCGGCCCTGGACGCGGAGACGGAGGCCGGCATCGTCGGCTACCCTGAAGCGGCCTCCGCGGCCGGCAGACCATCGTGCTCCGTGACGCACCGCCTGGCCACGCGCGCGCGATGCCGACCTCATCGTGGTCATGGCGGAGCGGCCGCGTGCGTCGAGCAGGGCACCCACGAGACCTGCTCGCGGCGGGCGGCGTCTACGCGCGGCTCTGGGAGCAGCAGAGCGGCTTCGTGGTCAGCCCGAGCGGAAGCGGAAGCGGCCATCCAGCCCCAGCGCGCCTGGCCGCCATCCCCATCTTCGCCGGCGTGGGCAAGGAGCTGCTCGCACGCCTGGCCGCCCGCTTCACCACCATGGACGTGCCCATCGGACAGACCTCTGTTCGAGGAGGAGCGAGCGCGGAGACAAGCTGTACGTGATCGTGCGCGGGCGTGTCGGCATCTCGCGCCGCGGTCCCGGCGGCGCCGAGCTGCACGTGAGCGTGCTCGAGGACGGCGACTTCTTCGGGGAGATCGCCCTGCTGGAGGAGGTGCGCCGCACCGCCACCGTCCGCGCGCTGGCCCCGACGCCTGCTCCTCGTCCTCGACCGCGGCAGAGTTCCAGGAGCTCCTGGCCGAGGCTCCGCCCTCCGGAAGGTCTTCGAGGGAGCGGCCCAGGCCCGCCGGGCCGCCCTGTGTGATGCATCCACTTCCCTTGCTGGCCCGGTACTCCCTATGATCGGTCGCGCAATTGATGCGGATCGCGTTCACGTACAACGTGAAGCCCAAGGCCGCGGGCGCCGACTCCGGGGACCGATACGCGGAGTGGGAGTGACGAAGCCACGATCGTCGCCGTCGAGGCCGCCCTCTCACGGGCCGGCACCCGTGATCCGCGTGGAAGCCAATGACGACCTTCCCCTGCGGCTCCACGACCTGCGCCCCGACATGGTGTTCAACATCGCGGAAGGCATCGGCGGCCCCAACCGCGAGGCGCACGTGCCCGCGATCTGCGAGTTCTGGTCCACTCCGTACACGGGCAGCGATTCCATGACCATGTCGCTGTGCCTGGACAAGGGACGCGCCAAGGAGGTCCTGGCTCATCATCGGGATCGCCACCGCGCCCTTCGCGGTGGTGGGAAGGGTGGAGGAGCTGACGGCTTCGCGGCCTGGCCGGCTATGGTGAAGCCCGTGCACGAAGGGATCGAGCATGGGATCACGCGCGCGTCGTTCTGCCCGTCGCCGGACGAGGCGCGGCGGGAGATCGCGGATCTCGTCGAGCGCTACGGCCAGCCCGCCATCGTGGAGGGCTACCTCGGGGGCCGGGAGTTCACCTGCGGGATCCTGGGCAACGGGGAACAGGCGCGCGTCCTTCCCTCATCGAGGTCAACTTCGACGCCCTGCCCGAAGGATGCGCTGCCCATCTACTCTGTACGAGGCGAAGTGGATCTGGGACCAGCCGAGGCGCCCCTCGACATCTCTCCGCTGCCCGGCGCCCATCCCGGCCGTGCCTCGCGGCCCAGGTGGAGCGCACGGCCCTCGCCGCCTACCGCTGCTGCGCTGCCGTGACTGGGCGCGCGCATCGACCTGCGCTGCGACGAGCGCGGGGTGCCGCACATCCTCGAGGTCAACCCCCTCCCCGGCATCCACCCCGATCCGGCCATGAACTCCTGCTCTGCCCAAGGCCGCCCGCGTGGCCGGGCATCGACTACTCCGGAGATGATCCTGAGCGTGCTGCGAGCCGGGGCGGCTCGCCATGGGCTCGTCCTCTCAGCCGCGGCGCCCGCCGCCAGCGGGCTTGCGGTCATCGCGGACGCGGTCGCGGAGATGCAGGAGCACCTGAGCGCCCCGCGCCCGGCGGCCTGGGCGCGGTGCGCGACGCGCTTCGCTGATCTCGGCTGCGAGCCCGTGGTCCTGGAGTTCGCGGGCGATCCCGAGGCCTGGCTGGCCAGCCTGCGCGACGGCGGCTTCGACGTCGTCTTCAACCTGTGCGAGGGCCTCGAGGGCAGGCGGCTCGGAGGAGGCGCTGCCTGCGTCCGCGGTCGAGCTGCTCGGCCTGCCCATGACCGGCGCGCGCGCGTTCACCCTCGGGCCTCTGCTACCGCAAGGACCTCGTCAACGCCCACCTGCGCGCCCAGGGGCATCGCCGTCCCCGATCTGGGCCGTCGCGGTGGGGAAGCAGCCCCTGGTCTGGCGCCATTTCCCCGCCATCGTGAAGCCGGCGGCCGAAGACGCTTCACTCGGGTATCGACGCCGCCTCGCGTCGTGCACTCCAGGGCAGGAGCTGGACGATCGCACTCGCGCGCGGTCATGCGGAGCCTGGGAGCGCCTGCTCGTCCAGCGGTACGTCGAGGGCCGCGAGATCAACGTGGCCATCGTGGGGGAGCACGTGCTCCCGCACTCCGAGATCGCCGTCGATCTGCCCGCGGGCCTTCCCACGTCGTCACCTACGCGGCGAAATGGGAGACGGGCAGCGTAATACGATCGCGGGAAGCCGTGCCGCGCCTGCTGGGCGCCGATCAGAGCGCTGCTCTCCGCGCGGCTGGCGCGGATCGCGCGACGCACGTGTGGCCGCCGTCGAGGGCGTCGGCTACGTCCGCGTGGACGTGCGCCTGGACGATCGAGGGCGGCTCTACGTCATCGACGTCAACCCCAACGCCGACCTGTCGCCCGGGCGCCGGCCTGCGCTCGCCAGGCCGCGGGCGCGGGCTGGAGCTACGCCGGACCTGATCGCGCGCATCGTCGACCTCGCCTTCACGACCCAGGATCCGCGCGCCCGGCAGCGCGGCGCCCGCCGGGCGGCGGTGCCCGCGTGAGCGCGGACGACGTCGTCACCCCGACGCGGCTGCCCGACCACCCTGCGCTGCGCTGCCCTCGCTCGAGGAGCGCTTCGCCGCCGGCTGCGACACGCGGCGCAGTGCGTCGGCTGCTGCTGCCGCAGCGGAGTCTGGCTCGATCCCGTGGAGCGCGACCGCGTCCTCGCGCCGACGCGGACCGTGTCCGGCAGGCGATGGATCCTGGCCAGCCCGCGCGACGCGCGGCGATGGTTCAGCGCGGCGCGTGGCCGTCGATCCCGATTTTCCGTCCGGCACGCGCCGTCCACACCCGCGTGCGCGACGGGCGCTGCGTCTTCCTCAACGGCGACGGTCGCTGCGTGCTGCCAGAAGGCGTCGTCCGGCCGCCCGGCAGCTCTGGCCGTTCTTCTGCACCGCGTTCCCCGTGACGGTCGTCGGACGGCGTGCTGACGCTCGACGACGCAGGACTTCCGCGCCGGCCAGCTCCCTGCTGCGACGACGACGGGCTGGCGGTCCGCTCACCGTCTTCGACACGTGTGGGATGGAGCTGAGGCACGTCCTGGGCGCGGCGGACGTCTCGCGCCTGCGCCGGCTGGCCCGGCGCCGCCGCGCTCCCGCGCGGTCGTGAGCGCGTCTCCTCGCCCTCCTCCTCGCCGCGCTCCCGCTCCCGACGCCGCCGGTCCTCGATGGCGGGCGCACCTGACGGGCGAGCTGCGCATCGACGGCCGCCTCGACGAGCCGGACTGGGCCACGGCCCGACCCGCGGCCGGCTTCCGCCAGCGCGAGCCGCGTGAAGGCGAAGCCGGCCACCGAGCCGACGGAGGTGCGGCGTGCTCTACGACGCGCGCAACCTCTACATCGGCGTGCTCGGCGCGCGACTCCGGAGCCGCAGCCGCGTGGTCGCCCACGTCCGGCAGCGGGACAAGCTGCTCGAGCCCACGGGCTTCGACGGCAGCTACGAGTTCGCGGGCGACGACGCGCGTCGGCGATCCTGCTCGACCCCTTCCGCGACCGGCGCAACGCGGTCGTGTTCGCCACCAACGCCAACGGCGGCCGAGTTCGACGCGCTCATCACCGACGAGTCGGGCGCCTTCAACGCGGACTGGCGCACCGTGCTGGACGGTGCGCGCGCAGCGCGTGCCCGAGGGCTGGTCCGCGGAGATCGCGATCCCCTTCCGCTCGCTGCGTTATCCCGTCCGCGCCGCCGGACGACGGCTGGGGCTTCAACGTCTGGCGGATGGTCCGCCGCAAGAACGAGGAGACGCTGTGGACGGCGTGGTCGCGGACGGCGGCGGGTTCCACCGGGTGAGCCAGGCCGGGCCGCTCTGGGAGCTGACCGGCCTGCCGCCGCTCCGGGCTGAACCTCGAGGTGAAGCCCTACGGCCTGGCCGGGCTCACCCAGGAGCCGGGCGCGCGGCGACGCCCTGGCACACGTCGCGGCGACGACGGACCTCGGGCTCGACGCGAAGTGGGAAGTGCGGCCGGGCCTCGTCCTCGACGGCACCGTCCACCCGGACTTCGCCCAGGTGGAGGCCGACGACGAGCAGCGTGAACCTGACGCGCTTCGACCTCTTCTTCCCCGAGAAGCGCGACTTCTTCCTGGAGAACGCGGGCATCTTCGATTTCGGCTGGCGCGGCTTCGACGAGACGCCGCCCTTCCTCATGTTCTTCTCGCGCCGCATCGGCATCGCCAAGGACGACGAGAGCCCGATCCCCGTGCGCGGCGGGCGTGCGCCTCTCCGGGCGCGCGGGCCGCCAGACCGTGGGCTTCCTCGACGTGCTGCACGGGACCGGGGCGCAGGACAGCCGGCGGCCAACTACGGGTGCTGCGCGTCAAGCGCGACCTCGGCAGCAACAACTACGTCGGCGCGCATGGTCGTCGACCGCCGCGACGAGCACGGGGGCAACACCGCCGGGCGGGCTCGACGCCTCCTTCTGGCCCGCCGACGACCGTCAACCTTCAGGCCTTCGCCGCCCGCACCTGGACTCGTGGCCGCAGGCGGCGACAGCGGCGGCCTGGCGGGTGAGCGCCGACTACAGCGGCGATCGCTTCGGCCTCCTCGGCCCAGCACCTCGTGGTCGGGCCCGGACGCGGACCCGCAGGTCGGGTTCGTGACCCGCACCGACATCCGGCGCACCGACGTGTCCGCGCGCTACACCGTGCGCCCGTCCGCCTTCGGGTCTGCGGCGGATCGACCTCTTCATGGAAGGGCAGCACATCGTCGCGCACGACGCGGCGAGAAGCAGGACGTGGGCGCGGGCCCGGTCGCTGAACCTGGAGTGGAACAGCGGCGACAGCATCGGCGCGCTTCTACTCAGGGATCGACGCCGCCTCGACGAGGCCCTTCGATCTCGAGCGACCGGGTGACGGTGCCCGCCGGGCGACTACGGCGTCCGCCACTGGTCCTTCTCCGGCGCCTCAGCCGACCCGCGCGGCCCGTGACGCTGAGCGGCGGACGCCGAGCGACTGGACTCCTACGGCGGCCGCCTCGCCACCGTGGGAGGGACGGACGCGGCGCGGCCCCGGGCTCGCACCTGACGCCTGGAGCTGGGCTTCACCCATGACCGCGTCGACCTGCCGCGGGCGCCTTCACCGCCGACGTCGGCTCGCGTGCGCGCCGTCTACGCCTTCACGCACCCGGCTGTTCGTGTCCGCGTTCGTCCAGCACAACAGCCTGGACCGCAAGCTCGCTCACCAACCTGCGCCTGGACTTCATCCATCGCCCGGGCAGCGACCTGTTCGTCGTCTTCAACGAAGAGCGCGGGGACGGCGTGACCCTGCCGGCCGGTCGCGCAGCCGCGGATTCGCGGTGAAGCTGACGTACCTGGCGCGGTTCTAGCGAACGGGCTAGCATGGCCAGGGGAGGAAGTTCAATGCTGGCCTTCGCGCTCGTCTCGCTGTTCTCGGCACCGCGACCCGGGCTGATTCCCTTCGCCGGCGGCCCCGGCCGCGCCCGCATTACGGAATCACCCTGGAGCGGGGCTGCTTCGGCTGTCCCGCGGGCCTCTTCCGTGCTCAAGCGCGACGGGGCCGCGACCTACACCGTCACCGGGAATGCTCGCCAGGGGTTACCGACCGCACCTCGACCGGACGGATCGGGCGCGAGGAGTTCGATACGCTCGCGCGGCTGATGGTCTCGCGCGGGTTCTTCGCCATGAGGACGAATACGCGGACCCTCAGCTTCGCGACGGCGAGTGGTCGAGCCTCACGGCGGTGACGCGGGCGTGGAGAAAAGGTCGCTTCGAGCGCAACGGCGCCGGTCCGGCCGGCCTGCAGGCCATTCACAAGGCCATCGAGGCGCTCCGGGCCGCGTCTGACGCCCGTTCCCTGGCCATCTTTTCTCTTGACTTCGCGTCCCCGCAGGGCATCGCGTCGTCACACCTCCTACCGGGCCATCCAACCAAGGCGAGCATGAAGACCGCGCCGCCGGGTCCTCACTGGCGTTGACCCTCGTCTCCGCGATGCCGGCGGGGACGGCGAGGCGCCCCGTCGACCCGACGCAATTCCTGTGGCAGTCCGTCGACGGACGCATTTGCGGGGTTGGCGGCGCAGACGGCCAAGAACGGCCGTGCGCCCCAAGCGCATCACGCGTTGACCCTCAACCGCGGCGGCCTGGAGGCGGTGATGGCAGGCGCCTCTCGAGCGGACGAAGTGCGCACGCGAGCGGACTGGTGCTGTCGCTGCCCCGCTCCCGGCGGGAGTTCAGCGTTTCGTGGTGCAGGAATCGCGGTCATGGAGCCCGCCCTGGCCTCGAATCATCCCGACATCAAGACCTACGCTTGGCCGCGGCATCGACAACCCGGCGAGCCGCGTGCGGTTCATCACGCCCCTCGGCTTCCACGCTTCGGTGCGTGGCCCGCAGGCGGCGCTGGTACATCGATCCCTCCACGCCTCTCGACCAGACCGTCTACCAGAGCTACTTCGGGCACGAGCGTGACGGAGAACCCGCACCGGTGTCTGGTCGAGCGCAGTGGGGAAGAGGCGAGATTCTCCGCCGACCGCGGCTTCTATCACGCACCGGATACGGTGACCGTGCGCGGGGCAGGCTTTGCGTCGACGCGCCCGTCGTCATCACCATCACAGCCGGCGAGATCACGGCCACGGCCCGTACCGTGTCGACGCGGTGGCGGACGCCGAAGTGCGCCTTCGAGGTCAACCGTGGCCGACCCCGACAGCCACCCACGTTTACCAGATCGAGGCCACGGATACCGAGCATCGCGACGGGCGCCTACGACGTCGTCAGCGACGAAGACGCTTCCGGTCGATCGCCCGTCGGCGATCAGCTCGCACCTACCGGCTGGCCCTGCTGACCGATCCCTTCTACGCGAACTACTTCGGCGGCGGCGAACGTCACCGCGGCCAAGGTCACGCTGATCAACCGCGGTGACCCAGGTGTACGAGCACGAGACGTCGATCCGGATGGTGCTGCATCGCCAACAACGACGTGCTCAACCTCAACACCGACGCCCAGATGACGGCGGACCAACGGACCCTGCGGCGGCGCCGCCTGCTTCACGGCCGCCCAGGCGTCCACGTGCGGCGGCTCCACGCTCACCCGCACGCGCATCGTGCATCGGCCTCCTCGTCGGCGCTTCGAACTTCGACATCGGCCACATCGCGCTCGGCGCGCACCGGCGGCGGCGTCGCGAGCCTCGGCGTCGTCGGCGCGCAACAACAAGGCGCAGGGCTGCACGGGCCTGCCCGACGCCGATCGGCGACTTCTTCGCCGTCGACTACGTGGCGCACGAGATGGGCCACCAGTTCGCGGGCAACCACACGTTCAACGGCGACGCAGTCCAACTGCTCCGGCGGCAACCGCAGCGCCGGCAACTTCGGTCGAGCCGGGCAGCGGCTCGTCGATCATGGCCTACGCGGGCATCTGCCAGACCGACAACCTCGCAGCCGCATCGCGACCCGTACTGGTCGCAGCCGCAGCCTGGACGAGATCACGACCTAACACGTCCGGGGCCGAGGCGAACATCAACGAGGTCCAGATGGCGCGCCGCTCACCGGCTTCGACACCGACGGCGACTCGTTCGTGATCCGGTTCGGGGCAACGACTCGGCGCCCATCGTCCGGGGATGAACTGCAACGCCGCGGGCATCGCCGCCGCCGTCATCGGCATCAACGGATGGCCGGCGGGCGGAGTGGCCACCGCGACCGCCATCACGCGACAACGCCTTCACCCTCACCTTCACCGGCACCCTCGCGAGCACGGACGTCCCGATGCTCGAGCCTCGCGCAGGCTGCAGCGGCTGCACGCCGGCTATGTTGGCGAGGTCGCCAAGGGGCGGCCGCGACCACGCGGCAGCGGCGTCGTCTCGCTCACCGGAGAACGACGATCCCTGTCGTCACCGCCGCCGCCCAGTACACGATACCCATCCGCACGCCGTTCGCGCTCACGGGCAGCGCCACGGATCGCCGACGGCGACCCGCTGACCTACATGTGGGAGCAGGACGATCGCGGCGGCGCCCAGGGCACGGCGCTCGTGAGCAACACCAAGCTGAACGGCCCCCTCTTCCGCCAGTTCGGAAAGGCCGCGATCGTCAGCCCGAGCCGACACCCTGCTCTACGGGTCGCCGCGGCGAGAACGCGACCACCACGAACCCGACGCGCGTGTTCCCCGACATGGACCAGATCCTCGCCAACAACACGAACGCGGAGACCGGGGAGTGCCCGGCGGGGAGCGTCGAGTGCTTTCTCGGAGTTCCTCCCCACCGCCGCCTACGTCGGGCTTCGCGGCCGTGAACGCCAGCCCGCTGGCCCTTCACTTCCGGCTGACCGCGCGCGACGGACGCCCGGCGGCGGCGGCGTCAGACAACGCGCCGACACGCTCCTGCCTCGCCGACGGCAGCGGGCCGTTCCTCGTCACCTGGCTGAACACGGCGGTGACCTACGCGGGCGCCTCGACTCCGAACGGTGACCTGGAACGCGCGGCGGGCAGCCGACGTCGCGCCGTGAACGCCACGGACGTTCGAAGATCCAGCTCGCAATCCGTGGACGGCGGGCACATCGCATCCGTACCGTGCTCGCCGCCGAGCGCACCGAACGACGGCACCGGCAGGCGCTCTGGTCACTGCCCCGAACGCCGGGCACGGCGCAGGCGCGGATCGAAGGTCGAGGCGGTCGGCAGCGTCTTCTTCGACGTGTCCTGAACGCCGACTTCACGATCCAGGGCCTGCCGGTCGCCACGAACAGCGCCCCGGCGGCATACCAGGTGCAATACAGCGATTCGCTCTCCCCGGCGGTCACCGTCTCCGCGAGCGACGCCGACTCGGCAGGATCGACGCTGGTGGCGACGCCCGTGACCAGCCTGCGGGTCTCTCTCTCGCCGCGACGTCGGTCTCGGACGATGCGACGCGCCCGGGCAGCGCGACCTGGACAGTGGTGGGAAGACGGCGGCCGGTCCCGGAGCCTACAACGTCGTCACGACGGACGACGCCAGGGCAGCGGCTCCGCGTCTTTCGCGATCACGGTGACGGAAGAGGACGCGGAGGTCACTACCGGCGATTCATGGCCCCTTCCTCGCCGGGCGTGACCACGGCCACGGTACTGTTGCGCGCGACGGTGCGCGACGGATCAGCTCGTGCCATCCCTCGGCGACAGCGAGCCGGGTGACATCACGAACGCGACCGTGAGCTTCAAGGAGGGCGGGGCGACACTCCTTGCGGTCCGTTGCCCCTGGCCCTGCTCGACGGGACGACCAGCGGCACGGCGAGCTGCAGCGTGTTGCTGTGGCCCGGGGTTCATTCCATCGACGTCGAAGTGGACAGCTACTACACGGGCGCCACGACCGTCGTCGAGATCGTCAAGCCCGAGGGCAGCTTCGTCAGCGGAGCGGGCCTCCTCGTGCTGAGCAGCGGGCGGCACCTCTGAGGCCACCGCCGGCTCGAAGGCGGAGTTCGCCCTGGACGTGAAGTACCAGCGCGGAAAGGACAACCGTCACGATCGGGACGGGTGGTGGGTTGGTGGCCGCGACTGGCGCGACGGCACAGAGCAAGCTTTGGGAAGGACCCCAAGAACCCAAGGGCCACATCAGGTGCTCTTCCGCGCGGGCAAGACGTACCTGATCAAGAGCAGCGACGTGGACCTGCCAAAGGTGTCGGAAGAAGAGACGCCGTCGATCAAGGTGTCTGTTTGGCCGGTGCCTCGAGCGTGCATCTGACGTGATATCTTGTGGGGCGGCGAGCCGCAGCCTCGTGGACGTCACGAGCGTGAGGCCGGTCACGAGTGGCGGCGACCTCGCGTTGCAGGTGACCGTCACGGACAAAAAGGGCGATCGCCACCGGTCTGAGTGACTCGATCCGGCATCACCCTGGGGGCAGGTGCGCTCCTCTTCTCGTCGAAGTGTGAACGGCTCACGCGACCTCGAGCAACTCCTGAAGACCCTTTGGGAAGATCACGGTCGCTGATCGGTACCTCAGCCCTCGCCGTCTTCGGAAATGGACGGCGAGGAGTACGCTCCGCGTGCACTGGCGGCTTTAGTGACCAAACCGCACTGTCTCGTGACGCGGGTCAGCCGCGGCCATTACGCCTTGACTTAGACTTCCGCTGCCGCGACGATCGTTTCGCCCACGGTCCCCGGGGGCGGAAGGTCCGGAACCCGCATTGGCCCGCAAGACCTCAACATCTGGCCCTCGCCACGGCCCTCGCATTCCGGACGGCAGCCGATCCCACGACCCCACCCAGGATCTGTGGCGACGACGAAGGCACGGCCCCGGCGGGAGCCGGCGCGCCACGCCCCGTCCGAAGCGCATCCGCAGCCGCAAGCTCAACCAGCACGCTGGCGGCAGCGATGGCCGACGCGCCCCGTGAGCGCAGCCGGGAGGCGCGCGAGCGGCCGCTCGTCCTGTCGCTGCCCGCTCCCGACGGCGGCTTCCAGCGCTTCGCGGTGCACGAGTCCCGCGGTCATGGAGCCGGGGCTGGCCGCGAAGCACCCCGAGATCAAGACCTACAGCGGCCGCGCGGCCTCGACGCGCTCCGCGACCACGATCCGCCCCTCGACCTGAGTCCGCTCGGCCTGCAGCGCCTCCGTACGCGCGGACCGGAAGGCATGTGGTACGTCGACCCAGCGGAGCCTGCACGAACCCGTGGCGTGTACCGCAGCTCACTTCGGGCGTGACCTGGCGGACAACCCACACGGGCAGATGGTCGAGACGGTCGGGGGCGGACATCTCCGAGATCTCCACCGACCGTGGCTACTACCACGCCGTGGACACGGTGAATCTCCACGGCGCCGACTTGCACCCCTGGCCCCGATCGCCCTCACCATCTCCGCCAGCGAGGACGGTTCGGCTCGCGCACCGTGGGACGCCGTCGCCGACGCGCGCGGAGCCTTCGACGTGAGGCTTCGTGGCGGACCCCGACGGCAGCCTCGGCACGCACCTCGTGGAAGCGAGCGATGGGACGGGCGCGGCGTCGAGCGGCTACGACGTGGTCACCGCCGGGGACACTTCGGTCGATCCGCCTGTCGGCGACCTGCTCCGACCTATCGCCCGGCCCTGCTCACCGATCCTTCGTACGCTGAGTATTTCGGCCCCGACAACGTGCACCGCGGCCAAGGTCCGCTCATCAATCGCGTCACCCACGTGTACGAGGACGGAGACCGCGATCCGGCTGGTCCTGATCGGCCGGCAACGACGCCCCTCAACCTCGAACACCGGACCCCAGATGACGGGCCTCAACGGACCCTGCGGCGGCGCCGCCTGCTTCACCGCAGCCCAGGCGCACGCTCCTGCGCGGGCGGCACGCTGGCACGCGTGCGCGCCAGGTGATCGGCTGCTGGCCGGCGCCTCCAACTTCGACATCGGGCACATGGCCCTCGGCCGCAACGCCGGAGGGATGTCCAGCATCGGCGTGGTCGGCGGCAACAACAAGGCCATGGGCTGCACGGGAATCGCGACCCCGGTGGGCTGACCTCTTCGCGGTGGGCCTCGTCGCGCACGAGATGGGCCATCAGTTCTCGGCCAACCACTCCTACAACGGGACGCTGGCGCGCCTGCTCCGACGCCCCGCAACGTCGCCACGTCGGTCGAGCCGGGGAGCGGATCGTCGATCATGGGCTTCGCGGGCATGTGCGCGGCGGACGACCTCCAGGCCGCATTCCGATCCGTACTGGTCAGCCGCGCAGCTTTCGACGAGATCACGAACTTCGTCGCCTCCGCCGGAGGCGAACATCAGCGACGTCCAGACTCGGCGTGCTCTGACCGGCTTCGACAGGATGGACTCCTTCACAGATCCGCTACAACGGCAGCACGACTCGCGCGCCCATCACGCGCGGCAGGAACTTACACGGCCGCGGGCATCCAGGCGGCCATCCAGGGCATCGCCGGGCTGGCCTGGCTTCCCGCCAGCATCACGCTCGTCCCCGACACCGTCGTTCCAGATCACGCTCGGCGGCTTCGCGTCACGGGCATGGACGTCGAGCCCCGCTCGCCGATCGTGAACTGCAACGGCTGCACGCGGCTTCGTCGGCGGAGGTGGCGAAGGGCGGCCCGCACCACGCACCGCGGGGACGGTCGACGCCACGGGAACTCACCCCCGTCGTGACCGCGCCCGCTCAGTTCACCATCCCGCTGCGCACCCGTTCGCGTTGACGGGAAACGCTGCGACGGACGCGGACGGCGATCCGCTCACTATACCTGGGAGCAAGGACGACCGCGACGGGGCGACGAGCACGGCCCTGCTGAGCAACACGAGACGAACGGCCCGCTCTTCCGGCAGTTCGAGGACCGCGGCCGTCTGGAAAGACGTCGGACCCGCCGCAGTACGCGCCGCCGGGGAGAACATGCCGGGCACGGATCCGACGCGCGTGTTCCCGGATCTCGCCCAGGATCCTGCCAACGACACCAATGCCGAGACAGGGACCCGGTCCGGCCGGTGACGTGGAGTGCTCTCGGAGTTCCTGCCGACGTCCGCGTACGTGGGCACGGCCGGGGTGAACGCGAACCTCGCCCTCGCTGCACTTCCGTCTCGACCGCGCGCGACGGACGCGCGGACGGGGGCGGTGTGAACACCGCGACCACCACGCTCGTCCTGGCCACGAACGCGCGGGCCGTTCCTCGTCACCTCTCCGAACGCGGCCGCGGCTACCCGGGCGGATCCGCGCTGACCGTGACCTGGGACGTCGGCGAACACGAACCGTCGCGCCGGTCCAGACGGCGGACGTGCGCATCAGCCTCTCGCTCGACGGCGGCCAGCACGTATCCATACGAGCTCGCCGCGAGCACACCGAACGACGGCTGCGGGGACGGTGTTCCTGCCCAACGCCGGCACCGCTCCATGCATCGCGCAGGTCGAGGCGGTGGGCAACACTCTTCGACGTCTCACCACGACTTTCGTCATCCTGGCCCTGCCGACGGTGACGAGCAGCGCGCCTGACGGGGCGCGGCAATACCGGCGCCATGCGTTCCACTCTGCCGCGCTGAGCATTGTGGCGAGCCGCATCCCGATTCCGCGGGGGCGGCGCTCGTCGCTTCCGCGTCCGAGCCTGCCGGCGGGTCTCTCACCTGGCGGCGAGCGTCGATCTCGGACGACGCGGCGCGGCCGGGGAGCTGCGGCACGTGGACGGTGGCGGGGCGGACCGGACGGCCGCACCGGGGCAACGTACGCGGTCACGGTCACGTTGGTGAGCGGACGAGGCCGGAGAGCAGCGCCGCCACTTACCATTCGCCATCGTCGTGGGCACGCGGGTAGCGCGGAGGCCACCTCTTGCGGGCGACGAGGTGGCGCCTCACGTCTCCCGCCTACCGCCGGCGGCGGACGTGCTCCTGCTGCGGGCGACCGAAGTGCGCGACCGTTCTGCCGGGAAACCGGGGCGCGGACGACGGAACCAGGGCGACATCTCGAACGCGACGGTGAGCTTCAGGGAGGACGGCGCCTGCCACGCTCTGCGGGTCCCTCTTCCCTGGCCCTGCTCTGAGCGGCCAGCGGCGAGCGGGTCGGTCGGCTGCCAGCGCCGCTGCCGGCTGTGGCCGGGAGCGCCGCTCAGATCGATCACCAGCGTGTTGGGTGTGGCTCAGCCATAGGACTCGGCGTGGCACGGCGACCACCAGCGTCCATCGAGATCGACGATCCGGAGGCAGCGTCCGGTCAGCGGCTGCGGGGTGGATCGCGGCCAGCCAGCTCCCGCCGGCGCCTACGCGGCGGATGCCGCGGCTCGCGCGTGGGGTTCGCGGCTCGAGCGTCAAGTTACGAGGTGCGCGAGAAGGACGAGAAGGGGAAGAACCACAAGGGCCCCAAAGATGCGTCGCCCAAAGGAGCGGCATCGTCAGTGCTCCTGCGGCTTCGCGCGAGGCGAGGCCGTACGTCATCCGGGGCAGCGACCTCGACGCCTTCGGCGTCGTCTCGAGTCGCGGCGGCGACGGGTTGCCAGCCGGGCCCGGGGGTGCATCGGCCGGTCGGACCGCCGCCGCTGGACGGCGAGCCTGGTCGACGTCCTGAAGCCGCGCACAGGCGAGTATGGAGTAGTCGCCAGCTCGGCAGCAACCTGCCGGCCCTGCGGGTGACGGCCACCGACCGGGCCGACCGGCACGGGTCGAGGGCGACACCATCGCCATCACCTGTTGTTGTTCTGGGGACGGGAACGCAGCTCGTTTCTCAAGTCAGGCCTGGTACGGGCGCCCAGACGCTCGAGCAGGCCCTGAAGACCGGCAATGGCATCACGGTCGACTGACCTCAGACGCGGAGGCCGACATCGATCTCAAGCGCTCCTGGGCATGGTGGTGCGCCTCGCCGTCGCGGGGCTGGCGTACCTGATCACCCTCGGTTTCGCCTACGGCCTGCTGATCCCCGCGGCGCCCACGGACCCGACCGCGTCCCAGTCGTTCCCTCTCGCCCGCGTTGGCTCCCTTCGTCATGACCGCCTTGCACACGGCGGTGATGGGCTGCAGCTGATCTGCACTGCGCTCACGCGGCGCAGCGGAGCTGAGTGGCTGGCCGCGGTCG
>ERZ1370068.8220-contig-7093_pt1 | contig 38298 bp, 51 predicted proteins | sample MGYA00561227_ERZ1370068 | MGnify/ENA primary metagenome ERZ1370068 (study PRJEB38410, sample SAMEA6850437) | metagenome | study: Metagenomic assessment of the ecological functions of the soil: analysis of the soil microbiota associated with the...
CAGTTCAAGGTCGAGGGCCGTCCGCGAAGCGTCGACTTCATCCCGGGGAGCGGGGATCGGATTCATTCCATCCGAATCCACGGCGCAATTGAACGTGATCGATACCGATGAATCCGAAGGTCCTGAAAACGATCGCCTTGCCGGCAGGCTCGAGGCCGATGCGCGTCGAGGGCGTGTCTCCCGACGGCGCAAAATTCTACCTGAGCAACGGACGCGCCGGCACGGTGGCCGTGTTCGATTCGAAGAGCTACGACTGCGGAAACGATCAAGGTGGGAACGCGCCCTTGGGGCATTGCGATTTCGCCCGACGGGAAATTCTGTTTGCGGCCAACGGACCTTCCAACGATGTGTCAGTCGTCGACTTGCTGACGAACAAAGTGGCGCGGGTCCGAGGCGGGCACGAGCCCATGGGGCGTCGCGATCGTGCCGGGGCAAACCGCATTGAGCGACAAGCGCGTCAGTTGTCGACGATGAACACCTGCTGGGACACGATGCTGCGGGCGTGTAAGCCGTCCTTGAACGCCCGCGCCCGGACGATACGTCGGCCCGGTGAGCGTGATCGGCTTCTCGTAGCGCAAGTCCAGCTTCTCCGGGCGCCGTACCATCCAGCGTGTAGCCGAATATCGGCACCGGCGTCGGCGCCGGTCAGCGAAACTTCCACAGGCTGGTCAAAATTTCCGCCCGCCGGCGAGATCGCTGGAGGATCCAGCACAGCCGTGCCGCGGGCATGTCCACGATCCATTGACGCAGCAGGGCCACGCCTTCCTGGTCGATGGTTTCCCGCGCGACGGCGGCGGCATTTTGATGCTCCCCGGCCGTATTCATGCGCGTGAAGGCGATCGACCTCCAGACGTCGTCTCGTGGCGAGATGATCCGCGCCGCGGTCGATTCCCTCATCGATCAGCACCGGGCCGTTGACGAGGCTCTGATTCTTGAGCGGCGTCTCGTATCTCGCGTCGAAATCGACCACTGTTCCACCGGGCCGGTGGCACTGGGCGCAGTTGGCGTCCAGGTAGGAACGCGCCGATCCTCGAGGCTGCGGGTCACATCGCTGGCCCGATGCGAGACGCGCGAAGCCGGCTATCTTCGCCGTCCTTGAACCCCGGCTCGAACAGGCCGAGGCGGCTCCAGGCGCGCAGCTCGTTGTCGGAAAAACCCGATGGGTCAGTGTATTCCCGGTTCATCTGGCGCGTATTCACGCCGAGCACGCCACCCGCCTTCGCGCGTTGTGACAGGCCTGGCAGTCCTTCCGGCTCCGGGTAGTACCAGGGTTGTTCGCCAATTTCGCCGGCGGCGGACTTGACGGGAATGAGTTCGGTCTGCTCCGCGTCCAGCAGGTCGGCGTCGCTGTTGTCCGGCCTCCGCGTTGTAGACAACGCCAGTACGCGCCTCCTTGGCTGTCTCGCACCAGCACAGCCGCGTTTCCGGGGCGGCGCGTTGAGGCCGGATTGCCTGCATCGATCAGGCTCGAACGTCTTCACGAAAACGGTGCCTGCCGGAAGCGCCATTCGCCTGTCGGCGAGAATCCGATGTTTCCTTCCGGGACGGATATCCACCGGGACTTTCGCGCGCCATCGGACCAGAAAGCGACGGCGAGATCGTAGGGAATCCAGTCCGGGACTCGGGACCAGCTTCGCGGTGGCTCGGAGAAGGCGCCGGTTTCGGAAAGCAACGCGGGCATCTTGCCGGTTGCGAGCGGCGGCATCTGCAGGTACGCGCGTGGCAGCGTCCGCGTGTCGATCGCAAGCGGGCCAGGATCCGGCTGGGCGGTCCGCACGTGCAGCGTGGACGCCAGTTAGAGCAAGGGCAATCAGGGCAAGGTCCGCATCGCTCATTAGCGTATGCCAGTCTGCAACCACCCGCAGCAGCGCGCGGCCCGCCAACACACCGGCCGCCGCGGTAAACTGAACGGGTGAACGAGGACACGCCTGCCGAGCCGGTCCGCCCGACGGTTTTCCTCAGCTACGCCCGCGCGGATCAGGAGCAGGCCGCCCAACTCGTCATGGCACTGGAAGCCGCCGGCCTCAGCCTGTGGTGGGACGCGCGGAATCGAGGGCGGCGCTTCGCTTCGCCAAGTCGATCGAGGCGGCGCTCGAGGAATGCGACGCCGTCATTGTCGTGTGGTCGGCGAAATCCGTCGGCTCCGATTGGGTGCTGGACGAAGCCGCCAAGGGCGCGACCTGCACAAGCTCGTTCCGGTCTCATTCGACGGCACCGCTCCGCCGCTCGGTTTTCGCCAATACCAGTCCCTCAGCCTTTCGCACTGGAAAGGCAGTCCGGATGCTGCGGAAATTGGAAACGTCGTCCGCGGTGTTCAGGCGGCAGCACGCAAATCGCAGCTGCGGGGCCGGCCTTGGCGGCGGCGCGAAACACGCCGTCTTATCCCGACGAGGCTTCTTCATCGGCGCAGCCGGCGCGACACTCGCCGGTGTCGCAGGCCTGTTCGCCTGGCGACAGGGCGTTTTCGGCCGCCGGCTGGCCTCCGGGAACAGCGTTGCCGTCCATGCCTTTCAAGAACCTGAGTGGTGACCAGAGCCAGGCCTATTTCGCCGACGGCCTGTCCGAAGAGCTTCGCGCGACCCTCGCGCGCAACCTGAAACTCCAGGTCATGGCGCAGGCCTCATCGGCGGTTTTCCGCGACCGCAACGAGGACGCCGTGACCATCGCCTCGACGCTGGGGGTGGCCTATCTGCTGGTCGGCAGCGTGCAGCGGTCGGAGGGACATCGTCCGCATCACGACGGATCTGCATCGACGGCGCCACCGGGTTCAGCCGCTGGTCAGGAGTTCGACCGCGTCATGCAGGGCATCTTTCGTCATCAGGACGAGATCGCGACCAAGGTCGCCGAGGCGCTCGTGGCCGAGGTGGACGGCTCGGGCGAAGTGGCGTCCGGCAATGGGCAGCCTGCTTCACCGTCAGGGGGTACGACGAGCGTCGCGGCTTACGACGCTTATCTCCGCGGTCGGGCTCTGTACGACCTCAGCGCGGACGAAACCTCGGAGCGCGCGGCGCTCGCGCAGTTCGACGCGGCGATTGCGGCCGATCCCGATTACGCCGCCGCCCATGCCGCGCGCGCGCGCTCGCTGACAGCCATCGCCAATCAATACGGCGAGGTCGGACAACTCGCCGAGTACTACGACGCCGCCATCACCTCCGCCCGGCGCGCCATTGCCATTGCACCCGACCTTTGCGGATGCCCATTCGACACTGGGGTTCACGCTCTTCCAGGGGCAACTCTGACGCTCGCGCCGCGCGCGAACCCTTTGAGCGATCGCGCGAACTCGGCGCCGGCGAGGCGACCGTCATGGCTCGCTATGCGCAGTTCAGTGCGCGCATCGAGGCCGCGAGCGCGCGGCCGCGGAAGCGATCAAGCGCGCGCTGACGCTCGATCCGCTGAATCCGCTGATTCACCGGGCGGCCGGATCGATCGAATACGCCGCACACCGCTACGCCGACTCGATACCGCCTGCCAGGAAGGCGCTTTCCCTGAACCCAAAGCTCTCGCGCGCGAATGCGGCGATCGGGGATGCGCTCCTGATGCTCGGGCGCGCCGAGGAAGCAGCGCACCGCCTATGCGGCGGAACCGGTCGAGGACTTTCGCCTGACCGGAGCCGCGATCGTCGAGCACAAGCTCGGCCATGCGGCGGCGGCGCGGGCGGCGAGGCAGGAGCTGGTTGAACACCTCGGGGACCGGGTCCTCTATCCAGCAGGCCCAGATCCTCTGCGCAATGGGGCGAGCGGAACGGCGCCCTCTCCCGGCTCGAGCAGGCGCGGCGAATCGGCGACTCAGGCCTCATCTACCTGCGCAACGACCCGCTGCTGGACCCGCTCCGGGATGACCCGCGCTTTGCCAAGTTGCTCGGGAGTATTGGCTTCGATTAGTCTCGGGAACTCGTGCACGCTTTGTTTGCGAACTAGAACACCCCGGGGAGAATTCACCATGAAACCAGTGACGACAGCCGCTGCACTGTTGGCGGCATCTCTGTTGCTCGCGGCTTGTGCCAAGAAGGAAGAGCCCGCGGCCGCTCCGGAAGCGGCACCGCCTCCGGCTGCCGAACCGGCGCCCGCGCCGGAAGCCACGCCGCCTGCGGATGAGACAACGCCACCGGCCGACAATTCGGCAGACGCCGAACAGTCGGGCGGCGACAAGGTCAAGCCGGGAACCTGATCTCCGGTCTGGGTCCGCTGCCGGCGAACAGCCGGCAGCGGACACGTTCACGCCGGCGCAATCGCGTTCAGGGCAGCGCGTCTTTCGACGGGTCGAGCAGCATCGCCTGCTTGATCCAGTCGCGGTAGTTTCGATCCGCGTATACACGCCGGGCTGCCCGTCGCCACTGCAGCGCTTCTTCCCCAGCTTACGATCCCGACGACCTTCGGGGCGCCGTTCGTGAATGTCAGGGCGCCGCCGCTGTCGCCCTGACAGGTCGAGCGATGCGGGTTGCTCGCGCAGATGACCTTGGCGCTGATTCTTTCCGGGCCGAATGCGGGGCGGCTCTTGCAGGTGTCGATATCCATCGCCCGCAGGTCCACTTTCATCAGGACAGCGCTCGGCGCATGTCCTTCGACCGCCTCGGTCTTGCCCCAGCCCGTTCCCGTGACTTCCGCACCCGGCACCACCTTTCCGTCAAAAGCGGGATCGGATGAATCCGGGTGGGATCGCGGGCGCCGGCGTTGGCGTCGTCGACGATGTGGATCAGCGCGATATCGTTGGAATACATGTTGGGCGGCGGTGCCGGCAGGGTCTTCTGGTCGTATTGCGAGTGCCGCACGATGCGGTCGATCTTGTAGTTCAGGCCCTCGTTCTTCGAGATGTCCGTTGCGCCGAGCCGCACGCGATAGCCCGCCTTGACCATGTCCTCGTCGATGCAATGGGCCGCGGTGAGCACCCAGTCATTCGCGATCAGCGCGCCACCGCAGTAATGCTGCAGCTGCCATAGCGGGATTCCGCTCTGCGGTTTCGCCGCCCATTGCGGAGCCTCGCGCGGGTAGTAGATCTGCACCTGCCAGGGCGCACCATCGGCACGGATCGGCTTGCCGCCCGTCGAGTAAGGCGTGTCCTCACTGCCGGCGACTCCGGGCTTTGCCGGCTTTTGGGGCTTCGCACCCTTGACGGGCCGCCGGATGGTGGGAATGTCTTCCGGATCCCCGATGTCCCCTGTCGATGTGTCAGCGCCTTCTTCCTGGTTGTCGCCGTCATCGGCGAACTCGATGACGTCCCAGTCCTCGCCGGTCGGATCCATTTCTAGGTCGGCCGGTATCGCATCGTCCGATTCGTCCTCGACGACATCTTCGGCCCAGTCGTCGTCCATGTCGTCAACGACCGTTGCGTTGTCGTCGGCTTGTTCCTCGTCCGCATTGTCATCGTGGCGTGAATCGTCGGCCTGCTGTTCATCGCCCTTGCAGGTCCGGGTCGGGGATCGGGCGATGGATTCTTCCGCAATCGCGGCGCCTGCCGAATAGACGAGAAGCAGCATGGCGAGACCCAGCGCCGCCGGATGTCGATTCATTGGCATGCCTCCGGATGACTTGACCGCGCCGCTTATTCTACAGGCCGCGATGAAGTGCCCGGCCTTGCCCGACGAAGGCGCCGCAGGCGCAATGAATTTACTCACCAGCAAGGCCACAATGACAGCGACATAGAACTGGCCGACCACCGCCTCGATCACGGCGACCATGCGCGCAGCCTCCGCGTACGGGAGGATGTCGCCGTAACCGAGCGTCGCGAGCGTGACGAAGCTGAAGTACATCATGCTGGCATCGAGTCCCGGGTCCGCAATTCCCGCGATCGGCGCCGGGAACCGGAAGCTGTCCGGTGCGGACATCACGAGGAACAGGTAAACATAGCCAAACGCAAATGCGATCAACAGGTACGCCGAAACCGCGGCGAAGATGCCGTCGAGCGTCACGGCGCTGCGGCGGAAGACATGGATCAGGATCCCGGCGGCACAGGCAGTGACGATGGGTACGCGGGCTGCGATTTCGACTTTCACTATGAGATCCCGATACTCCGTCGCGATGGGCAGCAGGACGACCAGTGACGCGACGAACGAAAGGCCCCACAACGCAGGCAGGACCCAGGGTCTGCGCCGGTTCTCGAGATCAACCCAGAGCGTGACGAGCATGGCATTCAGCAGGACGACCTGCATGAATGCCTGCACGATCCAGCGATCGCCGAGTCGCGGAGAAAGGAGCATCCAGAGCGCAAGGACGAGCGTCAACTGGAGGAATCGCCATTCCTTGAAGCGAGTCAGCGATGCGACGCGTATGCCAGCGTTCATGCGCTCCGATGCGTCAGAAACTGTAGGCCGCGAAGATCATGCCGTACCAGAACGTATCGGTCCGGCCGGACGACTGCTCGATGGCATCGCCGGGTTCCGCCGCCGCGGCCACGAAGCTGAGGATGAAGTTGTCGTTGAGCGCTCCAGTCCATGTACCAGTCAAGCTCGTACCCGACGTCGTCGGAGGTGACCGCCGGGCCGAATGAAGCGGGCTTGTCGAGCTGGAAGTCATAGAAGATGAGGCCGGTCGAGATCGCCGTCGGTCGGCGTCACGTGCACGGCGAACCTGGTGCGAGATCAGGTTCGAGTTCGAGACGAAAGTACTCGCCGGCAATCTCGCCCTGCCACCAGCTGCCCCAGTCGGAGAATCCGGTCAGGAGTCCGTCGAACGCCTCGTTCTTGGCGGTCGCCGGATCGTCGCCCTCGAAGAACGGCATAGCGGTAGGACAGCTTGGGCTGCCAGCGCGAGTCGAACTGGTAGGCGGCGAGCACGTTCCATGCGGTGGAATCGAGCGCATCGCCATTGTCTTCCTGGGCGTATTCCGCCTCGAAGGAAAGCCCCTTCAGCCCCGAGAATGGCGCCGTGTAGGCGCGCAGGTTGTAGACCTCGAGCCCGTCGCGCTGCGGGCGCTTCATCGGGATCGGCGGACCATTTCATGTATGTGGCGCCGAGCGTCGTGTCCTCGCCGATTGCGTACTCGTAGTTCAAGCCCCAGAGCTTGCTGTCGGAGTCCGCCTCCGGCATGTCGTCCTTGTCGAGATAGAACGCTTCGATCGTGTTGTTGCCGGGCTTGAATCGGCCGATCGCGGCAAACTCGAAGGCCTTGCGCGCACCGGTCCAGTAGCCGCCCCGTGAACCGCCGTCCGCACCGCCGTCGTACAGGAGCATCCCGTGACCCAGCTTGTACTGCGTGCGGCCCACCGTGAAGTCGAGCACGTTCTCGCCGAGGTCGCCGAGACTGTTCCCGGAGCGCCAGCCGATGTAGGCATCCTCGATGTCGAACGAGGATGCATCATCGCCCACCAGTGTCGGCGCGGCGCCGAAGGTGCGCGTGCCGACCGCACTGAGCTTGCCGTAGATCTGTGAAGAGCTCCCGGTCGTGTATTCCGCACCGAGCGCGGGCTTGATCGACGCCTCCGGACCAGTTGTCGCTGAGATCACCCGATGGGCTGTTCAGGCTTCGGGTCGGTATAGAGGAATTGCCGAAAGCCGAAGGTGCCCGCCGTGGCATCCAAGTTGAATGTCCACTTGAGGCCGGACGGAAGGCCCGGCGGCGAGTTCGCTGGCTCCGCCGCTCCTCCGCCGCTGGCGCCGCAGCGGTTCTTCGGCGAGAACAGGCATGGCCGCAAGCGCGAGCAGGATGCCAGCCACGAGAGCATTCCGGTCGATGGAAGGACGCGAATTCTGGTTCGCGGAGAGCGACTTCATGGCTGAACTCCTTTGGTCATGACTTCAGCCGCCTTGAGCTTTGCGGCGGCTTCCATCGAGCGGATAAAGAATGGATACAGCGGCACGCTGATCAGCAGCGCGACCATCGCGTTCACTACGGTCTGTGCGATCACCGCCGAAAATGACCCACAGGCAATAGATGACCGCGACAATTGCAATGCACTTGTAGGTCTGAAACGTTTTGGCCGGAAGTTTATGGTCATACACCACTTTCACGACCGCGACCGCTGAATATATGTAGGGCACGATGATGAGGATGACCGCGAGGTTGACGAGGTTGTTGAACTGGCCGGCCAGCGTCGGCGACATGGTCGCGAATAACACGACCGTCATCAAAGCCGCCACGACGACCAGGCCCGCTCGCCAGGCACGCCGTTGCTTGTTGAGGCTGGGCGAAGCCCTGTGGAAACATGCCGTCGTCGGCTGCGGCCTTGGCCGATTGGCCCACCAGCAGCATCCAGCCACCGAGCGACCCCATCGACTTCAGCACGGCGCACACGGCTGATGACGATCACGCCAGGAGTGCCGATCGCAAGCCGTGCCGCCTCGGCGAAGGGTGCGTGGGAAGTCTGCAGCTCCGCGTTCGGCAGGATCCCCATGATGACGGTCGAGCTCAGCATGTAGACGACCGCCGCCAGGCCGAGGCCGATGAGCGTGGCAAGCGGGATATTGCGCTTGGGGTTCTCGATCACGCCGGCCGAGACGGCTGCGCTTTCGATGCCCATGTAAGCCCACAAGGCCATCGAGGCGGCGCGCGAGATGGCGTGCATGTCGGACCCGCCGGACACGTTCCAGCCTGCCCGGAAAGTCTCTGAGTCGAACCAGAACCAGCCCAGGAGCGCAATCGCCATGATCGGTATCAGCGCGAGCGCCATCGTCCAGGCTTCGAGCGCACCAACGACGCGCGGGCCGAGAATGTTGGCAAACGTGAGCAGCCAGATGACTGCGGCCGTGGCAAAGACACTCGCGGGTGGGCCGCTGATTCCGGGGACCAGTTCAGCCAGGTAGCCGACAGCCGCGACGGCAATGGCGATGTTGCCGATCCAGTTGCCGAACCAGTAGACGTAGTTGGTCTGGAAACCCGCATACGGCCCGAGGAAATCGCGCGCGTAGGCGTATGGACCGCCCTCTTGTGGATTCAGTTCGCCGAGTTTTGCGAACACCAGGCCAAGCGCCGCCACGCCGACGGTTGCGATCACCCAGCCGAAGATGGCGATGCCACCGACCTGCGCCAGGTTGACGGGCAGCAGGAAGAGGCCCGTCCCGATCATGTTGCCGGCCACAAGCATCGTCGCCTGCGTCAGCGACATCTTGCGGCCGGGTTGGCTCATGAACGCCCTGCGCCCGCCTTGAGGCACTGCACGTACTGGACGCCGTCGCGGTGCTCGATGCCGTGGGTGTCGTGCCCGAATCCGGGGAAGAGCTTGTCCCAGGACGCCAGGGCCCTGAGGTAGCCCAGATACGGGCCGTCCTTGGCCCCCGTGGACTCGCCGGGCATGAGCATCGGAATGCCCGGCGGATACGGCACGACGCTGGTGGCGAGTGTTCGGTTGGCCAGCTTGTCGAGCGGCACGTGCTCGATCTCGTCACGGACCAGGTGCTGATAAGCCGCAGCCGGCGTCATGACCAGTTTCGGCAGCGTCGAGAACGCCTCGGCCAGCCAATGCGTCTGCCGCGAGTCGCGCAGCTGCGCAAACATCTGGTCGGCGAGGTCGCGCAGCCCAAGACTGCCATAGACGTCCGGATTGTCCGCGGCGAGCTGGGGCAACGCCTGCGCCAATGGCGCGTTGCTGTCGTAGTCGCGCTTGAAATCCAGCAGCGCGTTGAGCAGCGAGCCCCACTTGCCCTTGGTGATGCCCATCGAGAACAGGACCAGGACCGTAAAGTCGGTCGTCTTCTCGACTTCGACGCCGTGAATGCTCAGATACTTGGTGACGAGGCTCGCCGGAATGCCGCGCTTGTCGAGGCCGCCCTTGTCGGCGACTCCGGGAGTCAGGATCGACACCTTGATCGGATCGAGCATGCAGTAGTCGTCTTCCAGGTCGCTGAACCCGTGCCAGGTTTCACCGGGATGCAGGACCCAGCACTGCGGATCGGTGGCAAGCAATTCCGCGGGCGCATCCGCGAACGCCACTTTCTTGCCCGACTTGGGTTCTTGACGCTTTCGGCGTTCCAGGTCTTGAAGAACCAATCGCCCTTCTTTGCGAAATCCCGGTGTACGCGGCCCATGGCCTGCCGGAAGGCCACTGCCTCCTGGATCGTCTCGTCGGTGAGCGTGCGGCCGCCCGGACCGTCCATCATCGCGGCGGTAATGTCGTTCGAGAGGATGATGGCGTACAGCGGCGAGGTCGACGCCTGCATCATGAACGACTCGTTGAACCGCGAATGCGGAATGGCGCCGCGTCCGTCGCGGATATGCAGGAACGATGCCTGCGAGAGTGCCGCCAGCAGCTTGTGCGTGGAGTGCGTGGCGAATGTCGTGGGCCCTTGTGATCCTTGGGATCCCCGTGCATCGCATGACGGTCGCGGTAGAGCGGGTTGAATCGCGCGTAGGCGTACCAGGCTTCGTCGAAATGGATGCGATCGACGCTCGGATCGAGCAGCTCTTCCACGCGCCGGGCGTTGTAGCAGAGGCCGTCGTACGTGGAGTTCGTGACCACTGAATAGACGGCGCGTGTCTCGATGCCCTTCGTGACCAGCGGATTGGCCTTGATGGAGGCCTTGATCGCCTCCTTGCTTCGAGCCGCGAAGGCGGAATCGGGCCGATGATCCCGTAGCGGTTGCGCAGCGGCACGAGGTAGTTCGGGATGCCGCCCGTCATCGACCAGGCTGTGCTCGATCGACTTGTGACAGTTGCGGTCGCACAGCGCGACCTGGTCGCGACCCACGGCCGCCATGAAGATCACGCGGTTCGACATCGACGTGCCGTTGGTGACGCAATAGGTCCGGTGCGCACCGAACACGCGAGCTGCGTACTTCTCGTGCTCGCCGATCGGTCCCGTGTGATCGAGCAGCGAGCCGAGGCTTCCGACGCTGATCGAGAGGTCGGAGCGCAGCGCGTTCTCGCCGAAGAAGTCGAAGAAGACCCGGCCAACCGGCGACTTCAGGAATGCGATGCCGCCCTGGTGCCCCGGCGTATGCCACGAGTACTCGTAATCCCGCGTGAACTTCATCATGGCCGTCGCCATCGGCGGCAACATGGCCGCGCCATAACGCCGGATCGCGGCAGCACGCGACCGCTGACGAATGCCGCCGTGTCTTCGAGCGTCCAGATGAACTCGTCGACCTGCTCCATCGTTTCAACCGTGATGGCGGAACCTTCGTTGCGCTCGGCCATCAGGAAGATTGGAATCTTGTCGTTGCGCGAGCGCAGGAACCGGATCAGGGAGCTGGCCCGTTCGTGCTCCTTGTCGTCCTCGCCGAGATTCCAGTCGACCAGCACGGCATGGATGGCGGAGTCCGAAGCTGATGACCGACTTGCCGTCCTCGGCGGAAGTTGCTTCGACAACTTCGATCGCAGCGCTTCTGCAAGTCCTGGATCAGCGACCGGATCGCACGACCTTCGGCGGTTGCACTACCGAGCTCGTCGTCCACGACAAGCACGCGCAAGCTGATCTGGCTGGTCTTGCTCTCGACATCTTGGCAACTCCTCCGCTGAGCGCGCGCGCACGGTCATTCGCCGGGCGTGTTCCATATCGAAATACGTGCGAGTCGATTCATTGAATGCAACCGATACCAGCGCTTGTACAGCTCGCCGAACTGCACTGGATGCGTAGAACTGGCTGAGCGAACGATCGACGAGGAGCCGGAAGTCCTCGTCGCCGCGTGCCAGCGCGAGTGCCGCCGGCTCGTTCGTGAACAGGCGATCCAGGATGACGAGTTCCCCGCGCTGCTTGTCGCCCATGGGCACCCAGAACCAGCGAGCGCTCGCCAAAGAAAACATCGGCCTTCCCGATCACGCACCTGCTGCAATCCCGACCGGTAGTCGACGAACCGGCACGATCCGGGCGTCCACCTGCAGTGCCGCGCGCCGGCTCTTCAGCCAGGTCTCCGATGTCGTCCCGGCGACGACGGCAAAGGTCGTTCCTTTCAGGACCTTGGCCGCGGGTTGACCGCGCCAGACGGCCCGTGGGCCCTTGATTCACCCAGCGCCTCGAGCAACGCGGCGGGAGCGTCCGCACGCAGCACCGCACGGTTGCCGCCCGCAAAAATGGGGATCGAGAACGAGACGTCCTGTCTCCTTGCCAGTGTCGCGCTGGTCGGCGCGCACAGCAGATCGACATTGCCTCTGCTGCACGTCACTCAGGCGATTGTCTGGCGTCACAGGCACCCACTCGACGCTCAGGCTCGGCAGCGCGAGTCCTTTCTTGACCTGGTCGGCAACCTGCTGGCAGAGCGTCACTGCGTAACCCTCGGCCGCACCTGCCTCGTTCCGGAAGGAAAACGGGCGGGCATCGGCGAGGTACCCGAGCTTGATGCTGCCCGACTCCCGGATGCGGTCCAGGGTTGCCGCCGACGCCGGCATGGCGGTAAACGTGAAACAGGCAATCGCGAGAACCGCGATTGCACAGCCTCAAGCCAGGCAGGTGGCCGCGCGAGGCTCCGATTCGTTCAAATTGCATGATTGTTCTCCTCTCGTTTGTTGCGCGGGCCACGGTCAGACCTTTACCGGTCTGTCGGCGGCACCTGCCGGCGCAGTCGCGAAGCGCGGCGCGATGAAGCCCCAGACGATGTAGGCGATGCTGAGGACCAGCACGCCGCCCATCACGGCTTCCATGCCCGAGGCGTAGAGCGCGAACACGCTGTATCCCATGGCGACCACGGCGATGAAGATGTCGAAGCGATACTTGCCCTGCGGGCACTTTCGCCCTCTTCATCATGATTGCGAGCGACGACAGCGCGACGACGTAGGGAATGACGTTCGTGACGACCGCCAGGTTGACGAGCGCGCTGAACTGCTCGCTGAGCGTCGGAGAAATGGTCGACAGGGCAAGCAGCGTCTGGACGACGCCGAGCACGATCATGCCGGTGATCGGCGCGTCCCATCCTGTTCACCTTCGAGAAGAACGACGGGAACATGCGTTCCTCGGCGGCCGACTTTGCCGGTCTGTGCCAGCGTGAATTGCCAGCCCAGGAGCGATCCGAGACAGGCGAATCACGGCGAGGCGCCATGATGATCTTGCCCACGGTCGGGTTGAACATGTATTCATACGCGAGGCCGAACGGGCCGGTCGAGTCCGCAAGCTCAGCGTTCGGCACGATGCCCTGGATCACCGTCGTGGAAAGCACGTAGATGACCGCGGCGCCGAGCGTGCCGAACAGGCAGGCGAGCGGCACGTCGCGCTTCGGATTCTCCACGGCGGAAGAGTTCTGCGCGGCCGACTCCATCCCGAGGAAGGCCCACAACGTGAGCGAAATGCTCGAGCCCATGCCCTGCGCGATGCTCAGGCCCTGCGGATTCCAGGCCGCCGTGAACGTATCCGCCGCTGAACCAGAACCAGCCGATCAGCGAGAGCGCGCCCACCGGGATGATGACGCCCCACACGGTGATGGAGCCGATCTTTCCGGTCACGCTCGGCCCGCCGAAATTGGCGACCGTCGTGAGCCACAAGAGAGCAGATCACGCTGATGCAGGTCGCGATCGGCGTCGCCGACATCCCCGGGAAGAACGTCGCGAGATAGCCCGACTGCCGAGATCCCGATCGCGACGTTGCCGATGGCGAGGGACAGGAAATACAGCAGGAACACCTGGAAATAACCGGGCTTTCCGTAGGCGTCCTCCGCGTAAGCCGCCATGCCGCCGGGTCGCTGGTTGTACATGCCGGCCTGCGCGAAGCCGTACGCAATGGCCATCGAGCCGACCGCGGTGACGATCCACGACAGCAGCGAGATCGCACCGACCTGCGCCATGTTGGTCGGCAGCATGATGATGCCGGAACCCATCATGTTCACGGCAACGATGAACGTGAGCTGCATCAGGTTCATCTTCTTCTGCTCTGCCATAACCCTTCTCCTTTATTTGCCGCGAGCCGCGCGACCGCTTCGGTCGGTGCGCGGTGATGGTTTCTTCAGGCAATAGATGCGGTAGCCGCCCCTCGTGCTCTTCGGCGCCTTCGACTTCCTTGGCGAAGCCCGGGAATCGATGGCCGTACTCCTGCAGCGTGCGCAGGTAGGTGAGCCACGGGCCGTCTGCGGCGCCGATGTTTTCTCCCGGCATGACGATCGGGATGCCGGGCGGATACGGAATCACGCCGACGGCCGCGACGCGGCCTGCAATCCTGTCGAGCGGGACTTTCTCGGCGTCGCCGGCCATCAGCTTCTGGAACGCGCGGCGCGGCGTCATCTCGGGCTTCGGCAGCGTGGCGTAGGCCTGCGCCTGCCAGTGACCCTGCCGGCTCTTGCGCAGCTGCGCCCACATCTCGTCGCCGAGATCCTTGAGGCCCATGCCCGCATAGCGCTCCGGCGCCGCTGCGACGATCCGCAGGCACGACCTCCGCGAGCGGCGCGTTGCGGTCGTAGTCGGCCTTGAAGTCGAGCAGGGTGTTGAGCAGCGTGCCCCACTTGCCCTTCGTCACGCCCATCGAGAACAGGAACAGCACCATGTGGTCGGTCGTGCGCGACGGCACGATGCCGTGGCGACCGAGATACGCGGTGACGATGTCGGCCGGGATGCCGTGTCTGCGTCGAGCTTGCCGTCCGTCCTTCATGCCGGGGCAGACGATGCCGAACTTGATCGGGTCGAGCATGCACCAGCCGTCCGGCATGTCCTCGAAGCCATGCCAGCTCGTCGCCCGGGTGCAGCACCCAGCAGCTCGGATCCGTCGCGAGCTGCTCGGCGAGGTACCTCGTGGAACGGGATGCGCTTGCCGCTCTTCGGGTCGCGGACTGTCTCGGCGCATTCCACGGGCGCGAAGAACCAGTCCTTCTTCGCGAGGAATTCCTGGCGCGCGCGCGCCACCGCGAGCCGGCAGGCGACGGCCTCGTCGATCGTCTCCTGCGTGAGCGACCTGGCCGGCCGGGCCGTCCATCATCGCCGCCGCGACGTCGTTCGACGCGATCAGCGCGTAGAGCGGCGAGGTGCTCGCCTGCGTGCAATACGCCTCGTTGAAGCGCCCGTGGTCGATTGCGCCGCGGCCGTCGCGGATGTGGATGAACGAGGTCTGCGACAGCGCGGCCAGCAGCTTGTGCGTCGAATGCGTCGCGAACACCGTCGGACCATCCTTCGGATGCGTCGGCGGGTCGCCGCGCATGGCGTACCGGTCGCGTGTACATCGGGTTGAAGCGCGCGTAGCCGTACCACGCCTCGTCGAAATGGATGCGGTCGACGCTCTTGCGCGAGCGCGTCTTCGCGCGTCGGCCGGCGTCATAGCACATGCCGTCGTAGGTGCAGTTCGTCAGCACCGAGTAGACCGGCGCGCTTGTGCCCGCGCTTCTTCGCCAGCGGATTGTGCGGCGATGCTCTTCGCGATCGCCTTGCGGCTCGAGCTGCTCCGGCGGAATCGGCCCGATGATGCCGTAGCGATTGCGCGTCGGGCATCAGGAACACCGGAATGCCGCCGGTGATCGCCAGGCCCTGCTCGATGGACTTGTGGCAGTTGCGGTCGCACAGCGCGATCTCGTCGTCGCCGACGCAGGCCGACATGATGGCGCGATTCGACGCGGACGTGCCGTTCAGCACCGTAGTAGGAACGGTGCGCGCCGAACACGCGCGCCGCATAACGCTCGCTCTCGCCGACCGGGCCGCTGTGCCCGAGCAGCGAGCCGAGCGCGCCGCGCTCGATGCCCATGTCGGTGCGAAACAGGTTCTCGCCGTAGAAGTCGAAGAACGCGCGGCCGACCGGCGACTTCAGGAACGCGACGCCGCCCTGATGTCCAGGCGCGGCCCAGGAGTATTCGCGTTCACGATCGTAGCGGACCAGCGCGGCCGCGTACGGCGGCAACAAGTTGTCCAGGTAACGGTCCATCGACGCCTGCACGCGACCGCTAGGCCGCCATGTGATCGCGGCGCCCGCCATGAGCGCGATAAGGACCTGGAGGGGACTCCGCATGAAAAAAGGCGGGCTCCGATCTGGAAGCCCGCCTCTCTGAATTATGAATTAGAATGAGGAACTTGGAATGCGGATGCGCATTCCAAATCTTTAAATTCCTAATTCCAAATTTCAGAACAGCACCTTGAGCGCCCACTGCATCGCTCTCGGCCCGCCGGAACCGATCACCGGGTTGCCGCGGTCCACGTCCGGCGTCGAGCCGATCTGGCCGAAGACACCGCTGCGGTGCTCGTGCTGAGGAACGCGCCGAGGTTCACGCGGTTGGTGACGTTGAAGATTTCCCAGCGCGCCTGAATCCGCGAGCTGCCCTGCAGCCTGAACTCCTTGAGGATGTTGAGGTCGAGCGCGCGCGAATCCCGGCGCGCCGGCCGGTGTTGCGGCCGCATGTGCCGAGTCGTTCCAGCCGGCGGATTGGCAAATGCCTGCGCCGCGTTGGTGATGACCGAGCGGGTCGTGTTCGCATCCGGGAAGAGGTAGTCGAGGTCCCAGTTGTAGATCGGGTCGGCCAGACAGTTGGCGCGGATCACGTTGACGACCTGATCCGAATTGTCCGTCGTGCCCTGGTCCGTAGGTGAACGGACGGCCCGACAGCGCGGTGAAGACCGTTCCGATCTGCAGCGGCCCGCCGCCCATCGATTGCGCCGGGATGGCGTAGCTGCCGCCCGACGTTGAAGTTGTGCCGGATGTCGAAGTTGCACGGACCTTTGCTGTCTGCCGGGTTGTACGGGTTGGCCGCCTGCGCGTTGGCCGCGTCGCGATTGCCCGAGTTGTAGTCGGTGCAGTTCGACCACGTGTAGCGTTACTGCGTGTTGATCCCATGCCACGCGTTCTGGCGATAGGACAGCTGCAGGCTGTCGTACCACGACTGGCTGTCGTTGGTGAACTCGACGATGCTGCGGTATTGCGGGAAACTGCGCCCGGTACGGGCGGCGCGAGATCTGCCGGTCGTCGACGTCCGAGCGGCGGCGCGTTGGTCTCCTTGCGCCACACGAGTCCGTTGCCCGCGCGAGCCGACGTAGGACACCGTCACCGAGTTGTTGCTGCGCAGATCTCGCGCTGGAACGTGAGGTGGTAGTAGTGGTACCGGCCAAGCTGGAAGTCCTCCGGCACCTGGAAGATGTTGAACGGCGGCGCGCCGGTCGGAGACGAGCCGAAGACGGGGACCCCGGGCTGGAGGCAGACGTAGTCGCCGCCGGCGCTCGAGTTGTTGGGATCGACGCACCTGACGTCCGGCGGCGTCCGGTGCGAACCGCGGCGACTGCGTGAGCGACACGCGGAACACGCCGAGCGTCGGCGTCGAGAACAGTCCCGGGTGAACCGTGCCCATCTGCGGCAGAGTCGTAGGTGAGCGAGTAGCTGGCGCGCACGCTCGTTCTGCCGTCGCCGGTCACGTCCCACGCCAGGCCGGCGCGCGGTCCGAAGTTGTTCTTGTCCGACGTGTACAGCTGGTCCAGACCGTTGGACCCGAGCTGCACCGAGCCCGCGGTCGGGGAAGAAGTTCGTCGCCAGGTTGTCCTGTTCGCTGACGGGCGAGAACACTTCGTATCGCAGGCCGGCGGTCAGCGTCAGCCGCGACGTGGCCTTCCACTCGTCGTTGATGAAAGACGCCGATCGATGTCTGGCCCATATGCCGTTCGGTCTGCCCGAACGAGCGCGCCGCGATTTCGAAGCGTGCCAGCAGCAGACCGACGAGCGCGTCGACGTCATTGCCGCTGCTCGCCGTTGGCGGTCAGCGTGGTTCGCGCCTGATTCCGCACGCTGCGGTTGTAGGCGTAGTCCCAGCTGCCGCCCATCTTGAACGTGTGCGATCCGCGCGTGTGCGTCAAGCGCCACCGACACCTGCGTCGTCGTCGTCGGCTTGGTCGTGATCGGATAGCCGCCCACGCCGCCGATGTGCCCGAACGGCGTCGTCACGCCAGGCACGCCGAGGTCCGCCGCGTCGAGCGGCCCGGTGTTGATGCCGAGATCTTCGGATCGATCTTGTTGTTCGGCTCGAGCGTCTGCGAGAACAGGTTGAAGCCGAAGCGCGTCTCGAGCAGCGTCGCGGTTCGACAGCGTCGAGTTCCACACCACGCCGCACGAGCGCGGCGATCGTCGGATCGCTCACCGAGTTGAACATGTCGATCGGTCCGTTCGGCGGGGCGATCTCGCCGCTGTTGCCCGCCGGGCGCCGACTGGAAGTTGCTTCCGCAGAACACGCGCTCGTTGATCAGGTTGCTCTGGCGTTCAGCTGGTGGTCGAGCTTCACCGAGAACGTGTTCATGTTCGACGACGTTCGGCGCGTTGACGTTGATGGTTGCCCGAGCGGATCGGTCGGGTAGAACTTCGAGCAGGTTCTCGCCGATCGGATTCGGCTGTCAGGCCGGCGGCCGCGATGCGCGCCGCGCCTGCGCGATCTGCGCCGCGCGTCGGCACGTGCACGCACGTACGGCGAGGTGACCGCCAGACGCTGTCCTTCGTAGTAGCCGAAGATAGAACGTCTTGTCCTTCTGGATCGGCCCGCCGAACGTGCCGCCGTACTGCGCGTTCTTCGACCGGCGTCGTGCTCGCCGCCCGCTGCGCGCTTGACGAAGAAGTTGGGCGAGTCGGTCCAGTCGTCGTGGCGGAAGTAGTAGCCGGTGCCATGCGGAGTGTTGCCGCCGCTCTTCATCACGACGTTGATCGCCGCGCCGCCCTTGACGCCGAATTCGGCCGACGGCGTCTGCTGCACCGTGAAGTCGCCGATCGCGTCCGTCGGGCACGAGCGTCGCCGGCACGCCGACGACTCCGGTCGAGTTCAGCACCGTGTCGCCGTAGTAGCGGTCGTTGTTCGAGATGCCGTCGATCATGAAGTTGTTCGACGAGGTCGCGCGCGCCGCTGACGTTGACGCCCTGGAAGCCGCCGCCCGGGTTGTGCTGCACGCCCGGCGTGACGTTGAGCAGCGAGTTGAAGTCGCGGCCGCTCAGCGGCATCGACTTCGATGCGCTTGGCTGTCGACGCGGTTGTTGAGCTTGTCGGAGAACTCGATCAGCGGCGACACGCCTTCGACGGTGACCGTTTCCGACACTGCGCGCCGACTTCGAGGTGGAAGTCCACCTTGGCGACGGCGTTGGCCGCCAGCGGTGTCTCGCGGCTGACGGTCTTGAAACCCGAGAAGCTCGGCGGTGACGCTGTACAGAGCAGATCGGGAGCTCGGACAGCCTGAACCCGCCCTGCGCGTCGGTGACGGACGTCCGGGTCAAGTTCGTGTCGGTGCATACGGCGGCGACCGTCACGCCGGGCAGCACGGCCCCGTCGCGTCGGTAACGGTTCCGGTGATGTCGGCAGTGGTTCGTCTGCGCGCTGGCGCATACGACGCGAGCGCCAGGCTGAAGACGACGGCCAGGACCAGGAACGCCTCGGTCGCTGCATGTCTGCACCCTCGTAAGGGATGGTGTGGCTGCGAGTGGACAGTTTCTAAACCGACGCAGCCGAGGTGTCAAGCAAAGTTATGCTTAGACTGACAATGTCGCGCGCACCGAAGCGTGTTGATCATCGGCTCCGAGGCGCTCCCGTTCGCGAAGACCGGCGGGCTCGCCGACGTGCTCGGCGCGCTGCCGCCGGCGCTCGCGCGGCCTCGGGTGGGACGTGACGCTCGCGCTGCCGAAGCTACCGCGGCGTCGTCCGGTGGTGCCGTGCTCGAGCAGTTTCCGGTGACCGTCGGCGGTTCTCACTCGCGACGCGACGTTCATCGAGGCGCCGATGGCCGACGGCGCGCGCGCGCTGCTCGTCGACTGCCCCGAGCTGTTTCGATCGCGCGGCGCTTTACGGGGCGGACAGCACCGACTATCCCGACAACGCGCTCCGATTCGCGTTCCTGGTGCGCGCGGCGCTCGAAGTTCGCCGCGCGGCAAGGCACGAGGCCGTCGCTCGTCCACGCGCACGACTGGCAGGCCGGGCTCGCGCCGGTCTATCTCAAGACGCCGTACGCGTCGCATCCGACGCTCGGCGGCACGCCGAGCGTCTTCACGATTCACAACCTCGCCTACCAGGGGCTCTTCGACGCCGACTGGCTGCCGCGCGCTGGATCTCGGCTGGGAGCTCTTCACGATCGATGAGCTCGAGTTCTGGGGCCGGATCAGCTTCCTGAAGGGCGCCATCAACCACGCCGGACGCCGATCACGACGGTGAGCCGCCGGCATGCGCGGAAGAAATCCAGACGCCGGAGCTGGGCTTCGGTTTCGACGGCATCCTGCGCGGCGCGCGCGTCCGATCTCGTCGGCATCCTGAACGGCATCGACACGCGCGCAATGGGATCCCGCGCGCGACTCCGTTGCTGCCGGCGCCTGCACGACGCCGATCACCTGGAGGCGAAGTCGGCCTCGAAGGCCGCCGTGCTCGAGCAGCTACGGTCTGACGGCGGACGATGCGGCGATGGCGCGACCGCTCGTCGGCATGGTGTCACGGATGGTCGATCAGAAGGGGTTCGATCTGATCGCGGCGCTGGCCGCCGACCTTCCGCGCCTCGACGCCACGTTCGTCGTGCTCGGCACCGGCGAAGCGCGGTACCAGAATCTCTGGACGCACGCTCGCCGCGTCGGCATCCGCAGGAAGATCGGCGTCCGGATCGGGTTCGACGAGGCGCTCGCGCACCTGATCGAGGCCGGCGCCGGACATGTTTCTCATGCCGTCGCGCTTCGAGCCGTGCGGCCTGAATCAGATGTACAGCCTCCGATACGGCACCGTTCCCGTGGTGCGGAGGTCGGCGGGCCTGGCGGACACCGTGCGGGACTACCGGCCTGTCTCGCCGAAGCCGAGCGGAGGGCCCCTCGGTCATTCCGACGCGAGGCGAAGGCGGACCGGAAGCGAAGCGAAGGCGGACCGAAGCCGGAGCGGAGGCTCCTGGCCGTTCCGACGCGAGGCGAAGGCGGATCGAAGCCAGCGCGGTGTCCCGTGCCGTTCCGAAGGCGCAGCGAGGCGGGCTTATACGCCGAAGCTCGGTGCAGGGGCCGTGGCCATTCCGAGCTGAAGCAGAAGGCGGAGCCGAATGGCTTCGTCTTCCATGACACCGGCCAGAGGCGCTGCTCGGGCCCTCAGGCGCGCGATCTCGGTGTAGTCGTGACTCCGCCAGCCTGGCGCACGCTCCAGCTGGCCGGCATGAGTGATAGATCATTCATGGGACCGTTCGGCTCGAGAGTACGTCACAAATATATGAACGGGCGATCGGGCGATCGGCTGATAAGGGCTTAGGGCTCAGGGCTTAGGGAGAAACGATGGCAACCGAGAACGTGCAGACTTTTACGGATGGCAACTTCGACGAGACGCGTGCTCGAAGTCGGGCGATCCCGTGCTGGTGGACTTCTGGGCCGAGTGGTGCGGGCCCTGCAAGCGCCTGGGACCGACGGTCGACGCGCCTGGCGGTCGATTATCTCGGGCAAGGTGACGATCGGCAAGCTGAACGTCGACGAGAACCCGAACGTCGCCTTCAAATTCCAGGTTCGCGGCATTCCCGACGCTGCTGCTCTTCAAGGGCGGCCAGGTCGTCGAGTCGGTCGTCGGCCTCGCGCAGAAGGACGATCTGAAGAAAGTGATCGACAAGCACATCTAACGAGCGACATCTGGTCAGGCTCGCACCGATCAATCGCTCAATCACCCAATCCCCAGATCACCAGATCATCCAATGATCAGAGACGCGCAACGTCATCATCATCGGCTCAGGTCCGGCGGGCCTGACCGCCGGCGCTCTACACCGCCCGCGCCAACCTGGCGTCCGCTCGTCATCGAGGGCATCGAAGCTGGCGGCCAGCTGATGCTGACCACGCTCGTCGAGAACTATCCCGGCTATCCGCGACGGCATCATGGGGCCCGATCTGATGGCCGAGATGCGCGCGCAGGCCGAGCAGTTCGGCGCCGAGATCATCCAGGGCAACGTCACGTCGCGTCGACCTGCTGCAGCACGCCGTTCACGGTGAAGACGTCCGACGCCGAGTATCACGCGCGAGACGCTGATCATCGCGACCGGCGCGTCGGCGCGGCTGCTCGGGCTGCCGTCCGAGCGGACGCTGATGGGCCACGGCGTCTCGACGTGCGCGACCTGCGACGGCTACTTCTTCCGCGGCCAGCGAGATCGCGGTCGTCGGCGGCGGCGACTCGGCGATGGAAGAGGCGGTGTTCCTCACGCGCTTCGCCACGCAAGGTCACGGTCGTGCATCGCCGCGACACGCTGCGCGCGTCGAAGATCATGCAGGACAAGGCGCGCGCGAATCCCAAGATCGCCTGGATGCTCGACACCGAGGTCGAGGAGATCACGGACACCGGACGGGCGAAGTCACGGCGATGGTCGTCCGGCACAACAAGACCGGCGCGCGCACCGAGGTGCCGGTCGACCGGCGTCTTCGTCGCCATCGGCCACACGCCGAACACGTCGCTGTTCCGCGGTCAGCTCGAGATGGATCGCGAACGGCTACATGCATCACGCACGACGGCGCGAAGACGAGCGTGCCCGGCGTCTTCGCGTGCGGCGACGTGCAGGATCACATCTACCGGCAGGCGATCACGGCCGCGGGCTCAGGCTGCATGGCCGCGATCGACGCGGAAGCATTACATCGACAACATTCCGGAGCACTTGGCGACGGTCTGCAAGCCGCTCACTGCGCGCCAATCTACCCGGAGTCTCGAGCTGCCGCAGCGAATCTTCGGGCGAATCGCGTCGGATTCAGCAATGTCCTCGCGGCGGAGCGAGGGCTTCCGTCGCAATTACAGATCTTGCCAGCCTTCAATCAATCCAGCCGCCGCCCAACAACCGCATCCCCATCGTAGAAGACCACGGCCTGTCCCGGCGTGATCGCGATCTGCGGCGTGTCGAACACCGCCTTCAGCGCGCCCGTCGCCGAGCGACGCGGACGGTGGCGGGGCGGGCTGGTGCCGATGACGGATCTGCGCGGCGACGCGCACCGGGCCGTCGGCCGGCGGCTCGACGATCCAGTTCACGCCTGACGCGGTGAGCCTCGTCTGCTCGAGCGCGGCCCGCGGGCCGACGACGACCTGCTGATCGGCGGGCCGCAGCGCGAGCACGTAGAGCGGCGCCGACGCTCCGTGCGAGGCGCTCCGAGAGGCCCAGGCCCTTGCGCTGACCGACGGTGAACCGGTGGATACCGGCGTGACTGCCGAGCACGCGCCCCTGCTCGTCGACGATGACGCCGTCGCGCGCCGCATCGGGCGCGTGCTCGTCACGAACGCCGCGTAGTCGTCGTCCGGGATGAAGCAGATTTCCTGGCTGTCCGGCTTGTCCGCGACCGGCGAGCGTCGCGCGCCGCGCGTAGTCGCGGACGCGCCTCCTTCGGCGATCGCCGACGGGAAGACGCGCGTGCGCGAGCTGATCCTGCGTGAGCGAGAACAGGAAGTACGACTGGTCCTTGCCGGATCGACGCCCGCGCCTGAGCGAGATAGCCGGCCGTGCCGGCGTCGCGCTCGACGCGCGCGTAGTGCCCGGTCGCGACCCGCGTCGGCGCCAAAGCCGCGCGCGCGCTCGACGAGCGTGGCGAACTTCAGGTCGCTGTTGCAGTGGGCGCAGGGGAGCGGCGTCCGCCCGGCGGTGCATCGCTCGACGAAGTTCGAGACCACCTGCTCGTTGAACTGGCGCTCGAAGTTCAGGATGTAGTGCGGGATGTTGATGGCGGCCGCGCGACGCGCCGGGCGTCGTGGAGGTCGTCGATCGAGCAGCAGCTGCCGAACGAGGTCTGCGCCCTCCGCCTGATCGTAGAGCTGCATCGACAGACCGATGACGTCGTGGCCCTGCTCGGCGAGCAGCGCCGCGGCCACCGACGAATCCACGCCGCCCGACATCGCGACGACGATCCGCATGGCTATCAGCCGCAGCCACGAAACCAGATGTCTTCTGCGTGCAGTCCGCGTCGAGCTTCTCCACGCAGCCGCGGCAAGCACCTCCGACCGACGCGGATCGACTTCCACCTCCGGTCGAACAGCATCCCGAGGCTGAACCGCAGCGAGTTCTGCGTGCGATGCGTGGGCAGCCCCATCGCGCGCAGCACGTGCGACGGCTCGAGCGTGCCCGACGAGCAGGCCGAACCGGTCGACACCGCGACGCCCTCGAGATCGAGCGCGATCAGCAGGCTCTCGGCCTCGACGCGATCGAAGCTGATGTTGGTCGTGTTGGGCACGCGCGCGTCGCGCGCGCCGTTGACGACCGTGCCCGGGCACGCCGCTGCAGGATGCCGTCCTCGAGCCGATCGCGCAGGTGCGGCGACGCGCGCGCCTTCGGCGCGCGATCTTCGACGGCCGCCAGCCGCGCGGCGACGCCCGAGCCCGGCAATCGCCGGCACGTTCTCGGTGCCCGCCCGCCGGTTGCGCTTCGTGCTTGCCGCCGGTGAGGATCGGCTGCATGCCGCGTGCCGCGCTTGATCCACAGCGCGCCGACGCCCTTCGGTCCGTTGAACTTGTGCGCCGACAGCGACAGGAGATCGACGCCGAGCGCGCGCACGTCGACCGGAATCTTGCCGGCCGACTGCACCGGCGTCGGTGTGCATGAGCGCGCCGCGCTCGTGCGCGATGGCGGCCAGCTCGGCGATCGGCTGAATCGTGCCGATCTCGTTGTTCGCGTGCATCACCGAGACGAGCGCGGTGTCGTCGGTGATCGACCTCGCGCAGCGCGATCGGGCGACGACGATGCCCGTGTGATCGACAGGCAGCAGCGTCGTCCGCCATCCGCGCCGCGCGAGCGCCTTGCAGCGTGTTCAGCACCGCTTCGTGCTCGATGCGCGCTGGCGATGAGATGGCGCCGCCCGGTCGGCTCCGAGCGCCTCCGCGGCGCCGCGAATGGCGAAGTTGTCCGACTCGGTGCCGCCGCTCGTGAACACGATCTCCGACGGATCGGCGTTCAGCAGCGCCGCCACCGCCGATCGCGCCGTCGTCCATCGCCGCTTTGGCCTGCTGGCCGAAGTGATGCACGCTCGACGCGTTGCCGAACGTGCTCGCGGGTCGCGCGAGCGACCGGCGTCGACTACCTCGGGCGCGAGCGGGGTCGTCGCGTTGTAGTCAAAATAGACACGCATAGTGAATCGTTCATTGTAGCACTGCCGCTAACCCTCGGTAACAAAAGGACTAGACAACGTTTCGATCGCGTCCGCATATACTGGCAGACCGGTCGTCCGCCCGATACAGACACGGCAGACACCCTAGCCCCGCCCTTGGAAGAGGACAGGCGGAGGATTACATGTGGAAACGCGATGAAGCGGTCCGACCGGCGAGCGGACAACCGACGGCTGCGCCGCAGCAGCCGCCCGCGCCAGCTGGCGGCGGGGACTCCTGGTCCTCGTCCTGAGCCGACGCCAGCAATCGAATGGAGAAGGACATCGTGAACATTGGCAAGTCGGTCGTCATCAAGGGCGAGCTGAACGGCAGCGAGGATCTGACCATCGAAGGCCACGTCGAAGGCACGATTCAGCTGCGCGACCACGTGCTGACGATCGGCCCGAACGGCGCGCATCAAGGCGCAGGTGTTCGCCAAGTCGGTCATCGTGCTCGGCGAAGTGCACGGGCAACGTCACGCGCCAGCGAGAAGGTCGACATCCGCGACAACGGGTCGGTCGACGGCGACATCATCTCGCCGCGCGTCGCGATTGCCGAGGGCGCGCACTTCCGCGGCAGCGTCGACATGCAGCAAGAAGGGGCCGCAGCCGCAGGCGGCCAAGCCGAAGGATCAGCGGCTGGCGCCGCTCAACCTCAGCAGCAGACCCAGCCGGCGCAGCGCGTCGGAGCCGTAGATGTCGGGCCTCAGGATCGGGATTAGGGATGGCCCAATCCCGAAGCCCTCATCCCTGATCTTGAACCGTCAGTGGGACTGCTAGATCGCACCGCGCCACGCCGCAACGACGCCGACGGACCTCAAAGTCCGTCCGCCGTCGACGATCCCGTCTTCGCCACCAAGGCGCTGCCGGCAAGTTCCTGACGTGCCTCGACGTCGCGGGAGTCGCCGGTCCTGCTCGATCTGGGTCCCGTGGTCGGCAGCAACGTCAGCTTTTTCGGCGAACAGCTCGGCTGCAAGATCTTCGTCGAGGACATCTACGCGGACCTCGATCGGCACGTCCGCGAGGGCAAGCTCGAGGCGCTTCCCGAGTTCCTGAGCAAGCGCTTTCCGCAGGATGGCGGCACGCGTCGACGGGATCCTGTGCTGGGATCTCGATCGACTACATGGACAAGGCCGTCGGCGCAGATATCTGGCCACGCGAGCTCACGCGGCTGCTGCGGCCCGACGGCGCGCTGCTCGGCTTCTTCGGCACGGCGCAAGGCGCAGCGACAGCCGGTACACGAAATACGTCATCGTCGACGAAGTGAACCTGAAACACCGCGGTCCATGCGCGGCGGCGCGCGGCCGCCAGGCGATCCTGCCTGAACCGCGACATCATCCGGCTCTTCCGGGACTGCGCGTCTCGGATTCGTTTCTCCTTCAAGAACAACCTGCCGCGAGATTCTTTCAGGAAACCCACGCGGTCAGAACCATCCGCGGCCTTGTGCTATCCCATGGCCCGGCCCGTCATCGCCCTCCTGACCGACTTCCGGGACACGCGACCACTACTGCCGGCACCGATGAAGGGTGTCGCGCTCGGCATCTGTCCGGACGTGACGCTCGTCGACATCACCCACGACGTCGCCGCGCACGACGTGCTCGGTGGCGCGCTGGAACCGCCGCCGCCTATCAGGTATTTTCCGCCCGGCACGATCTTCCTCGTCGTCGTCGATCCGGGCGTCGGCTCCGAAGCGCCGCGGCATCGCCGCCGGAAGCCGGCGACTACAGGTTCGTGGCGCCGGACAACGGCGTGCCTGACCGCCGGTGCTCGACGAGCACGCCGCCGAAGAGAGTGGTCGAGCTGAGCGAACGCAGTGCGCGCGGCCGACCGTCAGCCGCACGTTCGAAGGGCGCGATCGCTTCGCGCCCGCGGCGGCGTGGCTCGCCGAAGGGATCGACCTCGCCGCGCTCGGCCGGTCCGCCGGCCCGACTCGAGCGGCTCGAGATTCCGCATCCGGCAGGTCGGCGACGGATCACGTCGACTGGCCAGCGTGCTGCGCGTCGATCGCTTCGGCAATCTGATCACCAACATCGACCGGAAGACGTTCGAGACAGCTCGGCGGCGCACGCTCGAGATTCGCGTCGGCGCGCACCAGGTGTCGAGGGTCGTCTCCACCTATGCCGACGTGTCGCCGGGCGACGATCTGCGCGCTGTTCGGCAGCACCGACCATCTCGAGATCGCGGCCAACGGCGCGAGCGCGGCGCGCGGTGCTCGATCTGCGGACGCGGCGCAGCCGTGCATGTCGCCCGCCGCGCATGATACGATTCACCGCTTTGATCACGACGATTAACGCAGAACTCGGCAGGTAGCGCGGCAGAAAGAGGTTGTCTCTCTGCGTGCTCAGCGGGTTCCGCGTTACTCGCTCGTCTTGTTCGAGACGCCATGATTGATTTCAGCCCTGAACGACGAACAACAGCTGCTCGAGCAGTCGATCCGCGAGTGGGGTCGCCCGCGAGGTCGCTGCCGTACATCCACGACAACGATCGCAAGCATCACTTCGATCGCGAGCGCATCCTCGGCGGCATGGCGAAGCTCGGACTGCTCGGCATTTCGGTGCCGCAGCAATACGGCGGCGCCGGCATGGACTTACATCTGCGCTCGGCGCTCGCGAGCGAGGAGCTCGAGTATGCGTCGACACGTCGCTGCGCGTGATCATGTCGGTGCACGCCGGCCTGAACTGCCTGTCGCTGCTGACCTGGGGCACCGAAGACGCAGAAGCAGCGATACCTCGTGCCGCAGGCGCAGGGACGCAAGATCTCGGGCTACGGCCTCACCGAGCCGTCGCGCCGGCAGCGACGCGCGCGCGATTCAGACGACGGCGGTCAAGAAGGGCGATCGCGTACATTCTGAACGGCGAGAAGAGCTGGATCTCGCTCGCCGACGTCGCCGACAACTTTCTCGTCGTCGCCTGGACCGGACCTCGAGAAGAAGAAGCAGCGCGATCCGTCCGGGCTCACGCGCTTTCATCGTCGAGCGCACGTTGCAGGGGTTCTCGAGCGGCGCCGATGAAGGAGAAGTGGGGCATCCTCGCGGGCAACACCGGCTTCTTCAAGATGGACGACGTCGAAGTGCCCGAGGAGAACGTGCTCGGCCGGCGTCGGCGAAGGCTTCAAGATCGCGATGTTCGCGCTCGATCAGGGACGCTACACCGTCGCCGCCGGCGCGACCGGCCTGATTCGCGCCTGCCGCGACGCGAGCGTGAAGTACGCGCTCGAGCGCAAGACGTTCGGCGTCGAGATCGGCCAGCACCAGCTCGTGAAGGAAATGATCGCGCAGATGGAGTCGGACTATCAGTCGGCGCGCCTGCTCTGGCTGCGATCGGGCTGGCTGAAGAACAACGGGCAGCGCAACACGCGCGAAACCGGCCTCGGCGAAGTGGTTCGCCGACCGTCGCGTCCGAGCGCGCGGCCGGCGACTGCCGTCCAGATTCACGGCGCGAACGGCTACTCGGACGAGTATCCGGTCGGCCGCTTCTACCGGAACTGCAAGGGCGCGGTCATCTACGAAGGCACGCGCGAGATCCACAAAGTGATGCAGGCCGACTACCTGCTCGGCTATCGCGTCGATCCCGACCGGTGCGACGCTGCTGCGAGCTTCCGAGCGTAGCGCACGGAAGTGCACGAAGGATCGAAGCTTTCTGAACTTCAGGCTTATGGATTCAGATCTCTCGCTCGAGTTTCTCCGCGTCGTCGAGCAGGCGGCCATCGCCTGCGCGCACACGATGGGGCAGGGCGACCGCCACAAGTCCGATCAGGTCGCCGTCGAGGCGATGCGCGAGGTGATGGACACCGTGCCGATCGACGGGACGATCGTCATCGGCGAGGGCGAGCGCGACGAGGCGCCGATGCTCTACATCGGCGAGACGCGTCGGCATGGCGCAGAGCGGCAACGGACGCTGGCCCGGCCGGCGCGCTACCTCGCAGGTGGACATCGCGGTCGATCCGCTCGAAGGCACGAACCTCTGCGCGACCGGCGCGCCGAACGCCATCGCGGTGCTGGCGGCGTCGAACAAGCGGCGGCCTGCTGCACGCGCCCGATCTCTACATGGAGAAGCTGGTCGTCGGCCCCAGCTCGAAGGACAAGGTCAGCCTCGACGCGCCCGTCGCACGAGAACCTCAAGGCGATCGCGCAGTGCCTCGGCCGCCAGCGTCGAGGATCTGGTCGTCATCGTCCTCGACCGTCGCGCGCCACGAGAAGCTGATCGAGCGACATCCGCGCGACCGGCGCCCGCATCCGGCTGATCGGCGACGGCGACCTGTCGGCCGGCATCGCCGCGGCGGTGGTCGGCTCCGGCGTCCACGCGGTGATGGGCACCGGCGGCGCGCCGGAAGGCGTGCTGACCGGCGGCGGCGATGCGCTGCCTGAACGGCGAGATCTTCGCGCGCCTGGTGGTCAGCAAGCCGGAGCACGAGGAGCGCTGCCGCGCGATGGGGATCACCGACTTCAAGAAGGTGTATCGCTCGAAGGATCTGCGCGCCGGGCAAGCGGCATCATCTTCGCGGCGACCGGCGTCACCGACGGCACGCTGATGCGCGGCGTCCGGTTCTTCGGCGACGGCATCCGCACGAGCTCGGTGATCATGCAGAACGAGCCGCACCGGATCCGGTTCATCGACAGCATTCACGTCGCACCTGCCACAGACGTCAAGATCCATTTCTGACACCGTGGGTCGTTTCCAGTTTTTTGCTGCTCGAAGTCAGGATCAGCCTCGACGGAGCGAAGAACGGGAGCCACGAGCGGCTAGGGCTGGCGCCGTAACGTCTACGCCGTCACCGCCGCGAGCTTCATGGGCTACACCGGCTTCACGCTGGTGATGCCGTTCCTGCCGCTGTTCATCCGCGCAGCTCGGCGTGACTGACGTCGGCGAGAATCGCCATCTGGACCGGCATCAGCCTCGGCATCACGCCCGCGCTGACGGCGGTGCTCGCGCCGGCCTGGGGCCGGCTCGGCGACCGCTTACGGCCGCAAGATCATGGTCGAGCGCTCCATGGTCAGCTTCGTCGTGCTGATGGCGGCGATGGCGTTCGTCACGCGCGCCGTGGCACGTCCTCGCGCTGCGCGCGGTGCAGGGGCTGTTCGCGGGCTACGGATCGTTGTCGGTCGCGATGGCGGCCGAGTCGGCGCCGCGCGACCAGATGCCGCAGGCGATCGGCGCTCGTCCAGACCGCGCAGCGGCTCGGCCCCGGCGGTCGGGCCCGTCATCGGCGGCGTGCTTGCGCGCACTTGTCGGCCTGCGCGGCGCGTTTCTCGCGACAGCGATGTTCTACGCCGTCGGCGCTCGTGCTCGTGTCTCCTGATGTACGACGACCGCGCGACGCACGTACTGCAGTCCGGACGCGGCCGGCATCACGAGTCAACGCGTGACGTTCCGCAACGTGCTCGCCTTCGAGAACTTCATCCTGCATGATGGTCGTCATCTTCGGGCTTGCAGTTCGTGGACCGCAGCTTCGGGCCGGTGCTGCCGCTCTACGTCGAGCAGGTCGGCGTCGCGCACGATCGCGTGCGCGGTGATGTCGGGCGATCCTGTTCTCGATCATGGCCTGCACCGGGCGCGCTCGGTCATCACCTCTGCGGCAAGCTGCTGCACCGCGTTTCCAGCCGCGCGTCGTGATCGCCGGCGGCGCGGCGGTTGCGGCCGCGGGCTCGCTGCTGATCGGCGTATCGGGCAACATCTGGGTGATGTGCGGCCGCGTCGGTTCTGCTCGGCATCGGCATCGGCGCCGCGATGACCGCCGCGCTACAGCGCGGCCGGCAGCGTGATTCCGGCCGGCGCGCACGGCGACCGGCTTCGGCGTGCTGACCAGCGCGTCGCTCGTGGGCATGGCCAGCAGCCCGTTCGTCGGCCGGTCTGCTCGGCGGCACCGAGCATCCGCGTCGTGCTTTTTCGTCAACGTGGCGCTGATGGGCGATCATCGCCGGTAGCGGTGCAGAAGAGGATGGTCGATGCGCCGGGTGTTCGCTGACCCCGAGGCGCCCGCAGCGCGATGCGCCTCGAGGAAGCCGCCACCTGGATTCGCAACGGCGGTATCGTGGCGCTGCCGACCGACACGCTCTATGGACTTGCCGCCGATCCGTTTCGCGCCGACGCGATTGCCCGCGTGTTTGCCGTGAAGGGCGCGTCCGGCCGAGCGCGCGCTGCCGTTGATTGCGGCCGACGCGCGCGCAAGTCGCGGCGACATCTGGGCCCGCTGTCGGCGATGGCGCGCGCGCCTCGGCGGAACGCTTCTGGCCCGGACCGCTCACGCATCCTGGTCGCCGGCGCCGGCGGCGCTCGCGCGCGACGTCTGCGCGGACGACCGGCACGTGTCGGCGTCGCGCGTTCCCGGCAGATCGCGGTGGCTCGCGCGATCTGCTGCCGGGCGTGGCCGGCCGATGCTGACGGCGACCAGCGCGAACGTCAGCGGCGAACCCGCGACCGCGGATCCGGATGAGGTGGAGCGGACGCTCGGCGATCGCATCGACCTGCTCATCGACACGGGCCGAACGCGAGGCGGGCCGCCGTCGACGATTGTCGACATCACGGGACGCCGAGCCGCGGCTGGTGCGCGCCGGCGCGATTCCGTGGGACGAGGTTCGGGCATGGCTGGACCGGCGTAACCCGCGCCTCGAGCGTGCGGCGCTGGTCGGCCTGATCGCGGGCCGCGCACGCCGTCAGGAGGCGGAACGATCGCTCGACGAGCTCGCCGGGCTGGCGCAGGCGCGCCGGCGCCGAGGTCGTGCTGCGCGTGCTGCAGGAGCGGCCGAAGCCGGACCCGTCGACGTTTCTCGGCGCCGGCAAGATCAAGACGCTGGCGGCGTCGGCGCGCTGAAACGCGACGCCGACGTCGTCATCTTCGACAACGAGCTGACGCCGGCGCAGCTGCGGCAGATCGAAGAGGCAGTCGGCCGCAAGATCATCGATCGCACGCAGCTCATTCTCGACATCTTCGCGCGGCGCGCGCGGACGCGCGAAGGCAAGCTGCAGGTCGAGCTCGCGCAGCTGAAATACCTGCTGCCGCGGCTGGTCGGCGTCGAGCGACGCGCTGTCGCGGCTGGGCGGCGGCATCGGCACGCGAGGCCCCGGCGAAACCAAGCTCGAAACCGATCGCCGGCGCATCCGCACGCGCATCCACGCCGATCAGCGACGACATCGAGCAGCGTGCGCCAGCGCCGCGGTCGCAGCTGCGCGAGCGGCGGCACAAGGCGTCGGTGCCGACGGTCGCGCTCGTCGGCTACACCAACGCCGGCAAGACGACGCTGTTCAACGTGCTGACGCGGGCGAACGCCGAGGCGTCCAACGCGCTGTTCGTCACGCTCGATCCGCTGGTCCGGCAGGTGCGGCTGCCCGACAGCCGCGAGCTGCTGGTGTCGGACACGGTCGGCTTCATCGATCGCCTGCCGCACGCGCTCGTCGCGGCGTTCCGCGCCACGCTCGAAGAAGTCGCCGAGGCCGACCTGGTCCTGCACGTCATCGACGCCGCCGCGCCCGATCGCGATCGCCGGATGGACGCCGTGCAGCCGCGTGCTCGAGGAGGTCGGCGCGATCGAGGTGCCGCTGCATCGAGGTCTACAACAAATGCGATGCGCTGACGTCCGACGAGCGGCGCCGGCTGCAGGATCAGGACCCGGCCGCGTTGTGCATCTCCGCGCTGCACGCGCCAGGGCATCGACGAGCTCATCGAGACCATCGCGTCGCGGCTCGCGCTCGACGTCGGCCGCGTCACGCTCACCTTCGACCCCGACGACCCGGCCGGACCGTGAGCGCATCGCCCGCGTCTATCGGCACGCCCGTGTCGTGCTGCACGAGACGCGCGACGGCCGGGTGTCGATCGTCGCCGACGTGCCGCGCCGCCTCTTGAGCCGGTTGGGCTATGCGTGAAGCGAGAGCGCGAGGTAAGATTTCCTGATGCGAGCTTCGCCGTCGCGCTCGCTGTGGCTGTGAGCGCGTGTGCGCCCAAGGCTGATCCCGACGCCGGTCGTGACCGCGCCGAAGTTCCCTGAGTTCACCCAACCGTGGCTGCCGCCCGCGTTTGCCGGGTGCCCCGGTGGCCCCGCTCACCTGACACGCGGCTGGGCCTTCCTGCCAGGCCGGGCGACCTGCAAGACGGCCGAGCGCGGAGTTCTCCGCCGCGCTGACGGCAGCGCCGGCGTTCTATCCGGCGGAGACCTCGCTCGGCTACGTCGAGCTGGCGCGCAAGGACGCCAAGGCGGCGCTGCCGCACTTCGATCGCGCGCTCGAACGCGCAGCACTGACGACGTATCCGCGTCTGCTCGGGCGCGGCCGAGGCGCTGCTCGATCCTGAACCGCGACGCCGATGCGATCGCCGCGTTCGAGGCCGCGCTCGCCGTCGATCCGCACGCAGACCGAGCTGGCGACGCCGCGTCGAGGTCCTGAAGTTCCGCGGCGTCGAGCAGAGCATCGCGCGCGCGCGACGGCAGCTCGCGCGCGACGGTCGGTCCGACGAGGCGATCGCAGGCCTACGCGGCGGCCATCAGCAGCTCGCCCGACAGTCCCGTTTCTGTATCGCGAGCTCGCCGCCGTCGAGCGGCAGGACGGGGACGACGAGGCGCGCGCTCGCCGACTTTCAGTAAGGCCGTGGCGCTCGACCCGAGCCGACGCGAAGTCGCTCGGAGCAGATCGGCGAGATCCTCGAGCGCGAGGAACGATCTCGCGAAGGCGCGCCGAGGCGTTCAACGACGTCGCTGGCGCTCGAGTCGAACCTGACGCCGAGCAGGCGGCTGGAGGACGTGCGCGCGCGCATGGCGCTGGCCCGGCTGCCGGCGGAGTATCGCGCGATCGACGGCGCGCCGCAGATCACACGCGGCCGATCTGGCGGCGCTCATCGGCGATTCGGCTCGCGCCGCTGCTGCAGGTCGACCGCCGCCGCGACGCGGCGCTGATCACCGATGTCCGCACGCACTGGGCGGCGACCTGGATCATGGCGGTCGCGCGCGCCGGCGGTCATGGAGCCGTTCGCCAACCACGCGTTTCAGCCGCGAACGCGTCGTGCGGCGCAGCGATCTCGCGCAGGCCGTCGCCCGGCTGCTGCGAGCGCGATCGCCGCGCAGACATCCGACCCAGCGCGAAGTCGTGGGACACGGCGCGCTTGAAGTTCACCGATCTGCTCGCCAAGCCACCTCGCGTATCCGGCCGCGTCGGCGGCGGTAGCCGCCGGCGTGATGACGACCGTGGCCGACAACGCCTTCCAGCCGATCACGTCCGGTGAGCGGCGCCGAAGCGATCGAGGCGATCGCCGGCTTGAGTCACTGGCGGGCTGCCGACCGGGAACAAGACGCCGAGATGACCGCGCTCACGCCCGCAAACCAGCTCACGCTGCTGCGGATGCTGCTGATCCCGGCGTTCGTCATCCTCGTGGTCTACGGCCACCTCGGCTGGGCGCTGATCGTGTTCGTCGACCGCGGGCATCACCGACGGCCTCGACGGGCTGATCGCGCGCCGGTCCGGGCAGAAAACGAGCCTCGGCGCCTGGCTCGATCCGATGGCCGACAAGCTGCTGCTCGTCACGACGTTCATCGTGCTCACGCTGCCCGGACCTGGATCTCGCCAACCGGCTGCCGGTGTGGCTGACCGTCGCTGATCATCAGCCGCGACGTCGGCGATCGTGCTCACCGTGGCCATCGTCAACCTCGCGATCGGCCCGCGAACGTTCCGGCCGTCGATCTTCGGCAAGATCGCAACGGCCACCTACATCGTCACCGCCGTGGTCGCCATGCTGTTCAACTACCTGCGGCTACCGTTCGGTGGTTGTCGACGTCGTGCATCTGGCGTCGCTCGCGATCACGCTCGTGTCGGCCTTCCACTACATCCGTCACGCGACGCGCATCGTCGACGACGTCGGGGCCGTGACAGCTGAGACGATAACGCATGAGTGACACGAAGGAGATCGACGAACACGAAAGATCGTGCTGGCTTTCCTTTGCCTGTGCCGTCGGTGTCCTTCTGTGTCGATCGTCAGGCATCGCCCAGACGACACCGAAGCAGGCCGTGATCGAAACTTCCGCCGGCACGTTCGTCATCGATCTCACGCCGGAGTCGGCGCCGAACCAGACCGCCTACTTCATGAAGCTGGCGCGGCGAGGGCGCGCATCGACGGGACGATCTTTCACCGCGCGGTCAAGAACGGGATGGTGCAGGGCGGCGATCCGCTCACGAAGGACCCGGCGAAGCGCGCGCTGTACGGCACCGGCGGGCTGAACGCGGTCAAAGCCGAAGCGCGCGCGCCGAAGATGACGCGCGGGTCGGTGGCGGCGGTCACTGTGCCGGGCAAGCCCGACAGCGCCGGCTCCCAGTTCTTCATCGTGCTCGTCGATCAGCCGGCGCTCGACAACCAGTACACGGTCTTCGGGCACGTGTCGGACGGCATCGAAGTCCTGCAGAAGATTTCCGAGACGCCGGTCGACGACAAGGGCATCGCGACCGAGCGCGTCGAGATCAAGCGCGTCACGATTCGCGATACGCCGGCCGGAGCCGTTCATCAACGAGACGCCGCAGGAACTGGCGCCTACCGCGCGGTGCTCGACACCAGCGCGGGTCCGATCACGCATCGAGTTCCTGGTCGACAAGGCGCCGAACACCGTCCGGCAGTTCATGCGGCTCGCGGCGGCCGGCGTCTACAACGGGATGGCGTTCCACCGGGTCGCGCCCGGGTTTCGTGATTCAGACCGGCGCGCTCGCGAGCCGCGGCGCCCCGCTGATCGGAGAAGCAGCAGAAGCTGGTGCACAATCTGCCGCCGGAATTCAACGACACGAAGCACGTGAAGGGGATCGTGTCGATGGCGCGCGGCGAGGCGCACGGACAGCGCGACGACGTCGTTCTTCATCTGCACCGGCGTCGTCGGCGGCGCTCGACGGTCAGTACACGGCGTTCGGCCGCGTCGTGGACGGGATGGCGGCGGTCGGAGGCGATCGAGGGCGCACCGCGCACCGGTGAGACGCCGAACACGCGGATCGAGTTGAAGACGATCAGGATCGAGAAGGGCAGGTAGGGCGGGTAGGGCAGGTGGGGCGGGTAGGGCAGGTAGGGCAGGTAGGGGCAGGTAGGGCGGGAAGGGCGGGACGGGAGCACGCACGACGAGCCGACGAGACAGAGCTGCGACGTCCTGTCCAGATACGCGCGAGCACTCGCGGTGCGCGCGTCGGGCGCGGGTGGGGCCCCGCGCAATTAAAAAAGTTGGCGGTTTCTAAACGGCCACTCGGGTGACGCTGATGGCCTGTCCAACCAGATACTCGACCTGAATGCGATCGCCGGGTTCGAGGTTGCGCCCGATCACCGCCTCCGGTCCGACGCGCGCGACGTGCACCTGACCGTCCGGATCCTCCACATCGGTGAAGAACACATCCCACGACACCTGGCCGTGGACGCTCATCGGTTGAACCTTTTTCAGAATCCCGTCGCGCGTGCCTTTAAGCATCAGACCGCTGCCCCCAGATCAGAATCCGCGTCTGAACGGGAACAAGTATGGCCGCGACGCGTCCAGCTGTGCCAGCAGCCGCTCCCGGCACGCGGCCAGGAAGCGATCGAACAGGTCGGGCGGAAGATGCCGCGAGTACTCCGCCAGCAGCGTCCCCTTCACCCATTCGATCACATCGTCTGGCGCCGCCAGCACATGAGGATGGACGACCAGCCGGACCGACGGGGCGCGCAAGCCGAGCTTGAAGAGCAGGCGCGCGTACGCGTCCGGCGCGAGGACCGGCTGCGGTTTGTGCCAGCCGCCGCATGCCGGATCGAAACGGTTCTTCGCCGATGAGCTCGTGCGCCACGAGATGCGACGCTTCGTCGTGCATGGCCGGCATCTGCACGGCGAGTTGTCCGTTCGGTTCGAGGCCGGCCACCAGCCGTTCGAACAACGCGTCGTGGTGCTCGACCCAGTGCAGGGCGGCGTTCGACAGAATCAGATCGTAGCGGGCGCCGTTCGATGGGAACGACTCGATCTGCCGCCGACCTCGAAGCGCAGCCCTGGCGCGGGCTTCGCCTCGGTCGGCATCGAGCATGCGCTGGGATCGATCGATGCCGACGGTTTCGCGCGCCGCCAGCCGCGTGTGAAGCTCACGCGTCAGCTTGCCGGTTCCGCATCCGAGGTCGACCACTCGCATGTCGGAAGCGGGACGGATGAGGCGCGAGCAGGTCGAAGAACGGCTGCTCGCGCTCCTGCAGGAACTTCTACTTGCGTGGGATTCCACGGGTCGGTCACCCTCAAACGCTAACACGAATCAAAACGGCAGGCGATCGAGCCGCGCGCGCTTCGGACTCGGTACAGAAGTTGTGAACGCTGACGCCGAGCAGGCGCACGGGCCGGCGTCCGGCGTCGGTCTTGTCGAGCAGGCGAACGGCCCGCGCGGTGAGGTCGGGCTCATCGCGTGTCGGCGCGGCGCGTGTGGCTGCGCGTGATGGTGGAGAAATCGGCGTAGCGCACTTTGATCGTCACCGTGCGGGCCAGCAGCTCCTCGCGCGCGAGCCACGCCGATGGCATGCGTCGCCATCTCGCGGATCTCGGCGCGGATGGTCTCCAGGTCCGTCAGATCTTCCGGGTAGGTGTTCTCGGACCCGGACGACTTCGCCTCGCGATTGGGAACGACCGGCCGATCGTCGTCTCCATTGGCGAGCTGACGAAGCCAGTCGGCGAGGCTGCCCACGGTGTCGCGCAGCAGCTGCACGTCGGCGGTCCGCACGTCCACGAGCTTGTCGATGCCGCGCGCGCGGAGCTTCTTCGCGGTGACCGGCCCCGACGCCCCAGAGCGCGTCGACCGGCAGCTGCTGAAGGAACGGCTCGACGCGATCCGGGCTGATCACGGTGAGGCCGTCCGGCTTCTTCCAGCCCGAGGCGATCTTCGCGAGGAACTTGTTGGGCGCGACGCCCGCCGAGGCCGTCAGGTCCGTTTCCGTCCGGATCGCGCTGCTTCAGCCGCTTCGCGACGGCGTTCCCGAGCGCTTCGCCCCACGCGTTCTCGGTGACATCCAGGTACGCCTCGTCGAGCGACAGCGGCTCGACGAGCGGCGTCACCTCGCGAAAGATCGCGAACACCGCGCTCGACGCCGCCTTGTAGCGCGCAAAGTCGGGCCGGACGATGACGAGCGACGGGCACCGGCGGACCGCGCTGCGCCATCGGCATCGCCGAGCAGACGCCGAACGCCCGCGCTTCGTAGCTCGCCGCCGCCACGACACCGCGGCGATCCGGGCGCGCCGCCCACCGCCAGCGGCTTGCCCGCGCAGCGCCGGATTGTCGCGCTGCTCGACCGATGCGTAGAACGCATCCATGTCGATGTGGAGGATGCGGCGAACCATTTCAGAGTTCAGAGTTCAGAGTTCAGAGTTTACGGTTCAGAGTTCAGATTTACACTGAGACTGATTGCAGACTTGACCTCTCAGATGTACTGCCATGGGATTGAACTGATTGCCAATCAGCGATCCAACAATCAATCTTTGAACCCTGAACTCTGAACTCTGAACTCTGAGCAATACGTAACTGAACGAATAC
>ERZ1370068.208-contig-10187_pt1 | contig 38292 bp, 65 predicted proteins | sample MGYA00561227_ERZ1370068 | MGnify/ENA primary metagenome ERZ1370068 (study PRJEB38410, sample SAMEA6850437) | metagenome | study: Metagenomic assessment of the ecological functions of the soil: analysis of the soil microbiota associated with the...
AACATCCAGGCATCGCGTCACCCGCGGTACAGATTTCAAACCGTCGACGGCGGTCAAATTTAGAAAATCCACGCCGACACGCTCGCCGGCTGCGCCCAGTTGCTTCAGACCCGTGATCGCTTGATCGACAAAATCTTCGGTCGCGATCGCCGGACGCATGGCGAACATGTAAGCGCGTCGAAGCGCAGGCTGCGATAATGGCTCTTGCGCGACAACTCGCGTTGACAAATCAGCGGCTCTCCTGCGACCGGCACGAGGACGAAGCGCTGGATGCCCGTTGCGCGCAGCCCGAGCATCATAACCGTATCGGTCGCATAGCGAATATTCAAAAAATCGGTGAGCAGGAGCGCGCCGAGTCCTTCGTGCTTCATCGCCGCTTGCAATCGATTGAGCCGGTCGCTGTTCAGCCGCTCCATATCGACGCCGAACGGCGTCAGGTCCGTGTGAAACATGATTCCTCCTGTTGTCGAGTCAAGTCCTCGCGTACTGCCAATCGGGATGGGAGTCAAGGCGTTATTCCCGTGCGCCTCGACTTGTCTTTCTAGACCAACTTGGTAAGTAATGAGTCGAGTGGAGATTAATTATGGATAACACATTGCAGGAAATTCTCACCTTGGTCGAGAAGGGCACGGTCGAGCTAGCGCTGCGCGGCACTGCTCGTTCTTGGCGCGGTAAAGGCCAATAGTGCGCCGGTGGTGAAGCTGGTTGGAACTTTGCTCGATCATGCAAATCCGGTGGTTAAGGATTACGCGCTGCGCTACTTCGAGGAAGTCCAGCCCAAAAATAACATCGTGCAGTTGCTCAAAATGCTCGGCGACTCGGATAAAGAGATCCAGGAGCGCGCGGTGCGGTCGCTGAGCGCAGCGGGGCAATCGGCCGTGCAGCCACTGCTGCAGAGCCTTGCCGGCGGCTCACGCGTCTGGCAACTCAACGCCGCGCGGGTGTTATGCCATGCGCGCGGCAAAGGAGCGATGAAAGGGCTGTTGCAGCTGCTCGCCGACGGCACCGATGAGACAAATCGGGTTGTCTCGCGATCTCCTGACGCCGGCGCTGCGAGAGATGGACGCTAAGGAACAGGAGGCGTTTTATGACGAGGTCGAAGCCTTCGCCGCCAAGCTCAACGTGAAGCAGCAGCGGCCGGCGCTGGTTTCGACGATGCGTCTCTTGGGTCAGCTCGGCCGCCCGCAGGCGCGGCGCTGGCTGTTCAAATTCATCGGCGCCGAACATCATCCGGCCGTGCGGGCGCACGCGCTGGTGGCGCTGCTGCGCTGCCTGCGTGAACAGGACATCCGCAAAGATGAATATACGAAACTATTGCCGATCCTCGAGGAGGCGGAGTTCAGCGAAGCGACGCGGCTGGTAGTTGAATTGCTCGAGGCGCACGGCTTGCCGGACGACTCCCGCGCATTGCTCGCCAAACTGATGCAAAGCCCGCACACGGATCTGCAGAAATTTGCCCTCAGAAAGATGGGCGATATCGGCACGCCCGCTACGGTGCGCACGTTGGTCGAGCAGTTGGGCGATGCCGATTATCGCAGGCGTGATGTCGCCGCAAGCTCGCTGCGCAAAATTCCCGACGCGCGCGCCGCATTGATTAAAGAACTGTCAACTTGCGCAGACGCGAGCAAAGCCTGGAGCATCGCCGAGCTGCTGCCTTCGTTCGAAGGAAAATGGCGTCAGGATACCTTGGACGGATTATGGCAAAGGCTAAAAGACGCCATCGATAATGAAGAGCGCATTCAGACCGCTTTTCTCCACGTGTTGAAGCAGGCGGATCCGGCGTATGTCTACCAGCACCTGGCGGAGCAAGGCGCCAAGCTGGTTAAGGCGAAAAAAGTATAAAGAGGCGGTAGGTTTTTTGACACCGCTCAAAGATTTCCCTGAGTTCAAACCGGAAAATAAATTTCAGCTCGCTGCGGTGCAGCTCAAACTGCACGTGCACACGGTGGCAAGCCACAAAAATCATCCCGCGGTGGAGCTGATCGCCGATCTTTGCCGCAATAGCGCCTATCCGGTGTTCGAAGCGTTGAGGAAAGAAAAACCCTCGCGCCGGAAGACCTCTTCGCGCTCGGCTTCAGCATGGCCGAGCGAAGCGGGCAAGAGCGCGGCCTCGGCATCGACTCTGCTCGAACACATCGCGGAGAAATTTCCGCGCAATAAGATCGGCAAAAGCGCCAAGAATAAACTCAAGCTGGCCGGCGTTTAAACTGCTTTGCGCTTGACCTGAAACGCGGGCTTCGCAAGCTGTGCAGTCCGCCGAGTTCTTTCCTTCCAAATTAAGCTGGGTTGCGTCCAGTGTGCCGCGGCGCAAAATTGATCGTTAGCATTCTACGAGCTCGGTCCACATCGGTTGAATTTACTCATTGACAGGCAAGCACGAGTTCGCTACCGTTTGCTTCGATTTGGCAAACCAGCACAGTGTTACAAGAAAAATCCGGTTTTGAAATTGCGGTGTTTGATTCCAACTTAGTTCTTGGAGGTGGGTCATGAGCAAAGATAGTTTCGATCGGCGGGCCTTTTGAAAGGCGCCGCGGCCACGGCGGCGGCGGTCATCGGAACGCAAGTGGCGGCGATCAAACTCACCGGCGCAAGGCGCCGAGTCTAACGCGGAGCCCAAAGATGGCGCGCAAACCAGAGATAAGATCATTGGCCGGCCGGGTTCCGATTATATGGTCGACGTGATCAAAGCGACCGGCATGGAATATATCGCGTCGAATCCGGGATCGAGCTTTCGCAGCCTGCAAGAATCGATCGTCAACTATGGCGGCAACAAGAAGCCCGAGTTCCTCACCTGCACTCGCACGAGGAATCTTCGGTGGCGATGGCGCATGGTTATGCCAAGGCGTCGGGCAAGCCGATGGGCATCATCGGCGCACGGCACCGTCGGTCTGCAGCACGCGACGATGGCGGTCTACAACGCCTGGTGCGACCGGGTTCCGGTGATGATGTTCGCCGGCAACTTTCTCGATGCCGACAAACGCCGCCCCGGCGTCGAGTGGTATCACTGCGTGCAAGATCCGGCGGCGATCCATCGCGACTTCACCAAGTGGGACGATCAACCGGTATCGCTGCAACATTTCGCCGAATCGGTGATGCGCGCCTTATAAGATCGCCATGACGCCGCCGATGGGACCGGTGCTGATCACCGCCGACGGCGACCTGGCGCGAAGAACCTGTGCACGACGAGAAAACTGCGGCATGCCCAAGCTCACCATGTCGATACCGCCGCAGGGCGACAGCGGTGCGGTGACGGAAGCTGCAAAGTTGTTGGTGGCGGCGCAAAATCCGGTGATCTTGGCCGATCGCGCGTGCCGTTCGCAGGAGGGCATGAAACGCATCGTCGAATTAGCGGAGGCGTTGAACGCTCCGGTGGCGGACATCGGCGGGCGCATGAATTTTCCCACGAGTCACTATCTCTGCCGCAGCTTGGACAAACGTTCACTGGTCGGGCAGGCCGATGTCGTGCTCATGCTCGAGGTCGCTGATCCCTGGGGACAGTTTAATACCATCAGCGACCCGCACCACGAATATCGCCGCTTGTCCAAACCGGATGTCAAGATCATTCACATTTCGCTCGGCGACACTCTGACGAAAGCGAATTACCAAGACATGCAGCGGTTTATGCCGGTGGATCTGGCGATCTCCGGCGATGCGCAGGCGACACTGCCGGCATTGATCGAGGCGGTAAAGAGCGCCGCGGGTATGTCCCAGCGCGCCGCGATAGCCGAGCGCGCGACCAAACTGCGCGAAGACCATCGCCGCATGAAGGACCGGGCGCGTGCGGAGGCGAGCCTGGCTGGGATGCGACGCCCGTGCAGCACGGCGCGCACGTCCGCACAGTTGTACAACGCGATCAAGAACGAAAAATGGTGCGTTGCCGTTTCCAGCATGCAATGGAACAGAAACCTATGGCCGGCCACGGAATATTATAATTTTATCGGTGGGTCCGGCGGCGCCGGTCAGGGCTACGGAGCTCCAGCTGCCGTCGGCGCGGCACTCGCCAATCGTGACAAGGGCATCATCACCGTCTCCATCGAGGGTGATGGGGATTTGATGTACGCGCCGGGCTCGCTTTGGACCGCGGCGCACCACAAAATTCCGTTGCTGATGATTGTGCACAATAACCGCGCTTATCATCAGGAAGTGATGCATCTGCAAAAGATGGCGAGCCTGCACAATCGCCGCATGGATACGGCGGCGATCGGTACCACGATCGAAAATCCCAATATCGATTTCGCCAAGCTGGCGCAATCGATGGGCCTATTCGCGGAGGGGCCGATCAATGATCCTGGCAGCGATCGGACCGGCGCTGTCGCGCGCGCTCGCAGTGGTGAAGCGCGGCGAGCCGGCGCTTGTTGACATCGTGTCGCAAGGACGCTGAAGAGGAGTTGGGATGCGTACTTTAATTTCAACGGTGCTGTTGTTCATGATTACGTCCATTGGGCTTGCGCAGGAAGCGCCGCCGGCAGGCGCTCGGCGGAGCGCGGCCATCAGACCTTCATGAAGTACATGTGCTACACCTGTCACGGCACACTTGGTCAGGGTGCTGACCGCGGCACCGGCCTCGAAGTTGGCGCCGGGCTCGCTACCTTACCCGGCGTTTGCGCTCCAGGTGCGCACGCCCCGCCTCGACATGCCGGCGTACCGCAAGGAATTCGTCAGCGATCAGGAGTTGGCGGATATCTATGCATATCTTTTGACCGTGAAGCCGTCACCTGCGGCGAAGGATATTCCGTTGCTGAAATTTGACTGACCGATTGATCAGAAGCATCGCGCGCAGATAAGAGAAGGCCCGATCTGTAATCCAGGTCGGGCCTTTTTGCTGCTTATAGATGATGAGGAGTAAGGTCGGGATATGAAGATTATTGCATTCTATGCGTCGTCGCAGCCGCGCTGTACGTGGCCGGCGGCACATTCATGAAATATTCCCAGGACTGACGCGTTTACTGCCGACGATTGGCGCTCGTGACAGTTTTCAGCGCCGGTGCCTTGATTCAAGCATGGGCGATGAAGCTATGAAGCACTGGGTTCGAGTTACGCGGTAGTGCTCGGCCTAGAAGCGCTGCTCGCGGTCGTTGCTGGCAGTATAATTTTTCTGAAGAGGTGACTATGAGGATACTCTGCGGTGTGACGCTCGTCGTGCTCGGAATCGTCGTACTGCGATTGAATTAGACGCAGCTTGCTTGCTGGCTTGTTTCACCGAACCGATCTATAGTCCCGTCGTTAATTCCCACCAGTTTTTATCCAAATCGCTGAAAGTAAAATTCATTTTGCCGTTTGCGCTTTCCAGTTTGCCGACTTCGGTGATCTCGAGCGTCTCTCCTTGCTCGGTGAATTTCGGTGGGCGTGTTCGACATCCGCCGTCGACGCCATCTGCAGCGTGAATCGGTTCACCGGAGCCAGGTATTGCCGTGGACTTCGCTGCAACACGACGATGTACCACGGGCTCGAAGGATGTTTGATGTATTGGGCCGTGTTGAAGCCGGCGGCGATTTCAAGCCCAAGCACCTCGACGTAAAAGCGTCGGCTCTCTCTCGACGTTATCGCACTGCAACGTGCCGTGGGTAAAAGCCTGCGGCAGATAACCGCGGCCGGGAAAGCGATCGACGGTTAAAGGATTCTCCCAGTGGCCGGCGGTGTGCGAGCGGCCGTGCAGCGCGCCGCCGGGATTGTAATATTCGATCTCGAGATGGTTGCCGCCCGGCTCGCGAAAATAGATCGAGTAGCGCGAAGTGCGCGCTCTGCGGTTTAGTAATTTTGCTGAGGCGATATTTGTCTTTGTGAGCCTCGATGTGATTTCCACGCGGCTTCGACTTCTTCATGCATGCCGACGCGAAAGCCGTAGTGGTTGTCGAAGGCTTTCTCCGGCGCGTTGGGCCCGCCCTCGTGCATGATCAGGCGCCAATCCGTGTTCGGATGTTTGAGCGTTGCTTCGCCGGCTTTTCGTTCGACGACTTCCATGGCCAGGGAGCTCGGTGAAAACCGGCAACGTGTCGTCGAGTGAGCGGCACTCATAATGTCCGGCAACGAGGCCTGTGGTTTTTAGCATGTTTCACTCCTGAAATGCGTGAATATCCCTGGCATAAAACTACTTATCGTAAGCGGCCGGTGCAAGAGCCTTTCAAACACTGGCTTTGAGCGCACCCCGAATGTTTTAATCGGGGGCCATTTCGAAATTCGCCTGGATTCCCGCTAAAAACATGCGGGAATGACGATTCTGGGAGAGCTACCCACCACTGCTATGCCACAAGCTGCAGGAATTGACCCCAGAGAGATTAAAACTTCTGATCGGCTCGGCGCTACTCATCGTTTTGCGCCCTCAGGATAGAGTTCCTTGAGAAACCCTTCTTTTTCTAGTTCTTGAATCAACGAATTGTCGATTAGGCTATCGAGGTTCAGCTTCGGCGTTTCGTTGGCTTCCGGAGATACTGTCCAGCGCTTGCTGAATTCCTTCGCGTCTCACCAACGGCACCGTCTCCCAGGCTTCGCGGTAAACGTCGTAGGTTTTGGAAAGAATTTCTCGATCGCTGGTTTTAATATAGCGGCCTAAGGTTTCCATGGAGAATTCTTTATCGGTCTTAAAGAGTTTAATGCCTTCGATATAGACGCGCAAAAAACGTTTGACGGCGGAGCGCTGAGCGCGCAGGAAATCTTTGCTGACGACGATACCTTGAGTCGAATAGTTCAACGGCAATTTGCGCAGATCGATCAAAACTTGAAAGCCCAACTTCTCCGCTTGAAAGACTTGATCGACATTTAATATTGCCCCGTCGACGGCGCCCGACGTGAGCGCCACCATGCGCTCGCCAAGGCCGCCCATTTGCGCGACCTGCACGTCCTGGTTCGCTCGGAGTTTGTAGAATGCCAGACGTCGCGCAGCGAGACATCGGACAGCGAGCCGAAGCGGCTGATCGCCACTCGCTTGCCCTTCAAATCGTCGGGCTTTTTGATCTTTGGATTGACCATCAGCACATTGAGCGCGCGCTCGATGCCGCCGGCGACCAGAGCCAGCTCGGCGCCTTTCACCCACGCCGCGACGGCCGAAGGTGGCGCGAGGCTGGCGACGCCAACGTCGCCGGAAAGCAAAAGTCTGGACGATCAAAGAACCGCCGGGCATGTAGATAAGCTGCGCTTCGAGTTGGTTCTTCTTGAACAGTCCGGCGCGCTCGCCGAGATAGAGCGGCGCTTGGAAGCCGGAGATCGAGACGTAGGGGATTTTGAGCGTTTGAGCCGAAGCGAAGTCGTTCGAGAACAAAGCAAGAAGAAAACTTAGAATCAGGAACGTCGCTTTTCGATGCACGATTTGCCTCCTTGCCGGTTTAGCGGAATTCGGTCGAGATTCCTCGGCTTCGCCTCGGAATGACAGCTCGTGAATTTAACACCTTCATCTAATTTCTGTAGAGGGTTTTCAGGAATCCTCCTTTTCCAATTCGTCGAGAATTGTCGAATCGATGAAGCGGCGCGGGTCGGCGGTCTTTGCGCCGGGAATTTTCTCCATGCCTTCGAGAATCGTTTTGACTCCTTCGATCGAGGTGCGCGGGATACGTAGCATATTTTTCGCCTGAAGCACGTAGGCTTCCTTTACTTCATCGCGGCTTTTCGCGCGCGTCCACTTCTGAATGACCTTTGATGCTGAAGTCTTCGTCTTCTAAATAAGTTTTCATGCCTTCGAGAAAGCCGCGCATGAACCGCTTTGCCGTGTCGTCGCTGGCCGTCGATAAAGCGCTTGCGCGTGACCACGGTGCCGGTGATGTAAGTCTTGCCGATCTTGGTCATGTCGAAGAGCTCGGTATAGCCGAGATTCTTCGCGCGAATATTGCTCGGGATCGAGATCGGCGCGGCATCGATGACGCCGCTCACCAAGCCCTGCACGAGAAGCCCCATTTCGTTCAGCTGCACGATCGTCACGTCGGTAGCGGGATCGAGGTTCCACATTTTCAACATCGCGCGCGCAAGAGCGTCGGGGGTGGAGCCGATGCGCGTGACGCCGATCCGTTTGCCTTTGAGATCGGACGGCGTTTTTGATCTTTGGATTGACGATGAAACTGTAGAGCGGTTTGTCGAGGATCGCGCCCATGAACAGCGTGTCCGCGCCGCTCAGGTTGGAACTGACGCAGGCATCGGTAACCGATTGTGCGACGGAGACTTCGCCCGCGAGGAGCGCCTGCAGCGCCAGAATACTGCTGGCGTGTACAAGCTCGACGTCGAGGCCGTGTTTTTGAAATGGCCGGCGTCGTAGGCAATCCACGGGATCGCCTGGTTGACCGTGATCGCGCTATAGGCCAAGCGCAGCGATGCTGGTTTTGCCGGATTCGGCAGCGGGCAAATTGGCTGTGACGGCAGTGACCACAGCAGCAGCGATTGCAACTGTGTGGACGCTAGAACGGATCAAATGAGATTTTTTCATGATCGGCTCTCGAAAGTCGTTTCCTGATGAGAAGTTCCTAATTCGCTCGTCGGCCTAGGAAAGGCTGGTGACAATTACAAGCCGTACAGCGCTCGGGCGTTGTCGCTGACGATTTTTTCGCCAGTGACGGAGTGAGACGCGGGTCCGCGCTCAGATTATGAATCGCCAGCAGTTCAGTGGCGCTGTCGGCGTGCGCGTAATCCGAGCCGATGACGATGTTGTCATCGCCGAGCTTATTCACGATGTACGGGATGTCGTCGGTCGTTTCGCAGGCGACGTAGATCCGGTCCTGGCGCAGGAAGTCGCTTTTGAGTTCCTTGCCTTTGATACGAAAACGTTTCGCCAGATCGGTGTAGGTGTAGGGCAGCCATTCGGCGCTGATTTCTAGAAAACCGATGCGGAGCTTGGGAAAGCGCTCGGGAATCCGATCCATCACGATGGAATGAAACGCGCCGACGCAATTCAACTTAAACTTTGAAAAGCCGACGGTCTCGTACTTGTAGTAATTATACAGCGTCGCGCTGCCGTTGGCGGCGTGGATACAGATCGGCCAAATCGAGACGGCTCGGCTTCTTCGTAGAGCGGAAAGAAGTACGGATCGCTGAGCAGCAAATCGCCTTCGGTGCCGCGCATGAAAATGCCGCAGGCGCCGTTTTCTTTGGCGAAGCGCGCTTCCGCGATGGCTTGGTCCATCGTCATCAGCGGCACGACTGCGGCCCAGCGCAGCCGCTCTTTTCCCTGTTTCCAGATGTCCGCGAGCCAGCGGTTGTAGCTGCGGCTGAGCGCCAACTCCACTTCGGGGCGCGGCGTGAGCGGTATAAGAAACAGCGTCGGATAGAGGACCTGGATGCTGACACCGAGCTCGTCCATGTGCTTCAGGCGAGCCGGCACGTCGCGCATCTCGCGCGAGGCTTGTGGCGTGTTGCGGCCGACGTTGCCCGACTTTAAGCGCAGCGTGCCGTCGACCAGCCAGTACTCGTCCTTCGACTCGCCGCCGGTCGCTTCGACGATCCGCGGCCGGTATTTGTGCTCCGCGCCGTCCATAGATTCCCAAGTCTGCTCGGTTTCCAAGACATGCGCGTCGGCATCGATGGTTAGCATGGTAAAGTCCCTCGCTCTCTACGTCGGTTGCGACCAGCTGGGCTGTAACAGTTGATTGGCGTCTGTCTATTTGAGACCCTTCGACACGCTCAGGGCGAGCGGATTAAGGAAAAACCGTTCGTGGTGAGACTCTCGAACCATGAACAGTAGATGCCATTTACGGTTTCAGTCCACTGAGTTATGGTTGGTTCATAGCATCGCGATTTATTCCCCGTCAAATGAGGTGTAATGAATGACCGGATGTTTGTGCTGATTTCCGGAGCAAAGGATTTGGATTGCCGGATTTTACAGTTTTCTCCTTGTCCCCGTTTTTCCTGGCGCCGAAGGTTAGCGATTACACGCTTGCGCTCCCGCAGCCCCTAATTGACTTAGCCTATTTGTTTCTTATACTCATCCAGCCTTTGGACACACCGGGACTCCAGCCATAACATCAGAGATACGGAGGTACGAGATGAGTTCAGTTTTAACAACGTCGGTTTCACTGAGCTTGTGGATCATGACTCTTGCGATTGGCGTGGTGTCGGCGTGGGGTCAGGCCGATGAAAAAGCCAAGCTGATCGAGGGCGCGAAAAAGAAGGCAAACTGATTTGGTACGCCTCCACCAACGTGACCGAGTCCAAGCCGCTGCTCGACGATTTTGAAAAGCAGTATCCCTTCATCAAAGGCGAGCTTTTTCGCGCCAGCGGCGAGGTGATTTTGAATCGAATCATCGGTGAAACGCGCGCGGGCAAGTGGAACTTCGATGTCGTCATGGTCGGTGAATTCGACGTGCTCATGGGCGCTAAATTGCTTGCACCCTACAAGTCGCCTGAAAGCAAAAATTTCATCGCCGACTTCGTAAATCCCAACGGTTACTGGTGCGCGGTTTACGTCAACTATAGGACCATCGGTTACAATTCTAAACTCGTCGCGGAGAAGGATGCTCCGAAGCAGTGGGGAAGATTGGCTCGACCCGAAATGGCGAGGCAAAATTTCGCTCGAAGAAGAAGACTACGTTTGGTACGGCGCTCTGGTGAAGTATTGGGGCAAAGAGAAAGCGCAAAAATTTATGAGAGCACTGGCGAGGCAAGACATCCAATGGCGTAAGGGGCACACGCTGATCTCGCAGCTCATGGCGGCCGGCGAATTCCCGGCTCGGCGGCATTTACGCCCATCGGATCGAGGAGATGAGACAGCGGGGAGCGCCCGTCGAGATGGGTCGAATACCGTCAACCCGGTGGTGGCCACATTGAACGGCGCGGGCTTAAGCGCGAAGCCGCCCCATCCGAATACGGCGCGCCTGTTTATCGATTTTCTTCTATCCAAGCCTGCGCAGCAGCGCCTGCGCGCGTTGCGGAGAATTCCCGCGCGCTCGGACGTCGAACCACTCTCGCCGAAAATGGATCAGTCAAGACTCAAGCTCGCCATTGCGCTGAGGGACTCCGTCGAAGAGTACAACACGAGCATCAAAGAGTTCCGCGGAGATATTTGGACGATGAGCCAGGGATGAAAATGTCTGTGATGGCGACGAGGAAAGTTCGATGAAATTTGAAGGAATGAGACGAATTGGTGTTTGTGGTCTTGTTTTTCTGGTCGTTGCGATCCATGGCCAATGGGTCGGCGCTCAAGAGTCAAAGAAAGTCCGATTCGGTTATCCATCTCTCGGTTTTCGCCAAGGTCATATCTGGGTGGCGAAAGACGAAGAGGCTGTTCAAAAATACGGCCTCGACGTCGAGCCGATCTTTCTCCGCGGCGGGCAACTGGCGATCCAAGCATTGGCCGGCGGCGATCCTCCGCTGATGAGTATCGGTCAGGTGGTCCAGGCCGGACTGGCGGGCTTCGACCTTGCGCTGATTGCCGGAGTGGAAATTTATTACGATTCGACCGTCTTCGCCCAGCCCGGGATCACGCGGCTCGAACAATTGAAAGGCAAGAGAATCGGTATCAGCGGCTACGGCGCGGCGACTCATTTTGCCGCGATCATCCTCGCGCAGCATCTCAAGCTCGACCCCGACAAGGATCTGATCCTCGTGCCGGGCGGACCCGACGCCGAACGCATCGCTGCGATGTCGGCGGGAAAGATCGACGCGGGGTCTTTAATTCGTCGACGCTGCCGATCGCCAAACGCATGGGACTCGTCGAGCTGGTGAGAATTCCCGATCTCAAAGTCGAGGTGCAGGGCAACGGCATGGCTACGACGCGGAGTTATATCAAGAGCAACCGTGACGTCGTCAAGTCGGCGCTGAAGGGGCTACATCGAAGGCATCAACTTTATCTTCAACAACAAGCAAGCGACGCAGAAAGTCTTCCGGCAAGTACATGCGCACCAACGATGCCGAGGTGTTGGAGACATCCTACCAGGCCTACATCAATACAACGCCGAGGAAACCTTATCCGACGCTCAAAGGCCTGCAGTTTCTACTTGACCGCCTCGCGCCGACGATGCCGCAGGCGAAGACGGCCGAAGCCGGAACAGTTCGTCGACATGAGTTTTCTGCAGGAACTGGAGAAGGAAGGCTTTTTCAACGAGATGGCGAAACGCTATCCGGGGAAATAGAGTCTCGGAATATTGACCACAAAGGGCACAAAGGTCACAGAGTAGAAGATTTGGATGCTAATATTTCACCACGAAGGCACGAAGGTCACGAAGGATTGGAAAATTTGAACTCTGAAACTTCCGTGCTCTTCGTATTACTATAGTTAAAAATTTGCGCGGCCTGCGCAAATAATCTGGCATCGAAAGTACTCGGAGTCGGGAATTCCTCCCGCCAAGGCGCAAAGGCGCCAAGGTTATGGGGAAAGGACAAAAACTCTTATAAATGATTTTCACCCTCAATCTCCGAACTTTGCGCCCTTTGCGTCTTTGCGGGAGATACTCCGAGTTTCGGTTGCGGCTCAGCCGCACTGGGTCCTTCGTGGTGAAAACGTGATCCACTAATTTCTCGGAGGTCTTATGCCCAAGAGCTTGAGCACGTTTCTTGAAGAGTGCCGAAAGAGATTCCCAACGAAGTCATTCATATCTCGAAGCCGATCGATCCGGCGCACTATGACGCCACTGCGATCATCAAGCACCTCGGCGCGCAGAAGAAATTTCCCATCGCCATATTCGATCAGGCGTTAAATCTTCATGGCAAAGTAAGCGAGTTCAAGCTTGTCCTCAACTGCGAGATCTCCCAGCGAAAAACCCAGATCGCGTTGAACTTCCCGCGCGAGCTGACGCGCGGCGAGATGGCGGAAGCTTGTCTGGCGCGCGAAGCGAAGCCGATCCCGCCGATCATCGTCGACAAGAGGGACGCGCCGGTCAAGCAGGTCGTGAAACGCGGCGGCGATGTCGACTTGTATCAGCTGCCGTTCATGCGTGCACTACGAGATGGACGGCGGTCCGTACAGCACGTTGTCGACGATTACGCGCGACCGGAAGAGCGGTATTTACAACTGCTCGTATCATCGTATGGAGATCAAGTCGCCCAATCGCACAGCGCTCTACGCGTCGCCGCGCCACCATGTGGCGCATGTCACTGTGACTACGAAGAGCAAAACATGGAAACGCCCGTGGCAACGGTCATGGAGCATCATCCCGCCTATCATATCGGCGCCTGTTATACCGGTCCCTTCGAGGTCAGCGAGTTCGATATTATCGGTAGTTATCTGCAAGAACCGCTCAGACTCACGCCGTCGGAAACCTGGGGTGATGACTTGTTGATTCCGGCTGATGCCGAGATCGTCATCGAAGGCGCGCTGATTCCCGGTAAGCGCATCGTCGAGGAACCGTTCGGCGAGGCGCCGGGCTATCTCGGACCGCAGCGTTTCATCCGCTGTGTCGAGTATGAAGTGAGAGCGATCAACTACCGCAAGGGCGCGATGTACCAGTCGGTGATCACGCCGGAAGGCGACAAGCCGTGGATGGATCTGGCCCGCGAGGGCGCGTATCTGAGGCGCTGCCGCGAAGCGGTGCCGGGCGTGCACCGCGGTGTGCAAGCTCGGCCGGCAGGCGAACTATAATATTTTCATCTCGATGAAAAAAATGTCAGAGGGCGATCCGGGCCGCGCGCGCTGCCGCGGCGTTGACCTTTGATCATGCCAAGAATGTTTTCGTCTTCGACGACGACATTGACGTTTACGATGCGACGGAAGTTTTGTGGGCGATCGCGACTCGAGTTCAGCCGCACCGCCGAGTGTCGATCACGCCGCCGCTCTTCCGCGGCAATATGCTCGATCCGTCGCTGGAGGACGAGATCAAAACATCCGTGCATGATCGTCGACGCGACTCGATCCGTTGGACCGGCCGTTCTCTCCGGTATCGAAGTGTCCGGATGAAGCGATGGCGCGGATCAAGCTGGAAGAACTACGTCCCGGGTGAAATCTTTGCAGCACATTCCAGTCGATAGAACGACGTACTGGGCGTGAAGGCAGCGCCTCGGATGCCGCTGGTTCCAACCGTTCAAGTCGACGAAGATTGGCGAGAGCGATAAAGCGAGATCGGATGTCTAAACCTGGATGACTCGAAAGGAAGGAATTTTATGAGGGTAGGGAAAGGTTCTTCTATCCGTTGCGCTATTGTTGTGCGGAATTGTCTCCGCGCAGGCACAAACCATCGACGAAGTTTACAAAGAGCGTTGACCGAAGGCGGCACGCTCAACTTCTACGGCACCTTGGCGCAAAATCAACGCGGAAATTATTCTTCCCGCGTTCGAGAAGCGTTTTCCAGGGATCAAGTGAACCACGTCGACGCGACCGCCGATCAGCTCGCGGCCCGGGTGATCGCGGAAGCGCGCGGCGGCAGGGTGCTTGCGGATATTTTTCAAACCCTGCTGGACGGTCTGGTTCACGTCAAAGACCAAGGTCTGTTTCTCGATAAACTCTATCCTGAAGCAGACGCCTATCCCAAAGAACTTAAAGGAACGAGCTGGGTCGCCAGCGATTTGATTTATATCGTGCCCGCTTGGAACACGACACAGGTAAAGAAAGAGGAAGAACCCAAACAGTTCGAAGATTTCGCCGATCCCGCGTTGGAAGGGCCGGCTTATCGCCGAGCCGCGCGCGATTTTCAGCGCTCTCATCGGCCTCGCAGCGCTACAAGTACAAGAACGAAGAGAAAGCAGTGGCGCTGCTCAAGCGTATCGCAGACCGAACAACCCTGAATTTCACGAAGGCCACTCCAGCTCGCCGAGCTTTTGGTGGCAGGACAAGCGGCGGCCTGCGTCACCTGTTACGCGCATCATTATCCCGTACGCAAGCGCAAAGGCGCGCCGGTAGACTACATGCTGACCGAAGGCACCGGCGACATCGATGGCACCGCGATCCTGAAAGCCGCGCCGCATCCGAATACGGCTTTGCTCTTCGCCCGTTGGACCGCCAGCGAAGAAGGTCAAAAGGTTTTCGCGCAAGGCGGCCGTCTGCCCGCGCATCCAAAAGTCGAACCGGTTGAAAAAACCCGCCCGGCGAAGGTCTACCCGGTCGGCGAAAATGACGTGTAAGGATTATCCCAAGTACGAAAAGATGTGGAAGGAGATTTTTACCGGTGATAAGCTCGATCGAAAATTGGCGGATCGAGCAGCTCCTACGCCACAGCCCAGATATTAAAGCTGGCTAGCCAGTTAAAATGGCGGGAATTAGACATCACATTTTGCCAAGATTCCTACTTAAAGGATTCGCCAGCCGACTTGATGGCGATGCGTTTACGTGGGTTTTGCCGGAAACAGGACAAACCGTTTGAAGCAAGCACAAAAGACATTAGTGTCGCAAAAAGCATTTCTATGGAAAAAGACGGAGACATAAACGTTGATTCTGAAATTATCAATCTGGAAGGTGGTTACTCAAGCCTTGTCGATGAATTACGGAATGTGAATGAACAAACCGAAATTTTTGTTTCACAGGTCCCAGAATTTAATACTCCATCTTACAGTGAACTAAACACCTGCGGGATTCATTTAGAGAGTCCTCCGAATTCCTTGATAGAGAAGCTCTATGAGCATTATCCCGATTTCAATAATCTTAAAGGCCTATTCCAAAGTAATCCTGAATTGCTTAGGGAAACCGTGGAGAAAGAGTTCAAGGACCTCATTATCGCAATACCAAAATGAAGAACGAACTGATTTATCGCGCACGCCTTACTCCCATCTCTATTGGAACAAAATAAACAGAGCTCACTCACGTTCCAGCGGATATTTTCGGGGATTCGGATGCGAGTCCCGAACTATGGTAAAAGAAGGACACATCAAAGCCCTCGCAAAATCACTCTCGTTCCAGAGCCGAGGGCGGATGATTATCGGTCACTGCATTGGTTTGTCGGAAAGCCAGAAGCGCCTTTGTTCTTGGAGACTTTGGCTGTATGTTCGAGATAGACGCAGCAAGGAGATTCAGACTTTAACAATAAGGTAGACGATCCAATAAAAAAAACATATTTTTCCCGATCTCATCGAATTGAATTCTGGTAGGCACCTCACTTCCAACGATTCCCAAGGATCGATGGAAAAGTTATTAACTAAGTTACCGTCAAATGCTGTAGAGAGAAGTTCTTTATTTTTCAGAGCCGTCTCCAGTGTTCGATGGATTGATTTCATTAATGGGAGAGGAGTCGGGAAATCATAAGCAAAGAGGAACTAGAAGCAATAGTTACAGAAACTATTTGACAGCCCGAACAACCCAAAAGTAACCGGCGTCAAGAAATCACATGGCGGAAAACGGTCAAAAAGAAACGAAGAGAACGCAGATAAGTAGTCTCCGACAAAATTTACCGTCGTTCCGCTGCAGATTGACTCGCGGGAGACAATCTTATTGTAGATAGCTCGATCGACATTACTGCGATTTTCGGCAAGGGGTAATTTCGGCGATACGTTGTTAAGAATTTCCCATCAATGCGTCGCGGCAACTAAATCCCTCCCTGGAATGAGTGGACATATAGCGCGCGAACAGCCGCTTCCAAGTCGAACCTCTCCGCCAATCACTCCCGCAGCACTTTCCCCCGGATACACGCCCGTGTGGCGCCGTGTTTCATCAGGACGGAGCCGTTGACGACTGTGTAGTGAATTCCTTTGGCGCCCTGGATGTAGCGCGCACGCGCCTTCGGGGAGATCGTTGATTTTTCCGGCGGCAGCAAATCGATCGTCGTCGCAGGTCGAAAGACGAAAAGGTCGGCGGCCAGGCCGCGGCGCAGTAGGCCGCGGTCGTGGATGCCGAAGATCGACGCGGGCAGGAAAGTTAGTTTTTTGATCGCGTCTTCCAGGTCTCATGATCTGCCGCTCGCGTACCCAGTACGCGAGCATGGTTGTGGTGAAGCCGAAGCCCGGGTTGGCGTTGGCGACGTGGGCGCCGGCGTCGGATTGACCGAGCAAGACGTGCGGGCTACTAGAAGATTTCTTTACGCGCCTGGTCATCGCCCTGGGTCGCGGTATCCTCGAAAGTCGTTTCTAGATCTTCGGCCAGGGCTAAATCCAGAATGCGCTATCGGCGACTTTGCTTGGAGTCGGGCGAGCTCGTCGATATTTTTGCCTTCGAGCGGTCGATTCTCCGCGCGCGCGGCTTTCTTGATCGAGAGCTAGATCCCAGCGGCGCGAGAAATTGATCGGCTTGCCTTCGGTCGTCGCCTTGTCGAGCTCGTCACCGGGTTTTCGCATCGCCCAGTAGTATCTTGCGCAGCTCCAACGGCATGGTCATGAGAGTTTTCCATGCCGAGATCTCGTCGAACCGGCTCGAATCTTTTAACGTCCAGCGCCGCAGCGTGCGTCGCGTGCTGGTCATCGCGTACGCGGCATAGCCTTGCCGGCAGCGCTCTTCGACGTCGTTCAATTGCTTGCGCCACAAATCCGGCTCGCTCCAGAAGTGGCGGATGCTTTCACCGATCAGCGGGCGGCGGGTCTCCTTGAGGATCGTGTCGTACCACTGGCCGATGTGCGCGACGTGCTCAGGCGAGGCGAAAGCGCCGTGGGTGAACTGCACCAAGCCGCGCTGGCTCTCGCCGACCACTGCGGCACAAGCGAGCGATTTCATCGAGACCGGCGAAGCGGCTCGGCCACCGGCTTGCCGTCTTCACGAAAGATGAGCGCTGGTTGGCATTGGTCGAAAAGCCGAAAGCGCCCGCCGCCATGCCGTGGCGGACCAACTCTTCCATCTCAGCGATCTCGGCGTCGTTGGCTTCGCGCTCGACGCTGGCTTCGCCCATCGCATATTGGCGTACGGCGCAGTGGCCGACGAGGGTCGCGACGTTCAATCCGAGCGGCTTTCGCTCCAGCGCGTCGAGGTATTCGCCGTGGGTCGTCCACTCCCAGGGAATGCCGCTTTGCAAGCTTTGGCGCGGCATGTCCTCTACCCGCACGAAGGTGCCGATTAACGCATCGCGGCCTTCCGGCTTGCACGGCGCCAAGGTGAGGCCGCAATTACCCATCACGACGGTGGTGACGCCGTGTTCGGAGGACGATGACGCCAGCGGATCCCACCAAAGTTGCGCGTCGAAGTGGGTGTGAAAATCGATGATACCCGGCGCGCACGGCAAGACCGCCGACGTCGAGGACCTGATCGGCGGCGGCATTGATCCTGCCAATCTCTTCGATCCGCCCATTCGCGGATCGCCACGTCGCCGATAAATGACGGCATGCCCGAGCCGTCGTAAATGCGTCCGCCTTTGAGAATTAGATCGTACATAAGACCTCATCTGCGCGTGCTGGAAAGTCGAACGAACATAGCGCACGGCGGCAGTACGTGAATGCGTTCGAACGTATAGGGCGGCGAATTCTTCCGTGCAACCGAAAACACTGACGGACGAACTTCGGCGCTAGGGGCCTTCATACTTGATCTTTGCGCGCATCGAGTGCTTCGATCTTCATCTTATACCGCAAGAAGCATCCGTCTATTCTGCTCGCAGGGGTAGTTTGCACGTCGTCGTGTCCCTGGTTATACTTTGGGTATGAAGACCGCAATTTCCATTCCCGACAATATATTCCGTGAGGCGGAGCGGCTATCCCGTCGACTGAAGAAGTCACGCAGCCAAGTGTTTACGGAAGCGGTGACCGAATACGTTGCCCGTCACGACCCCGAAGCAGTGACCGACGCGATAAACCGCGTTTGTGAATCCGTCGATACGCGACCTGACCCCGGCATTTTAGGTGCCGCGAGACGCACGCTTGAAAGCGTTGAATGGTAATCTCCCAGGGTAATGTGTACTGGGCAAACCTTCCTGATCCAACAGGTTCTGGTCCTGGTTTTCGTCGTCCAGTGGTAGTTGTCCAAGGCGATGCACTGAACCGTAGCCGCATAAGAACTGTTGTATGCATTCCGTTGACTAGTAACCTTCGTTGGGCAGAAGCTCCGGGCAACGTGCTGCTCTCGGCCCGGCGAGCGGCCTTCCCAAAGAATCCGTCGCGAACGTCTCTCAGGTCATCACCCTCGATCGTGAGTTCCTGACCGGAAGAAGTCGGGAAGCTATCCAAACGCCAGTTAGAGTTAATTCTTGCAGGCATCGACATTGTCCTCGGCCGGTAGTCTGGCGCCGCGACTCACCTTAAAAAGATCTCCGCGGAACTCGTCCACATATTTCGCATAGCTGTCGCCCCAACGCGGGTCGGCGGGGTAGAGTTTGGTTCCTTCTTTAACTCCGAAGTGACGTCGCCGCGGTCGGGGATGCGGTTGAAGCTGCGGATCAATTCCTGACCTTCCTTCGACAACGCCAAATCGATAAACAGTTTGCCGGCGTTCGGATGCTGTGCCTTGGCGCTGAGCGCTATGGGTTTTAGTCCGGTGACGATGGGTTGTGCCGTGCGCACCCAGTCCACCGGCGCGCCGCGTTTCTTCATCGTCGCCGCCTGGTGTGAGTAGACCAGACCCAATGGAAACTCTCCCGCCCCGAGCAGCTGTATGATCACGGTTTCGCTGTCGCGGAACGCCGGCTTTTGGGCGGCGAGCTTGCGCATGAAGTCGCGACCCTTTTCTTCGCCGGCAAATTTCAGAAAGCCGGTGTACCAGAGCGTTGCGCTGTCGGACATGCCGAATCCGCCTTTCCAGCGCGGATTGAGCACATCGTCGAAGGTTTTTGGCGCGACGTCGGGTTTTACCAGATTCGTATTGTAGGCAATGACACGCGGGATGGAGTAAACGCTGGTCCAAAAAGCCGTCTTTGTCGGTGAAGCCTTCGGGATAGACTACTGGCTGTGCGGCGAGACATATTTTTGCAAAGCTTTTCTGCAGCAGCACGCGGACCTCGAAGCTGCTGATCATGATCGCGTCGCCGTTGAATTTTCCCGCCGTCGATTCCGTGAGAGATGCGATTCAACAGCTTTTCGTTGTCGGCGCGAAAAAGGTTGACGTTGATAAAGGGATATTTCTGCTTGAAAAGCTGAACCATGCCATTGGCGTCGGTGAGGTTCGTCGACAGATAGAGGACGAGTTGCCCTTCCTTTTTCGCGGCAGCGACCACATCGTCCTGGGCCGCTGCGCCGGAAGGATGCCAATTCAAGACCGTGAAGCCGATGAGGAGCGCGAGCGATAGTTTGAATATTTTCATCATGTCTCCAGCCGCAAACAATTCTAAGGAAAATTCAGACTCACCACGAAGTTCACTGAAAGAGTAAAATTCTATCGAGCAGTTCGGACGAAATATCAGATTTTCCCAGTTCAAAACCTGTCGTGTCGCTTCGTCGGTTTCGATACCAGAACGGTTTAGTTTTTCAGACTTCCTCCTGCAAAGTTTGCAGGGCGCGGAGAATCAATTGTCGCCTGAATTCTTTCTCTTCTCCGGGGGCAACTCCGGATTGCCTGTCGGACTGACGATGCCTCCGGAAGCGATCGCGCGCAGCGAACCGACTTCTTCGCCACGGGGATCATCGTGCAGATTTGCGTAACCGGAATTTCGAGCTTTTCGATTTCTTTACTGATCGCTGCGCCGCAGCGAGTGCTGGAGCCTCAAGTCGAAGTGAGGATCACGCCAGTTACGCCGGCCGCTTTCAGGCGCTGCGGCTATGTCTTTACCGATGTTCGTCGCGTTTTCCACGGCGGCATGAGCGCCGCCGGTCGAATGGACGAACTCGTGGAGTTTGCCGAACACGCCTTCGCGTTCGAGATCGCGCATGGTGTCGAGCGGCACCAAGCGATTGGGATCGCGATTGGCGATCGCCGTATCGTAACCGGAGTGGACGGCGTCATATTTATCCGCCGCGAGAGAAGTCACGCCGGCGATGGGGATCGTCGTGAAGCGTGTCGGCCGTCCAGGCTCGATGTTGTCCGGATTGCCTTCGGGCACCAAGCCGCCGTCGGTGACGAGTGCGATGACTGCCGACTTGAGATTCGTGAGCGGCGCGGCCGGTTTACTCCCGGCAAATTGCGGCGCGGCGATTTCCGAGTGAAATTCATCGCCGCGCAACTTCGCCAGCAGCATGTCGACGGCGCGCTCCGCCGGCGGTTTAGCGGCAAACTCATTGCGCTTGATGCCGCGCGCCAGATAACCTTCGTTTTCCGGTTTGCCGATCGCCTCGCGGCGAGCCAGTTTCACCCGAGCGCGGCCATGCGCTGAATCGTCGGCACCATGCGGGCGATGGTGGCACCGGAGTTGATGATATAGAGATGTTTTTCGATACAGGCCGGCGCCGACGTTGTCTTCGTCCATGCCCGCTACCAGCCACGATGCCGAGCCGCTGTTGCGCGGCTTGGCAGATCGCGCCGCAGGCGATGCCGTAGCGGCCGCTCTCGAACGCCGGGCCGGCGATCAGCAGGTCCGGTTTGTACTCGGCCATTCGTTGGATCAATTGGTCGATCGCCTGCGCTTGGTGCTCGGCAAAATAGTTATCACCGCAAAATATCGTCGCGACGATTTCGCCGTGCTCGCCCAGCGCTTGCTGCAGCGCGCGGCCGGGGCCGATAAGACCGGCTTTGATCTGCGGGCCGACTTCGGCTTTGTCTTCGCCGCCGATCTGGGCGAAGAACTGATTCTGAAGTAATGGACGACGCGAATCTGTGGTTCATATAGTTCACTCCGTAACTTTATCCACGGAAAAATCCGAAATCCGAAGCACCAAATCCGAAACAAACCAAGCCGAAATTCAAAATCCGAAATCCGAAACGGGCCGCTTTTGAATTTTCTGCGTTTTGATCATTCGGATTTGTTTTGGATTTCGAATTTCGATTTCGAAATTTAGTTAGCTCATATACGTCGTGAGGCGCGATGCGCCCACCTGGCTGATGGCGCCGACGATGTCGCCGATCCAAAGATTCAATTCTGCGCGCGCCGCCGTGGGCGTGATACCCGGGTTTTCGCTGTCCGGATTGCCGTTGTCCAGTGCGATGGTTTCGCCGCCTATGACGTGCTCCACAGCGGGCAGTGTAATCGCGTCGCGCGTCAGTCCGGGCGTGACGAGCGCGTTCACGTTTGCCGGTACGAATGGTGATGCCGGTGTCGGGATAGCGCTCCATGATGATCAGCGTCGGCTTTCATGCCCATCTCTTCAGCGCGGTGTAGATCATCATGAGGTCGGTATCGACGGCGCCGCCGCCGATCTTGGTCGCGATGATGCCATCGGCGTTTAAGACTTCTTTCGCCAGACGCGCGGCGAGGGCGGTGTTGCGTCTCCTTTCTCAGCAATGGTGACCGGCGCGACGGTGTGGACGACGCCGGCGAACCAGAGGTCAACGCCGTGGCGCCGGTAGAGCTCGTGGATCACCGGATGATTCTGCGCGAACCAGGTGAACGCCGAGTAAGAAAACATCAGCGCCCCGTCGAGGATCTCGTTCGGATGAACGATGGTCGGCATGAAGCCCTGGATGTTGCTGCCGTAGAAGACGGTTTCTTTTTGCTGGGTCGGATGCTGGTGCGAATGCATCGGAAAAATGTAGGCGATGCGCGGCAAATCTTTCGGCCCTTGATTCGATCGCGACGGGCGGTAGCTCGAAGGTTTGCGTTTCATGAGGAGCGACGTCCTTCGCTGCCGCTGCGAGATACGTCGCGGTCTTCAACCCGGCTTTCTTCACCGCCAAGCGATAATCGTCTTTGTCGGCGCCTGGCTTTGGATAAGGCACCAAGACGACGTTGTGCGTGTTAGCGAGGGGGAGTATTCAGTGGCCGGACCACTCATGTACGATGATATTTCGCGACCGAGTCGCCAGCTGGTCAGTTTCGACCACGGCGACGTTCTTGAGCGCGCGCGTGCTGGCCGTCGCCGACTAGGCCGATCGATTCTGAGCGCGCCAGGAAAATTCGGACCGTTCATCCGATAACGCGGTTCGACAAACATCGAGGACGCGGGATGATCCGGCAAGATTCGCCCGGGTGGGCCAATTCGATTTCGACGCGATCGAAAAGCGGTTCCTGTTCGAGTTGCGAGACGAGGTCTGCGCGATCGATGATCAGGCATCGTTCACGATCGCAGTCCGCGCTCCAAAGCGGACATCGTTCACTGTGATGAGCTCGAGATCTAAACGCATGGCTCGATATTTATCATCTATCGGCGAGCGTGAGTAGAGGCGGCGTGCGAGACGGTTGAACCGCTGGACTAGACCAACTTGTAACGGTCTGGCCGTGCGGCGCCGGCCAGAGGTCTGCTCCTACATTGCGCACCACTGGTCAATCTGCTGAATCAGCTGCTCTCTGCTCAACGATTTGGAACGTGAACTTTTGACGGCGTCGTCAATCAGCCGCGCCGGCAGCGGTCCGGCGGCGCTGAGCTTTTGAATAACTCGACGATCTCCGGATCGCGCGGCAATTCTTTGAGGGCGCGTTCCATGTCTTCACCCGATAGCGGTGTCGGCTCCTCGCCGACCAGTTTCTTATACTCTTTGTGAAAGTCCGGGTCGCTGTACATTCTCGCCGTGGCGCGCGGAGGATTTTTACCGGTTCCGCCGGCGTGCCAGGCGGGAAGAAAGACGGCGTGCCGATTTGGCGGAAGGTGCGAACCATCGCCAATAACTTTTTCACGCTCCGATTTGGCGAACTCTTCAACTTCAGGCAAACGATCGAAGCCCGCTTGTTTGAGGCTCGCGCGGCACTTCCATGATCGCGTGGATGTCGATCATGCCTTTGGCGAGCCATTCCGCGTTCCGTATCGTCAGCGTGTCCGGATTGTTGATCCTGCCGTCGATCTCGCCGCGCATGAGCGCGAGGTCGAGCTCGTTGCCGGAGTAGCCCACGACCATTTTAGGATCTTTAAATCCGATCAACAGCGCAAACAGACGGCCGACGAAATAGTTCGAGTGGCCGACGGTCTGCGCGCCGATTCTAATGCCACTTGCCGAGCGTAGACGCATCGATACTTTTAAGCCCGGCTTCTTTGCGCGTGATGAAGACCCAGTGATAGGTGCTGTGTGGCGAGCCCAAATAAATAAACTTGTTGAGATCGTACAACACGCCCTTCTCGCCGAGCACCGCGTTGGCGATCAGACCGCCGCCGACGCGGCCCATGGTAAGACCGTCGGGGCGAACATTCTTGAAAACATGGTTGGCGGCTTTAGTGCCGCCACTGCCCGGCATGTATTCGGAGACGATGGTCGGCTCACCGGGAATATGCTTTTTCAGATACGGTAGGTAGCGCGCGGGTTTGGACATCGGAACTGCCACCCGGTTCAGTGCCCTGGACGATGGTGATGGTTTTGCCCTGGTAGAAAGGAGTCTGGGCAGGACGCGCAAGTCAGTGAGAATAAAATGTAAGCGACGAGAGCCAACGGTTTCAGCATACACTCCTCCTTACAGGTTCGAGCTGCTCACCCTCCAGCTCTGTCCTCCGTCGCGACGCTTAGGAGGTAGTTGAACGCGATTGAACGATTTGAACTCTTTCGCCTTACCTCGGCGGCAGCGGGCCCTGCTTCGGCCATTTTCTTGTAGAGCGCGACAGTCTCGGGGTCGCGCGGTAGCTCGCGGATCGCGGTTTCCATTTCCTCGCCGGTGAGCGGCGTCGGATCGTTGCTCATGAGCTTTTGAATTCCTTGTGAAACTCCGGATCCTTGAAAGACTTCGCCATCGCGCCGCGCAAGATTCCCACGACTTCTTTGGGCGTTCCCGGCGGCACGATATAGGGCCAGCGGGGATAGAGGAAGGCGCGAAACAGGTTGACCATCTGCCGCTCCTTGTCGTTCTTGGCGAAACTTTCCAGCTCGGGAGCTTTGGGCAAACCTTTAATGAAATTTCCTTGGGAATCGTGATGAAGGCGTGAAAGTTGAGTTGTCCTACTTGTAGACCGTCGCGATTGCGCTGGAAGATGGTATCCGCGCCGTTGGCGCGTAAATCCACTCTCCACTTCCCAGAGCGATGTCGATCTCGGGGCCGCCGTAGCCGACAACCATGCGGGGTTCTTTCAAGCCCAGCAGGTAACCGAACATGCGTCCGCTGATGAAGACCGGATGGCCGACCGCCTGCGCGCCAATCCGTAGTCCGGTTGCGGCGCGCAATTTTTCCAGACTATCGAAGCCCGCTTCCTTGCGGCTGACAAAGACGTAAGGATCGCCGCTCTCGGTCGAACCGAGATAAATGAGCTTGTCGATATCATATTGCGAACCGGGAAGGCCCAAGATCGGACCCGCGACCAGGCCCGCGCCGACCGCGCCGATCGCCAAGCCGTCGGGCTTGGCCGTCGAGTAAACTGTGATTCACCGCCTTGCGGCCCGCTGCGCCCGGCATGTTCTCAACGATGATCGTCGGATCGCCAGGAATATTTTTTCAGAAAGGGAATCAGCGCCCGCGCCTGCAGGTCGCCCGAACCGCCGGGCTCGCCGCCGCGGATGATCCGGATGGTCTTATTTTGGCAATAGGGAGCTGCTGAGCGTAAAGCTGGACCGCGATAAAAAACACACGACGCTAGACGAGGTAATCGCACCACGCAATTCTTCGGACTTGCACGTTCTCCTGCCGGTTTCTCAATATGAGTCTGAGAACAGAAACTCATCAGTCGAAAAGTATTCCCGGTGGCCACCTCGTCTCGAGCATGTATTCAAACAGACCCCAGACGAGGGCGTAGGTGCAAGCCGTGGCGATCAGAGCGGTGTACCATTTTTCCTTGCCTTCGATCAGCGTGTAAAGAAAGACCAGCAGCGGCAAAGCGAAGACCAGACCCAATAGCCAGATGCCGAGCGCGCCGCCGATGAACCAGGCGAAATATCCCAATGTGCGCTTGAGCTCGGTTTGCCGGTCGAGCTGGACATCGCTGACCTCATCCATATCAATACCGCCAGCAGTGCCGCGCCGTCCCTGCCAACCGGTCACTTCACGGTAAAGTTGCACCAAGACTAAAAATAATACCAGGGATGGCGGCAACGTAGACCGGCATGATCTTGGCGATGTTGGGCCAGTCCCAACCAATCACGGCCCCTACGACGAAAACCAAAAGAAAGAAGAGAGTAAGATTAGCTTTCATCTTCAGGCCTCGCCATCGCGCCCGCTGAATGAAGCGGGCGGAGCTTCTTTCTCGCTCTCATTTGTCCGCGCAGGGTAAAAACAAAGACAGCGCCGCGAGCATGAGTATCACGATCACCGCCGGCCGGGCGAGCCAACTAAAGCCGTAGCTCGCCACCGAGCGGTAGAGATATTTTTCCATCAGATCGCCCAATACCAAACCGAGAATCATCGCCGGCCGAGGATAGCCGGAACGGCGCATGAAATAACCGAGGATGCCGAAACCGACCACGACCCACAAGGTCCAAGGGATCGCGGTTGACGCTGAAGGCGCCGAGGAGAATGAAAATGAACATGATCGGAACCATGAACGTGTAACGCACCTCGGCGAGCTTGGCGAGCTGCGCGGCCAATACGAAACCGACCAAGGTGCCGGCGATTCCCGCGATGCCTTGAATCCAGACGATGCTAAAGATTAGGTCCGCGTTCTTTTTGAGCATCTCCGGACCCGACAAATCCCCAGGCGAGCAACGCGACGATGAACAGCGCGGTGGTCACGCCCTGGGAAATCCCATCAGCAATGTGGTGATGAGATCGCCGCCGTCTTTGGCGTCGTTGGCGCTCTCAGGAGCGATGACACCGCGCACGTCGCCCTTACCGAAGGTTTTCTCGGCCGCCTTTGCAACTCTTGCGCCGCATGGCCGTAGGCGAGCCAGTCCACCACCTGAGAGCCGAGGCCGGGAACGATTCCCACCCACACGCCAACGAAACTACAGCGCACCACCAGCCACCATTCGCGCAAACAATCCTTGACCCCATCGAACAAACTGCCTCTGAGCGGCACCGGCTGTTGCTCGACACCGAGCTTGGTCAAAGCCAAATCCAGCGCCGAGGGAATACCAAAAGAGCGAGCGCCATGATGCTGATCGACATGCCGTCCAACAAGTAGGGCTGGTCGAAAACATAGCGCATGACGCCGCTTTGTGCCTGTTGGCCGATGGTTGCGATGAGCAGACCGAGGCTGGTGGCGATGAGTCCTTTGATCGGCTGGCGCCCGGCGAGCACGGCGACCATGCTTAGGCCCCAAAGCATGACGACGAAAAGCTCGGGCGAGCCCATCAGGTAGATCAAAGGCCTGGTTACGGGAATCGCCAATATGAGCGTGAAGGTGCCGATCAGGCTACCCATACCGCCGGCCATGAACGAGGCGCCAAGCGCGCGCCGGCCCTCGCCTTTCTTTCCCATCGGGTAGCCATCGAGAACTGTGGCCTGGGAACCAGAGCCGCCGGGAATGCCAAAAAGTATCGGCAGGTAGGCAGCACAAATCGCGCTGACTGCGCTTGCGCCAATGAATATCGCGATGCCGGTGAGGGGCTCCCACTTGATCACGATCGGCAACAGGATCGCGTAAACCAGCGGCATTCCTAAGCCCTGCGGCGCCACGGCGGTGAAGGTGCCAATGCTGACGCCTATCATCATTGCTAAGAACACCTTCAGTTGAAGGATATTGAGGAAGCCTCTTACGGCCGCGTCGAATAGCGAAGTTTCCATCTCGATAATATTCCTGCCTGATTAAGGATCCGACTTACCGCGAAGGTTCATCATCGGCGATCCACCGTCCGCTGCGATTCCCGCGGTCGACGGCGCAGCGCACTTATATGGTTTTCAATTTCCCGGCGCAAGTACTATTTTGCTTGCGGCCATCGCGTTCGCAAATCTCGTCGATGCTGCCGTGCCTCAGAGCGCCGGCAACGCGCCCGCGCCGGCAAACTTCTTGAACAGTTCGATGGTCTCCGCGTCGCGCGGCAGCTCGCGGATGGCGCGCTCTGTTTTCCTCGGGCATCAATGGCGTGGGATCTTCGCCGACGACTTTGCTGGTATTCCTTGACGAATTCCGGGTCCTTGAAACTCTTGCGGATCGCCTCTTTGATAATTTCGGCGCGATCTTTTTGCGTCGCCGGCGGCAGAATAAAGGGCGATCCGGAAAGCCGGAAGAGACGGAACATCGACAACAGCTTGTGACCGCGCTCCGTTTTGGCAAAGGTTTCGATCTCGGGCAGACGGGAAAAGAGCGGGTGCTTTTCGCCTTTGGGAATCTCCATGACAACGTGGAAATCGACCATTTTCTTTTCGATCCATTCGGGGTTGCGGGCGTAGAAGTCATCCGAGTTGGTGATCGCGTCGATCTCGCCGCGCAGCAAAGCAACGTCGCGCTCGGGGATCGAATAACCGGTGACGTACTTAGTGTCTTTGAGACCGAGCAGCGCGGCGAAGTATTCTGCCGATGGTGTAGTTGGTATGGCCGACGGATTGGGCGCCGAGGCGAATGCGCGTGGCGGCGCGCAGCTTCTCCAGATTTGTCAGACCGGCCTCCCTGCGAGTGGCTAGCACGTAGTGAGTAGCGCTGTACGGCGAGCCGATGAAGGGCAGCTTGTCGAGGTCGTACTGCACACCCGATCTCGCCGAGTACCGGCGTTGGCGACCACGCCGCCGCCGACGTTGCCGAGGACCAAGCCATCAGTGCGGGACATGGCGAAAATATGATTGGCCGCTTTGCGGCCGCCGCCGCCGTCCATGTACTCGTGCACGAAGGTCGGGTTGCCGGGAATATACTTTGCAGAAAGGGCAGCACGGCGCGCACGCGAAAGTCTCCCGATCCGCCGGGGCGCGGCCGTGCAGGAGGGTGATGCTTTTACCCCGATAAAAGTCGGACTGTGAATAAAGGAAATCAGGCAACATAACCACCTGAGTCAACAGAGTGCCGAGCATAGAATCCGCGTCATAATTTTTGTCTTCATGGCGAGCTCTCTCTTCCTAGCGCGGCGGCAACGGCGCCGGGCCGGCGAGCTTGTTAAAAAGCGCGATGGTCTCGGCGTCGCGAGGCAATTCCCGAATAGCTCTTTGATTTTCTTCCGGCGAAAGCGGCGTGGGCTCTCGCCGACGAGCTTTTGTGCTCTTTGTAAAACTCCGGGTCATTGAGGCTCTTGGTCATCGCCTGCTTGAGTATTTCGACCCGGTCCGCGGGCGTTCGTGGCGAAACAAAGAACGGCGAACCGGTCAGCCGCAGATTACGAAACATCGCCAGCACTTTTCGCTCTCTCTCCGACTTGGCGAAGGTTTCAATATCGGGCAGGTGACCCAAGCGGGGATACTTGTTTCCCTTCGGCACTTCCATCAAGGCATGGAGATCAATTTTGTTCGCCGATATCCATTCGGGATTACGCACGAGATGATCGTCGGTGGTAGCGAGAGCGTCGAGCTCGCCGGCCATGAAAGCGACATCGCGCTCAGGAGTCGAATAGCCGGTGACAAACTTGGGATCTTTGAGAGGCAGAACCCAAGCGAAGAGCCTGCCGATATTGTAAATGGTATGGCCGACGGATTGCGCACCGACGCGCACGCCTGGGGCTGACCGGAGTTTCTCCAGCGTCGTCAGTCCTGTTTCTCGTCGCGTCAAGAAAAAAGTAATGAGTGGAACTATAGGGCGACCCAAGGAAAATGAGTTTATCGATGTCGTATTGCACTCCCGTTTCGCCGAGAACCGCGCTCGACACCATGCCGCTGCCTGCGTTGCCGATGGTCAATCCATCGGGCGCCGCCGATCCAAAAATATAGTTGCCGGCCTTCCGGCCGCCGCCTCCCGGCATGAACTCATGAACGACGGTGGGATTTCCGGGGATGTATTTCTGCAGAAACGGCACCAGCGCTTTCACCCGCAGGTCTCCTGAGCCGCCGGCGTCGCGCCCGTGCACCATTCTAATAGTTTTGCCCCGATAAAAGTCGGACTGTGAATAAAGGAAGTCAGGCAGCATCACCAGCTGAGTCAACAGCGCCGAGCATAGAATCGGCGTGGTGATTTTTATCTTCATGGCGAGTCCTTTCTTACCGCGCCGGCAACGGCCCCGCGCCGGCAATTTTCTTGTAGAGCTCGACGATCTCGGGCTCGCGGGGATTTCTTTGATCACCTTTCATGGTCCTCGGGGAGGAGAGGTGACGCCTCGTCGCCGGTGAGCTTTTATATTCGCGGAGAAATTCCGGGTCTTTATAGGTTTTGCGAAACGCCTCTTGGACAACCGCGACTCGATCCTTGGGGGTTCCTGGCGGAAGGACGGAGGGACCGCCGGCCACTCTGAAAGCGCGCGACAAAATGATCACCTTACTGCTCTCTATCCGACCTGGCAAAGCTCTCCAGCTCGGGAAGCTGCTTGAACTGGGGGATGTTTGTCGCCCTTGGGAATTTCAAGATCGTGTGAAAGTCCACCAACCCGCCTCCGAGCCAGTCCGGGTTCCGTTGCGCTATCGAGTCAGCCGCGGTCGCGCGCGCGTCCACCTCGCCGCGCATTAGCGCCTGGTCGATTTCCGGCCCCGCATAGCCGGCGATGAATCTGAGGGTCCTTGAGGACCAAGAATGTAGGCGAAGAGGCGACCTTCATTGTAGGTGGAGAAACCCACGGATTGGCCGCCGATCCTGACTCGGAAGCGGCGGTGAGTTTCTCAATGCCTGCTCAAGCCCGCCTGTTTCCCGCTTAAAAAGACCGGGTGATATGAGCTGTAGGGTGACCCCAGATAGAAAAACTTATCGAGATCGTAAAGAACTCCCGATTCTCCGAGCACCGCGGCAGCAACCATGCCGAGCCCGGGGTTGCCGATGATCAAGCCGTCAGCGGCGCGCAGACCGGTAGACGTGATTTGCGGCCTTTCGACCGCCGCCGCCGGGCATATACTCGCTGACGATGTTCGGGTTTCCTGAATGTATTTTTGCAGGAAGGGGATCATCGCTCGCACCCGCATATCGCCCGTGCCGCCGGGGTCGCGACCGTGAACGATGGTGATGGTTTTGCCCTGGTAGAATGGGGTCTGGGAATAGACCGGAGTAGCGAAAAGAAAAACCAAAGTGTAGAGCGCCGCCGAAGCGGTCAACGGCGTTCGCCAGTTCAGTTGTCTTCATGCCATGTCTCCATTTCTCTGGAGGTTCAAGCCGTTCAACCCTTCAACCCTCGATCCTTCGGCTTCGCTCAGGACAGACTCCCTCGACTGCGCCTTTAGTCCCGAGCTTGTCGAGGGATCAGGATGAGCGGAAATACGTGCCGTGCATGGTGAGCCAGTCGAACCATACGCTCCGTCTAAATCGTCTGATGTTCGGATGGTTCGACATCTCCATAGCGCCGTTAAACGACTCTGAACGGCTTGAACTTTGAACGACTTGAACTCCCATTAATCATCTTCGCGGCAACGGACCGGCGCCGGAAAGAACCTTGATCGTTTCGATTATCTCTGCGTCGCGAGGGATTTCCTGATACTTTTGCTCAGCTCCTCGGGCATCATCGGTTCCACTTCTTCTCCGACCAGCTTTAGAAACTCGCGGTGCATCTCGTCGTCTTTCAGCGCCTTGCGCATGGCCTCCCGGAGTATGGTGGCGCGCTCTTTGGGCGTTCCCGGCGGTAGTAAGTAAGGCGAGCCGACGGCTCTGAAGGCGCGCCAGACATCGAGAAGCTTCTTTTCTCTCTCGGTCCGCACAAAGCTCTCGATCTCGGGCAGGCGACCCGAGGCGAGGATGCTTGGCCCCCTTGGGCACTTCCATAATCGCGTGAAAGTCCATCACACCCTTGTCGAGCCAATCGGGGTTGCGCCGCAATACCGACACGGCCGCATTCGCCCGGCGCATCGAGCTCGCCGCGCAAGAGCGCAGCGTCAACCTCTGGAGCGGTGTAGCCGGCGATAAACTTCGGATCTTTGAACTCGATAAAGTAGGCGAAAAATCGCCCGGCGATGTAAGAGACGTGACCGACGGTCTGGGCGCCGATGCGCAGGCCGGATTTCGCTCGAAGCTTTTCGAGATTGTTTAGTCCAAGTTCCTTGGGCGTGTAGATGGTTTGGTGGCCGGCGGTTTCCGGCGCGCCGAGATAGATAAACTTGTCGAGATCGTAGAGCACGCCGCTTTCGCGCATGATGTTCAGAGATATGACGCCGCTGCTCATGGCCCCGATCGTGAGCCCGTCGGGGCGAGCGTTGCGGAACAGGTAGTTTGCCGCTTTGCGCCCGCCGCCGCCGTCCATATATTCGAGCACCAGCGTGGGATTCCCGGAATATGCTTGCGCAGAAACGGCAGGAGACGCTTTCACTCGGAGATCGCCGGTTCCAGCGGGCGAGGTGCCGGCGATCACGGTGACGGTCTTGCCTTGGTAGAATGGCGCCTGCGAAAATGCGCGCGTCGGAGGAGAGTATACTAGCGAGCGATGCCTGCGATGAAGAACAATCGACTTAGCGGGTGTGCTTGTGAGTTTTCATGTATCGGACTCCGTAATGCTTGGTTGGCTTGATCACCCACCATCGATCCATTAGCGGCGAACTACTTGAACGGCTTGAACGATTTGAACGGCATCGGTCACCGCGGCGGCAGTTTCTTTGGGCCGGCGATTATTTTAAACAGCTCGATCGCTTCCGGGTCGCGCGGGACTTCTCTGATCGCCTTCTCGTGATTTTCCGGCAGCAGAGGCGACGGATCGTCGGATGTGAGTTTCCGATACTCTTCGGCGAAATCCGGATCCGAGATAGGTCTTGCGGAAAGCGTCCTTCAATATATCGACCCGATCCTTCGGTGTTCCGGGCGGCAGCACGAATGGCGTGCCGGTGACGCGGAAAGCCGCGCGTGCAAGGCAGCATCTTACGCTCGCGATCGTTCTTAGCGAAGGTCTCGATCTCGGGAAGCTTGGCGAAGAATGGGTGGGGGTGCTTGTCGCCTTTGGGCGTCTCCATGATCGCATGAATATTCGCCAAACCCTTGTCGAGCCAATCGCGGTTGCGTTGCAGGATAGTGTCCGGGCCGGTGGCGCAGCCGTCGATCTCGCCGCGCATCATCGCCGGATCGAGCTCTGGCGCCGCCGAAGGCGGCGATGAACAGCGGATCCTTGAGGCCGAGCATGTAGACGAAAAGTCGCCCTTCATTGTAAGTGGAGAACCCAATCGACTGGCCGCCGACTTTGACCCCGGTGGCGGCACGCAGCTTATCGAGGGTGTCGAAGCCGGCGTCTTTACGGGTGACAAACACCGAGTGGTAGGTGCTGTACGGCGAGCCCAGGTAATGGAATTTGTCGATATCGTATAGGACTCCGGATTCTCCGAGTATGGCGCGAGCGAACTTCATGGCCGAGCTAAAGTTGCCGATGATCAAGCCGTCAGGACGCGAGTTCCTGTAGATGTGATTTGCTGCCCCTGCGGCTGCCGCCGCCGGGCATATACTGCTCACGATATGGTTGGGTTGCCCGGTATATATTTCTGCAAGAAGGGAAACAGGGCTTTGCACCTGCAGGTCGCCGGTCCCTCCAGGGTCTCGCCCTGGACGACCGATCGACGGTCTTGCCCTGAAAGAACGAAGCTTGGGAAAAGGCAGCCTCCGGCGCTAGCGCTACGACGATCGATATAGCGGAAAGCCAACCGGTGCTTAGGGCGCAGAAAATTTTGTGAACTTTCATGGGCCGGACCTCGCTTTCATGGTCACTGTCCATTATTTAATCTAAGCCTGTATTACAAGTTTCGCTGAGCGTTGCGACTAGCGCTGCGGCAGCGGATCGGCGCCAACCAGCTTCTTGAATAACTCGATGACTTCTTTATCGCGCGGTATCTCGCGCAGCGCCTTCGTCTGTTCGTCCGCTGTTATCGGTGTGGCCTCCGCGCCTGTCTGTTTCTTGAAGTCACTCAAGAATGCCGGATCGCGAAAGGTTGCGCCGCAGCGCGTCAGCGATGATGTCGACCCGCTCTTTGGGAGTTGCCGGTGGCAGCATGTGAGGCGTGCCGACCGAACGGAAGGCGCGATGCATGAGTAAGACCTTTGCTCCCTGCCGGATTTCGCAAAGCTCTCTAGCGTCGGCAGTTGAGCAAAGCGAGGATGCCTTTTGACACCAGGAGTCTCTAGGATGGCGTGAAAATCCACTGCGCCCTTGTCAATCCACTCCGGCGTGCGCTCAATGGATTCCGCGACTTGGGATCGACCGTCTACCTCTCCCTGCGCCAGAGCGACGAGCATCTCCGGATCGCCAAAGCCCGTGACAAACTTGGGCTCCTTCAAACCGAGCGTGTAAGCGAAGAGTCGGCCGGTAAAATAAATTTCGTGGCTCCACTGCGTGGGCTACGATTCTTAGTCCGGCATGAGCCCGAAGCTTGTCTATAGAAGTTCAGGCCGAGCCGGCTCATGGTGATAAAAATATAATGAGAGCCGGTGTTGGGCGTGCCGAGATAAATGGAACTTATCGATGTCGTAATCCACTCCGGTTTCGCCCAGGACGGCGCTGATGATGTGACCACTGCCGATGTTGGCAGGGTCAGGCCAGCGTCAGGACGAGCCCGGTGATACATGTAATTCGCCGCCTTGCGACCGCCGGCGCCCGGCATGAACTCCATCACCACTGCTTGGATTGCCGGGGATATGCTTGGTCAAGTATGGAATGACCGAGCGCGCGCGCCGTTCGCCCACGCCGCCGGGCGTGCTGCCGCGGATGAGCGTGATGGTTTTGCCTTGAAAAAGTTGGCTTGGGGTAATGCCTGATGGGGAGAGCAGCGAAGAAAAGCATGCTGAGAACCAACAGCCAGAAGCCACCGTTTTTTTCTCTCATGTTATCCTCCGCTAATCCGGCCGGAACAGAGGCGGCAAATCTATGACAGCGTGTTCATGTCGACGATACGAATATCAGTTTCCTAAAACCTTCTTCAATCGGATCAATGACATCGGCCGGTTGGCCGACGACTTCTTTGGCCAGCCTTTCCAACTCTTCACCGCCCACCGGATCGAATTCGTAATTGCGCTTCTTCACCTCGGCGCGGAACTGTTCGTCGGCCATGGTTTTAGCGAAGGCGTCGCGCAAGAGTTTTCAATCGGTCGGCAGGCATGCCCGGCGGGCCGAACATCGGCCGTCCCATGTCGTCGGCGCCGAGCAGCACGCGTGGCCAAGCGCCGGCCGGATTCCGCTGTTTTGTATTTGATCCATGATTCAAAGATCGTCGGCGTTTGCGGCAGCCGGGCGTCTCGTTTGCTGCCGCTCTGAAACATGTGATGGACGAAGCCGGTCTTGCGCCAGGTATGATAGGGTTCGCGGCCGAAAACGCTTCGATGGTAAAAGCGCGGCAGTGAATCTCGCCGCGCTCGACGCCGAGATCGATATCGGTGCCGCCGGGTAGCCGGTGACGATGTTGAACTTGGCGCCGACCGGTTTCCTGCAGCAGTTTGGGAAAATAGGAGTCCGGACCGGTGACGCCGGTGGCGCCGCATTTCGGCGGCTCTTTGGCAGTGCGCACCTCTTCGATGGTTTTGTAGGCGTGTCGGCGCGCATGTACATCTGGCTGGCGCCGCGAGCCGGGGAGCCGATCCATGTAAACTTCGACCAGTCGAACTGAATCTCGGGCCGGCCGATGAGTTGATTCGAGATAAAGCGAGGGAATCACCGATCCGATCAGCGTCAGCCGTCCGGGCTTGGCCACGGTGTAGAGATGATTGACCGCGACGACATGTCCGGCGCCGGGCATGTTTTGAACGATGAAGTTGAGTTGCCGGGAATATATTTGCCCACGTAGTCGACGATGAGCCGCGCCCAGAAATCGTAAAGGTTGCCCGGCGGCGTGCCGACGAGGATGCGAATGGTTTTGCCCCTGGTAAAACGCCGTCTGGGCATCGGCGCGAATGCTCCACAGCACTGAGCAAAGAATCACCAGCAAAGTCTTCTTCATGTTGCGCCTCCCTGCAACCGAGATTTCTTGTCGATGAAATCAGCCTCGAAGCTGGAATCGGAAACGAGTCGCGCCAACGTAACGCTTATCGGAACCCCGAAGATGAGTCAAGGAGGTCATGCAGGCGGATCAGCGAAAGCATTCACTCGTCGTGTCGCTGCTTGAATTTGAATAGCTTCCGAAGGGCGCATCACCAGAGTTCAAATACTTCTTCATCATATTTTGGGCGAATTCTTTGGCCCCGGGTGAGAATGAGCAACCGGCGCAGGACCGGTTCGCTCTCTGCATGGAGAGCACTTCGGCGTCGTCGCCGGCAACCTTGGCCAGTTCGGCAGCGAATTCTTTGTCCTTTCGATGCGCGCCCATGGTGTCGCGATAGACTTTGACGATGTCCGGCGGAGTTTTCTTGCTGTCTGCAACGGCCGGCCAGAGTCGTCGGAGCCGGCGACCGTGATATAAGCTTGCCAGGCAACTGCCTGTCGGTTTCTGCGCGCCCAACAACTCTTCGAAGAGCGGTACTCTGGGGAACTCACGCGCTTCTTGACGAGCCATCCGGCAACAACCGTCCCTGCACGAAGGGCTGAAGACCTCGGCGATCAGCTCCTTGAGCGCAATCGAGACTGGACGTCGCGCAGACATCGGTCTGCCGCGTTAGATCCAGGCGCACTTTCGCTGCCGCCACCGCCATAACCCGAGAATCCAGCGGACGTTCCACTTGAGATACTCGGCGCCCCACAAGAACATGGCATTCCACGTATCGTCTCCACCGCGCAGAGCCGATGGCGAGCGGCTTGCCGCTTTTCTGGCGATCGATTTTGTCCGGGCGCATCAGCGCGCACAGGTGTGCCGCGCAGAATCGCGCCGATGAAGATCCCAATTGAGTAGATTGTATTTTACTTCATCGCGAGCAAAAGCCTGTTCGACGATATTCGTCGAGCTGCCGTAATAAAAGCTGCAAGCCGTCCGGTTTGGCGAACTGCTCGAACCAGTTGGCAGCAAACCAACCGGCCGCGCCCGGCATGTTGCGCACCGTCACAGCCGGATTGCCAGGCAGATGGCGCTCGAGATATTTTGCCAGCAGCCGTGCTTCGGCGTCGACGCCGCCGCCCGGTCGGGTAGCCCATGACGAGAATCTGGATCGCTTTCCTTTGAAGAATCTTGGCACCCCGCACTCGCAGCGCGAAAATAATGACGATCACCGGCCAAGCAGAAAATATGATCTTGGCAGCGCATGGCGCCCTCCAGCGATGTTTGATGCGTCTAGTCCGCTCGCGACGTGTCGCGGATTTTAAAGTTTTCTACCTGTCGGACCTTTAGGAGTTCGGACAGAATGTGGATTCTCCGGGGATACTTGTAGCGCGCCAGATGTTCTTTGCAGTAGCCTAACAGGTTCTTCGCTGGTCTGGGTTTCGAGCCGCTTCAAGCTGACGAAGGCCGCGATTTCTTCACCCAGATCCGCGTCGGAAATTGGCCAACCACGACCGCAGCCTCAGCAGACTGTCGGGTGGAGAAAGCAACCACGGCTTCGACCTCCCTGTGGAAAGATCGGAATATCCGCCTCTGAGAATGCGTTCGCGCGCGCTGCCGACGATCTGCACGAAGCCGTCGCGGCAGGTACCGTCGCGAGATCGCCGGTCTTGAACCAGCCGTTGGAAATCACTTCACGGGTCTCTTCGGGGCGTCAAACTAGCCGTCCATCATCGCCGGCGACTTGATCCAGAGCTCGCCGATATTGTCGCGACGCTGGCGGTTTCATCCGGCAATCGTATCTCGACACCGGCACACGGTTTGCCGACGACGTCCGGGACGTCGAGCTCGATCGTCGTCACGAAACAGACAGCGGGCGGAATAAGCTCAGTCATGCGCGTAACCGCGGAGCGATTCGCGTGGCCAGTCTTTCTTGCCATTCAGTGGCCAGCTCCCACGGACAAGGCGCCGCGCCGGCACTGCCAGACGCAAGCTCGAAAGAGTCGCTCGAGAACTGCCGGCGAGTTGAGCAAGCGGCGAAAGATCGTTGCTACTGCCGGGCAAGACCGGTCACGCGATGTTTCGACCGCCGCGAACACGGCTTCGGGCGTGAATCGTTCACAGCTGACGACGAACAGTCGCGCCGCTAAGGAAGCGGCGCCAGAAGACACGCCGTTGAGGCCGAGCGAGTGCGCCAACGGAACGGCCACGAGCACTCGTGTCGTCGGGCGTGAGGCCCATGACGGGTTGCAGCCCAAGAGATGATTGGCGAAAGGTCAAGGCGTCGTGGCTGTTTGCCGCGCCCTTCGGTCGGCCCGGTGCTGCCCGGGACGTGTAGAGAATCAACGCGATGGCGCTTCGACGTCATGTCGAGTCGTCTGCCAGGCAGCCTCGCGCTCATGACGACCTCGATCGACGCTCAATTTCGGCCTGAGATCGGCCTCTGAATGCGGCGAGCTCGTCGTCTTTGACCTGCGGAGTTGAGCGGCGCCGGCGTCGCGCCCAACTTGAGGATCGGCCAGAAAATGCGACGACGAATTCGACTCCGTTGGGCAACAGCATGGCGACGCGATCGCCGGCGACCCACGCCCTGGATAGCAAGATCGCGAGCAAACCCCGCGCAAAGCGTCAAGCTCCGACCAGGTGAGTTTGTCCTCGCCGCAAAGCAGCGCGCAAGCTTCGCGGCCGAAACGGCGCGCACTGGATTCGACGGCGCAGACGAAGTTCTGGTGCATGGCCTATACGCAAGTCTAGGGTGGCCGAGTATTGGAGTGATGGAGTAATGGAGTGTTGGAGCAATACGTAACTGAACGAAGTACAT
>ERZ1370068.3574-contig-2683_pt1 | contig 38286 bp, 62 predicted proteins | sample MGYA00561227_ERZ1370068 | MGnify/ENA primary metagenome ERZ1370068 (study PRJEB38410, sample SAMEA6850437) | metagenome | study: Metagenomic assessment of the ecological functions of the soil: analysis of the soil microbiota associated with the...
GTAATGCTTCGTTCAGTTACGTATTACTTTACAGGCGCTGAAGGAATGGAGGCCAGTTCGGATTTTGCCTCCGGCGCTTTTTGCAAAGCCAGCAACAAGGGCTTGACTTTTCAGGCTGGGAAATTTCGTTTATTTTCTTGCTGAAATCGGCTCCATTGCTGATCCACCAATGCAATAAAGAGATCTGGCTCTCCGTTGGCTGAGGTTTCTCCTTGGGCGGCATGTGATCTTCATTGTCCACAGGGAGCAATAATCGCTTTATCATTTCACTTTTTTCCGCATTGCCGGGTCTTCTATTACTTTTCCGTCCTTGCCACCCTTCAGCAATAACTGTTCATCGTCCATTCTCAACTTGCCCTTCTGTTTATTCGGTCCATGACAGGAATAGCATTTGGTCTGAAGTATAGGCTTTACAACATCATTATAAGCGAAGGCCTCCTGCACATCAGGGATCGGTCTGAATGCATTATTGAAACTGCTATCACCACTAACCAGTCCCGACAAGTGGTTTAGTAAGATAATCAGAACCGTGAGTCAGGGAGCCGCCCAAATGACCGGTCACCATGATCAGTACGAATAATAAGATAGTTAGTATCTTTTATTCACTCGCCAGGAGGCTCTTTCTCCCTTGCGTAGAGGACCCATGCAAATGACAGCTACCGAGATTCCCATCCATTGATGCCAGCTCACAATCGTTTTATCATAATCGTCGCTGATGGATAAAAGATACCCAGCGATGGCTGACGACGGTCGCTGCAATGGCACCCCACAATAGAATGAGGGGAACTGCCGGTTGCAATGTCTTATATTTCTCACTGATGCGATAGCCACTCGAGGAGTAAGCCCGCCAACAGGAACCCAATGGGCAAGTGAACAAGCAAGGGATGAAAATGGCCAAAGAACTCTGTGATGGATGCAAGCACGAAGCAAGATTTAAGATGAATAACGTTTTCTCAGCAACTGCATCATGTAGACATGTGATGCCCCATTGATCGGCGAGGGGTTGACGGGTATAAGGCATGGTTGGCATGTAATCAGCAGGACCAAACTCAGTCAAAACTGTCAAGCACATCGCCTTTTTGCCTTTTCATTTCGACTATTTTATCCCACCATGCAAGATGTGCTTTTACCGCATTCCCTCCCATTCTGGTGCCCGGGGATCATTTACCTGCGGACCTTCCGGGTGACCAATACGCGCATGAATATGGTCAACTCTTTGCAGCGCCATATCAACAGTCTCCTTCTGATCATCCAACAGGCTCTCATGTACATTGCACCAATGAGACACGTCGAAGGTGATTCTCAGCCCGGGGATATTCTCCATATAATTTCTGGCCACAGGCGCTGCATACAATAATCTTGAGCGATGGGTTTCGTGGCAGATCTTTGATCCCTGTCGATTTAGACAAGGCTATTGTGTGATCAATAAATGCCTTGCCCTGCTCAAAGGAGAAGTAATCCTGCCCCGAATGACAGTTGATGTACAAGGGCTTTTGTATCGTATTGTTTGCTGCCTCATCGACCATTTTTGTAAATGTGTTGAGGTGATCATTGAAATTACTTTGGTACGCCCCCGTGAGAAACCCACTTCAAGAGCATTTTTCTTTAACGCATTGAATAGATCGCCCTGATCCTTCTTTTCTCCCGGCCACCAGATTTCGATCCCGTCATAACCGCCTTCCTGTTTTACCCTGGCGCAGTATTCATCAACTGGTGCCATGAAAGCCCCAGTTGGTGGCAAGCACTTTTAATTTAAACCCGTTATTCATATTTCTGATGGATTGAGTTGGTGACTCCAATAATTCTCCCGGCGAAAATAGTAAAGCGGTAGTTACTGTCTCGGAGGTTTGTAAAAAATGTTTGCGATTCACTCTATTTATTGAGGTAATAATAATTAATAATCTTGCGGTTCCCGGTCTTCACGCCAGTATGTCCGCGATCGCTTTCCCCCTCGTATCCGCCAACCGGAAAGTGGTCTTCCCTGAAACTGATAGGTGAACTTTTCATGATCAAACCCAGCTTGATTCAATATTGTCGCCTGGATATCGAATGGTTCAACCTTGCCACTGATGGCGCTATAGCCGATTTCATCCCGTCTCACCATAGCTATATCCTTTCTTTATACCTGCTCCAGCCATCCAAATAGTAAATGCTTCGGTGTGATGGTCTCTTCCTTTAAACGGCATCTTCTTTCCCTCGCGGTTTTCCTGCATAGGCGTGCGGCCAAATTCGCCACCCAGATCACCAATGTTTCATCCAATAATCCCCTTTGCTTCAAATCCAATATCAATGCGGTTATACATTTATCAGCCTATCGGCATTTATTTATAAAACCTACATCAATAGCAAGGCTCTCGTTCCGACCCATGACTGTCCCAGCCCCAATCGAATAACTGAACAAAGCGAACCCCTTTCCACCAATCGTCTTGCCAGCAAAACATTGTTAGCAAAGCAAGCCTGTCCTGGCTTCGTGCCATACATTTCGTGTACATAGGCGCGGTTTCATCATTTATATTCATCACTTCCGGAGCAGCATATCTGCATCTTATAAGCCATTTCATATTGGGAGATGCGGGATAGAATTTCCGGATCACGATATTCATCATACTCTTGTTGATTCACGCTATTGATTGCTATCGATAGATGCTTTACGAAGATCACGATCCATGCCCTCGGGATCTTTCATAAATAGCACCGGGTCGCCTTCACTTCGGCATTGCACTCCCTGGTATACAGCTAGGCAGGAAACCGCTTCACCCAAACGCTTTCGCCGGCATCAGGCGTTCTGCCACCGCTGGTCAAAACAACGAAAGCCCGGGCAGGTTCTGATTCTCTGTTCCCAAACCATAAGTGACCCATGAACCCAAACTTGGTCGTCCCAATCTCGGAGAACCGGTATGCACCATCAATTGCGCCGGTGCGCATGATTAAACTGGTCAGTAGTTACTGCTTTCAAGAAACATAATTCATCGACTACCGTAGAAAGATGTGGCATATTCTCACTCACCCATGCGCCTGCTTGTCCATGCTGCGCAAACTTTGCCTGTGGGCCCATCATCTTTGGAACACCTCGCGGATGAAGGCAAATCGTTTTCCTTCCAGCAACGAAGTGGACAATCCTGCCCATCCATCTTCATCAGCTCAGGTTTGTAGTCAAACAACTCCAATTGCGATGGAGCGCCAGCCATGTGTAAACAGATTATGCTCTTTTGCTTTTCCCGGAAATGGCGGCAATTTGGGTAATAATGGATGTGCCGGATCGAATGGAATGTTATTGCCCAAGCGCATCTCTGTTGCCCACAGCTTCCAATAAAAGCTACCGAGAGCTAAGGCGCGGAGACCCATGGCGCTTTCTGGCGAAATGCCTTCTCGTTCGCACACGTATGGCTGCCTGTTCGGCCTCGCGCAAGAGTCGCTGGTCATTGAGCGCCCTTTTGGGTCATTTGATGGGTTTATGAGTTCAACGTTCAAAGGTTCACGAGTCATATCAATTTTTTCGTAACTACTTCGTCAAGGTTTAATATAGCATTAGCGACGACTTGGCTTCAATGCTTCGCCAGTTTGGGGCTTACATCGATTTGCGTAGCACCCAAAGCCAGGTTTCGATTTTGCCGGAGTCGTCCTGATATTGAGCTAGGTGCCGTATTATACAATTTCAGCAGCATGCATTCAAGCTGACCTGATCGTCATTGAACGGTCAGTTGCCCATTCAAATCCGTTTTGAATCTGCAACCGTTAATTGTCCCCGGTCTCGCTTTGCATGCGTTTGGCAAAATATTGGGACAGATCAATATATACTGAATCGTTCATGGTGGTAAAGCGCCTGGAGCGGTGTATTGGTGCGGATACGTCGTGCTGAACATACTTCGCGTGTCACTTTATAAAGGTGATCATTGAGGGATAGGCTGCCCGAACGCTTCAAAAGTATACACTGCACGGCGATATTATTGTTTGCCCTGGCTTTGTTTATTGCCCCATTCCAGGGTATTAACCAAATACCTGAAGGCTGCCATGGGTATACGCCAGTCCATACATTGAATCACAAAAGACACCACTGATCCACAAACTTTGATCACGTATTTGTTCTGCCGAAAGGCGAACCCTCGATGCTCTTGCGTAATATTTATTGTTGGGGGATCCGACTTGTAATAGATCGGGCGTCACTTTGGAATCTTTGATGGTGGCACTCACATTACAATACTTCTTATCAATTTTTTTATACTCCATCCATCTGTTGTTGAATTGATAGCTCAAGCCAATCGAGCAATTCTGGATGGGTCGGTGGAACTCCCGCGAACCCAGGTCTTCAAAGGGTTTTCGGCAAGGCCTCGCCCAAATAACTGTTCCCTTACCCGGTTGACCATTGTCCTTTGCTGTCAATGGATTTTGTTTGGATGTTAACCACATTGCCAGACCTAAACGATTGCGTGGTGCCTTCTCGGAAAAGGATTCGAACAGCTACAGGCACATCCAGGTGTGACCTTATCTCCTTTCACGACAATTGCCCTCTTTCAAAACGTAACTGGGACGATGCGTACCAGCCGGGTTATCCATCATTACAGGCGTAGTCGGAAGATCCTTTGTCAACAGTTGCCAGCCTGTTTTTTATGCTGGCGGCATAACCGGGCAGGTCATCCCCCGCCCAGCGCCTCGGTGAAATAGAACCAATCAAACAAGGCGCCGTTATCTTCCGGTTTTTTCAAATTATTATTGACGCTAGGTGAAGTACAAATCATGAACCCCGCGGGTCAGTTAAAAGTGATGTCTGCCTGATCTCCCAACCTTTTTCGTCACCCCTAATGGGATAGTGACCAAGGGGGTCCTTCGGGGCCATCAACATGTATTGCCAGGTCCCGCCAGCCACATCTCCGGCGTACCGGTAAATAAGCACGTTCTTATTCTGCAAATCAACATTCTTCAAACGTGACACCGCATGGTTGCGGAACGCCAGCCAGAAACATCATTCAGCTCACTGTTTACAAAATTATCGCAGAGAAGAGAGTTGTAAGCGGCTGCCAGGTTCTCAAAACATCCGCTTCATTTGCTGTTTCCAGGGATACATTTTGCGTCCAAGTTTACGACCTTGTCAATTGCCGTTTCAACGTATCATTATCATAATGCCTTAGCAGAGGATAATCGGAACAGGTATCTTCATCACGGGTGTCGTTGAAGAAAGCCATGAACTTATAATAATCTTCGTGATGAAGGGATCACTTAAGGATGACTATGGCGTTTGCACACAGCCAAATGTCGTTTCCCATTAATGCCTGCCATGTTGTATTCACCCGGTCAAGCACGGCTGCTGTCGTTACCTGTTATCCACCGCCTTCATCGTTGGTCATCATTGTTGCGATGAAATGCTGTAACGACAAAATCGTAAATAGTAGCAGCGGGTAGAGATCCCCAGCCAGTTGTTCGGTCAGAATCGTACGATCTGGTTTATCATCGTTAAATGCGTGGATCAGCCAATCGCGATAGCGCCAGATCTCCGCTCAATGTCTCTTTCATAACTGGTGTCGGCGTACCGGGCGAGGTCGAGCCACATGGTCGTCCATTTCTCTCCGTAATCGCGAGGCAAGCAGGAGTCGACCAGGTCGGCATGGGGATGATCGCTGTTATCATTTAAATATTTTTGGGCGAGGTCAGCCGGTGCGGGCATTCCTATAATATCTAATGACACCCTTCTTAATAATGTATCTTATCGGCCCGGGGCGAAGGTTTCAAACTTTGTTGTTCCAGCTTTTGTGCGATGAAATTGTCTATAGGGTTTTGTGACCAGCCCGCTGCTACCGAGTTATTTTTGGATTTAAGGGGAGCAGAGATATCTTTTACGGGAACATAGGCCCAATGTTCACCCCATTGAGCGCCTTCTTTGATCCTGCCTTAAAATTGCGACATTAGCCTTACTGGGGATCGTGTTTGCCAGACGTCCGATCCTCGGGATCATCCAGGTTAATACGCCGTATCATCTCGCTGTGGTCAAGGATGCCAGGGATGATTGCAAACTTTCCCGACTTGGTTTTACTCAATGCTTCTTCGCGGAACAATAAGCCCAAATCCGCCTTTTGTCTTACACCGCCGTGGCGGGTGATGCAGTTTTATTAAATATGGGCTTAACCTGCGTGGTAAAGTCGATGGGTTTGTGGTTGGCGCTGCATTGGAGGATGAATATGGCAGCCACCAGGATTGATATAACAAGCTTAAAAGTTTTTCCTGCGTAGGACGAGCATGCTCTTTCATCATTGCTAGCCGAATATAAAATAAATTATTGACTAATTGGGGATTGGCCATTAGATATCACGGCCAAAAAGATATGAAACATTTGGCAAATGCGTAGTGAATTGATCTCGATTATCAGGTTGGGAATATATTATATAGGATTTATTGGCATGGACAAGTCCTGACAAGTTCAAAGTTGCCTTCTTACTTTTTTGCCTTGGTGCAAAAAGTAACAAAAATCAAGGCTGCTGAAAAATGGCTAAAAATTACTTCGTAAGCCTGTCGCCAGCGAACTCGCTGCCCGATGGCGTTAGTTCGGAGATACCACTGGCTCGAACAGCGCCGGCTCCCCTTCCGCTGCGCAGAAAGACGGCTTACTCCGCAATTTTCTTACCGCCATTTTCAGAGGCCAGCCCAGAACATGCCAACGTTCTCGAAGGAGAACTTTCGACTCACGATTCGACTCACGTTCACGATTCACGATTCGATTCACGACTCGTCTGCTCCATTTATGAACTTCAACAGGCACTATCCCAATTTCACCTGCCGGCAATCCGATGATAAAGTCGAGCCGTGGCGGGAAGGCCCTCCGCTATAAAGCCATGATGCTTCTCGATGATCTTTTACAAATGGATAACCCGACTCCGCTTCCCTCAAATTCATGATAACTGTGCAGTCTTTTAAATACAACGAAGATATCTTCTGAATACTTGGGATCAAACGAAATCCGTTATCGGCAATGAGATCTTGTAAAACTTCTTATCATCGCCGTTCCTCGCCCGGGAATTGAAATCTCTGGCTGGAACAAGTTCGGCAGTGATGCGCACGACAGGATCGGTAGAAGTTTTTCGGAACTTGATGGCATTGCTCAGCAAATTATAAAACAGTTGACGCATCAGGCTTGGGATCACTTGCAGCACAGGAAGTTCGGACGTGTATATCTGCGCCCGGGTGTTCTCAATTTCGATCTCAAGCTCTGTGATTGCTTCCTGTGACGAGAACGTTCAGGTCCGTTTCCTTAAAGTCGAGAAGGGCTGGTGGAATGTCCTGGAAAGCTGAGCAGGTCGTTGATGAGCAGCCGCACATTCGTCTCCAGATCGAGCTGACTATTCTTCTTGAAATACTTTTCGGTTTCCCTTGTCGTGGTTATTGCTTCGTGGGGATCTTGTCGCTCGAACACCATGATGCTTCCGCAGCAGGCTTCCTGCAGATCATGGGAAGCCACGTGATGCAAACTGGTCCAGTTCTTCGTTCAACTGCTTTCAGAGTGTGCATTGTTTTCTACCAGCTGCGCATTTAATATCTGCACTTTTTCCTCCGAAGCTTTTCTTTCTTCAATTTCTTTTTGCAATAACCGGTTAGCAGGCGAGCAATTTTGTTTCATGCTGCAACAATTGGTGATTCTTCCGAGTACAATTCCACAAACACTCCCACTTTGACCCGTAACAAGCTCCGGGTTGATAGGCTTGTAGATATAATCTACAGCGCCCATCTTATACCCTTTAAAACATTACATCTTCGTCATAATTGTGCGCAGTAATAAATATGATAGGAATATTTTTCGAGTTTATCCCTTCTGGTAGATGATGGTGGCTGTTTCAAACCCGTCAAGTCGGGCATCTGCACATCCATCAGGATCGGGGAAAAATCATGTTCGTTGCAGCAATATCTTTAGCGCGGCCCGGCCTGAGTCTTGCCTTTACAATTGTGTATTTATCTTTTTCCAGGGATGGCTTCAATAGAAAACAGGTTATCTTCCCTGTCGTCTACAACAAGGATCTTTTATATCAGTCTGGTGAATCTTGACATTGGTCATTGACACGCTTGATCGTTCCACAATCTTATTTATACAACCATACTCTCATAAGCGATAGTAGCTGGTCAATTTTTACAGGTTTGGTAATATAATCTGAAGCTCCGGCCTCAATACATTTTCCCGGTCGCCTTTCATCGCTTTTGCTGTTACTGCAATGATCGGCAACGCTTGTATTCTTATGTTCCCGCCTGTATCTTCTGCGTGGTCTCATATCCATCCATTTCAGGCATCATGATATCCATCAACACAATGTCAATATCCTTATTCTCCGCCAGGATATTCATTGCCTCCTGGCCACTTTCTGCAGTGATCGTTTGAATGTTATACCGTTCAAATGCGGTCGTCAGCGCAAACAGGTTTCGAACATCATCATCAACCACCAGCACTTTCTTATTAGTAAATACATCATTCTTTGACGCGAAGATTTTCGATCAGCTTTCTCTTTCTCCGGCAACAGGTCCTTGTGATCAATATGCAACAACATCACCGTTTCTTCCAGCAAGAGGTCAGTGAAGTTACATCTTTCAGCAGATATCTTATTGGCATATTGTTTTAACTGCGTTCTTTCTTTTGGGAAAAATCCTTGCTGAATAGATCAGTACCGGCGTCATCTGTATCTTCTTGATATTACTTATTTCTGTCACCAGTTCAAATCCGCCAATATCCGGCAAGCATATAATCAACAATCATGCAATCATAATTATTTTTCCTTGATCAATTCCAAGTGCCTTTACGACCTGTATTAACGATCTCAATATTGATCATGTCCCCATTATCCAGCACTTTTTGCTATTTGTGAAGAATCCAGTTCATTATCTTCTATTACAGCAATACTTTCTTTTGTTTTTGCTCATTGTACTGAACAATATCATTAAATAAATTACTCAATGCTTCTGTCTTTAACGGTTTCAGATGGAAACTTCTTGCTCCGCGTTGCATGGCCAGCAAGCGTGTTTTCTTCACCGGAAATAAGATGCACGGGAATATGCCTGAAATTAATATCATTCTTGAAAAGATCCAGTACTCTCCATCCGCTGGCATCAGGGAGTTTGACATCAAGTGTTACGGCAACAGGATTGTATTTATTAACCAGGTCGAATACATCGCCAAAATGAGTGGCCACTACCACTTTCAATCCTAATTCATGGGCCTCTTTCGATCATGATCTTTCCAAAGCGAACATCGTCTTCAATCACCAACACTACTTTATCACCGCCTACAAGATATTATTCCTGTCATCTCCTATTTCATTAATGATCTCATTCAATGCATCCAGGTCCTTTGTTTCATTTACCTTGATAGTCGGGCACTGATTGAAGTAGCTGTGTTTGCCACGCCTTCAGCCAGTTTGTATTCGCTGACTCTAAGGTTGCTTGGTTTTTCTTCTTGGCGATGGCAGGATTATAATCAATCAGGAAGGAATAAGGTGAAATATGCTTCCAATACCTGCTTCGCTTTGCAATTCGATAGATCCACCCAACAGATCAGCAAGACCACGGCTGATCGAAAGTCCCAAACCGGTACCACCATATTTACGGCTGGTAGAACCCTCCGCCTGCTGGAATGCTTCGAAATATAATATTCTGTTTATCTTTTGAAATACCAATACCTGTATCCTTGATCTCAAATGCTACCACTTTCGTAGCCATATCACAGGTTAGGATTGTGCTGCTTCCAGTTATGATGCGGCTTCGTAAATTCGAAGCTTTACCTCTCCTTTTTCCGTAAACTTAAATGCGTTGGAAAGAAGATTCTTCAGGATCTGGTTAAGCCGCTGTGCGTCTGTTTCCATACTTGAAGGCAAGTTTTTCATCAAGCTCAATACTAAACCGCAGGTTTTTATTTTCGGAAATATGTTTGAACGTTGTTTCCACAAATGCGAGTGATCTCACTGAAATTGCAATTTAACGAAGTCGGTGGAAATATAACCGGATTCAATCTTCGACAAGATCAAGAATATCATTGATCAGTTGTATCAGGTCATCTCCGCAACTATGAATCGTCTTTGCATAGCTAACCTGTTTATCATTCAGGTTACCATCATGGTTCTCGATATAATTGTTGTGCAAGGATCAGCAATGAATTCAATGGAGTACGCAACTCATGCGACATATTTGCCAGAAACTCTGATTTATATTTTGAAGTAAGCTGCAAGCTGTTCTGCTTTTTCTTCCAGCGACAATCTTGCTTCTTCCACTTCCTTGTTCTTTGCTTCCACTTCTTCTTTTTGTTTTACCAGCAGGTGAGCTTTGTCCTGCAATTCTTCATTCGTTCTTCTTAACTCATCTGTCAATGATTGTGATTGCACCAGCAAGGCTCTCTGTTCTCGTATTCGCTTCGATCGTATTCAACACGATACCGATACTTTCTGTCAACTGGCTTAAGGAAGTCGAGGTGTGTTTCACTGAATGTATCGAATGAAGCGAGTTCAATAACAGCCTTTGATCTCTTTTTCAAACAAGCACCGGAAGCACGATTAGGTTCAATGGAGATGCTTTGCCCAGGCCGGATCTGATCTTCGTATAGTTCTTTGGAACGTTGGTCAATAATATCCTTTCTTTTTCCAACAGCGCATTGTCCAACCAGTCCTTCACCCTAACGCAAACTCCTTCGATGTCTTTACTTCCTCGCCAAAGGCATAAGCAGCAGAACAATTTGAGTTTTGGATTTCTCAACATTATCATCCTGCTCAAAGATATAGAACATACCTTTCTGTGCATTCACCACCTGGGCCAATTCCGAAAGGATACGTCGTGTAACGGTATTCAGATCTTTTTGTCCCTGCAACATCTGTGTAAACTTGGCAAGGTTTGATTTTAACCAGTCCTGTTCCTGGTTACGCAATGTTGTTTGCTTCAGGTTAGCGATCATCTGGTTGATGGTATCTTTCAATTCTTCCACTTCACCTTTTGCTTCCACACGTATCATCTGTGTAAGGTCACCTTTTGTAACAGCCGAAGCCACTTCAGAAATAGCACGCACCTGCGTCGTAAGATTTTCTGCCAAGCTGGTTTACGTTTTCTGTAAGGTTTTTCCAGATACCCGATGCACCAGGTACCGATGCCTGTCCTCCCAATCTTCCTTCCACACCCACTTCACGGGCAACGTTCGTTACCTGGTCGGCAAACACGGCCAGTGTATCAATCATTTCATTGATCGTATCGATCAACTGAGCCACCTCACCACGTGACACGATTGAAAGTTTTTGTTTCAGGTTACCAGTTGCAACCGCCGTTACAACTTTTGCAATACCACGCACCTGGTTGGTAAGATTAGAGGCCATCATGTTTACAGAGTCGGTCAAGATCTTTCCATGTACCGGCAACACCCTGTACTTCGGCCTGTCCACCCAAGTTTACCTTCGGTTCCCACTTCACGAGCAACACGGGTTACCTCAAATGCAAATGAGTTCAACTGGTCCACCATCGTGTTGATAGTATTTTTCAGGTCGAATATTTCACCCTTTACATCGATGGTTACTTTCTTTGTTAAGTCACCCGATGCAACGGCCTTCGTTACTTCAGCGATATTACGCACCTGTGATGTAAGGTTACCCGTCATTTGGTTCACCGAGTCTGTTAAGTCTTTCCAGGTACCTGCAACACCCGGCACGAATGCCTGTCCACCGAGTTTACCATCGGTACCCACTTCACGGGCCACACGGGTTACTTCCGATGCGAAGGCACGCAACTGATCCACCATCGTGTTCAATGTTTCCTTTCAATTGCAGGATCTCACCGCGTACGTCCACTGTAATCTTTCTTGACATGTCTCCATTTGCAACAGCAATCGCAACATCGGCGATGTTACGCACCTGGTGCGGTAAGGTTACCCGCCATCTGGTTCACTGAGTCAGTTAAGTCTTTCCAGGTACCCCCAACACCGGGCACGTTGGCCTGTCCACCCAACTTACCTTCGGTACCTACTTCACGCGCAACACGGGTTACTTCGGATGCGAAGGACCTCGAGCTGTTCCACCATCGTATTGATCGTGTTCTTCAATTCAAGGATCTCACCTTTTACATCCACTTCAATCTTTCGCGACAAGTCTCCATTAGCCACCGCTGTAGTTACCTCGGCAATGTTTCGCACCTGTGAAGTAAGATTCGAAGCCATTTTATTTACCGAGTCTGTCAAGGTCTTTCCAAAGACCTTCCACACCCGGTACATCTGCCTGTCCACCTAATTTACCTTCACGAACCCACTTCACGGGCCACACGGAACACTTCCGAGCCGAATGAATTCAACTGGTCCACCATCGTATTGATCGTATTCTTCAATTCAAGGATCTCTCCTTTTACATCCACCGTAATTTTTCTTGACAAGGTCGCCTTTTGCAACAGCGGTTGTTACTTCCGCGATATTTCGCACCTGTGCAGGTAAGATTTGACCCCATCTGGTTTACGGAATCCGTTAAGGTCTTTCCATGTACCACCCACACCCTGCACTTTGGCCTGTCCACCCAGTTTTCCTTCGGTACCTACTTCCAATGCCACACGGGTTACTTCCGATGCAAATGAGTTCAACTGGTCCACCATCGTATTGATGGTATTCTTCAATTCAAGAATTTCTCCTGCAACATTCACCGTAATTTTTTCGAAAGGTCACCGTTCGCAACGGCTGTTGTTACATCGGCGATATTTCGCACCTGCGCTGTAAGGTTGGATGCCATTTGGTTTACTGATTCCGTCAGGTCTTTCCATGTACCGCCAACATCCTGCACTTTTGCCTGTCCACCGAGTTTACCTTCGGTACCTACTTCCAGTGCCACACGGGTTACCTCAGATGCAAATGAGTTCAACTGATCCACCATCGTGTTGATCGTATTCTTCAACTCGAGGATCTCTCCTTTCACATCCACGGTGATTTTTCTTGATAAGGTCACCTGTTGCCACCGCTGTTGTTACCTCGGCGATATTTCGCACCTGTGCAGTAAGGTTACCAGCCATCTGGTTTACGGAATCAGTCAGGTCTTTCCACACACCACCGATTCCTTTCACTGTTGCCTGTCCACCGAGTTTACCTTCCGAACCCACTTCTCGTGCCACACGGGTTACTTCCACTGAGAATGAATTGAACTGGTCCACCATCGTATTGATCGTATTCTTCAACTCAAGGATCTCACCTTTACATCCACCGTAATCTTTCTTGACAAGTCACCTCTTGCAACCGCTGTTGTTACTTCTGCAATATTTCTTACCTGGCCTGTAAGGTTAGATGCCATCTGGTTTACAGAATCCGTTAAGTCTTTCCATGTACCACCAATACCTTTCACTTCTGCCTGGCCACCCAGCTTTTCCATCAGTACCCACTTCTCTTGCCACACGGGTTACCTCTGATGAGAATGAGTTTAGCTGGTCAACCATGGTATTGATCGTATTTTTCAATTCAAGGATTTCGCCCTGCACGTCCACGGTAATCTTTTTCTCAGGTCACCTTTGCAACTGCTGTTGTCACCTCCGCGATATTTCTCACCTGGGCTGTAAGATTACCGGCCATTTGGTTTACAGAGTCAGTGAGATCTTTCCATACACCTGCTACGCCTTTTACTTTTGCCTGTCCACCAAGTTTACCTTCACTACCTACTTCACGGGCAACACGGGTTACCTCCATTGAAAATAAGTTCAACTGCTTCACCATGTCATTTACTTCGGCGGCGATCTTTGCAAACTCGCCTTGTAATAACGTGATCGCCGATCTTCAAAGGCATTTCCTGTGAAAGGTTGCCCTTTCGCCACGGAACTAATAACGTGAGCAATCTCAATGGTTGGGTGAACAAGGTCGGAGATAAGACTATTGATTGAATCTGCAGGCGGTGCGCCAGGAACCTTTTTTGCGTAACGGGGCAATGAGACGCGGTGATTGAGATGCCCCTGTTTTCCCAATGGTATTTCTTGCCTTGGTCAGCTCTTCTACAAGCGCTTCATTCAGGCTGAATAATTTCATTCAAGCGTATCGCAGATCTTCCCTGCTCAATCCGATTTTATCACCGGGCATGCGAACGCTGAAGTTTCCATTGCCTCCACTTCAGACAAGACCCTCAATAATTCACGGCTATCCAATTCATCGGAAGAATTCGCCCTTCGCCTGGCCATTTGATGGTTTGCTGCTTCCGTTTCTATGGGTCTTTCCATTGGCGTTGGCTTTTGCATTGGATTTTTTACCCGTACAACCCGCTCTGCCTTAACGGGAACAATATGATCAGCAATCATCTCTCCGGTCGTTGGCGAGGGCGCACTACTAACCGCAGACGATGATTGACGCTTTAGCTTTTTTCATTATTTTTGATTGAAGGGGGTAAATGATGGGCAAATTGGTGTGAGGAATGGGGTTTTTCCACATAGACAGTCTTTTCGGTGTTAAGCCGAGCTTTTGAAATAAATAAATACCGAGGAACGATTAAACCAACCTGATAAACCGGCTACTAATTCAAACAAATCTATACTTTACACCCAATAACACAGAAAATTGTGCCAAGCCATCCCCCGGAATAAGAAACCCGCCGAAGATGCTAATTCAAAAGGGTTATCCTGATTGAGAAGACGATCTCGATGACCGAGGAGTTTTTAAAAGGAGATCTTCTTTTCAATTGACAATTCATTTTCCTTCCTGTTTGCTGGCAACTCCTCTCAAATATTCAAAATTCTTGATGAGTGTGAGCCAAGGGATCTGCCCTGCCTGATCTTATTGGACTACAACATGCCAGGACTGAATGGTGCAGAAATACTAAAAGACTAAAGACTAACAGCAGGTATGATTCGATACCCAAAATAATTTGGAGTACCTCACGTTCGGATACATACAAAGACATATGTCTTGCCCTTGGCGCTAACGATTATCTCGTCAAACCCTCCAGTGTAACGGATCTTGTCGCAGTCTGCAAGTAGTAATAGTCTCCGTTTGCGCTATCGGTTGACTGTCGCCGGAAACGTATCGTTGAAAGACTTAGTAAAGATCGGCTTTTCCCATACAGTTACGTTTTCGTGCGGTTCTATGAAGTCAGATCTCCTGTGATAAGCGCTGATAAGAAAGACTTTAAGGTTAGGAAATTTTTGTAAGATCGATTCGAGATGTTCCTTGCCTTTGCCATCCGGAAGGTTATTGTCCAATAATAATATGTCGGGTTTTGATTCTTCCAGAATTTGCCATCCCTCTTTCAAAGTATAGGCGAGGAAAACCTGGTAATTTCTTGCAAGGAGATAACTTTTTCATTATCATGCAATAATCCTTCTCATCGTCAATAATCAAAATCTTTAAGGGCGTCATACTCAATCGCGAAAAACTTTTCATAGAAAAAAATGGGCTGTAAGGTGGTCAAATACTCTTCAAAGCTGGCCAATTAGCCACAAATTTGATGCCCTCTCTTCCATTTGTTTTGAGAGAAACCGGCTCAAAGAAACAAGCAAGTCATAAACATGAGCAACGGTTGTATTATATGTCAACGCCATCCCGGCATCTTAGTTGCATATATTTAGTTTGATGGCCGGGCCCGACTTGTGTCCCCTGGCATGGCAAGTAACTAAGACCGTAAATCACTATCATCGGCCCCAAGTAAATGGAAAAGCAGCTTATCTGAAACAAGCTGGGCCGACCCAGCACAAAAGCAATTCCACGGATATTTCCGACAAGGGTATACGAATTTGCTGAGTTGGCCAGTCCATGACCGGATGCACCCTTAAGAAAACTCTCCGTGCTCATTGATATGCTAACCGGCAAGGTTTTGACGGACAAGGACGCCCCAGTCGCATATTGAGCGAATCGGTAAATGCATTGGTGACATGAGATCACTGATTGACGATCTTGCGATTTGGATTGGATACAGAGGGATGGCAGAGAATTAACCCCCTGTGTCATTGAAGACATTATCCAGCGTAAGCCCTGGAAGATATGCCACCCGCTATCAAGAACAAACAGGCGGTGATCACCACCTATTCCTTGCCGATTATCGAGGGCGATGCGGATCATTTCCTTCGGTTGTTTTATGTGCTCCTTGAAAACGCGATTGAATACAGTAAAAAGATGTTGTATCCGAAATTCAAATACATTCATCTGTCTTAACTACGAAGGAAAAACAAAATTGGCACCTGGATGAGGAGCGGAACTATTATAAAATTGAGATCAGTGATAATGGTATTGGAATTAAGGAAGAATATGCCGAAAGATATTCAATCCGTTTGTTCGTTTGCATGGGAAGTCTCAGTATCCGGGTACAGGTATCGGCCTTGCCACTTTGCAGGAAAGATTGTAGAGGTCCACGATGGAATCATTTATGCGGAAGGCCAGGAAGAATGAAGGAGCAAAGTTTGTTTTAATTTTACCCAGAAAGCCGCTAAAGCAAGATGCTCAAAGGAAACCTGATAAAGATTGCCATTATAGATGATGACGAGGATGATTATTTTATCATCACCAACTACATAAAAAATATCCAGGGCGCCAATCTCCAGGTAGAATGGATAAGTGATTACGAGACTGCCATCGAAAGAATAAGAGCCGAAGCCTGCAAGATATATTTCATTGATTATCGTTTGGGCAACGAGACGGGTTTGAACCTGCTCAGAAAGCCATGTCTATTGGATGCGAAGAACCCATCATATTGCTGACAGGAAAAGGTAACCGCGAAATTGATATCAAGGCTATGCAAAGCGGAGCTACGGATTATCTTGTCAAGTCTGACCCTGAACACAGAAAAGCTGGAACGTTGTATTCGTTATGCCCTGGAGAGGGCTGCCGTGTTAAAGGCACTAAAGGACCGGGAGACCAAAGTATCGAAACCTGTTTGAGAGTTCAAAAGATGTGAATTTTATCGCTGACGCCCAGCTCAACTTATCGAAGTAAATTATGCGGCGACTTTGTTCTTAGGTTATCAGAGGGAGGAACTTGTCTCCTGTAATTTGTACGATTTCATTCGCCATGACCGGCAAAAATCATTTATCAGGGATGCTCTTGTAAGGGATTGCCGATAACCGATATGGAAATAGAGATCGAGAACCGCGATAAGGAGATCAAGCCCTGCCTTTTTCCGTGACATTGCAAAAAAGCCCCGAAGACCAATGGCTGGTGCACGGTATTCTACATGACATGACTAATCTCAAGCGGGTGGAACAGGCCAACCTCCAGGCTCAGAAGCTTGCCGCCAATGAGCGATTGATGAGGATCATCGCGCATGAGATCCGGAACCCGTTGAATAATATCAGTCTCTCGATTCAGCATTTTTGACGACATAGCAGCTGATCCGGCAGTGAAGAAAGAACTGTCGGAATAATTCAACGCAATTGCAAGCGCATCAATCAAAGCATAACGGAACTGCTGGATCTCACAAAGAGTGGAGAGCTGGAGTTCAAACGACATTCTTTACAGGAGATAATGAATGAAAGCATTGCCACCGTGGCTGACCGGATTAATCTCCAAAACATTAAGGTCGAAAAAGTTATCATGACAGTCCGCTGGAAATATCTGCTGACAAATCCAAATTAAAGATTGCTTTTTCAAATATCCTCATCAATGCGATCGAAGCCATGAACAAAACAAGGGAGAGTTGGCTGTTTCCATGCATGCCTCACCTGAATCCTATACCGTATCGATAAAGGATAACGGCATTGGCATATCCGAGGAAAATCTACCCCGGTTGTTTGAGCCCTTCTTCACCTCGAAGAAAACGGGATGGGCCTGGGTCTCATAGCCTCCTATTCCATACTTCAATCCTCATCGCGCCAGCATACACGTCGAAAGCAAGATCAATAAGGGAACCAATTTCATTATCAATTTCACTACCCGGTCTACTGAGCATCATGGTATTGCTGAATATGCGCACTGAAGTTGCTTCAAGCCCTGTTGCTGAAATTCGAGTAAATTTTTTATTTCCGGCTCATCAATCAGCGAAAGCGCGAGGGAATAAGTATTGGTAATGATCGAGTTCATCATGGGCACAGATCGCCAGGATACTCTTCTTATCGGTTTCATTCCATGACCCTTTCATCTTTCCCATGCCTGGTATATTTCCCCGGGTTCATCGATCCTGGTTTTCATTTTTTCTCTTCAACTGCTTTTTATACAACATGCTCTCTTCGATGATCCTTTCAAAGATCGCTTTGACATCTAACTCGGCTTCGCCGGTTCACGAAGAAGCCTGCATGTATGTATTGACACGGTCGTTGTGAACATGAAACAGGTCGCTTGCTATGCGGGATGTTAAAAGATGCTCTTCATACGGAATTTTTAGTAGGGTGAATCAAAAGCCACGCCTCGGGTGGTATAGTTGGCATTATTTTTCACACTAACAGCTATGGCCTGGTTGCGAACAACAGGAAAGATCGTCAAAGAATTCTTTCAGAAATTTGTTGCCAATAACGTTCTGAAACTGGCAGCGGCCCTGGCGTATTACACCATCTTCTCATTGCCCGCCGTTTTGATCCTGGTCACTCTGGCTGAGTGATCTCTTCTACGGTCACCAAACCGTGGAAGGGAGAATATATTTTGAATTAACCAATCTTATCGGCAAGGAAGGCGCTTCGCAGATCGTGCAAAGAGACGGTGCGCAATATCAGCTTGTCAAAGGATAGTCAATTTGCCACCATTGTGGGTATCGTCAGCCTGGTCTTCGGAGCCACGGGGATTTTTGGCGAGATGCAGGATTCCATTAACCACGTTTGGCATTTGAAAGCCAAACCACGCAAAGGGGATTTGGTATTCTGAAAATGTTGCTGAACCGGGTGCTTTCATTTTCAATGATTGCGGTGCTGGGGTTTCTTTTACTGGTCTCACTTGTCGTAAACAGCGTGATGGACATTTTCTGCAAAAGCTTTCTGAACGATTTCCCGACGCGGAGATATTGTTCGTTTATTTTTCAACATCATTTTTACTTTTCTGATCACCGCCTTTTTATTCGCGGTAATATTTAAGGTCTTGCCTGATGCAAGGATCAAATGGAATGACATCCGGTCGGGAGCATTGGTGACGGCATTGTTTTTCATGATCGGCAAATTCCTCATCACTTATTACCTGGGCAAAGAGTCATATTTCTTCGACCTATGGCGCGGCCGGTTCAGTCGTGATCATTTTGTTATGGGTTTATTTTTCATCAATCATTCCCATTTACCGGCGCGATCTTTACTGTCTTTATGCCCTTCACAGGGGATCCCAGATCTATCCGAATAAATATGCCGTCTGGATCGAGAAAAGGAAATTGAAACAACAAAACCCCTTCCTGAAACGAAGGCAACGGGGTAACAATTTGCCCATTCCCACTCCGTATCATATAAATACTTCACATTGACTCATTAAAATTGTTTTGCACCTTGCTTCGCTCCGGCACTATTTTTGTTCCTTTAGACGATAACCAATTTCCCATTCTTAACCTGATCATTATGGCATTTGATAAACATAAAGCCCCCGCAAAGCAGATTCACGAACACCACGGCAAGCAAGAGAAAAAAGACCATCATGAGCATGACAAGAAAGAACAAAAGAAGAAACCCTTGCAGAGGGGGTCTAATTCTGGTGAAAGGCCGTAACCTCGACAGTTATGATAAGGAACAAAAATAGACAAAGAACTACGTGAAAAAAAGCCGGGTGAAGAAAATACGTTCCGCTAGTCAATACGTGGAAAACTCGTCCGATCACCGTCAATAACAACCGGCTTTCAGGTGGCGTGAATTTTCAAAAGAAAATATCGATGCAACGCAACGATTAGTAAAAGAAAACTTCATGCAGTTGACGCTCGGACTCACGTACCGGGACTTCCTTATTTAGCAAAGGAAAAAATATGATTGATTTCTGCGCGCCTGAATGCTGATGGCAATAGTTAGTTGCAAAATGTCCCGTCATCCGGGAACATTGATCAGGTTGCTGATCCTCGAAAGCATATCCTGCATGTCGAAGGGTTTGGAGATAAAATCATCTGCACCTGCTTCCATGCAGATCTCTTTCGCGTTGGGATGAGCCGAGATCATTAATATGGGGAATCCTGCCGTCTTATTATTTTGTTTGATCTGCCTGCAGATATCAGTGCCACTTATTCCCGATAACAACATATCAATAATCACCATGCTTATTTTATCGCCTTCAAGCGTCTTGATGCTATCTTCCGCCTTAGCGAGATTGGTAACTGAGTAGCCCTTGTACTCGAGCATTAGTTTAAGCATCATGCTTATATCCGGGTCGTCATCAACTACCAGGATCTTGTGGGTGGGCTTGTGGGCTTGATTCATGTTTTTAAGGTAAGCAAGCAAAATTAACAATAAGAGTTATCATGTGTCGGGCCACCTGGCCGTGGGAGCCCGGCATTTTCCCAGGATAGAGATTTGATTTGTAGCAAGGCCAGATCACCAATTTAACTTCATTCGATCAAAGCATCTGCAAGAAGACGCTCGCCTCAGATTTCCACTTCGCCTGTGGATTTTTTCACAGCTCAAGATCGCTATCGTCATGCGTACACGCCATCACTGATAATAACGCGCCTTTGTTATCTGAGGCTGTTTGGTCTTTGTATCACTAGTTCCGATCAAAAGACTCTCGTGGTCTTGAAATCTTGCTGATCGCCTCGATGCCGGCGCACCAAGCGCTCTCACTATTTTGGATGCCGACTCCCGCAACGAAGCACTCTTTGATCGCTGAATTTTATACCGCTGGTAAAAATGAGTGAATAAAATCGCCAGCAGCATTACAAAAAGTTTCGCGATAGTAGGGAATGGAATGGTGTTAATGAAAAGATTGTGCCATGTGATGCGAAGCATGCAAGATTGTAGGATTATTGTGCGAACTGGCGGTTCTGCACTCAAAGCGTGACAAGTGCAAAGAAATGTTGTCGCGCCTGGAAGATATCGTCTGCGACAGTGGGAGGGCGTCGATTTCGTCACGCCGGGGGAATTATTTGCACAATAGTTAGGCTGTTGGTATTCATTGTAGCCTTGTGGGGAAGGTTTTCAGTTCGCAGTTCCCAGTTCTCAGTCCGGCCAAGTTCTCAGTATCCAGCATCTCGCATCCAGCATCTAGCATCCAGCATCCAGAACCCAGCACATCTATGCTCAACAAAAAAACTAAGCGCATAAAAACCGGCGACAGCCGGTTTGTACGTTTATTTTACTACCTGGTCGAATCGAGTAGCTGTACCTTTATTTTATTATAAAGCGTCTTTCGATCGATCTTCAACAGTTCGGCCGCCTTCTTTTTGTTGAAATTCACCTGCTGCAACGCCGACATGATTGCTTCATACTCTGCCCGGCTGGCTGCCTCTTTCAAAATATCCTTGTCTTCACCATTGCCGATATGAATAGGTGTGGGCGTTGCCGGTTTGCTTCGAATTATGGAGAAGAAAAAGCGCTGTTGCTCGTAATTTCCCAGGGCATCGTCTCAGCAGTGATCTTACCGCCGGGCTTGGTCAACAACACGGCCCTCCTGATCGTTTCTGAACTCACGCAGGTTACCCGGCCAGTTATATTGCAGGAATGTTTGTAACACCCCATCATCAAAGCCCGCAATGTCCTTATTGATCTCCGCGGTCGCTTTTGAAAGGAAAAACTCGGTCAATGGAATGGCGTCATCCCCAAGCGATTTCTTAGCGGCGGCAGGTTGATCGAGAATTCGTTGAAGCGATGATACAGGTCTTCGCGGAATTTGCCTTTACGATAAGCATCCTGCAGATTCTCATTTGATGCTACTTGCTATTAATCTTACATCCACGTCCATTTCTTTATTACCTCCACTCTACCGGAATTTCCGTTCCTGTATAACTCTCAAACAGCGTGGCCTGTACTTCAACCCCCCAGGTTTCCGACCTCATCGAGGAATAGGTGCCGCCGCTCAGCCAATTCAAAGCGACCACGACCTTATCCTGCAATGCACCGGTAAAAGCTCCTTTTACATGACCAGAAGCAATTCGCTACCTGATAACTCTTTTGACAATGTGCCGCAGTCCATGGCGACAAACGGTTGGCTTGCGACGTTCGCTCATGTTGTGAATCGCTCTTGCAATGACTTCTTTTGCCTGTACCGCTTTCTCCGTACAGTATCACGCTGTAGTTGGTGTCAGCTACAATTTTTACTTGCGCACACAAGGCTTTTGCCGCTGGTGATTGCCCTTCAAAGAATTCGTCATCGGCGCCGAGCTCCGACTTCGCTTTCCGGGAGCCGTGAATCAGATCTTGCTTTTGCCTACTGCTCTCCGAACGTGCGTTGGCAGGCATCTGCATCAGGCTGGTCAGGATGGAGACGACGCTCAATCGGGTATAAGGGGCTTGGGTAATATAATCAAAAGCACCAAGCTTTGATGACACTCAGCCGCCAGCATCTTAATATCGGAATAACCTGTGATGACAAGAATCTTAACGGCGGGATCTTTTTCACGGAGACTGTCATGTGATCATGCCGCGCGCGTCCATATCGCCCAGGCGGTAGTCGCATATAAACGCTGATCATATCTGTTCTCGGTAGAACTTGGCGACTCCTTTGCTGCCCGTGTGCGCTGTTTCAGTTTCAAATCCTTTTTGGAAGATACCGGCTCAGCAGGGAGCACAAATCAACATATATCATCGTCGATGATAAGAATCTTCTCTTATTCATGTATTGAGGTAAAAGGGATTTTTTATGATGATACAAAAATCTAAACCATTTTGCTAAAGAGGCCCGTCAGCTATTGGTCGTACAAAATTGTGCCGGATTTGAATATTTACAAGAAAAATAAAACGGTTTGGCAGTAAAATTGACCTATTTTCTACTGTGAGTAATGAAAGATCATATTGTTAATCGCGCACCCGAGTTAGGAACAGACGAGCAAATTAATAAACCGGAGATACTGATCATAGACGACGAAACAGATATTTGTCATTTGCTAAGCAATTTTTTGAAGCAGAAGTGGATATCCGACAGTGTGTTTGCATCCAGTCCTCAGAGGCTATAAGTATTATTGAGCAGGGCGAAAAATTGTCATTGATCTTTTCTCGACAATCACCTGCCCGACGGACGTGGGTAGATTTTATCAAGCAAATCAAACGAGCTTTGCCAGACTGTAAGGTGATCATGATAACCGCACACGACAACCGAGGCGGACAGGGAAAAAGCAGACAAGGCAGGTGCAGATTATTTTATAGGAAGCCTTTTTCAAGAGAACTGGATCTCTCACGATAATTGACCGGCTTTCTGCATAATTTTCCTCATTTTGGGGATTTTTGCTCAATTACATATTATACTTTTTGCTCATCCTTTGGAGCAACGTCGAGCGAAATTACAAACGAAGAGCCATTTCCGGTTTCGCCATGGACCTTGATGGTACCGTTATGATTGAGGATGATGCGTTTTGTATTTGTCAATCCCAATCCATTGCCTTTAGCCTTACTGGTGAAATAAGGCTCAAATAGTTTTTGCAATGCTTCTTCATCCATTCCCTACCATTGTCTCTTACTTCGATGATACATTTCCCGTCCTCCTGCCGTGTGGTAAGTTGCAACACTCCATTTTCAGTTTCCATTGCCTCAACAGCATTGAGGATAATGTTGAGCAACGCCACTTTCATCTTCTCCCCGTCCAATCTTACCTCGCACATATCAGGTTGAATAATTTGTCTCAACTTTGACTCTAAGGTCAAGCCTGTCCTTTTGCCAGTTCCAGGGCCTCTTCGATCAGTTGATTGACATCGGTGCTTGCAACATTCAGGTGACCGAAGCGTAGCATTGAGCAGATCCGATACCAGCTGATTGATGCGACCGGCATTGCGGTTGATCAATTCCAGCAAGAGGGTTGCTTCGTCATTGCTGTTTTCCATTTCCTTCAATTGTTCTGTAGCCAGCAATATGTTGGTCAGGGGATTTCGACCTGGGGCTATCGTGCGGGCGATTCGGCCCGTCGAGCGAATTTTTCAAGATCCCGGAGTTCTTTTAGTTCCATTTTTGTATTCATTAGCTAGTCAAAGTTACTCACGTTGAATTCAAACAGCCTGCCAACAAAACATGCCAGGCGATATATTTATCCCCGCAGGGAAATAAACCCGGGAGGAGGAGTAAAACGGAATAATCCTTGCCTTGACTGTGGTACTTATTCAGCATACGGAATTTAAGACCCATGAAGAAAAGGAAATTACCCCTGATCGGAATTGTGTTCTGGCGCTCATAGTCATTATAGGCGGAGGCGCCTGGTGGTGGAAAGTCAATAAAAGAATTATCCAGTGATCAATTGGAAAATGCCATAAGAGAGAAAGGCAATGGTTTGTACAAAGTGCATTATGATAGTCTTGACCTGTGGATGAAGTAAACGGGATTTATCTCTCAGCTATTTTACCCTGAGATTTGACAGCCTGAGATATGAAGCGTTAAAACGGGAAAACAAGGGAGCCTTATTTTGCTCTTCAATATATCCATCCCGCAAATCCATGTGGCAGGGGTCGAAACTCCACGGGCACTTATCGACAAAGAAATAAGCGGCCGGCAGCTTACGTTGGTCGACCCGGTAATAGAAATAATATATACCAACGCTGGGAAGGATTCTTCCCGAAACGTCCCCGATAAAGACATTTACGAACAAATATTGGGTAATCTTCACCTCATCAAACTAGGCGCTGTCGTTCTATCAATATGCCGAGATCGTAACGCGGAGTTTGAAGACAGGCAAGACCTTTGTGCATTTTCAAAATGTGTCGATCAGCCTGCTCGATGTGGCCGTTGACAGACTGTCCAACCGGGATAGCAACCGAATTCTATTTGCAAAACAAGTCCAATTTTAATTGTGAAAGCAGTTAACCTGGACCAGCCGCAATGGATTGTACAATTACCGGGTTGATTCGATTGCGATGCATTCCCAGCTGGCGAAGTAAATATCAAGAATGTGTTTGTGAAGCCACAGTTGAGAGGAAGACGCGTTCGTCAACAAATTTTCCAAACAAGTTGATCGATTTGATTTTGCCATGCATGACATTGTCATCGAAAATGTAGACGCCAGGCGGTTGACAGAAGAATTTCTTAAAGCAGAGACATTGATCATTGGCTCTGCATCTTTCCGGGTCTACCGTGACGGGAACATCCCCGAGGATAATATCAATCGCGTAGGAAGCTATCCCCACCAGGTGATCCAACATTTACCGATTAAATTCCGAGATCAAAAAGGTATCGTGAAAAATGCATTTATTGAATATAAAGAAAGGAGTTCCATCACTCATCAATCGGGCAAGGTGCAATTCTGGGCTACATCGGCCAGCATCAGCAATATCACCAACAACAGTAATAGCATAGCTGCAAATAACAAGATGGTTTTTGACATCAAACCAGGTTGTTAAATCAATTTCCACTATCGATAAGGTGGACATTTCGCCTGGATGATCCCGAGGGCAGGTTTTCTATTCACGGTAGATCAGGTTCGGCAGATGCCACTATATTCAACGTCGCTGGCTAGACCGATGGGTGCAACGCAATTCAAGACCGGTTTTGTGAATTCAATGGAATTTGATCTGAATGGCGGCGATTATAAAATGAATGGCACGTTGAAACTTCTTCTACAGGGATTTTCACCTCTCTATACTGAAAAAGGATGATGATTCTATCCATTTTAAAAAACGGCGGTTTCTGAACTTATTTGCGAATATGAAAATAAAAACAATAACCCGGAAGATATGGATAAAGCGCCTCGCATCGCGAATATCAATTTCCCCGTGACATCCACCGGTCAATGTTCAACTTTGCCTGAAAAAGCTTATTTGAGGGAATCAAAGAGGTCACGGGTGCACAGTAAATCACTCAATCGGTTCCGTTATCTTTTTAGGAGCGATGTGAATGATGCTGCTTGCAAGCAAAAGATAACAGAAAGCACTGGCAGAATGTGAGAAGCGTAACCTATGTGGAACACAAAGAAGACTGGATATCCACGTTACAAGCAATAGCACCGATATAAAATAATCAATCCTTTCATGGTTGCTATAGATAAAAAATTATGCCAGCGAAACGAGGTGCAGGAATTTTTATACATATAATCCATGAGGAATATGTAAGCCATTTTCTTACTACAGGGTAAAAGCTGCTTTCAATCGGAATACTTAAATGAATTGTGGTATATCCCTGGCAGGAGGGATTCAAGTGCAGATCTACTTTTCGGGTGCATGTTAAGCCACAGCCCTTCTTTGCATCGCATTTTCATAGCTGTATTTCTACGCGTAACCAAGAGACACTGCCTCTTCTTTTCATGACAAACCAGGATGCCTTAACAATGCCAATTGTATAACACGCGGCTATCTGGCGGTGCTTCTGATACAATATAACCTGAGATAAAAAATAGTCGTCATTATGTCTCTGGATGAGGTGTACCTTTTGCCGCTGATCTTTACATTAACGGGGACCTGCCCAGTAATAAGGCAATGCAATGAGTTGTCGCCACCTAAGGCAATTCTCACCTGCAGGTTCTGTTGTTTTTCCTATGGCGAGAATCTCAAGAGACCCGCCTGTGCTGGAAATTACCTCGTCCATGATGATCTTCAATTTATTGCTCATAGCTTATACATTTATTGCGTTTGACGGAGTTTTTCAATACCGATCCACTATCGTGGTGAACGGCCACCGTGCGCAGAAACCAATCGTACTCAGTTCTCGACCAGGATCTCGATCCTGCTCTTTGTCCTTTTGCATGAGGCTCGGTATATTCTATATTGATCATCGCGAGCTTAACCAGCACCTTCTTTACATTCTTCTGCCCCAGGCCAGTATGATCATAGGTATATTCGTCATCGACGATCGTTGCTTTACCACTTGTTTCCACGGTGAAGTCCACTCCTTTTCTATAAAAACATAAACGTGCGGGAAGCTCTGTTCACATTCTTCAACGGGATGTGAGGCGGGTTGTTGGTCACAAGCCACAACTGACCCTCGTCATCTATCCGTACAGCCGTAATTACATCATTGCCGAGTTTTATCAGGTTACTGCTTGATACATACATGACGGCACTTCGGAGCTGGGATAATTTTTTCACGTATGAATTGCAGGTTGCTATCATTTACCATAACTAAGATTTGAATTATAAAAATCAAATGTGATACCAAAGCGCAGATCGCCGGAAACTGTTAATGAAAATGCAACGAGCCGTGTAAGAATTTCCCCATTCCCGGAAAACCCGACTCATTTAATTAATAATAATCCACGCAGATCAGGATTGCTTTCAGCCTTCAATTAATCGCACCACCGCGACATAGCGGCAACAAGTATTTTATAGCACGATATTTTCTATAGCGAGGATGAAGATGCAATTGATGCACCTCAATCTACATTCGATAACATTATGGACCAGCCAGCGAGGAGAAAAACACTGACCAGGAAAATCACTACGGATCACGCTCAGATCCATCCTGTTCCTTTTTTATTCATTGTTCTTGTCTTCCTGCTGATCCTAACCCCTCCTGTCCAGAATGTCCTTCGCAAAAAGGCCGTCACCTATTTAGAGAAGAAACTAAAAACCCACGGTGGCAATAGGGAAGGATCTATGTCGGTCTTCCAAAAAACTGGTGATGGAAGATATTTACATTGAAGACAGGCAAAAGGATGCTTTATTGGCAGCAGGCAGCGAGTTTGAAGATGAATATCAGATATAATGAAGTTGCTGTTTAAGGGGCGCCTGGATATTTCAAAAACAGAAATAAAAAACAGTACAGCAAAAATAAAAAGACAATTACCCGATACAGTTTTCAACTATCAATTTATTGTTGATGCATTTGCTCCCACTGACAGCACCGGGGCTCTACAGATACATCCGCGTCATCCCTGTCGCTTGGGACCATCGTGACTGGACAAAAACAAGACTGGTGTATAACGATGTGATCACGGGGAGTGATATGGAAACATGGATCGATCATCTCGATACCCGTATAGATGAGTTTGATCCCCAACGGTTGAATTTTAATGTACCCCAGACAAATATCAGTGGTGTGGCAGCGAGAATTTACCAGGTGAAGCCGCTCGCTCGTCCCGAGCCTGAGATCAAAGATATGATCGAGGCAAGACAACCGTCGCCCCTTCAACTCGCATTTAACCAGGTGAACCTCGAAAACTTCCGCCCTCGAATATCGCAATGATGTTTCCGCTACCTATGCGGTATTTGACCTGGGCAAATTGAATATTAAGCCAAATACAATCGACCTGGATAACCGTGTTCTCGATCTGAAAGATGCTTCCGTTAGAGAATTCAACCATCAGCTTGAGACTTGGCAAAAAGAGCAAGCGAGGGTTGTCGCCAAAGAAGTGAAGCAGGAAGTGAAAAGCCAGGCAGCAGCAGGCTGGCATATAAAACTTGGATCAATTGCCCTTAGGGATGACAGCCTCCGGTTCGATAACGATAATGAGACCCGCACAAAGAGCGGTATAGACTATGCTCATATAAAGGCGGATGGATTGACCCTCGAAGTAAAAGATCTTTTATTGAGTCCCGATTCAATTGCCGGATCGATCACCAGGGAGAGTTTAAAGAACAAAGCGGCTTTGTCCTAAATGAATTGCACGGTGATTTTTTATACGCCAATAACCAGGCTTATCTCAAAGACCTGCTCCTCCGTACACCTGGCGGCGAGATCAAAGGTATGCCCTGCTTAGCTACGGTTCATACCAGGCGCATCGCGCATGAATTTGAAAGAACACAGATTGACGCCGACATTGAGAACAGTCATGTTCGGGTGAAAAGGATATACTCGCGTTTGCTCCCCAGCTTCGTTCACAACCGGCATTTGCTAACCCGAATGCTGTTTTGGTACCTGAATCTGCAAGGTAATGGAACAGTTCAGTCGCTGCATATCCGCCAACTTCAATTCAAAGAGTCTGCATGATACCCAGATTGATGCCAGTGGTAACCTGCTCCGGGAAATGATGTCAATGCAGCGGGTGGAGTCCTGACCATAAAGAAGATTTCACACAACTCAAACTGATATCGCCTTATTCACCAGGCAGCGGTTATCAAATGATCAATTTAACATACCCGAAGCATTCGATGCGCACGGAACACTTGCCGGATCACTCAATAATTTGTCAGCCAACCTCAGCATATCAACTTCGGAGGGTTCGGTGGCGGTAAATGGCCGATTCACCAATCTTAATCACCCCGACGCCTCAGTTTATACTGCAACTGTAAAAACAAAGTCATTGAATATTGGATCCGATTCTCCGGAATGATCAGCTATCGACGATTAACGCCGCGATTACCGCATCAGGTAAAGGGTTCGCACCTGACAAAATGGATACAAGGTTTGGTGGTACTATATCTCCCGTCGGCTATAATAATTATGTATACCAAAATATCTCGCTCGATGGAAACATCAGGGAAAATAGTTTCCAGTTCACGACGGATATCAATGACCCGAATATTGATCTGAACGGAACTGCCAGCGGCTACCTTTTCGGGCAATACTGCCTTCAGGTTTGACGGAATGATTGATAGCGTTAAATTATTTCCGCTACATCTAACAACTGAGCCGTTCATTGTTCGCGGAAAAATTACTGCCGATGTTCCCGTTATGAATGCAAATACCCTTGAAGCAAATGTGTTAATGACGAAGGCCTTGTTTGTATCCTCTTCCCAAAGATTACCATTGGATACAATTCAATTTATCTCGGGGAGAAATGACAGTGTGCAATTCATGCAACTCAATAGCGACGTCGCGACAGCAAGGATCAGCGGGCAATATCGGTACACTGATCTGGCACAGATCTTTCAAAACGCAGTCGAACCTTATTTTTCCGTTACGCCTGCAGCCAACAAAACCAGCTTGCCGCCCTACAATTTTACATTCATTGCCGATATCGGCAACGCTCCCGTACTCGTAGCATTTATACCCGGATTGAAGTCATTTGATCCTATTCATATTACCGGAAGGGTGTCCAGCGGGCAGGGACTAGAAGGAAGTCTCACTACAGCACATATCATCTATGGCGGCAACGAAATAAATGGTCTTAGCCTCAACCTGGGTACTGCCGGCCAAGCTCTGCGACTGACCGCTGATATGCAGCGCCTCAAAGGAATTGGCTTCGACATCTATCACACCCGGCTTAATGCGACGGCGTCCAATAATAAGATCAATTTCGATCTGAACATTGACGACAAGGGTGGAAGAAATAAATATTTCGTGGGCGGTGTTTTGAATCAACCCGCAAATGGCCGATACATGTTAAACCTCCGCCCCGACAGCCTATTGCTGAACTATGAAAAGTGGACGCTCTCGCCGAACAATTCTCTCACAATAACAAAGGACAACATCATCGCCAGCAATTTTATCCTTCAAAACGGACAGCAGAGACTAAGTCTTCAAAGCGAAGGGGAAGCGCTCAACGCCGGATTTACCAATTTCCAATTGTCAACGATCACCGCCTTTACCAAATCGGATTCCCTGCTCGTGAACGGCTCAATGAATGGAACCGTCGTCTTCAGAAATATCCTGAGACAACCCGTCTTTACCAGCAATCTTACGATCAGCGATCTGAGTATGAAAGGCGATACGTTGGGTAATGCCACAATAAGAATTGACAACACATCAGCCAATCGTTACAATACCGCATGCAACGATAACCGGCCGGGGAAATGATATTAGCTTAACCGGATCATTTGCTCCGCAGGGAAGCGGAGATATCGCATTGGATCTCGATCTTGCAATTAACCAATTACAACTCGCTTCCATGCAGGGAGCATTGGCAACATGATCAAAAATGCATCCGGGCAGTGTGAATGGGACGATCAGCATCAGGGAACGGCGGCTGCGCCCGCATCAATGGGCCGCTCAACTTCAATAAAGCCAGTTTTGCCCTGAACGCGTTGGGAAGCCAATTCAAGAATGGATGGTGAAAGAGATCACAGTAACAGAGAATGGTTTTCACTTCGACAATTTCATTATCAGGGATACAGCCAACAATCAGCTTATTCTGAATGGATTGTACAGACGCCAAATTTCATCAACTATACTTTTAGACTTTGATATTAATGCCACGAATTTCCAGGTCCTCCAACTCAACGAAGAAGGACAATAAGACTTATTATGGAAAATTGGTCATCACTTCACGGTTGCACGTCAATGGCACAGAAGCCACACCCATCGTGGATGGAAATATTACGGTGACGAAGGGAACGGATCTCACCGTAGTAGTGCCGCAACAAGAACCGGGTGTAGTAGCCCGGGAAGGTATTGTTGAGATTTGTGACACGGATGCGCCGGAGAATGATTCTTTATTCCAGCGCCGCTATCGACTCTTTGAACATTTCGAGGTTTACGGGGATGAACATCACAACGAACATCGAGATTCAAAAGAGGCTGTGCTTAATCTCGTTATTGATGAGGCAAATGGAGATTTTCTAAACGTACAGGGAGAAGGGCTTTTGTCCACCGGAATAGATCCGAGTGGAAAAATTACGTTGGCTGGGACCTACGAACTCGACAAAGGATCATATGAGATAACTTTTAACTTCCTGCATCGTCGTTTTGAAATTGAGAAAGGAAGCAAAATCGTTTGGTTAAATGAACCGACGAAGCAAACCTTGACGTGACGGCCGTATATATCGCTAACACAGGCGCCCATCGATCTCGTGGATAACCAAATTGCTGCTTCTACGCAAGCAATCCGCAATACCTATAATGCAAAAACTGCCCTTTGAAGTAAGGATTATTCTATGACGGGAGAGCTGCTACAACCTTCGATCCAAATTTGATATTGTGTTGCCCGGATAAGAACTATGGCGTCTCCAATGATATCATAACCCAGGTCGATACGCGCCTGGAGCAGATTTGCCGCCAGGAACAGGGAGAGATCGACAAGCAGGTATTCTCACTCTTATTATTAAATCGATTTGTTGGACAAAATCCTTTAGAAAGCAACTCGCCGGTCTTTAGCGCCCAGGCTTATGCAAGACAAAGTGTAAGCAAACTGCTGACCAATCAATTAAATAAGCTGGCAGAAAGTCTTATCAACGGAGTGGATCTTACTTTTAATGTGACGTCTACAGACGATGATAGCAACCGGTGAGCGGAGAAGCAGAACCGACCTGAATATCGGAATCAGCAAACGCCTGTTGAATGAACGACTCACCATTGCTGTTGGGAGTAACTATGAATTGGAAGGCCCGAAAAACAGCAGCCAAAAGCCAACAGAGTATTATCGGTGATATAACCGTGAACTATATGCTGAGCCGGGATGGACGATACATGCTGCGCGCTTATCGCAAGAATGAATATGAAGGTATTGTTGATGGCTACATCATTGAAACAGGGTTGAGTTTTATCATCACTGTGGATTATAACCGAATTACCGAAGTAATTCGCAGAAAGAAAAGCACAAGAGTAGATGGAGTAAACTATACAAACGGAACAGAATGAAAAACAGGAAGGTTTGTAAACATTATTGCCATTACCGGTTGCTTGTTTGTAGCAGGATGCAGCAATACGCGGCATCTGCCGGACGGTGACAAATTATACACCGGTGCCACTATGAAGGTGGGTGGGGTCTCTCCACCACCCGGGAAAAAAGTGCTGGACACGAAGACCTGGAGGTTTAACCAGCCAAAATAATACAAGTTCCTTGGGATGCGTCTCAAGCTCTCCGATCCTACAATTTATTCAGGAACAAAAAGAAAATTCTTTTGGCAGATCCGTGACCGCAATGGTGAACCGCCGGTGCTATTTAGCCAGGTTGATCTTAATCAGAATATTAAGCTGATACAAAATCATCTTGAGAACAAAAGGGTATTTCAGGTCAACTATACGGCTGATACCGTTGTAAGACGAAAAAAAGCTCATGTAATTATCATGCTGAGGCCGGGCCACAATACAAGATTGCCACTGTTCATTTCCTGACGACGGTAGCGGCTACCATCACGTGTTCAGCAATGCGTGGATAAAACGCTTCTTGTGCCGGGCAAGCCATTCGACCTGGATGTGATCAAAGGCGAACGGAACCGAATCGATGCTTATCTGAAAGAACATGGATTTTATTTTTCGGTCCTGATCTTATCCTTGTAAAAACAGATGGAAACGATCAGCAATCCACATGGTTAATATGTATGTCACATTGAAGCCAGATATGCCTGCAGAGTCCCAGCAGGTATATCGTGTGAAAGTACGCTCATCTATGCCGGCTGCAGCCTGAATATGGCGCAAATAGATACCAACCGGACGATGGGAGAATACCACAACGGCTACTATATCATCGACAGAAGAAAAAGATACAAGCCCAGGCTGTTTGACGAAATGATGAAATTTAAGCCCGGTGACGTGTATAACCGGACCAACCACAATCTTACACTAAGCCGTCTTACTAATATCAACCTGTTCAAATTTGTAAAAAACCGGTTTGCTATCAATTAACCGGGTGGTCTGCCTATCTCGACGCTTGTGTATTACCTGACGCTACTGGCAATCGCTGGGCTGGAAGTGACCACGACAAACAGGTCAAATGATCTCAACGGTACGCTGGTGGCCCTGAAGTGGAAGAACAGGAATACTTTTCGTGGAGGTGAACAACTCGGGATAAATGTTTATGCTGGTTCCGATATACAAATTCAGTGGCGCGCTGAAGGGATATAATGCTATTCGGTACGGCGCCGAAACGAATTCTTACGCTCATTCCAAGATTGTTTGCTGCCCGCTTTTGTAAAGTTTAAGAACAATGGAGGGGTATGTACACAGGTCCAATATCCACCTGAGATATGATATGCTGGAAAGGACCAAACTCTATACATTCAAATTCTTTTCAAGGCTGCCTACGGCTATTTGTGGAAAGAAAACATACAAAAGCAACATGAGTTATATCCCATGCATCACTTATGTGCAGCCACTGAACGTAACGGGATGCCTATCGCGCATTGCTACACCAGGATACATTGCTTGCTCCGATGGCTATTCAAAACAATTCATCCTTGGATCAACTTATCAATCATCAACTATAACGCGAGTCGGCAAACGGGTTTGGAGCCCGGATGACATCTGTGCTATTTCAATGGCCTTGTTGATGTTTCGGGAAACATAGCTGGATTGGTTTCAGCGCAAATGTCAAAGGCGGCAAGGAGGTCACGATCGCGGGTGTGCCCTTTTCACACAATACGTCAGGTTTGAGTGGATGGATGCTACTGTCGAAGGCTGGGCCTGCATTCCAAATGGGCAAACAGGGCTATTATTGGCATTGGGGTCCCCTATGGCAATTCCGTTCAGCTTCCCTTCGTAAAGCAATTCTTCATCGGAGGCAATAATAGTCTTCGTGGATCTCGGATTGCAACTCGGTTGGCCCCGGAACTTATAAATATCCTGTGGCCGGGAATTTTGTCTCCGGACGAAACGGGTGACGATCAAACCAGACTAAATACTGAATTGCGAATGCGCATCATGGGTCCCACTCTATGGTCGCCGTCTTATCGGTGCAGGAAATGTCTGGCTGGTCGATGACCCAGCACCTATACTCATAAACCAGGCGGACAATTTACCAGTAAGTTCCTTTCGCAATTAGCGGTCGACGCAGGCGTGGGTCTGCGGTTTGATATCACTTTATTTGTTATCCGCTTTGACGTAGGTATCTCCCTTGCGCAAACCCTGGGAACAGAATCCATGGGTTGGCAAAGACAGGATCCGGATGTTGGATGGGCTGTGGAAAAAGCGGTGGAGAATGTGATCTATAATCTCGGGATTGGGTATCCCTCTCTGATTTTCTTTGAATATCGAATAAAGAACAAGGAATTAAGAAGGGATGAAGCTGTTCTATTCGTTAGCTCCCTTGTTCAGTATTCATAATTCATTAGTTTTCCTTAATTAATAACAGTTGTTATTTTGTCGAATGTTGAATAAAGAAACAATTCCCGCAATCACCGTACTGGACTTTCGCATTGCCCGCGCCGAATCGGAGATGATTCTTCAACTTAGGTATGCTAGCCAGTAATGAAATTCTTCACGTCGGTAAGTCGTTGACCAGTGTCGCCGGCCTTCGTGTACATACTGGATTGCTGACCTCGCGGTCTTTGATCACGACATCCAGGTAAGCCCGATCAAATTCCTTTCTTGGCTTTTTGAGACTGAGCTCGTCGATTTTCTTCCGGTTGTCGGGTGATCGCTTCGGGCAGCACCACGTTTCGCTGTGCTGAATATTTTTCACTTCATTGATCATATCCGCATGTTCGCAGGGCGAGCGCGGCAGCAAAGACTCCTTGTCTTCGGTTCCATTCCCCTTTCTCCCCCGTGGGCCATTTCTCCTAACCGCACCTGTCATCCCCTCATTTGCCGCGTTTACAAAAAAGTGAAGGGCTTTCTTCTCTGTCATTACCGTTGGCGTGCCGGTTGCAGGAGAGTCGAGATGAGCCTCATTGGCTGAATCGGCTATTTCCTGACGCTGTCCTTGCTCCCGTTTTGCGCAGCCGTTAATTGTGAGGGAGGCTGCTAAGGCTATTGACGATTTTTTCATGAATATTTATTTGTAATGATCAGATTAATCAATGCTTCGTATTATACCGGATTTTGTCGCCTGGCCATTCATTTCTGCGTATCGTTGAAATATTTCCCCTGGATCACCACGCGCTGACCCGGGTCGCCGCTTTAAATTTTATGGCACGAAATTGCCGCAAAGATTTCGAATAACAGTAACGATTTGAAGAATGAAAATGAGAGAACTTATTCATTCCTATCGGTCAAGAAAAGCCGGTTTTCAGCCGGCTATTTCTTTTCTATCGGCATCAGGGAATTCTCATGATTTTAAATAAAATCTTATGAGAGCAATTTGGAGCAGGGCCATTGGCTTTGGCTTGGTCAATATCCCGATGAAATCCATATGCAGCGCCGTTCAGGGGAGCGAGCTCGACCTGGACATGCTCGACAAGAAAGATCACGCCAATATCAAATTCCAGCGCGTGAATGCCAACACGGGCAAAATAGTTCCCTGGGAGGGAATATCGTAAAGTGGGCTATAAAGTGGATGACCGATATGCAGTGTTGACAGATGAAGACTTCGAAAAAGCGGCACCGAAAAATGAAACTGATCACGATAGAAGAATTTGTGGACGAAAAAGATATCGATAGTATGTATTTTGAGACCCCCTACTATCTCCAACCACAAAAATCAGGTGTAAACCTTACCATCTTTTGAAGAGGCATTGGCCAAGACGGGCAAATGTGGGTTAGGAACATTTGTCTTACGCAATCGGGAAAGTCTTGTACTGATCGAAACCTCATGATGACATTCTTATCCTGAATAAGATCCGGTATGAACAAGAGATCCAAAAGCACCGACGAAATCAGAGTTCCCGCAGGTACAACAAGAGCTGGTGAAATGAAGATGGCAATCCAATTGATTGAACAATTATCGGGCGAGTTCAATATTGCAAAGTACAAGGACACTTCACAGTGATAAATTGTTGAAATTGATAAAAGCGAAGGCGAAAGGGAAAAGATTGCTCCGACGCATTTACGCGTTGTTCACTCACGTAGTCGTGATCTCATGGAGCAGTTGAAGGCCAGTCTCGGGACCAAGAAAAAAGCATCGTAAATTGTGACAACCAATTTTAGCATGGCGACAACAGCACCGGTTCTAACTCATTTAGACAAAGATATACTGGCCCGAAGAAGGTTTTACCGAGGGCGATCTCATCGGCTATTATGAAACGATCGCGCCTTTTATTGTCCCATATCTTAAGAACCGGCCCCTCTTTCCTTACGAAGAAACCCCAATGGTATAAAGGACCGGGATTCTATCATGAGGATGCAGGCGACATCGCCCTGCCTGGATGAAGGACGCGGATATTCATGCGGAATCCACAGGTAAGATCGTTCATTACCTGGTCTGCAATAATCTGAGAAGCCTCTTTGTTTATTGCTAACCTTGGCTGCATCGAAATGAACCCTGGAATTCGGCAGGTTGGCGGCCTTGATAATCCCGATTACCTGATCCTTGACATCGATCCCTCTGAAAATAGCTATGACCAGGTAGTCAACACTGCATTAGTGATAAAGGAGATCCTTGACAAACTAAAATTGACCGGCTATTGCAAGACCTCGGGGCGACCGGGATGCATGTATATCTTCCCTGCGGAAAAAATATACTTATGATACGGTGAGGAGTTTTGCAAAAATGCTGGCCACGATGGTTAACGAAGAAATACCATCATTCACAACCCTGGAGAGGTCGTTGGCAAAAGGAGGAAAAGATCAGATCTATATAGATTACTTACAAAATAGTCGTGGCCAGACATTGGCGTCGGCGTACAGCGTAAGACCTAAACCCGGCGCTACTGTTTCGGCGCCCTGGAATGGAAAGAAGTTAAGAAGGGGCTTGATCCCTCGCAAATTCACCATAAAGAATATGAAAAAAGAGCCGATAAGGGGATCTCTTTAAAGGCGTCCTGGGAAAAGCCATTAACATTCCTGCCGCAATACGGCAATTGGAGAAAATGCATGTTGAAGCTGCAGCAACATAGGGTCACTATCTTTGTTGCCCACTGACAATAAACTCAATTTTCCATTTTTAAAAATCCTGGCTTATGAATCGTATTCATGAATGGATAGGATATGGTGACAATCTTACGGCCTTCCAGATGTCTGCAAGAGCCGCGATCATGTTTGTGATTATGCTTATCCTCATCAGGATCGGTGGCGTAAGAATTTTTGGCAAACGATCGGGCTTTGATACCATAATTATGATGACAATGGGTTCGATTGTTGCTCATGGCATCGTTAGCGCCTCGCCTTTTTGGCAACGGTTGCTGCGCGGCGGCTATGATCGTTGTGCATCGGCTGTTTGGATTACTTTCTTCAATCGAATCCTGGAAACGTTGATCAAGGGAACGCCGCTCACATTATATAAGGATGGAAGGATTCTGTCAAACAACCTCCGGAAGGGCCTCTTTGACGGAAGAAGATCTGAAAGAAAGTTTGCGCCTCGAAACAAAGGGCACGTCACTGGAAAAAATCGGAAACGGCCTGTCTTGAAACAAATGGGAGAATAAGTTTTGTTCTGGAAGGAGGACTAAAGGCCTTCCGAGATGTTGCAAAAAGAGCAGCCCCCGCCTTTGACGGGCTCTCTACTCTCTTTCCCTTCGCTGGCATTGACCAAGATCAGGTTGTGTGGGTTTGTTCCTCAGATCCCTTTCGGAAACACCCCAAAAAAGAGAACATCATAACTATTGTAAAAATCGTGCCAGCGCAGCCAGCCGCACTCATAACTTTTTCACATTACAGAATAAACGGATGTTTGCTTGATCGCTTCCAGGCATTTTAAGCGGGTGTCAGGCACTCCTTTGCTTTGAGTTTCGCTTGTAACGTCCCATCAGTTCTCCAGATGCCAGGATATGA
>ERZ1370068.11364-contig-9984_pt1 | contig 38277 bp, 47 predicted proteins | sample MGYA00561227_ERZ1370068 | MGnify/ENA primary metagenome ERZ1370068 (study PRJEB38410, sample SAMEA6850437) | metagenome | study: Metagenomic assessment of the ecological functions of the soil: analysis of the soil microbiota associated with the...
GATCCGCAGCCAAACGCGACGGTCGGCAGAGCAACCCACGTTGCAACGTGAACAATGTCGGGCGCAGCGGACCGAACGGGCCGATTTTCTATCGCTTCGAGATCGCCGAGACGGCACGGCCTTCGGCTCGCTGGTCTCGGCGCGACGGTGTCGAGCGCACCGACAGGCCCTCGACCAGCCACGACGTCACGATCAAGCTCGTTGAGAAAACGTACTTACTGGCGGTGATCGCGCCGGACCCGGCCAACGCCGTGACGAAGCGTCGGCGTCGAGCACCAGCCCCATGAGCCGTTCAGCCATTCAACTTGTTGCAGGCGACGATTCTCGACTCGCTCGACAACTTCGCGTTCTTCACCGGGGACAGCGAAGATCACGACGCTGCATCATGGGGCCGTGCGCGGCATCAACGTGGACTTCACCAAGAAGAACGGCGCTGACCGCTGGCTGACATCTATCCGCCGGGATTCGCGGGACCGATCCAGTATTGCCTCAGGATGGCGTGGAAGATCGATGGCCATTGGTATGCGTCGGCGCCGATCGAAATGTGGAACGAATCGTCCCGAAGGTGGAGGGCCGCCGCAGGAGTACGCGCTGAACTGGTTCTACAACCCCGCTGCGGTGGGCGCCGATGACGTTCCATCAGCCGAGCCCGGCGAGACGATCGGCTTCTTCGTGGTGGCCGGTGACGTGCGCTGGCTTCAACGGCAATCAGATTTACCAGGAGCGACCGAACGTCGTGCTGGTGCCCGATGCCCGACAGCGGCGGCGCGACGCATACGCTCAGCGCCGCGGCACGTCGAGCCGGAGGCGCTAGTTAGACAGCTCAGTCTCGAGCGCCGGTCCGTTCCGCGGCGGATCGGCGCCGGTTTCGGCTCCCGCTCTCGCACTTGACCCCTTGGCGAGCAGCTCACGCTAGTGTGGTTTTCGTGTGTAGATCGGGTCTGGTTTCGCGGGCTTGCCGCGGCCAGCGTGCTGTCGTTCGCGTGTGGCGGACCGACGACGCCGACACAGGTTCCGCCTCCGCTCCCGGTGACACCCGATCCGCCGAAGATCACCTGTCCCGTTTCGCAGACCGCGCAGTCGCCCGATGGCGCATCGACGCCCGTCACCTTTGCCGCGCCGATCGTCGTGAACGGTCAAGTGCCCGTGACCACGACCTGCACATTCCGTCCGCCGGATTCGTTCTCCGTCGGGCAGAAGACCGTCGTCGACCGACGCGCTGCAGCGTACCGGACAGCTGCTCCGCTTCGTGGTGACGGTGCTCCAGCCCGTCCGAAGTTACTCTCCACCCGTTTCTCGCGTTCGGCGACGCAGCATCACGGCGGGAGAGGACGGGCTGGCGGAACTCCAGGTCGTCCAGCGCGAGCCATGATGAGCGCTGCGGTTCCACCCGTCGGTGCGGCTGCCCGAGCGCAGCGGCACTCCCGGGCTCCAGCTGCAGCAACTGCTCGCCGATCGCCGCAAAGACGCAGTCGCCGACCGGTGGACAAACGCGGGCGCTCGCCCGGCGAGGTGGCGTCGGATCCGGCGACGCTGATGACGGTTCACGGGCGCTGACGTCGAGCCGGTAGCGTACTCGGTGGTGGCGCTGATCACGGAGGGCACCAACGACCTCTACGATCGGGACGATCAGGGATCTTTCCGCGCGGCGCACGACGGGTTACCGCCGGCGATGATCCGCGACGCGATGGGCCGCAGGCATCGCGGCGTACCTCCGCGACGATCTCCGCCGATGGACCCGGCCGCGTGCGTGCCGGTGTCGCCGCGGGCTGGCCTGGAGCCTGGTGTCGGGCTTCAACGACGGCGTGCGCAGCCTCGCCAGGCGACCGAAGGGGTGACGCTGGTCGACGTGTCACCAGGGCTCGGCAGGCAACCTGTCGCTGCTTGGTCCCGGACGCTGGCTGCACCCGGCGGCGGAGGGGCTACGCGAAGATCGCGGACCTGTTCTTCACGCAGGCGATCAAGCAGACGCTGGCAGACGCTCAGTCGGCATCCGGCGTCAGGACGCTGCGCGCGCCCGACCTGCGCCACTGTCCCCGATAGTGGCCGGGGCGTCGCGCGGCTCACCTGCGTCTGGCTCGGCGTCGCGCTCGCGCTGCTGGCTGACCGCCGGCTTCCATCCACATCGTCGACTGGACGCCCGACGGTCCGGTGCGCAGTCGCGCTGCTCGGCGCCGCTGTGGAAGCCGTGGGCCTCAGCTTCGCGCGGTCGCAATCATTGCCACGGCGGTGTCAGACGACCGTGGCCGAAACGCCACGCGGGGTGATATTACACGGCGCCATTTCCGACACGGCCGATCGCGCCGCTCGTGGCTGATGTGAGCTACGGACGGTTCCGTATCTGCCGTGGCTGCCGGATCGCGCACCCGCCACCGCCAGCGCTCGCCGGACCTGCTGCGGTGGGGGGCGCTGGCGCTCGGGCTGGCCGGATCTGCGCCGCGGCCTGGTGTCGTGGCGGCCCCCTGGCCTGCGCGGCGGCGTCGCTGGCCGGGCCGTGGCACTGTCTATCGCGCTGGCGAGCCTCGCCCTGACCTCTTCGGTCTTCGGGTGTGGTCGGCGTGTGCGTTGGGCCCCGGCGCGCGACGAGCCCGCACTACCTCGTGATCACGCAGAGCCTGCTGCGCGACCACGATCTGGCGATCGAGAACAACCATACGCGGCGCGGCGACCGCCCGAATACTTCGGCGGGGACCTGCGCGCCCGACTTTCTGCGCCGCGGCGGCACGAGGTGATCTACTTCGATCCACGCGCCCGGTTCGGGCTTGGCGCTGCTGGCGCCGGCGTTCTGCCGCCGCCGGGCATGCATCGGCGCGGTGGCCATGCTCTGCCTGTGCAGGGGCGCTGGCGGCGCTCGCCGTGTTCGACCTGGCGGCGCTACTGGCCGGGCCGGGCACCGCCTTCGCCGCTGATGACGTGGGCCGCCGGCGTGCCTGACGGTGCCGTTTGCTGCCGCACAGCTGGCTGATCTTCCTGAAAGGTGCCCAGCGCGCTCGTCACGCCCAGCGCGGGCGGCGCTGTACGGTTGGTTCGCGCCGCTTCCAGCGCACGCGAGCCCGCACGTGGCTGTGGCGCGGTGCCGCGCTCGCGATGCTGCCGTGGCACCTGCGCAAGTTGCCTGTGATCCTGCTGGCGGCGAACTGCGCGCGGCGCTGGTGCTGCGTTCGTGGCGCATCGAAACCGAGGGCGGCCGCTGCGCTCGCGGTCGGCGCCGGACCGGCGATGGTCTCCGTCGACGCTGTGGATCTGGTCGTTCTACGCACGCTGTACGGCGCCTTCGATCCGCAGATTCCCGTACGGAGACTTTCCGCGGTTCTACGTGCTCGCGGCGAACATTCCCCGCGGCGTGCTCGGACTGTTGTTCGATCAGAAATTCGGGCTGCTGATGTACGCGCCGGTGTATCTCCTGGCGCCCCTCGGCTGCTGGATGATGTTCCGGCAGCCCGAGCGGCGGCTGTTCGCGCTGGTCCTGCTCACGACGGTGATCGCGTTCGTCGCGAAGCTCGACCCGGATGCCATGATGGTGGGGAGGCGCGAGCGCGCCGGCGCGGTTTCTGGTGCCGAATCGTGCCGCTCCTCGCGCCGATGATCGCCGTCGCCGTCCACGGACTGCGATCGACGGCGGCGCGATGGTGCTCGGCGCTGCTCGTGCTCGCCAGCGTCGCGGTGGCCGCGGCCGGCGCGATATCGCCGCAGCGGTCCCTGCTGTTCAGCGCGCCGCACGGTTCGCGAACACGGTCGCCGCTGCGCAGGGCGCGTCGCCGCTGTGGTATCTGCTGCCGACCTTCACCGAGGATGTCGTGCGCGCGCCGCTCGCGCTGCTTCCTGCCGTGGGCCATCGCCGCAGTGCTCGCGCTGGCTGGTCGTCGTGCTGGCATCGCGGAGGCAGGGCCGCACCAACGCGGCTTCGCGGCCGCGGCCGCCGCTGTGACCGTGTTCGTGGTTGGTGGAGCGCGTCCTCGCCGGCGCGCCGGCACCCGCGTCGCAACAGCGCGCGCACGGCGAAGCTGCGCGGTCGTCTCGATCTCATGCGGGCAGACGAAGGGATAGCACTGCGCGGCCTCGACTACACGGACGTCGGGTGCGCCTGAACGAGCGCCAGACGCTCGAGATGACCAGCATCCGCGTGGACCCGATCGGCCGGAGAACTGAGCGACGATCCGCGCCGGCTGGCCGGTCCATTCGCGCGCGTTGCCGGCCGGCCGGTTCACGGCGCGGATCACGTTCGACCGGTCAACAGTGGGGGATAGGCGCCGCCTGTCATGCTTCATCGACGGCCGGATCCAGATTGCGCGCGGCACCGCCGATAGCGCATCGCCGATCGCATTCGAGCTGCCGGTGGATGCCCCGGTGTGGATCGCGGTGTCGGACCCGTCGACCGCCTCCGCCGCACAGGCGGTCGAGATCGTCGCCGAATCGATTGTCCCCAGGAGCGCGCGCGCCGCCGGGCGAGGTGCGGGAGATCGAAGCGACTCGCCGAACGGCGCCCGGCGCCTTCATCGTCTACACCGACGACGACACGTACCCGGAAGGCGGCGTGTTCTGGACGCTGGGAACCAGTGCCGGCACGGTGCTCGTCGATCCCGCCGGCGCGTCGACGCTCCTGTTGGTGCTGCATGTGGGGCCGGTCGGCGGCGTCGTGCGCGTGACGGTCGACGGGCGGGATCGCTCCGTGACGCTGTCGCCCGATCAGACACGGCAGCTGGAGATTCCGCTCGCCGCTGGCGCTCGCTTTGTTCCCGTCGTGATCGCGGCGCCGGGACGAGTTCCGGCCGTCCGATCACGAACCCGGATCCACCGATCGGCGGTGGCTCGGGTGTCAGGTCCGCATCGGTCTGCGATGACGCGCATCGTTGCCGCCGACCCTGATCGTCGCGCTGTTGGCGGCGGCCGACTGGCTCGATCCGGTTCGGGAAGGGCTGAACGGCACCTACTACGCCAACGCCACCTGGTCCGAACCCGGGCCGTCTCCAGCGTCGATCCGCAACCGTCCAACGATCGCCTTCTCGCCGTTTGGCGCGGCGCGCCGCCGCCGCAATTCAGTCGACCTGGGCCGGTTCATTCCTGGTGATGCACGACGGCCCGTGCGTGCTCCGCGACGCTTTCCGACGATGAGTCGTCGGTGGTCGTGGATGGGCAGATGGTCGTCGACAACGCGGGACGCCGCACCTGGCCGCGCGCGGGCGACCGGGATGGTGACGCTGACGCGCGGCGTCCACGCCATCTACCTGAGCATGCGCGCGCGATGAGGGGCCGTTTCATTTCGAGTTGCTGTGGGCGCGAGCCGGGCAGCCATTGGAACGGATGCCCGCGTGGGCGCTGACACCGCGGCGCGCCGGCTTCTGGGCCTTCGCGCTCAGCGCCGGGTTGAAGCGAGCCCTGGCCGCGGTCCAATGGCTGTGGGTCGCGTCGATCGTGACCGCCGCTCTGGCGCTGGCCTGGTCGTGGATCCTGAAGGGGAGGGCGTGGCTGGAGCGCGAGCAGGTCTGGTCCGCGCTGAAGTGGATCCTCGCCGCTTCGCTGATCCTGAACGTCGTCGGCGTCTGGTGGGGGCTGCCTGGTGGGAGCTGGGCACCCGACGAATTGACGCCGACGCTGGTGATAGGGCGGCGCGACGCGTGGTTCTCGCACGGCTGGTTCGATCGGTGCTCCGCCGTTCCACTACTACATGCTCACGCTCGCGTTCAGCCCAGCTGCTGCTGCTGGAACGGCTCGGGCGCGTCGATCTCGGGGCGGTGACGCCGTACGCGCTGCTCGCCTTGATCGGTCGCCTGGTCAGCGTCGCGGCGGGCGTCGGCACGCTGCTGGCGATCTATGCGTGCGGCGCGCGGGCATTCGGCAGGCGAGCCGGCGTCCTCGCCGCCGCGATGTTCGCGGTCGTCACGCCGTTCGTGTACTACGCGAAGACTGCCAACCTCGACGTGCCGTATCTGTTCTGGTTTGCGCTGTCGATGGTGTGCTACCTGCGGCTGCTCGACGGCCTGGCGCTGCGCGACTTCATCGGCCTGGCGGCCTGCGCGACGCTCGCGATCTGCACCAAGGATCAGGCGTACGGGTTGTACCTGCTGATGCCGTTGGCGATCGTCCACCGGATGTGGCAGGCCAATCGGGAGGCGGGCGAACGGCATCCGTTGTGGCGTGCGCTGTTCGATCGGCGCCTGCGATGGGCGGCGATCGTCGCCCTCGTCTTGTTTGCGTGCGTGCACAACGTCGCCTTCAACGCGCGCGGGTTCTGGGAGCACGTCCGGTTCATCACAGGCGGCAAGCGAGACCTACCGCGACTTCGAGCCGAGCCTCGCTGGACGGATCGGGCTGTTCCGGCTGACCGTGGACATCATCCGCATGGCCTGGGGTGGCCGATGTTCCTCGTCAGCGTCGCGGGGATCGTCGGTCGCACTGGTCACGCCGTCGCTTCACCGGGTCGCGCGATGGCTCGCCTGGCCCGTCGTGTCGTACTACCTGGGCCTTCATCAACGTCGTGCTCTACAACTACGACCGCTTCATGCTGCCGGTCTGCCTGGTGCTGTCGCTGCTTCGGTGGCCTGGCCTTCGATCGGTGGCTGGCCGGGCACCGCGGTCGGACGTGGCGCGTCGCGGGCGCGGCGGCGGTGTTCGCGTGCACCGTGATGTACGCCACGCTGGTGGACGTGGTGATGCTGCGCGACTCGCGGTATGCGGTTGAGCAGTGGCTTGCCTCGCGAGTCGGACCGGGCGAGCTCATCGGTTTCGTGTTTCCCAGAGCAGTATTACCCCAGGCTCGAACCCTTCAACAGCGCCGAGATCTGTGTCGGTGCCGCAGCTGCAGGACAACCAGCCGCCGTATTTCATCCTGAACGCCGACTACGCGCGCGCCGAAGCGGCCGAGAGCGACATCGGCCAACTGATCGCCGGATTGCAGAACGGTCAGCTCGGCTACAGTCTCGTCTTTCGCTATCGCCAGCCGGCTCCCTGGCCCTGGCTGCCGGGTAGGCCGCGGGACCTGGTCGGAGACCGAAACGAGCGCCCCATCACCTCCGTGCTGCGCCACGTCAATCCCTGAGTACGAAGTATTCAAGAAGGGGAGCTAAAGTTCTCAGATCTTCGCTCCGATACGACTATTGCGCAGAACGGCGCTCGTGGCCGTGCTGCGTTTCCAACTATTTCTCCGGGTGAAGGTGATGTCCCGAATTCTCGCAACGGTGGGAGTCCTCGCGGCGGCGTTGTCGATGGCCGCGTGCGAAGCCAGCAAGAGCTCGGACCCGCTGAGCTCCGAGCGTCGCCGGCCCGATTCCGGCGTCGAGATTTCCGCGCCGAAGATGCTCGAACCCGGACCGGGCTCGAAGATTTCGATCGAGAAGCAGCCGGTGACGCTCGCTGATCGAGAACGCCGGCAGCAACGGACCGCGGCCGCTGACCTACTCGTTCGACATCGCGACCGACACGACCTTCAGCAACAAAGTGTTCTCGCGCGACGGCATCCCGCAAGGCGAGGGCGGCCGCACTGCAGTCTCCGCATGATCGACACGCTGGCGACGGGCCACACCTACTACTGGCGCGTGCGCGCGCAGGACGGCGCGAACACCGGGCCGTACGCCACGCCGATGGCGTTCGACATCTTCACGCCGATCGTCGATCGAGCGTGCCCAGGCCTCACCGCGCCGGCGCCGAATTCAACCGTGTTGGTCCTGCGTCCGACGTTCACGCTGGCCGACGCGCCGAAGTCGGGACCGACGGGGACCATCACGTATCTGATCGAGCTCGCCGACAGCGATTCGTTCGCGAACAAGGTCGCGACCTGGACGGCGGCGGAAACGCCGAACCAGACGAACATGGTCTCGCCGGCCGATCTCACCTACGGCAAGGTGTACTACTGGCACGCGCGCGCCTACGATCCGACGACGCTCGGGCCGTGGTCCTACACCCAGGCGTTCCAGATGCTCGCGGAGCCGGCGCCGGTCTTCGCGCCCGGGCCAGGAGCCGAGCGGACCCGGCGCCCAACGACGCCATCAACCTGAACACCGTAATCATCCACAACTCGCCGGCAGACGTGGCCCGCTGGCCGGCAACGACGACGCTGTCGCGCCTCGACCTGATGCCGAGCGGCGCGCACGTCGTGTTCGATCGGCAGAGCTCGTGGCCGGAGGTCGTGCCTCCGGGCTGGTCGGGCGGCATGCAGTACACGCTGTGGATCGTGCTCAACATCAACGGCCAGTGGCACGCATCAGGCTGCATCGAGTACTGGCGCGGCCTTTACGAGAGCGGCGGCCCAGTCACGGGTTACGCGCAGGATTGGAATGCTCGATCCGATCGCGCTGGGGTCCGATGGCGGGTCATCAGCCGGCGCCCGGCGAGCAGGTCGGTTTCCTCGTCACGTCCGGCGACGCGCGCAACAACGGACCCAGCAGCGTGAAGGAACGCTCGAACGTCGTCATCGTCTCGTTCCCCTCCGCGGCCGGCAGAAGTTTTGTGTTTTAATTGACGGACATGTCAGCGTCGAACTACCGGCTGGCTGCGATGGCCGCGGTGTGCCTCGCGGCCGCTGCGTGCTCGAAGAGCAGCAGCCCGACGCAGCCGACGCACGGCCGCGACCACGGCGACGGCGGAGAGCGCGGCGGCGACGGCGTCCGTTACCAGTGCCGCGGCCGGCGTCGCCTGCCGCCGGCGCGTCGATCCGCAATGTCGATCAGCCGCGGTGACGCTGGTCGTCGCCAACGCCGTCATCACCCAGGTCGGCCACCGCGACCTATACGTTCGAAGTGTCGACCGACTCCGGCTTCGCGACGAAGGCGCGCTCGAAGACCGGCGTGGCCGCCGGCGCGAGCGGTGCAGACGAGCCTGACGCATCGACAAGATCGCCGCCGGGACGAGCTGCTTCTGGCATGCGCGCGCCGACGGCGGCGGAACCAGCGGGCCGTTCAGCGCGCCTCGCGCGTTCACCATCGGGCCGGCCATTACTATCGACTCGGCCACGCTGGTGAGCCCGATCAGCGGGGCAGCCACCGGCGCGCGCCGACCTTCACCGTCACCAACGCGACGCGCTCCGGGCCGATCGGCGCGCTCACCTACAGGTTCGAGATCGCCACCAACGGCGCCTTCAGCCCGCTCCTCGTCAGCGGGACGGTCAACGAAGGCACGTCGCGCACCACTTTCACGCCGTCGATCGATCTGCCGGCGGAGACCACGCTCTTCTGGCGGGTGACGGTCAGCGACCTCGCCAACGGCGTGTCGGGACCGACGACGTTGGCGGCATCGTTCGCGACGTCGCTCGCCATCGATCTCAAGAAGGTCGTCTATCTGAACAGCCCCGACGTTTCGAGCTGGCCGCAGACTGCGACGCTCTCGCTCGTTGAACAAGACGGCGGTGGTGACGGCCCGGTCGTGCATGAGCTACACGGATCCGGGCTGGCCCGACTCGCACTGGCCGTTCGGCGGATCCGATCCGAACTTCGGCGTCTACGCGAACCAGTGGTAGCTCGCGCGCATCGGCGGCGTGCTGGTGCGGCGGCGCCGGCGAGTGGATCTACCGCGGCGCTTCGTCGTGCAAGGGCCGGACAAGGCACGCGCACGATCGGTCCCGATTCCGGCTTCGGGCAGCCGTTCGCGCCAGCTGGGTGCCGCAGGTCGGCGAGCTCGTCGGGTTCATGGTCTCGTCGGTGCGCGCAACGGTCCGGTCAAACGCACGGTCGACGAGCGCTCCAACGTCATCGTCCAGCCATGGCGCGATACGAGCCTCGGCTCGCGCTCGACTGGACGGATTCGATGAGGCGGCCACCAGCATTGACGCGCCCTGACTCTTGCGGCGGCGATCGCATGACGGCGGCTGCGGCTCGAGCGCCGCGCCGGCGGCGTACCCCGAGCGCCGGCTACGCCGAGGCCGTCGCGGAGTCGTCATTCGCAACGTCACCAGCCAGTCATGCAGGCGCCGAGTGTCGGCGTCACCGTCCAGCCGTCGCTGCACGGTCTTCGGCTCGTTCGGCAACATGCGGAATGTGGCCACCGACGAGCGTGAGCGCGTCGGCGCAGACGATTGCAGAGCGCGCGCTGTCGCAACTGCAGTCGAGGAGCGTCAGCTTCACCGCGAAGGAAGAGCCGGCGACCTTCTTCGTCGGGCGGCGTGCGCTATCGAGTTCACGCGTGACGTCAACGACGTTGACGCCGTACATGAGCGGCGGTCTCGGCATCGCGTCGGTCGCAAGGACGTGACGTTCTTCATCAACGGCACGGACGCGCGCCAACAGCGTTGCCGCAGTACGTCACGCTCGGCTCCGACGTCGCCGTCCGCGAATCGAGCTGATGTTCACGTTCGGCGGCGGCGTCGTCTGGCCGGCGTGGCGGCAGCTCGATCGTCGACTTTGCACTACGTCTACAGCCACATCTCCACGGACACGGCCGATCAGCGTCAGACCGGGCCCGGCGTCGGCCTGGGCGTCGGGTTCTGGTCTAAGGTCGGTCTCTCAGAGGTCATGTCTCAGAGGTCGGGTCTCAGGTCCGCCGCGAGAGCAGGTCTCAGAGGCCTGGACTAGACCGGTCTCAGAACGTCTGTCTCAGAGGTCGTCTGTTTGGTCCGCCTGCAACGTAGAGGTTCGTCCGCCACTTGACCGGCAGGCGGTCAGGGTTGGCGAGCGTCAGCGCCACGCGCGCCGGGCCAGCCGAGGTGCCGGCGCACCTTTCGCTGAAGAAGTCGTTCACGACCGGGACGTCAAAAGCTGCACCGGGAAGTCCGTGCGCTTCGAGCCGCCGGCGCAGTTGTCCCGGCGTGTGCAGCGCGCAGTGATCGTCGCGCCACCGCGTGAAGACTCTTCCAGCGGATGGTTTCGAACACGGTGTTCGGCCACTTGCTCGGCGTCTGGACCAGATGGCAGCCGCCCGGCCGCAGCACGCCGCGAGACCTCGCGCAGATGCGCGTCGCTGTCTCTGATGTGCTCGAAGACGTCGAAGCTCAGGACCAGATCGAACGACGGCGTCCGCGAAACGGCAAGCGCCACTCCTGACACCGGCTGCACCGGCAGCTCGCCGAACCACCTGCGCGACTCGCGCGATCAGCGCCGGGTTGATCTCGACGCCGCGCGCGCGAAGCCGCGCCGCAGCAGCTCGTTCAGCATCCCGCCGGTGCCGGTGCCGATCTCCAGGACGTCGGCGCCCGGCGTCAAGCGCGCCCGCCGCTTCGAGGAAGCGCAGGTTCGCCTCGGCGTTGCCGAACTGCTGCGGCGCCGTCGGCCTGGCGCGGCCTGGTCACCACAACAGCAGGAAGAGCGTCGCGGCCATCGCCCAGACGAGGGCGAGCGGCAGCAGGCTGGACAGGCCGCGCAGACCGGCGAGCTCGCCGAGGTTCCATGCGGCGTGCGGATCGCCGCCGCCGCGCGAGGTGCTCGACGTCGACGCTGTTGTGCACGAACGTCTGAGTGATTCAGCGAAGGTCGCCGTCACGAAACGCCGGCCACAGCAGCTCGCGCATCGGCGCCTTGAACGACGCCGGCGGCTGCGGCGTCGTCGGACACGCCGACGAGCGTGACGCGACGCCCCAGATCCATCCTGCGAGCAGCAGTGCCGCGTCCGGCCAGGCGCGGCGAGATCCCACAGCGGCGCCAGACCGAGCGCCGAGGAACGGGAGCGCCGTCGTCATCTGGCGTGGCCCGAACGCCCAGCCGCCTTCCCAGTAGAAGTAGGACGCGTTGAGCAGCAGGTAATAGAGGCCGATCGCCGCCGCGACGAGCGCCGGGCCGCCGCGGCACTTATCCGTCCGAGCAGCGCCAGGCCGACCGGCACGGCCGCCATCAGCGGCGACAGCGGCAGCAGGCCGCGATACGCTGCCGAACAGCAGCTCGCGAACCGTCCAGAGGCTCGGGTAGGTGATGCCGAAGAAGCCGGTCTGCAGCTCCTGCAGATCCTTCTTCGCTCGCGTAGCCCGGTGTGAAGCGGCGATCCGAACGCCAGCGCGTTGTAGACGCAGCAGCGGCACCGCCGCGAGGGCGACGCCGACCGCGATGCGGATGATGACTGGCCCGACGACACGCTCCTCCGCATCCCGCGCGCGAACGCGATCGCCAGCAGGCCGATGAAGATCGCGGGTATCGCCGGCCTGGAACTCAGTGACCACCGCCCAGCCGCCCGCGAGACCGAGAATCCCGGCCAGCTTCAGACGCACACGCGCAGGCCTGGCGTCGCCGCAGGCGCGTCGGCTGCGACCAGCGCGATCATCAGGCACCCGGCGGTCTGTCCGTGTCCCATGAATAGCGTGGCGTACGGCCCAGGCGGGCGATGCGAGGCCGTAGGCGCGTCGCGGCGAACAGCGCGGCGCCGCTGGTGGCGCCCCAGCGCAGCGACAGCCAGAAGACACAGAGCGCGGCGATCACGGTGAAGATCCCCGACGTGACGACCGCCGCGACGTACGACGTCCACGCGATGCCGGGGAACGACGCGGGATCGACGCCGGCGGCGCGCGAGACGAGACGCGCGGCCTGAACCGGCGCGAGCGCCAGCAGCGACGCGCCGGGCGCCTTGTCGGTGTAGTAGTGGCCGCGCCAGAACGCGCGGTCGCCGGTGTGCAGCTGATAGGCGTCGATCTGCAGCGTGTGCCGCTCGAGGATCGCGCGGATCAGCGCGAAGCGCGGAGTTCTGGTTCCAGCCGCCCGCCGGGTAGAAGTACGCGTACGACAGGAACAGCGTGACGCCGAGCACGGCGGCGGTGCGCTGCTGGCGGGCGGTCATGCTCACGCCGCTCGTCCGGCCGCCGCCAGCCGGCGATGCACCTGCATGACAGAGCAGCGTCACGGTCACCGCTTCGGCGATCACCGTCGCCCACGCCGCGCCGGTGATGCCCAGCCGCGGGATGAACAGGATGTTCAGCGCGATGTTGGTGATCAGTCCGATCGCGGTGGTGCCGACCAGCCGCCGATCGAGGTTGGTCGACGATCGCCGCCGCGTGCAGAATCCAGGTGCAGAACACGAAGATCGATCCCGCCCGCCAGGACCTGCAGCGGCGGCGACCGCCGGCACGTAGGCGGCCCCGTAGAACAGCAACAGCATCGGCCGCGCCGAGATCAGACGCCGGCGCCGCCAATCACGAGCGCCGGCCAGCGCCGAGCCGAGCAGCGAGCGCCGGAACGAGCGGCGCAGGCCAGCCGGATCGTCGACGAACATCTGCGAAAAGCGCGGCGTGAGAACGGTGGCGAACGCCGACGGCGCATATCAGGCCTTCGTAGACGCGGTACGACGCGGCGTACCCAGCCGGTCTCCGCATCGGTCCGCATGATGCCGAGTATAACGGTGTCGATGTAGGTGTAGAGCGTCAGCGTGATCAGGAAGAAGCCGAGCGGCAGCGCCGCCGTCTGCAGTTCGATCCAGACGGCGCGGTCGTAGGTCGGCACCGCCGATCCGGTCACGCGCTTCACGATCAGCGGTGACGACGACGAACATCAGCAGGCGGGCGACGCACGAACGCGAGCCGACAACCCGTAGAGCCCGTAGCCGGCGGCCAGCACCAGCGTCCCGAGCACCAGCAGCAGACCGCGATCGGCGACGACGGTCACCGTCTCGAGATCGAAGCGGTTGAGCCCTGCAGCAGCCCGCGCGCGCTCAGCACGTGCGATCGGATGGCCGACGAGATCCCATCAGGTAGCAGGCGTGGATCACGGTCGGATCGCTCCGCAGGATCGGCGCCGCGATCAGCAGCACCACGAGGCCCGAGCGCGCCCCACGCGATCTTCAGGCCGAGGACGTGGCGGAACAGCGTGCCAGCGCCTGCGCCGTCGCGCGCCACCGTCCGCACGGTGACCGGCCCCAGCCCGATGTCCATCAGCGTCTCGACGATCGTCGGCGAGCGCAATCGCGAGCGAGAACTTGCCGTATCCGGCCGCCGGCGAGAAATCGCCCCGCGATCATCGTCAACGGCGACCAGCAGCACGGCGCTGCCAGCGGTCGACCGTCGCGTATCCGCTGCTTCGCAGGAACGACAGGCGGCCGGCTGTTGCCGCTCATCGCGCCTCCGCGAGGCGATCGAACAGCGCGCGCATCCGGCCGAAGACACGCCAGTTCGTCGTACTCCTGCCGCACCGAGGCGCGCGCGCGTGCCGCCAGCCGCGCTCGTGCATCGGCGTCCGACAGGAGCGGCCCAGATGCATGCCGCCAGCGCCGCGCGGATCCTGAGGCGGACAGAGACGGCCGTTCTCGCCGTCGACGCACGAAATCGAGCAGGCCGCCGACGGCCGACGCCGACCAGCGGCGACGCCGCAGGCCAGCGCCTCGATCGCCGACAGCCGAGCGCTTCGAAATGCGACGGCTGCACGACGAGATCCGACGGCCTTGATCATCGGCGCGACGTCGGCGAACGCGGCCGACGAAGCGCACGCTCGCCAAGGCCGTGCGCGCTCGACGAAGGCGCGTCCGGGGCGCCGGCGTCCCAGGCGTGGCCGGTCATGTCGGGTCCAGCCATCGACCAGGCAGCGCATCCGCCGGGCTGCAGCAGCCGCCACGCCTCGAGCAGCTCCAGCACGCCCTTTCTCGCGGCTCAGGCGGCCGACGAAGAGGCAGACGACGCGATCGACCGGCAGGCCGAGCTCCTGGCGCAGGCGATCGCGCTCGCCCGGCTCGGCCGGGCGGAAGTGGCGTCATGTCGATGGCGTTCGGGCAGATACCAGACGCGATCGCGATCGGCACGCCGCAGGCGCAGCGTCTCGCGCTCGATGTCGCGCGAGATGCACGCGAAGGCGTCCGCGCCCCGATAGAGCGCTCGGATCGGCGACCTTGATCGCTCGCGCGATCGGTCTGGCGGTGCCGATCCCGGCACCTTCCAGCAGCGGATCGACGTTGTCGCCCGAGAGGACGCCGGTGGTCTGCGCCTGGAACACGACCGGCGCGGCCGTCGATCCGGCGCGCGAGCAGCGCCGCGACGCCGGTCGCGCGGTAGTCCACGCAGCAGACGACGTCGTATTCCGACGGCGTGGCGGACCAGCCAGCGCACGATCGCCGGCGTCATCAGCCATTTGCCGAGCGACGATCGCTCGCCGCCCGGCCCGATGCGGCGGATGGCGATGCCATCGCGATCCTGCGTCGTCGGGAAGGTCCTGTCCGATGCGTTTGGTCGAGCACCTGCACCGCGCACGCCCTGCGCGACGAGGTAGCGCGCCAGCCGCTCGGCGTTGCTCTCCACGCCGCCGATGATCGGGAAGAAGTAGCGGCGTCAGGATCAGGACGCCGCGGGCCTGCTGCGAGCCGGTCGAGGCGGTCATCAGGCCAGCACCGTGTGCCGCAGCAGGCTCCAGTAGGCGGCCAGCCAGCGTTCGTACGCGCCGTTTGCCGAGCCGCGCGAGCCGGCGTCATCAGGTCGTCGCGGACGATCAGGCGATCGCTGTTCGAGCAGCGCGCCGTCGCGCAGCTTGCGGAAGCGCTTCACACCGCGGCGCGATCGCGCGCGCAGGTCCGGCAGCATCGCGATCAGGCCGCGCAGCCGGCCTTCCAGTAGGTGCCGCCGTGCCCTTCGGCATGGAGCGATCGAGCAGCTGCAGCGGCTCGTGCACCGCAGGCACGGCAGCGATCGCCAGCAGCGTCCGGCCGCCCTGATAGTTCTTCAGCATGAAGTGCCAGCGGTTGCAGCAGCTGGTAGTAGAACAGCCAGTCGCTGCGCGGGCGGCTGCCGTGCAGCACGAGGGCGTCGGGCAGTTCGAGGATCCGGTAGCCGCGCGATCCTCATCGCGATGCGTGAAGTCGCCCATCGTCCTTGCCCATGAAGTAGCGCTCGTCGAACAGGCCCGACGGCGACGGCGGCGTCGCCGATCGATCAGCAGGCCGTTGCCCGAGGCGACGCCGACGTCGGCGCGCGCCGTGCCGCGCGTCGCGAGCGGGCGGTTCAGCCACGGGTTGATCGCCTCGCAGATGAAGTGCAGGCTGCCGCCGGCGCGCATTGAATCGTGCCGGGATCGCCGGCGTGCACGACGATCGGGCGTGCCGATGCCGATCGCTGTCGGTCAGCCATCGCGGCCCGGAGCCGCTGGATCGCGTCCGGCTGCGCTGCGGACGTCGGCGTCCATCAGGAACACGTAGCGGCTGCGGGGTCTCGCGGATGCCGAGATTCCGGCCCGGGTTCGGGCCGGCGTTGGCTCGCAAGCGCGCGGACGCGCACGTCAGGATAGGCCGCGCGCAGCCAGTCGCCGCGTGCCGTCGGTGCTCGCGCGCCGTCGACGACGAGCGACGCGCCCGGTGCGGAGCAGCCGGCCGCGTCGAGCGACGCGAGCGTCGCGCCGAGGATGTCGCTCGATTGTTGTAGCAGACGATGGCGACGCCGACGTCCTCGGGAAACCGCGGACGTCATGAAACCAATGCATCGACGCCCGCGTCCGGGCAGACGCGGTGATGTAGTGATTCGGCAGCCGCTTGCAGCCAGTGCAGGATCGTCGCCGGCGTGGACGGCAGTGCTGTCCGCGGCAGGCGGTTGGCGAAGGCGGATCGATAGCCGGTGCGCTTGAGGAGCGTCTCGGTCCAGTGTGCCGGAGATGCCCCACGGCGAGGCAGATGTGCGCGACCGGCTGCGTCTTGAGGCGCTCGTTCAGGATCGAGTCGGCTCCGCGCGAAGCTCGTCCTCGATCCGTGCGCGCCTGGTCGTCGTCGCGTTCGAGGAGCGGCGACGGCGCCGCCGAGGCGACGATGCGCGGCGAAGCGTGGCGCGCCAGTCGGGACGCGTAGAAGAACGACGGCGCCGCCCTCGCGCGACGCAGCGCGCACGCACTCGCGTGGACGTCGGCGGAACGCGAGCGCGCGGCGGCCGTCCGACATCCGCGAGCGCATGCCGTAGAGCGGCGCGCCGAGATCCGGCCGGCGTGACGAACGGCGAGCGGCGGGCGGCGCGGAGAGCTGCGGGCGATTGAGGCAGCGGCGTGGTCTGGCGTAGCCCGGCTGCACGAAGTCCTCGACGTCGGACGACGACGAAGATGCGCGAGTGCGAGTCGGTGTGCGACTGGACGTCGATCACGCCGGACGCGTGGATCGCCGGCGAGCTCGCTCCAGGTCGACGAAAGGGGAGTCGCCTTCGCCCTTCTCGGTGATGCGCGCCGGGATGGCGTAGGTGATCGTACGCCGTCAGGCCGTAGTGCTGCGAGCAGCGGCGCCGCCACCGCTCGCCAGGCTCTTCCACGCATCGTCGAAGCGCAGCACGACCGACCGAGCGCGCGGGGAGCTTCAGGTCGCCGCGGACATGCGCGGCGATCTCGTCCGAGATCACCGAGCGGCAGCCGTTGTCGCCGAGATGGCGGAGCTTGGGCTCGAGCTCCTCGCGCGTCACCTCGTGGAAATGGAACACCGGGAGCAGCGCACCGAGGCCGCCGCCGAAGACAAAGGCAGGATAAGCGGCCGCTGACGAGGTCGAGACAGCCGCGGGCTTTGCCGCCTCGCTCTGAAAACGGTACGGTGGACAAGGATCGCGTTCAGAATACCCCATTCCGGTCCGCGATATGAGCGTGCACGGGAGATGAGAAGCCGGGGCGGTGCTCTCTCGTCGTCGCGCTGGCGGCAGCTCTGTCTGTCGACGTCGTCAAGACCGGCTTCGGCGTCAAGGGCGACGAAGCGACCTACGTCTCGATGGCGCTCAGCCTCGCGTACGACCACGATCTGACGCTACGAGCGGCGCGATCTCGATCGCTTCTACGGTCTCTACCGGTCCGGGCCCGACGGCATCTTCCTGAAGAAAGGGAAAGCAGCTGCGCATTCGCGTCAACGGCGAGCCGCCGTTCGTCCACGAGGTCAAGACGCCGGACCGCAGGCCGACCGCGCTCTACTTCGCGAAGGCGCTGCTGTATCCGATCGTGGCGGCGCCGTTCGTGCGGCTGCTCGGGCTCGAACGGCTTCCTCAGTGCTACGTACGCTTGCTGCTGTTCGGCGTGTGCGTTGCGGCTACTGCTTTCCTCGCGGCGCGATCGTGACGCCGCGCCGGCGCTGCTCTTCACGCTGCGCGTTCGTCGGCGCGACCTGCGTGCCGGTGTAAGCCGTGTTCCTGCGCTCGGAGATCCTGCATTTCGCCTGATCTTCTTCGCCTATCTTCTCGTGGCTGCTACAGGGAGGTCAAGCCCGGACGCGCCGGGCCTGGCTGCGCGGGCGGGCAGCGACATCGCCGCCGGCGATCCTGCTGGGCGCGGCGACCTATTCTCGAAGCGCCGAACCACGCGCTCGCTGGTCGCGCCGATCGTGACTGTCTGGCTCTGGTGGCGCGCAAGTGGCTCGACGGCTTCGCTGGTGGGCGCCGATCAGCGTCGCGGTGGCTGCGCCTTCTTCGGCCTGCACGGCGATGGAACGCCGGCGAGTTCAATCTACCAGGCGGCGATCGCAAGACCTTCTACACGGCGTTTCCGTTCGACGGATCGAAGGACAGCGTCTGGGGATCAGCGAGGCACGGAGATGAGCACGAACGACTCCGACTCCGACAGCGTGCTCCGGGACTTTCCTAGCCGCTTCAGCCCACAACGTCGAGCATACTCCCGGTCGGCCGGCATTTCGGCTTCGTGCCGTACTTCTCTCCCGGCGTCGTCGCGATCGTGCTGTGGCTGTTCTCGAGCGAGAGCGCGCCAGCCGTGGCGGCTGCTGATGTTCTGCGCCGTCGGGGCCGGATCGGCAGTCGGGCTGCTGATCTACGCGCCGTTCTCGTGGAGCGGCGGCGGCGGGCCGACCGGCAACCGGCACATCATCGGCGCCTACGCGGCGACCTTCTTCTCGACGCCGCCGATGACCTCGTGTCGCGCCGCGCGTTCTGGCGTGGATCGGCGGCGCGCTGTTCACGCGCCAGATGCTGGTGAACCCGTTCGTCGGCGGCGAAGTCGCCGTACCTGGCTACCGAGCGCGGCTTCGCGCGGTGTCTACCGGTCGAGATCACGATGGCCAACGACTCTGCCGGTCGCGCTGATCCTGGCCCGGCGCGCGCACGCCGTGGTTCAACGACGTGCTGCGCCGTACTTCCTCGACGAGCACGCGTATCCGCCGGAGGCTGATCGACGCCGAAGGGCACACCGGCGTGTGGATCGCCGGCGACGGCCGGGCTGGACATCATCGCGCGGAGCGACTGGCCGATCGATCGCCTGCGGATGACGGTCGAGTCGCGGGTGCCGACGGCGTTCATCGTCTCGGCCGATGGGCAGCAGGCGAGGCTTCCGCTCGGCGCCTGGAGCCGAACAACCGGCGACACTTCGACGCTGCCGGCGTCGGGCGTCGCGTGACCTCGACCAGCTATGCGTATCTGCTGTCGGCGCGATCGACGGAAGGGTTCGCACCGAGCACCTGCGCGAACTCCGGATCGACGGACCATCGCAACCTCGGCGCGTGCTCGATGCGCGTTCACGCGCGCGTCCCGGCAGCGAAATGAGCGCCGCGCCGACAACTCACCCGACGCAGGAGGCTCGGCATGGCTCGGCGTGCGTGGCCTCGCTGCAGCGCGCGCTGCTGACCGTCGCGCTCGACCTACGCCGATCGGCGTTCAAGCCTGGGCAGCGTCGGCCGCGTCGACAACGGCGACGGCCAGCTGTCGATCTGGAACGTCGCCTGGGTCGCGCGTACGCTGGTCGTCGATCCGCTGCACGTCTTCGACGCCAACATCTTCTATCCCCATCACGGACACGCTGGCCTATTCCGAGAACAACCTCGGCGCCGGCGCGCTGGCCGTTCCGGTCTACTGGGCCGACGCGCAATCCGCACGCCGCGCACAACTTCGCGGTGCTGCTGGCGTTCGTCCTCAGCGCGATCGGGACGTACTACCTCGTGCGCTATCTGACCGGCGATCGCGCGCGCGGCGGCGGTCTCCGCGATCGCGCTTCGCGTTCTGTCCGTATGTGTTCGCGCACACGGCGCACATCCAGCTTGCTGATGACTGCCGGGGCTGCCGTTCAGCATGCTGGCGTTCCACCGCATGGCCGACCGGCCGAGCGCCGGCGCGAGGCGCCGCGCTCGGCGCCGCGATGGCGGCGCAGGCGATCTGTTGCGGCTACTACGGCGTCTTCGTCGTGCCTGATGGTCGGATTCGCCGATTGTCGTGGCGGCGACGCGACGCCGCTGTGGCCGACCGCGGCGTACTGGACGGCGATTCGCGGCGGCCGCGGTCGTCGCAGTCGCTGCTGGTGACTGCCGGCGTTCCTGCCGCATCACGCTGCAGCGCGTCGGGGATTCCGCCGCGAGCTGAAGGACGCGATTCAGTATTCGGCCAACTGGAGCGACTACCTGGCGAGCTCCGTCGTACGCGCACGCCTGGATGCTCGGCCACCTGCCGGCGTGGTCGGAGGTGTACGTTTCCCGGCTTCGTCGCCGGCTGGTGCTTCGGCGTGCTGGTGCGCCGTGATCGCCGCGCCGCGATCGCCGCCGCGAGCTGCCTGACGCTCTACGGCGGCCTGACGCTGCTGGCGTTCTGGCGTCGTTCGGGCCGGCAGGACTGCCTGTATTCGCGCGTACTAACGCGTCGTGCCGATGTTCGCCTGGCTGCGCGCGCCGGCGCGTTTCGGGCTGATCGTCGGCTTCGGGCTGTCGGTGCTGGCCGGTGTGGCGGCTGCGTCCGCTGGCTCCGGCGGGTCGCGACGATCCGGCCGTGGCTCACGGCGGCGCTCGTCGTCGTCGCCGCAGGCGGAGCTCGCCGTGCCGATCGCGCATGCCGCGAGGTGCCGCCGGTCGAGCCGGTGTACCGCACGCTCGCGCTACGCTGCCGCGCGGGCCCGTGATCGAGATGCCGTTCTTCTATCCCGCAGGTCGGGCCTGTTCCAGCACACGAAATTACATGCTGGCGCTCGACGGCGCACTGGATGCCGCTCGTCAACGGCTACAGCGACTACATCCCGCCGGATTTCTACGAGCACGTCATGCTGCTGGCGCCGTTTCCGAGCCGCGACGCGTTCAAGATCCTCGAAGCCGAACGCGCGTCCGCTATGCCGTGTTTCACATGTGCGGCTACAACACCGAGAACTCGCAACGACGTGCTGACGCGGCTGAAGGAGTTCGAGCCCTACCTGCGGCCGCTGCTACATGAGACGAGACGACGCGGCTGCTGCAGAGATCGTGGGCTTTCCGCCGTCAGAAATTTAAGAGCTCAGAATTCAGCTTCAGAGTTCAGATTGATTCAGATTGATCTGCGGATTGACGTAGGGTCATCTCTGTGTCCTCCAATCTCAAATCAGATCCTGAAATCTGCCATCTGCTACTGAGATGTGCCGCTGACGCCAGACATAGATCGCCAGCCCGACAGCGAGAACAGCATCAGCATCGCCTGCGCGACCAGCGACAGCAGGACCGCGTCCTCGATCGGCTGGCCGATGCGCGTGGAAGTAGAACGAGAACGTACGCCTCGCGCACGCCGAAGCCGTTCGACCGACACCGGCAGCATCTGCACGACGAACGACATCGGGACGATGACCGCCAGGTCGCAGAAGGCGACGTCGAGGTGCAGCGCGTAGGCGACGGCGAAGTAGAACAGCACCATCGCCGCCTGCACGAACGATCGCGCCGCCAGAAGCACGTCGACCAGCGCGCCCGGCTCGATCGCGGAACTCGGCCAGCGCGCCGGTCAGCGTCGTCGATCCGCGTCGCCGACCCATTCGGGATGGAAGACCGTCAGCGGCCGCAGCAGCCGGCCGAAGCCGTCGGGCGCGAAGACGGCCGGCGCCGTCGCCGCCGCGCCGGCCAGAAAGCCGGCCCAGAGCCACACCGGCCAGATCGGCGCGGCCGCGTGATGCAGGCGTCCGACCGCGGTCGCGCCGAGCGCCGCGACGAGGACCAGCGCCATCAGCCCGAGGACGCGATCCATCGAGGACGACCGTCGTCGCCAGCGTCTTCGAGTCCGGCGTGGCGCGCCGGTGTCGCTGATCCGGATGACGTCGCCGCCGATGTTGCTCGGCAGGAAATTGTTGAAGTAGGTCGCGACCAGGAACGATGCCGAGCAGCGACCGCAGCGTCGACATCGATGTGCTGCGTCTCGAGCAGCAGGTGCCAGCGCCACGCCGCCGCCGACGGCGTTGAGCGCGAAGATCGCGCAGCGCCACGAGCAGCCACGGGCACCGACGCCAGCTCGCGCCGTCTGCCACAGACTGCGCGACGTCGATGCGCGAGAAGAGCGACGACGAGGAGGATGATGCTGACCGAGAGCTTGACCGCCAGCAGGACGTAGCGGCGCAGCGGAGGATGATTCGGGTTGTTCCTGGGGCATTCTGCGAAAGGGATGCGACACTGTACTATCATTTCGTGCGAAAATCACTCGCAACCGTGCGCATCCTGATGATCGCGCCCGAGCCGTTCTTCGAGCCGCGCGGCACCCGTTCAGCGAGTTCCACCGCATCCGCGCCCTCACCGCGCTCGGCCACCAGGTCGATCTCGTCACCTATCCCTTCGGCCAGAACGTGTCGATGCCGGGGCTGCGTGTCTTCCGCAGCCTCGCGCCCGCCGTTCGTGCGATCGCGTGAAGATCGGGCCGTCGCTCGCGAAGATTCCGCTCGACGCGCTGCTCGCGCTGAGCGCGATGCGCCGCGCCGTCGCGGGCCGCTACGACGCCATTCACTCGCACGAGGAAGGCGGGCTGATCGGCGCGCTGCTCGCGCTGCTGCCTGCGCGTGCCGCACCTCTACGATATGCACTCGAGCCTGCCGCAGCAGCTCTCGAACTTCGCGTTCAGCCGCTCGCGCGTCATCAAGCGCGTGTTCCTGGCCATCGAAGCGCTTCATGATCCGGCAGCTCGCGCGTCGTCATCGTCATCTGCCCGTCGCTCGAGGAGACGGTGCAAGGCGATCGAGCCTGCGCGCGCGGACGGTGCTGATCGAGAACGCGCCGGGCTCGGCGGAGGACGACGCGACGCCGAGCCGGCGCGCCGGCCGTGCGCCGATCGCTGAACCTCGACGCCGGCGACGCCGATCGTGCTGTATACCGGGACGTTCGAGGCGTACCAGGGGCTCGACCTGCTGTTCGCCGCGATGGCGATCGTGCAGCGCGCGCGGCCCGACGCGCGTCTCGTGCTCGCGGGCGGCCAGTCCGGACCAGGTGGCGAACGCGCGCGAGCCAGGCGCGCGCGGCGGGCATCGACGACGGTGACCGTGTTTGCCGGCGAGCGGCCCGCGGCGGAGATTCCGGCGTACCTGCTGGCCGCCGACCTGCTCGTGTCGCCCCGCTCGCGGGGCACCAACACGCCGCTGAAGATCTATCAGCACCTGCGCTCGGGCAAGGCGATCGTGGCGACGCGGCTGCTGACGCACACGCAGGTGCTGTCAGCGACGAGACCGCGATTCTCACCGGCGTGACGCCGCAGGATTATGCGGACGGCATTCTGGCCGGCCTGACCGATCCCGCGCGGGCCGCGCGCGATCGGACCGCAGCGCGCGTGAGCTGGCGGAGACGAAATACAGCTACGCCGCATACCTGGAGCAAGACGCGCCAGGCGTGCGCCGCGCTGATGCCGCGGCGCCGCCGGCCGGCGCCGTCGTCAAGGACGTCGCGTGAAGCCGAGGATCCGCACCGACCGCGACCACTACAGCTACACGGCGTATGCCGGATCCGGCGATGGCGCGGACGTTCGACGAGCGCCGGTTCAGCGGGCCGATCGGCGAGCTGGTCGCGACGTCGCAGGCGCGCGTGCTCGCGAACATGGTCGGGCGGATCCAGGATCGCCAGATGCCTCGACGTCGGCACCGGCACCGGCCGCGCCGCGTTCATCCTGGCGCGCGGCGGCGCGAAGGTGACGCGCGGTCGACGCGTCGGAAGAAATGCTCGCCATCGCCGCGGCAGCGCGCCGCCGAGCAGTCGCTGCCAGCGTCACGTTTCAGCGCGGCGACGCGCACGCGCCTCGACTTTCGCCGACCGCAGCTTCGACGTCGGTCGTCAGCCTGCGGATGCTGATGCACACGCCGCAGTGGCAGCGCTGCGTCGCCGAGCTGTGCCGCGTCGCCGAGCGGCTGGTCATCGTCGACTACCCGTCGGCGACCAGCGTCGCGCTGTTCGAGTCGCTGACGCGGCGCGTCACGCACGCCGCTGGCGCGACGCACCGAGCCGCTACCGCGTGTTCACCGCACGGCGCGATCGCCGACGCGTTCGATCGCAACGGCTTCCGCATCCGATCGGTGCATCGGCAGTTCGTCCTGCCGATCGCGTTGCACAAGGCGATCGGATCCCGCCGTTTCACGCTCTGGTCCGAACGCGTGCTCGATCGCGCCGGCCTGCTCAAGCCGTTTGGTTCGCCGGTCACGCTCGTCGCCGAACGGTGCGCGTCCTAGTCACCGGGGCGACGGGCTTTACCGGAGGGCATCTGGCCCGCGCGCTCGCGGCGCGGGGCGACGACGTGTCGGCGCTGGTGCGCGATCGAGGCGCCGGCGGCCGCGGCGCTGATCCAGGCCGGGGTCACGCTGGTGACGGGCGACCTGCGCGATCCGACAGGCGCTCGCGGCCGCGGCCGACGGCGTCGACGTCGTCTATCACATCGCCGCGATTTACCGGCAGGCGGGCCTCGGCGACGAGGTCTACCGCGCCGTCAACGCGACCGCGGTGCAGCGACGTCGTCGAGGCGGCGGCGCGCGCCGGCGTCCGCCGCGTCGTGCACTGCAGCACGGTCGGCGTCCACGGCGACGTCGAGCATCCGCCGGCCAACGAGGATGCGCCGCTCATGCCGGGCGACGTCTATCAGGTCACCAAGCTCGAAGGCGAGCGGCTGGCGCGCGACGCCGGCGCCCGGCTCGGCGATCGAGGTCACGATCGCGCGGCCGACCGGCATCTACGGTCCCGGCGATCGCCGGCTGCTGAAGCTCTTTCGCGGTGTCGCGCGGCGCCGCTGGATCACGCTCGGCGACGGCGAAATCTATTACCATCTGACGTTCATCGACGACCTCGGTCGACGGCTTCCGCCTGTGCGGGACGCACCCGGCGGCGGCGAACCGCACCTACATTCTCGCCGGGCGGAGAAGTGACGACGCTGAACGCGCTGGTCGCGCTGGTGGCCGACGTCGCCGGCGTGCGCGCCGCCGACGCGGCACTTGCCGGTCTGGCCGTTCTGGACGGCCGGCGCGGTCTGCGAGGCGATCTGCGCGCCGTTGGGCATCGAGCCGCCGATCTTTCGCCGGCGCGTCGACTTCTTCACCAAGAGCCGCGCGTTCGACATCACGCGCGCGCGCACGGAGATCGGGTTCGCGCCGCGCGTCGGGCTGCGCGAGGGCATCCGCCGCACCCTGGACTGGTATCGCACCGAAGGATGGCTCGTGAATCGACGAACGCCGCAGAGCTGCCGATCGGCAAAGCCCAGGAGCAGCTGTTCGCGCCCGGCACGTCGAGCCGCGCGAAGTACGCGGCGCTCGTCGTCGGCCGGCCCGGGCTCGGGCGCGCTGCTGAAGCTACGAGCTGATCGTGACGTTCGCGCAGTCGTGGCCCGGGCGCGCTGGGGCTGGTGCTCCGCAAGGCGCTGTACCCGATGCTGCTGGGGTCGTGCGGCCGCAACGTCGTCTTCGGCCAGCACGTCGTCCTGCGTCACCCGCACAAGATCCACATCGGCAGCAACGTCGTCGATCGACGACAACTGCCTGATCGACGCGAAGGGCGAGTCGAATCGCGGCATCCGCATCGGCGACGGCGTGTTCATCGGGCGCAACACGATCCTGTCGTGCAAGAACGGCGACATCGAGCTCGCCGACGGCGCGAACCTCGGCTTCAACTGCGAGGTGTTCTCGGCCAGCCGCGTCACGATCGGCGCAAGGGCGTGCTGATGGCGGCCTACAGCTACGTCATCGGCGGCGACCACGATTTCTCCGATCCCGTCCAAGACCGTGCTCGAGCAGACGCGGACGTCGGCCGGCGTCGCGATCGGCGACGGCGTCTGGATGGGCGCCGGCGCGAAGATCCTCGACGGCGTGACGATCGGCGACGGCGCGGTCATCGGCGCCGGCGCGGTCGTCCGGGACGAGCGTGCCCGCGTCCGCCATCGCGGTCGGCATTCCCGCGCGCGTCGTCGGCTGCGCGTTAGAATCACATCCATGGCTTATCGCAGCGAGCTCGAGGCGCGGCATCGCCAAGAAGACGACGCAAGGCGATCGTCGACTACGAGCATGCTCGAGGACGGCGACCGCGTCGATGGTCGGGCTGTCGGGCGGCAAGGACAGCTGGGCGCTGCTGCAGGCGCTCGACGTCCTGCGCCAGCGCGCGCCGATCAGGTTCTCGCTCGATCGCGGTCAACGTCGACTCCGGCTACAAGGAATACAAGCACGAGCTCATCGCCAGCACCTGCAAGGCGCGCGGCTGGGAATACCGCATCGAGCACACCGACATCGGCCAGACGATCGACGACATCCTCGACGACGGCGCGACGCCGTGCTCGCTGTGCGCGCGCCTGCGCGCGCGGCGTGCTCTATCGCATGGCGACGGAAACCGGCGCGACCAAGATCGCGCTCGGCCACCACGCCGACGACTTCATCGAGACGCTGCTGCTGAACCTGTTCTTCGCCGGCGCGCTGAAGGCGATGCCGGCCAAGCTGGTGTCCGACGACGGCGCGCACGTCGTGATCCGGCCGCTGGTGTATGTCGGCGAAGAGGAAGCGCGCGCGTACGCCAAGGAGTGCGAGCTGCCGATCATCGGCTGCTGCTGTCCGGCGTGCGGCGATCTCGGCCTGCAGCGGCAGCGGACCAAGCGGCTGCTGATGGAGCTCGAGCGCGAGCATCCCGGCGTCAAGCAGTCGATGCTGAAGGCGCTCGGCAACGTCGCGCCGCGGCATCTGCTCGACACGCGGTTGAACCCGCCCGGGCGAGCTGCAGTGCGAAGGTCCGGCTAAGCCAGCGACGACGCTGGTCCGACTGTCGCCGGTGCCCGGCTTCGGATGACCAGCAAGCCGGACACGACCGAGGGTCCGGCTAAAGCCGACACTACCGATGAATCGGCCACTGAGCGATCCGCGGCCATCCACTGACCGTGTCCCGGTAGTGTCCGCCTTCAGCCGGACCGTTTCCTCTGAGGTGCTGATGCGATTTCGAATCTGGTGTGCCGCGCTCGTGCTTGTCCGCCTTCGCCGTCCCGGCGTCCGCGCAGCAGCGTCCGCTGGTGACCGAGGATCCGGAGCCGATCGGCGCCGGCCGCGTGCTGATCGAAGGCGGTCTCGACCTGGCGCACGACTACCAGAATCCGGTGTCGGGGCTGAACGGCAACCTGGTCAGCGTGCCGACCATCGGCATCAGCATCGGCCTGAGCTCGATCGCCGAGTTGCAGATCGACGGCGGCCTCTACAACCAGCCTGAGCATCAGCAGCCGCAACCCGACACGCGCCGACTGCCGCGCTCCTGACCGTGACCGGCGACAGCACGCACGACGTCTCGAACGCGGTGCTGGCGACCAAGATTCGCATGCTCGTCGGAGACCGCCTCACGTCCGGCCATCGGCATCCGCTTCGCGACCAAGCTGCCCGAACGCCGTCGAACGAGAAGGGCATCGACCTCGACACGACCGACTTCTCCGGAACGCTGCTGATCGCCAAGACCGTGCAGTCGATCCGGGTCGTCGGCAATATCGGCGCCGGCGATTCTCACGAATCCGACGTCGGGCGTGGGACAGAACGACGTGTCTACTGTACGGCTTGTCGTTCGCACGCGCGGTGACGCAGGCGGCGGAGCTGGTGGGCGAACTGAACGGCCGCGTCTCCACGCGCGCGACACTCCGTTTCCGGGGACCGAGAGCCGCGGGATTCTCGAAGATCGGCGGGCGCTACACGCACGGATCGATTCGCTTCGACGCCGGCGTGTTCTTCGGCCTGACGTCCGATCGATCCGACCGATCGGATTGCACGGCCGGCTTCACCTACGTGTTCAACGCCTTCACCGTTCTAGCAGTTGTTTTACCGGGAGACCGCAAGAACGCAGAGAAGCCGCTGCGTCACGCGGTCCCGCGCAGTGCTCCGTGACGCAGAGACGATACTCTCTGCTGCTGCGCAGCTCGGTAAAAACAGTTGTCGACAGCGGCGATTTCCTGCTGCCGTCGCTCGTCGACCAGCCCAGTTCGCCGCCGACGATCGCGGCGGCGCGCGCGAGTGCCGCCTCGCCCGGATGGCCGAGCGCGCCGAGCGGCGTCCGCCGGATGACGATGTCGCGCAAGCGTCGGCGCCATTTCCTTCCGCGCCGCCAGCACCAGTTCGGCGCCGATCACCGGCGAGTCGCGGCGCGAGCCGCGTCCGCCAGTCCGGACGGCGTGCCGGCGATCTCCATCACGTCGCGATAGCCGCGATCCGTACGCGGCGATCAGGTGCGGAATCGTGTCGGTCGGCAGCCCTCGTCGTACTCGCGCCGCGCGTCGGCGATCGCGAGGCCGATGTCGCGCAGGCTGCCGCCGGGCAGCGGCGTCGTCGCGGTCCGGCACGGCGACCGACTTTCTGCTGCAGCTTCGACAGCAGCATGTCGGTGACCCGCTCGGCGACGCCGCGGGCCGTCGTGAACTTCGTGCCCGCCACGCGTCAGCAGACCTTCGAACCCCTGCGTCGGCGTGATCGCGGATCTGCTCGTGTCCCTCGAGCGCGACGCGGTCGCCGTGCGACGACCGCGGGCACGACGCCGCGGTGGACGAGCGTGATGTCGGCCAGCGTCAGATCGAGCGCCGGAAACGCCTGGTTCAGCTCGGCGATGAAGGCCGCGACGTCGCGTCTCGGACACGCCGGTGTCGTCCGGATCGCAGGCGCGCGATCGGATTCCCAGGTGCCGAACAGCGCGCGGTCGCGCCAGGGCACGAGGAACAGATTGCGGCCCGACGGCGATCGGCCGCCGAGCGCTTCGTCGCCGGCGTCGCGCCTGGTGACGAGGTTCATCGCCTTCAGCATCGGGATGCCGGTCGACGATGCCGAGCGGCTTCGAGCAGACCGATCGACGCGGCCGCCGGTCGCGTTGACCGGTCAGCGCGCGCGGCGATCTCGAGGGTGCGCGCTGCCGAGCGTGTCGCGGGCGCTGACGCCGGTCACGCGCGCCGGCCGTCGACGCAGAGCGGCGCGATCGCCTCGACATGGTTGGCCAGCACCGCGCCGTGCTCGACGGCGGCGAGCGCGAAGCGAGAAGGTGAGCCGGTCCGGCTCGGTCGTCACGTAGTCGTAGAAGACCGCCGCGCCGGTCAGGCCCTGGCGCCGCAGGCCCGGAAAGCGCTGCGCCGCGTGGCTGCCGCGAGAACGACGCGGCCGCCCGGCAGGCGATGCGACGGAGGCACGCCGCGATTGCGACCGCGGCGACGAGGCGATCGAGCAGCGAACCCGGCGCGCATCGCCATCTTGCCGCGCATCAGCGATCGATAGAGCGGCAGCGCGAAGGGCAGCGGCACGCACCGCGTGCGGCGCGATCCGCGCCGATCGTGCGCCGCTCGCGGACCGACTCGCGCGCGCGGCGCGATGTCCAGCGACTGCAGGTAGCGCAGCCCGCCGTGAATCGTCCGCAGGTGGTTGAACGACGCGCCGCTGCCGAAGTCGTCGCGCTCGACGAGCGCGACCGACAGCCCGCGCTGCGCCGCGTCGTAGCGCGATCGTCAGGCCGTAGATGCCGCCGCCGACGACGAGGACGTCGAAGGTCGTGCCGGTCAGCGCGGTCGAGATCGCGGGACATCCAGTCAGCTTCGGCGTCAGCTCGGCTTCAGCGTCGACCAGTTGAGGCTGGCAGCTGAGAGCTGAGCTGAAGCCCTGTTATAGTCTGACCGTGGCTACGACCGACGACGTGCGCGCGTACTGGAACCGGCACATTCACGATCTCGAGATCACGCAGGCATCCGGTCGGTTCCCGCGGGTTCTTCGACGATCTCGATCAGTACTCATTTCGAGAAGCTCCATCATCTGCTGCGGCTCGTGGCCTTTGACGGCTACCGCGGCCGATCGGTTCTCGAAGTCGGCTGCGGCGCCGGCGTCGACCTGGCCCGCTTCGCCAAGGGCGGGGCCGATGGTCACCGGCGTCGATCTGCGCCGCGTCCGCCATCGACCTCGCCCGCGCCAACTTCGAGCAGCAGGGGCTCGCCGGCACGCTTCGAGGTCGCCGACGGCGAGCGCCTGCCGTTTCCCGACAACACGCTTTGACTTGGTTTATGCCCACGGGGTTGTCCAGTACACGCGCGATCCCCAGCGGCTGGTCGAAGAGTGCCGCCGCGTGCTCGAAGCCGGGCGGCGAGGCGGTATTTCAGGTCTACAACCGGATTTCGTGGCTGAACGCGCTGTCGGCAAGCTGATGAAGGTCGGCCTCGAGCACGACGATGCGCCGGTGCTGCTGAAGTTCAGCATCGGCGAGTTTCGCCGGCTGCTGTCGCGGTTTCCGCGAGGTGCGGATCGTGCCCGAGCGTTTCCCGGTGAAGTCGCGGCTGCACGGCGGCTGGAAGGGCGCCGTCTACAACGGCCTGTTCGTCGGCACCTTCAACGCGCTGCCACGCGCGCTGGTCCGCCGCTTCGGCTGGCATCTGCTCGCGTTCTGCGAATGAAATAGATGCGATTCACCAAAGCCCACGCCTACGGCAACGACTTTCTCTACGTCCTGCAGCGGCGGACGTGGCGCCCGGCGTCGCGCTCGACGCGCTCGCGCGCGAGCTCTGCGACCGGCACACCGGTATCGGCGCCGACGGCCTGATCCTCTACGAGCCGACCGCCGACGGCGCGTCGATGCGGCTGCTGAACGCCGACGGCAGCTGGTCGGAGGTGTCGGGCAACGGCGTCCGCGGCCTCGCCGCGCTGCTGCTCGCGAGACGACGATCGAGCGAGACGTCGACGATCACGATCCACAGCGAAGGGGGCGTCAAGCGGCTGGTCCGGACCGGGCGCGAACGGCTCGCGTCAGACGTTTCGCGCGCGGCGATGGGGTTGCCGGCCGATCTCCGCCAGGTGACCGTGACCGCCGGCGGGCGAGTCGCTGCAGCTCGCGGTCATGAACTTCGGCAACCCGCAGTGCGTCGCGCTCGGCCCGCTGCCCGACGAGGCGCGGTTCCACCGGCTGGGCCGGCGCTCGAGCATCACGAGATGTTTCCCGGCGCGATCGAACGTCGAGTTCGCGCACGTCGAAGCGCCGGACGCCGTGCGGATCCTGATCTGGGAGCGCGGCGTCGGGCCGACGACATCGTCGGGCACCGGATCGTGCGCGTCGCTGATCGCCGCCGCGGCCTTCGGCGGTGCGGCGCGCGACGCCGACCGTCATCGCGCCGGGCGGCACGCAGCGCGTCGAGTGGCGCGACGACAGCGTCTACCTCACCGGCTGGGCCGAGGTCCTGTTCGACGGGCGACTGGCTCCGCTAGATCCTCGTACTCGCCCGAGCCATGCCCGAGTCAGTTTCTTCAGTGTTTGCACCGCGCGGCGGCTGGTCGCGTCGGTCGCGCGCCGTCGAGATCGCGCGTCGCAGCGCACTGCAGAGCAGTGGCCGCGACGCTGCGCGCGGTCCTCGATCGACCGAGATAGTCGCCCTTGTCGAACGCTGTGCGCGCTTCTTGCACGGCGATCTCCCCGTTGTCGATCGCCTTGCGGCCGCCGGCCAGCGATCCGCGCCGGCGCGTGCGCTGGCGTTTCGGCGGCCTTGAGCTTCGCGCGCGCGTCGTGCAGCGCGCCGTCGGCGTCGGCGAGTCGCGCTTGGTCGCGTCGGCGCGGGCGGTCGCCTTGCGGTCGACCGATTCCTTGGCGGCGGTCTGGGCGCGCTCGCGCGCGTCGAGCGCGTTGTTGAGCGCCTGGCGGTAGTCGCGCTGGGCGACCGCCTCGTGGGCGCGCTTCAGCGCGTCCTCGGCGGCGGCGAACTCGTCGCGGGCGTATTGATCGGCGCCGGCGGCGCGCGCCGCATCGATCGCGCCCTGCGCCTGCTGCATTTCCTTGTCGGGGGATCGCCGCACGCCGCACCGGCCACCGCCGCGAGCACGGCGAGCGACAGGAGGAGCGACGCGTCGACGACATGCGTACAAGTATACGTTCGGCTGTAGCACGATGAAAGACCTGTTACCCGACGATCGGCCGCGCGAGAAGCTGCTGCATCACGGCGCGGCGGCGCTCGGCGACAACGAGCTGATCGCGCTGGTCATCGGCAACGGCTCGCGTCGCGGCAGCGCGTTGAGCGTCGCCAACGCGCTGCTGGCCGCGCACGGCGGGCTGCACGGGCTGACGCGCTGCGCGGCCGACGACCTGGTCGCGGATCGCCGGCATCGGACGCGCGCGGGCGGCGCAGATCGTGGCGGCGCTCGAACTGGGCCGCCGGACGCTGGCGCACGCGCCGAGCGCGCGGCTGCTGATCCGCGATCCGGGCGACGCGGCGGCGTATCTGATGCCGCGGTTCGGCGTCGCGCGGCGTGGAGCAGTTCGGGATCGTGCTGCTCGACGCCAAGCACCGCGTCATGCGGACGGCGGTGCTGGCGGTCGGGACGCTGAACAGCTCGGTCGTCGAGCCGCGGGACGTGTTTCGGGAGGCGGCGATTGGCGGCGCGACGGCGATCGTGATCTTCCACAACCATCCCTCGGGCGACCCCACTCCCAGTCCGGAAGACGTGGCGCTGACGCGGCGGCTGGTGGCGGCGGGATCGTTGATCGGGATCGACGTCGTGGATCACGTGATTCTCGGCGACGTGCGGTACTGCAGCATCAAGGAGACGAGGCAGCGTGTGAGCCGGGTTCTGTACTTCGACTGCTTTTCCGGGATCTCCGGCGACATGACGCTCGGCGCGCTGCTCGACGCCGGCTCTGCCGCTCGACGACGCTGAAGCGCGCGCTGCGGCAGCCTCGCGCTCGGCGACGTCGAACGTGCGCGCCGAGAAGGTGCTGCGCACCGGCGTCTCGGCGACCAAGTTCAGCGTCCACGAGCGTGCCGTGACGACCCTGAACCAGGCATCCGACCGAACCCGACCAGGCGGCGCCGAAGCCGCACCCGCACCGTCACCTGCCGAAGATCTTCAAGATGATCGACGGTCGTCGCGTCGCTCGTCGGCCGGACGCGATCGCGCGAAGGCGATGTTCCAGCGGCTCGGCGAGGCCGAAGCGGCGATTCACCAGATGCCGGTCGAGAAGGTCCACCTGCACGAGGTCGGCGCCCTCGACTCGATCATCGACATCGTCGGCATCGTGTTCGCGATGGAGTGGGCCGGCGCCGATCGGGTCGTCTGCTCGCCGCTGAACGTCGGCGGCGGCATGGTGCAGTCGGCGCACGGCGTGTTTCCGGTGCCGGCGCCGGCGACGGTGAAGCTGCTCGGCGACGCGCCGGTCTACAGCGGCGCGGTGCAGAAGGAGCTGGTGACGCCGACCGGCGCGCTGATCGCGACCACCTACGCCTCGTCGTTCGGCCCGATGCCGGCGATGTCGGTCGAGCGCGTCGGCTACGGCGCCGGCGATCGCGACGATCCGGTGACGCCGAACGTACTGCGCGTGCTGATCGGCGAGGGACGGCAGGCCTGAAGCCTGCGCCACTGCAGAGCCGAGCGTGGCGCAGCCGCAGGGCCGCAGGCGATCGCGTCACCGTCATCGAGTGCGAGATCGACGACATGAACCCGCAGATCTTCGGCGTCGTGATGGACCGGCTGCTACGCCGCGGGCGCGCTCGAGGTGTTCTACGTCCCGGTGCAGATGAAGAAGAACCGGCCCGGGACGCTGCTGACCGTCGTTGCCGCCGCCGGCGCAGCGGCGCGACGATGACCGACGTCATCTTCCGCGAGACGACGACCATCGGGCTGCGGCACTACGACGTCGACCGCGAGTGCCTGGAGCGCGACGATCGTGCCGGTCGAGACGCCGATCGGCACCGTGCGGTTCAAGGTGGCGTCGCGCGGCGGCCGCGTGCTGAACGCGACGCCGGAGTTCGAGGACTGCGCGAAGCTGGCCGCGGCCAACAACCTGCCGGTGAAGGACGTCCAGGCGCTCGCGATGAAGGCGTATCGACCGTGAGCCGTTTCTTTCTGACCACCGCCATCGACTACGTCAACAGCCGGCCGCACCTGGGCACGGCCTACGAGAAGATCTGCGCCGACGTCATCGCCCGCTACAAGCGGCTGTGCGGCTTCGAGACGCGCTTCCTGATGGGGAACGACGAGCACTCGCAGAACGTGTTCAAGAAGGCGCAGCGAGGCAGGGCCTCGATCCGCTGGCGTACTGCGACCAGATGGAGCGCGAGTTCCGCAAGACCTGGGCGCACCTCGACGTGTCGTTCGACGACTTCATCCGGACGACCGAGCCGCGCCACAAGGCCGGCGTGACCGAGATCGCCAGCGGCATCTGCGACGCCGGCGACATCTACGAAGGCGTCTACGAGGGCTGGTACTGCGTGAGCTGCGAGGAGTTCAAGCAGGAGAAGGATCTCGTCGACGGCAACTGCCCGCTGCACCCGACGCTGAAGCCGGAGTGGATCCGCGAGAAGAACTACTTCTTCCGGCTGTCGAAGTATCAGCAGCCGCTGCTCGATCACTTCGCCGCGCATCCCGAGTTCATGCAGCCGGACGTCCGCCGCAACGAGATCCTGCAGCCTGATCGAGGGCGGGCTGATCGACATCTCCGTGCAGCCGCGCGGGGCAGTCGTGGGGCATTCCGCTGCCGTTCGATCCCGTCGAGCGTCGTCTACGTCTGGTTCGACGCGCTGATCAACTACGCGTCGGCGGTCGGCCTCGGCGGCGATCAGGACGCTGTTCGAGAAGTGGTGGCCGGCCGACCTGCACGTGATCGGCAAGGACATCACGCGGTTCCACGCGGTGATCTGGCCGGCGATGCTGATGGCCGCGAAGCTGCCGCTGCCGCGGCAGGTCTTCGGCCACGGCTTCATGACGCTCGAACGGCCAGCGGATGAGCAAGACGCTCGGCACGATCGTCGATCCGATCGAGGCGGCCGATCGCGCTCGGGCGTCGATCCGCTGCGGCTGTATCTGGTCAAGGAGGTCGCCTTCGGCGGCGACGGCGACTTCTCGTGGGAGCGCTACGAGGAGCGCTACAACGTCGATCTCGCGAACAACCTCGGCAACCTGGTCAGCCGCGGTCACGTCGATGGCGCATCGCTACCGGGGCGGGCGCGTCGCGCCGGGCACGAGCGGCAACGATCAGCTCGCGCGGCTCGGCGAACCGGTGGTCGCCGACTACCGGAGCGCGATGGACCGCTTCGCGCTGCACGAGGGCGCCGCGGCCGCGTTCCGGCTGATCGACGGCGCCAACGAGTTCATCGCCGCGACCGCGCCCTGGACGCTGGCGAAGGATCCGGCGTCATGCCGATCGGCTGTCGCAGGTGCTGTTCGATGCGGCGGAAGCGATCCGCCTCGCGCGCGGTGCTGCTCGAGCCGATGATGCCGGCGTCGAGCCGCGAGATCCTGCGGCGCGTCGGCGCGTCCGCGCGACGGTCTGCAGCTTCGATCGCGACGGCCGCTGGCGCAACGACGGCGAGCGCATGCTAGCTCAGGAAGGGCCGCTGTGGCCGCGCAAGGAGACGACGACTGTGACTGACAACCCGTTACCGCCGGACGGACCCTCGCCGGGCGCGCTGCCGCCCGTTTCCGCGCCCGTCGTGCCACGGCAGCCGGCGCCGACGACACCGCATCTCGATCGACGACTTCATGAAGGTGGAGCTGCGCGTGGCGAAGGTGCTGACCGCCGAGAAAGTGGAGAAGTCGAAGAAGCTGCTGAAGCTGTCGGTGGACGTCGGCACCGAGCAGCGCACGCTGGTCGCCGGCATCGCCGAAGCCTACGAGCCCGAGGCGCTCGTCGGCAAGACGGTCGTCATCGTCTTCAACCTGAAGCCGGCCAAGCTGATGGGGATCGAGTCGAACGGGATGGTCCTGGCGGCGAGCCCCGACGGCGGCAAGCCGACTGTCGTCACGTTCGAGAACTCCGCCCGACCCCGGCACGCGAGTGCGATGATCGCCGAAGGCGCTGCGGACGATGCGGCGGCGGTCGTGGTCTGGCCGGTGCGTGGTCGCCGCGGCCGCGGCGCCTGCGCTACGCCGGGCGAAGCGGCGACCGCGACAGCTACTTCGCCGTCGATTCGCAAGCAACCCGTCGCTGCTGCTCGCGTTTCTCGCCGAGATGCCGAAGGGCGGCGATCTCCACAACCATCTGTCGGGCGCGATCTACGCCGAAGAGCTATCTGCGCTGGGCGGCCGCGGACGGCTGCTGCGTCGCGATCGGCGACGCTGTCGATCGTGTCGGGAACCTGCGATGCCGGCGCCGGACGGCCGCCCGCCGCGGACGTCGCTTCCGCAACAGCGACGCTGTTCAGCCAGGTCGATCGACGCGATGTCGATGCGGCACTGGGATCCGTCGCTCAACGGGCACGATCATTTCTTCGCGACGTTCGGCAGGTTCGGGCACGTCGTCGCGCAGGACCGGCGACATGCTCGCGGAGGTCGCGGCGCGCGCCGCGGCCGAGCGCGTCAGCTATCTCGAGCTGATGGTGACGCCCGGACGGCGGGCGTCGGCGCGGCGCGCGGGATCGCGGCCGGCTGGGATCCGGATCTCCCAGGCTGCGCGACACGCTGCTGCGCCGCCGGGTTTCCGCGACGCGGTCGTCGAGCGCGGCGCGGACTCGTCTCGACGCAGGCCGAGGCGCGCGCAGCGCGCAGCTGCTCAAGTGCGGACGCCGCTCAGCCGGATCGCGGGCTGCCGCGTCACCGATCCGCTACATCTACCAGGTCAGCCGCGCGCAGCGCGTCCGCAGGCGGTGTTCGGCCAGATGCTGGCGGGCTTCGAGATCGCCGCCGCCGATCCGCGCGTCGTCGAGCTCAACCTCGTGCAGCCGGAGGACGATCCGGCCGCGGTCCGCGATTTCCGCTGCAGATGTCGATGCTCGACTACCTCCACGGCGTCAGTATCCCGGCTGTGAAGATCACGCTGCACGCCGGCGAGCTGACCGAAGGGCTCGTGCCGCCGGAGACGCTCCGCTTCCACATCCGCGAGTCGGTGCGCATGGGCCACGCCTCGCGCATCGGCCACGGCGCCGGCGTGATGTGCAAGACGATCCGCTGGCGCTGCTGCGCGGAGATGGCGTCAGAAGAAGGTGCTCGTCGAGATCGCGTTGAGCAGCAACGACCTGATCCTCGGCGTCCGCGGCACGTCGGCATCCGCTGCGCACGTATCTGAAATACGGCGTTCCGGTCGCGCTGGTGACCGACGATGCCGGGCGTGTCGCGATCGACGATGACGCTGGAGTATCGGAAGGCCGTGGAAGAGCAGGGCGTCGACTATCGGACGCTGAAGCGCATGGCACGCAATTCGATCGACTACTGCTTCGCCGACGCGCCGACGCGAAGGCCGTCTGCGGACCGACCTGGATGCGGCGTTCCGCGCGTTCGAAACGCGCCGCTCGGCCGCGCGATCGGACTAGGGGATATGCGCGCGATTCTCACGCCATGCTCTGATCGATCGCTCGCGCTGCAGGCCCGCGAGCGGCCGGCCGCGCACGCAGGTCGTGCTGCTGGGCACCGAGCTCGCCGCCCGCCGATCCGCTGCGCTCCGGTCCAGCGACGGCGATCGTCGTCAACGACACGTCGTACCTCGTCGATCTCGGCCCCGGGCATCGTCCGGCGCGCCGCCGCGGCGGCCGAGAAAGGCATCTCGATCGCCTCGGCGCGCGAACCGGCTGCAAACCGCGTTCGTCACGCACCTGCACTCCGATCACACACGGTCGGCTATCCGGATCTCATCTTCTCGACGCTGGGTGCTGGGACGCCGCGCGCCGCTGCAGGTGTACGGTCCGGCCGGCCTCGCCGACATGACGAAGCACATCATGCAGGCGTGGCAGGCCGACATCGACATCAGGACGCAAGCGGGCTCGAGCATCGGCCACGACCGGGCTCGACGTCGAGGCGCACGACGTCACGCCGGGCGTGGTCTACCAGGACGCGAACGGTGCAAGGTCACCGCGTTTCCGCAACGCGCACGGCGAGTGGGCGGCGACCTTCGGCTACCGCTTCGACACCGCCGACCGGATCGATCGTCGTCTCGGGCGACACCAACCCCAGCGACGCGCTGGTTCGGCAGTGCCAGAAATGCGACGTGCTGATCCACGAGGCCTACTCGGACGCAGCTACCGGCCGGCGGACATGGCCGAACTGGCTCGAGTACCGCTCCAAGTACACACGACGACGTCGCAGCTGGCCTGCAGATTGCGGCGAAAACCAACCCGGGCCTGCTGATCATCCACCACCGCGGCGTCGGTGTCGGCGACCGCGAGATTTCCGAGGCGCAGTACATCGCCGAAGTGCATCAGGGGCTGGAGCGGGCGCGTCGTCGTCGGCCACGACCTGGACGTGTGCTGGATGATCGACAGCCACTGCCATCTCGCCGACGAGACGTTCGCCGCCGACCTGCGGGGAGGTGGTGCGCCGCGCGCGAAAGGACGCGAGGCCGTGGAGCGCGCGCTGATCGTCCCAGAGGTGGCAACCGAAAAAGAGGCGGCGCAGGCAT
>ERZ1370068.8442-contig-7295_pt1 | contig 38267 bp, 57 predicted proteins | sample MGYA00561227_ERZ1370068 | MGnify/ENA primary metagenome ERZ1370068 (study PRJEB38410, sample SAMEA6850437) | metagenome | study: Metagenomic assessment of the ecological functions of the soil: analysis of the soil microbiota associated with the...
GGTAATACTTCGTTCAGTTACGTATTGCTTTAGCCGTTGAGCCAGACCTGGATAATCTTCAACTGCTCACACGGTCAATTGGTTATCGTAGAAAAGGACTGGCTGAAATCAAACTCGTCGATTCAGCGATCGCCGGATCCGCAGGTATCCGAAACTTTCATATCGCCGCCAGATCGCGGTCGGCAAATTTCCTGGAAGGTTACGGCCAGATCCCTGCCGGCGGAACAGCAAGCATTCGACGGGTTCACACAATCACGCTTGATCAGCTCGGCGACAGGTTTCCTTTACCGGATGTTTTGAAGCTCGACATTGAAGGAGCGGAGCTTGAAGCATTAAGTTGCTGCAAGTTCTTATCTGAAAAGCGACCTGTCATTATTTGCGAAGTGTCCAGAGATGCGAATCAACTTAAACGGCTGTTTAGAGGTCTGAATTATGATCTCTCTGACGGTGAGCGGTCATTCACCCCTACCACGGAAGCAACCTGGATGACGATTGCGGTCCCTAAGCGACTATCAATGGCGGCTCTTTAACAGGAATAAATTCTGACAGTGTACATTCTGGGCATCAATGCATATCACGGCGATGCGGCGGCCGCGATTATTCGCGACGGCCATTTGATCGCCGCCGTTGAAGAGGAACGGTTCAATCGCATCAAGCATTGCGCCGGTTTCCCCACTCGGTCGATCGAATACTGTCTCCAGGCGGCCGGAATCTCACTTGAAGACGTCGCCCACGTTGGCATCTCAAGAAATCCTTCGGCCAACCTCCATAAGAAGATTCTGTTTGCGGCAAAGCAGCTAGGGGCGAAGGAGCAAAGGGCAAAGCGCAAAGGGCCAGGCGCACCTGGTGGGATTTGGCGGCTCAGTCCCTGCCGACGGTGTCACTGCCGCCGGGATGTCTTCCACCCTTAGCTCTTTGCCCTTCGCCCTTACCCCGCCTGACGGAAATGGAAACGGTCTTGCGCGCCGGCTAGCCAGTCGCTTGCGCAACGCCGCCAGGGTCCGCGATCTCAAAAGCGAACTGGCGAAAGGCACTCAACGTTCCCGGCAACCGTTTGCGCGCCCAGTTTCACAATGTCGAACATCATCGCGCGCACCTGGCCAGCGCCTTTTTTGATTCACCGTTCGATCGGGCCGCGTTGTTATCGATCGACGGTTTCGGCGACTTTGTTTCCACGATGTGGGCGGCCGGAGCAGGGAACTCGATCAAGGTCCTGGGTCAGGTCGAATATCCGCACTCGCTCGGGATTGTTTACACGGCCACGACCCAGTTTCTCGGGTTTCCCCATTACGGCGACGAGGGCAAAGTGATGGGATTGGCGCCCTATGGCCAGCCGCGTTTCATCGATCAGTTTCAGCAAATAGATCATCACGGAACCCGGCGGCAAGTTTCGTTTGAATCTGATTACTTTCGTCACGCCAGCGACGGCGTTGAGATGGCCTGGGACGGCGGCTCGCCCAGGATCGGCCAAATCTTCTCAGACGAATACGCGCAGACGTTCGGCCCGCGCGCGAGCCGGGCGCCCAGTTGACGGATCGGGAATCGGACGTCGCGGCAAGTCTCCAGTTGCGACTTGAGCAGGTAGCGTTTCACGTCTTGAATCATTTGCACGATGAAACCGGTCTGACTGATCTGGGCCTGGCTGGAGGTGTTGCCTACAACTCAGTGATGAACGGCAAGATTCTCACGCAGCACACCGTTTCGCCGGATCTTTGTCCAGCCTGCCGCCGGCGATAGTGGAACAGCTTTGGGAGTCTGTTACCAGATTTGGAACGACGTCAGGCGGCCAAGGGCAAAGAGCAAAGAGCAAAGCGCTCAAGACGTGTCACACTTTGCGCTTAGCTCTTTGCCCTTGCTCCTTACACCGGACCTGAATTTTCGGACGATGAGATCAGGCGCGAGCTCGAAACCGCAAATCTCAAATACGAGAATCTCTCGAGCGAAGAGACGGTGGCGCGTGCCGCGCGCGACATCGCCGATGGATTAGTTGTCGGTTGGTTTCAGGGACGGATGGAGTTTGGGCCGCGCGCGCTCGGCAATCGGTCAATTCTGGCTGACCCCAGACGCGCGAACATGAAAGAGATCCTCAACGATCGGATCAAAAAGCGCGAGCCGTTCCGTCCGTTTGCGCCCTCGATCCTGGCCGAACATGTCGGTGACTACTTTGAACAGACGCATCCAGCGCCCACGATGCTGATGGTCTATGCGATCAAACCCGAACGGCGCGCCGAGATTCCGGCCGTGACGCACATCGATGGCTCGGGACGGCTGCAGACAGTGACGCGCGACCTGAACCCAACCTATTACCGTTTGATTGAGAGCTTATCAAAGTTGACGGGCGTGCCCGATCGTTCTTGAACACGTCGTTCAACGAGAACGAGCCACATCGTTTGCACGCCGCGGGACGCGATCGATTGTTTCCTGAAAACGCAGAATTGACGTGTTGTATCTGGGCAACTGCGCTTTGCGCCGAAGCGAGCAGGTAGGCGAATTGATTCATTTGTTCATTTAGTTATTGATTCAATGAAAAAATGAGTCAATGAATCAAATCATTATGACGCCGGGCTCGATCGAACTTAACGCGGTTACGACGACGACGATGAGCGGCAAGCTGAGGAAGTACTCGGCTCGCTATGGGTACTGGTCCCTCGTACCCAGATATGTCGGCAGACTTTTCCGGGCGTCTGGAAATATCTGGGCCCGTCAGCCACCCGGTCATACCTGACGAAGTGGCTGCAGACAGACAAAAAGAAAGATCCTCAATCTTGGTGGCGGTGGCAATTGTCTGGAAGGCTGTCTGACCGCTGATATTGATCCGCAGGCAGATGTTTACATCGACATAACCAGGCCCTTGCCTCTTCCGGACGAATCTATCGATTCAATCTGCTGCGAAGAAGCTGACTGAGCACGTTTCCAAAACCGCCGGCGACTCACCTGCTCCGTGAATGTTTCCGCATCCTGAAGCCTGGCGGAATCATCAGGATTGCCACTCCTGATTTAGATTATTTCCGCCGCCCGGCTGAACGGCGATGAAATCAATGCGATCTTTTACGAGCACTCCGCATGTCTACCTTTACACTCGCCAGGAGCTCGTGTCGGCCTGTCAGCGCGCGCAGTTGAAAACACTCGAACCTACGCCTGTTACGAAGGAACTTTGGTCATCTCGATTCGCACGCCAAACGTTTCAAGCATCCGCCCGAGATCTCGCAATACGTTGAAGCGCAGAAGGCTTAAGTGAATGAAAGTACTTTTGCTCAATCAATGTTTCTGGCCTGATGTGGTCGCTACTCGCCAGCGCAGTTAACCATGCTGGCGCGGCGTCTAAGCGAACGCGGGCATCAGGTCACTGGTGAATCAGCAGCCGGCGCGGCTATGACCAATCGGCAAAGCTGAGCTTTGGGCAACGTGAGTCCTGGCGGGAACCGAGATTGTCCGCGTCTGGTCAGCTTGAAAGCTTGGGCAAGGCCAGCCGCTGGCGGCGGGCGCTGGACTTCGGAGGCTTTTTATTAGCCTGCGGCGCGCGTCTGAAGTCTGATGCCGCGGCACGGTAGTGCGCCATTGCGCTGACTTCGCCGCCGCTTTAATCTCCTGGATCGGGTGCCGTCTTTACGCGACTCAAGGGCGGCAGATTGATCTTCTGGCCCATGGATCTGAACCCGATCGAAGCGGTTGCCGCCGGTTGGCTTAAAGAAAACTCGCAGACTGGCGCGGTTTTCTGGCGCGTTGCTCAAGACCAGCATGGATCGCGCGACGGCGATCCATCGCGCGCGATCGCATTCAGTTGAAAGAACGCATTACCGCCGAAGAGCGTCGACCCGCGCCAAGATCCGAGAGTGATCGGGCCCGGGCGCGATGACGGCGTCCGCTATGACGAAGAGGGTCGGGCAGCGTTTACGGCGGGGAGCACGATCTGGCAGAACAAGTTCGTCGTCATGTATGCAGGTAATCACAGCCCGTGCAATCCGCTGCGTACCCTGCTCGAAAGTGCCGACGCCCTCAAGACGCGCGACGATATTCTTTTCCTTTTTGCCGGTGGCGGCAGCGCTCTGAGTGAGGTCAGAACATTTGCTGAAGTGCGCGGACTAACAAACATTCGTTGTTTGTCCTATCAGCCCCTACGGCAAACTCTCGGCCTGCTGTTATCGTCAGCTGATTTGCACGTGGTAGTCACGGTGTGACGCATTTAAGGGCATTCTTCATCCGTCGAAGATTTATAACATCACTGGGGAGTTGGTTTGCCCTTCATTTTTATTGTTGCCCGGAAGAAAGTCATGTCACCGACCTGATCGCGGCCACGAGCTGTCACGACCGGGCCAGGCACGCGAATCATGGAGAGGTCGGAAGGTCACGCAGATAATTGATGAATTCTCTCAGAGGCCAGCGTCCGAGCGGCGCCCGGCAGTTTCCGAGTTCGATGCGTTTGACGCGGACACCATTTACGCGAGGTTCGTTAACGTGATCGAGCGCGCGAGCCGCCAGATTCAATACAGCTGCGCCTGTCAAAGTTCCCGCGCGCGCTTCGGAGGCTAGTTCTTCCGAAGCCGGCGCATCTGCTGTCGAGACTTGCTCTGCTTGAACCTAACGCAGGACGATCTGCACCGAGAGAGAGAGAGAACGAGCGCAGCCTGAGAGGACACACAAACGCCTTAAGCTCCGTGGGTGCAGAATGTTGATAGCTGCGGCGATCAGAAAGCCAGTCAAGCTCAGTAGAACGTAATGAAACGCTCCTACGGAGCTCCTGGAACCCCAGTTAAAGAGCCTGAGTGTCTATGAACATTTCATCCCTACGGGATGTGTTCCGACGCTTGCTAGAGAACACAAAAAGTTAGGCCCTTGTTACACGGAAGGCCAGAGAGGAGACGAAGAATTGCAGATTCAGGCACACTTCGGATGAAAACTTATTTCGCACTGTTTCTGACGGCCGCGTTTCGCATCTCTGGTGCTGACGCCACTGCTGCGCCGCGCTGTGTGATCGCTACGGATTAATCAGCGAGCCGGCACGACGATCATCATATTCACCGCAAACCTGTTCCGCGCCTCGGCGGGCGTCGCGATCTTTTCATCAGTGTTGATTGCCTCTGTCCGTGCTCCTGTTGCTCGAAGAACCTGCTGACGCAAACACTTGAGTGCGGACATAAAGCAACTCGGCGCCTTTCTGATTTGCGGACTGCTGGTGCTGATGCTCGGTGTCTACGACGATCTTCGCGGCGCGAACGCCACGGTCAAATTTGTGGGGCTGGCGGCGATCACTCTGCTCTTTTACGCGCTCGGCGGTCGTATCGAGGGCCTATCGATTCCGTTTATCGGCACGCGTCTCGCTGCATCCCGATCGCGGGCTGCCTGGCTGACCGTCGTTTGGGTGGTAGGCATCACCAACGCCTTCAACCTGATCGATGGAGTTGATGGCCTGGCGACGAGGCTCCGCGTTGTTTTCGTCGCTGGTGCTGTTGACGGTTTCAATGATTCAGGGCCGGGCGCTGGTCGCCGTGGTCGCCCTCGCTCTGACCGGAGCACTGGCGGGCTTCCTGCGCTATAACTTCAATCCGGCTTCGATCTTTCTGGGTGATTCCGGATCGCTCTTCGTTGGCTTCGCCCTGGCGGCTTTGTCGGTCCAGGGAATGCAGAAGGCTTCGATCGGCGGTGGCGGTCGGCGATCCCGATTCTCGCCTTTGGCCTGCCGGTCGTGGACACCGAGCGTGACCATCGCCCGCCGCTTCCTGAGTGGCAAGCCAATCTTCAAAGGCGACCGCGAACACATTCATCACAAGTTGCTGGCCCGCGGCTGGTCTCAGCGTCGAGTGGTGTTCGTGCTGTACGGCAGTGAGCGCGGCCTTTGGTCTTCTGGCGATGCTGTTCGTCAATAGCGGTAACGGCCCTGACCGCAGTCATTCTCTTTGTCCTGGGCGTCGCGCCTTGGCTCTGGCGCTCGGCAACCTGCGTTATCACGAGATCGCCGAACTGCGCGCCAGCGTCAAGCGAAATATCGGCGATCGCCGCGTTCGCGCCATCAACAACCTGCGCATGCGGCGCGCCTGCGAGGCCCTGGCCTCTGCCGCCAGTCTGGATCAGCTCTTCGACGCGGTGGTGGAAGTCCTCGAGTCGGGTGAGTTCGTCTACGCTGACGCTGAGCTCGAGCTGCAACGGCCACGCGCAGGTCAATCACCGGGTGCTCGAATTGGCCGATGCTGAACGGCTCTGCCCGAGCACGCGAAGATTGTCGATGGGACGATTGCAATGGAGCTGGCAGCGCGGCAACGGCTACGACTGCCCGCATCTTGGATTCGAACCAGTTCTGGATGATGCGACTGCCGTTGACGGGTCAGCGATTATTCGTTCGGCCATCTGGATATCTATCGACCGCTGAATGCCGAACCTCTCCTGGTTGACATCAACTACCTCACCAGCGACTTTCAACCGGCGGTGGCTCAGGCGGCCGAGCGCATTTTCACCAATCGCCGAGCAGTCGATGCCGCGCCAAAGAGCTGCCGGCACCAGCTAACCGGCGCACCTTTCCTCGCGCCTATCCACGTTGCGTATCTACGGCCAGACTCAGTCCGACAGATTCCTGTGAACCTCAAAGACAACTTATGGCAGTGCGGCTGCTGGACGCAACCATTTTCTACGGGCTGATCGTCGTGGTCGCTTTTCACGGCAATCCCGTACGGCACCGTCGAGCCCTGGTCGCACGCCGTATTCGAAGTCCGCGATATTTTTCCTCGCGCTCCTTTGGGTAATTCATGGGTTCCTGTCTGGTTCATGGGGTCAGGGAAATCTGAATCTGTTCTATCCACTGATTGCCCTGGCCGCGTTGGCAATTCTGCAAAGCCTCTCGTGGTCTTCGATCGACGTCGCCGGCTTGAAAGTGCTGAACGCGATCAGCGCCGATCCGTTCGAGAGTTGGGTCTTCGCGCTCAGACTGTCTGCCCTGACCCTGGCGCGGAGTGTCTGGCGGTCCGCTTCACCAACACGCGCACGAGATTGGGCACGCTGGTCCACGCGATCGTGCTGGCCGCCGTGCTCAGCTGCGATCTTCGGAATCCTGCGGCAGGCCATGCAGCACGATCAGGGCTTCCTGCTTCCGGCGCTGCCGAAGTGAATGGTGGTTTTGCGCAGTTCATCAATAAGAAACCACTTCGCGTTTTTGGTGGAAGCGGCGATGGGACTGCTGATGGGAATACGCGCTGCTCCGCCAAGATCGCCACGAACGGCTTGCTGGTTTATCTTTCGGCAATTCTGCTGCTTGTGGGTGGCGCTGGTAATGTCGCGTTCTCGCGGGTGGCCTGCTGGCCGTGACCGTGCGAGGTTAGTCTGTGCGGCGCCGCTATTCATTCATTTGAGGTTTAGAAAATCGACGCAGAACTAAAGGATCGATCGGCTGGCGCCGTTCCATCGTCGCAACCAGCGATTACCATGATCGCAGTCGGTGGCGATTACGATTGGCGGAGTTGTTTGGTTGGGCGGAGATCAGTTGACGACCGGAGTCGAGACCGCCTCGATCGAAGTAAGCCACGTTAATCTGGCACATGAAGGCACTCGGCGCAGCGACATCTGGCGCGCTACCTGGCAAATGGCGCGGGCACATCCGCTCGGCCGGCGCCGGTCTGGGCGGGTTCTGGGCCGAGATTCCGCTCTATCATGATGCTTCCGGCCTGCAAACGCCGCAGCAAGCTCACAACGACTACCTTGAACTGCTCGCCAGCGGCGGTATCATCGGGGTGGCAATTTTTGTTTGGTTCGTCGTCTTACTGATTGGAGCAGGCCGGCGCGCCGCTCAGAATCATTCTGATTTTCAACGGGCCGCCGCTTTCGGAGCGATCCTGGGAATCGTCGGAATCGCGGTGCATAGTTTGGTTGAGTTCGGACTTCATATCACGGTTAATGCCATGGTATTCATGATCCTGCTGTCGATTTTGAGTAGCGAGAGGCCGGACCGACGACCGCAGATGCAAGCGCATCGAACTGGAGCGTTCAATTAAGGTACGCACGCCTCTGGCGTGCTTTCTCGCAGCAAGCGGGGAAATATCAGCATCGCCAGAGAGCGTGCGTACCGGAAAATACGATTGACTCGAAATAGAATCACAGTTCGGCGGATCGCGATTGGATTGCTGGCCATACTCGACAAGCCAGAGCCTGTTCGCGTGGCCACAGGACATCGCCGGCGGAGCAGGGGCGCTGGTTGGTCAGGACATCATCGGCGGCGCCTCGGTGACCTTCAAACGACCGCCGCGGGTTCGCGATCTCGCCGGCGGCGCCGCCGCTTTAATCGCAAAACATCGCGCCCCGCGGAGGCCGACTCCGACAGTTGAAATCGCGCGCAACCGGCCGCCCGTGACGGCGCCGAGCCCGGGCCAGCGTGCCACAGCCGGAGCCAACGCCGGCAGAAATCTCAACCGAGGCGAAGGTTGATACGTTTCAACGACGAGGGCAACAAGGCTTACGATGCCGGCGATTATGCGAAAGCGCTGACCTCCTATAACCAGGCGCTGGCTCTGGATGCCAATGATGTACAGACCCTGAACAACGTCGGCGTCACCTACCTGGCGCTCAATCAAACTCAAAATGCGATCGACTCGTTCCAAAAGGCGACCAAAGCCAAGGCTGACGACGCCGACGGTTTCTTCAACCTGGGCGTTGCCTACAACTCATCAGAGAAGTATGACGAAGCGGCCACCGCTTTGAATCGCGCGTTGGCTTTGCGGCCTGATTGGCCCGATGCATTCCTGGCGCTGGGCGACACTTACCTGGCTGCCGGCCGCTTTGATGACGCGTCGAAAGCCTATGAAAATGTCGTCAAAGCTCAGCCTGACAATGTTAGCGCCTTCAACAATCTGGCTTATGCTTACGATCGCGCCGGCCGTTATGAAGATTCAATTCGGGCGCTGAAGAGGGTAGTACAGCTTAGTCCGAATGACGCCTTTGGCTTCAATAACCTGGGCGCTGCTTCGTACAAAGCCGGCGAAATACAAAGATGCGGTCGATGCTTTCACCCAGGCGCTGCGGCTCTCGCCCAACGATCCGGAGACGCTTGAATAATCTCGGCGCCGCAGAGTACGCGCAGGAAAAGTACGGCGACGCGGCGAAAGCTTTTCAACAAGCCGCCAAAGCCAAACCCGACTTCGCCGACGCCGAATACAATCTTGGCAACGCCTACCTGATGTCCGGCAAGTACACTGAAGCGGCCGAGTGCTTATCAACAGGCGATTACGCATAAGCGCGATTATGCCGAGGCTCAGAACAATCTCGGCATTGCGCTTAACCAGTCTGGGTCGCTATGCCGAGGCCGTAACCGCGTTCAAAGAAGCGGCCAGGTTGAAACCTGATCTCGCCAGCATCTTCAACAATCTGGCTTTCGCCGAAGACAAGATAGGGCAGGGCGCGGATGCCCTGGCACACTACCAGGAAGCGGTGCGGCTCGATCCGAAATACGCGAAAGCCTTGAATGGTCTTGGCTACCTCTACGACAAGAACGGTCAAGTCGGCAGAGGCGGTTGAATTACTGAAGCGGGCGGTAGCCGCGAAACCCGATTACACCTTCGCTTATTTCAATCTGGGCAAAGCGACTGTTCGGGGCCGGCCGTTTTGCGGAATCAGCCGAAGCCTATCGCAAGGCAACGCAACTGAAGTCGGATTACGAACCGGCATTTATCGGTCTCGGTACGGCGGCGTTCCGCGCGGGGCAGTTTGATGATGCGGCCGAGGCTTTTAAGAAGGTGACTGCATTGAACCCGACAAGCTTTGACGCTTTCTATGGATTGGGTAACGCCTATTACCGGGCGCATAAGAACCAGGAAGCGTTGACGGCGCTGAAGCAGGCCGTAAAGCTGAAACCGGATAACGCCCAGGCGCACTACAGCATTGGTTTGGTCTTCGCGAGTTTGAATGATCAAGGATGGCGTAACCCGGGCCTTTGCGGCGCTGAAACGGCTGGATCCGAAGCTGGCTGAGCAGTTCTATAACGCGATCAAGAAGAAGTAGGTGCGTGTTGACGTCATTTGACTCCCTCTCCCATTGGGAGAGGGTTGGGGAAAAGGCTTAGCGCAAACTGCACCCACTACGCTGCTGCGGGCTTCAGCCCGCAATCCGTTCAGGAATTACTGGCAGCATTCACGGCGTTGACAATTGACTGCTGACTCGTGGCGATAACGGGCTAAAGCCCGTGAATTTTGAGTTGGCCGTGCTAAGCCGTCACCGAGCCCTCTCCCAAAGGAGAGGGAGTCAAACTGGAACCACTACATGGCCTCGAAAAAGATTGACGCGCCCAGGTAACCGCAGTAAACTTCAGGCGCAAAATCGTCCGCAAGTCATAGACCGGGAGTCAGTTGCTTATGAAGCCGCGACAAATAAAAGGCGCTCAAAGCTCTCGCCGTATTTCTCTCGTTTGCGTTTACTCAGGTCTATGTCAGCGCCGCGCTTCCCGGCCCGGCGCCCGGCGGAGTTCCGCAGCAAACACTGACCGCGCGACTGACGACGCGGAATAACCAGCCGATTACCGTTAACGGCAACTACGGCTGGAACTGGCGCCACCATTCTGACCGGCGCCACGATTGAGACGCCTGATCAGGTTGGCGCGACGCATCGACCTCGGAGATGCCGGCATCGTTGAACTCGAGCCTAACTCCAAAATCCAACTCGACTTTGATGAGAATGGCAACGTTCGGGTGAAGGTAATCCGTGGCTGTGCCGCAACCAAGAAGAAGGCCAACGTCTGCCGGGCGGAAAAGAACTGCAGCGGCGAAATGGAACTCTATACTGATGCGTGACTCGTTGAAGACCGACAAGAAGCGTCGCCACGTCGGCGGCTGTCTCTTGCCTAACGGTCAGTTGGGTTCGCTCGGCAGCGCCGGCGGCGGTTTGAGCGGTGCTGCGGTCGCAGGCATCAGCGATCGCCGGCGGTAGCGCGGATCTGCTTCGGGCGTGGCGCTGTCGCGTGGCGGGAACGACCAGCAGCAGCACACCTTCGACCGGGAATTAGATTCTCGCAACGCCGGCTTTCGAAGTGAGAGCCGGCGCATCACACTCAGATTCACAAACAATCGATAATGAAGCGCGCAATGATCGCGGTGCTCGCTGCTGCCGCTTGCTGCGTGGGATTATGGCAGGCAGTCCGGATCGGCCGAAAGCGCGCACGCTGGCCCAGGACGCTTTGCGCACTAACGATGTCCGCTTACGCTGACCGCGCGGTCGGGCTGGGACCAATGACCCGGAGACCCACGCCGCGCGTGGTGCAGTGCTGCAGCGGACCGGCGATTACGCGGGCTGCGTGTCGCGAACTCGAGCGGGCGATCCAACTGCGGCCGCGCGACTATTTTCTCTGGATGCTGCTCGGCGTCTCGCGCGATTTGAATCAGCGATCAGGAAGGTGCAGTCAGGGGGCTCTGCGACAAGCGACTCATGCTGTCGCCGGCCTATGCAAAACCGCATTGGCTGCTCGGCAACCTGCTGCTGCGGACTAGCAACACGGCCGAGGCAATTCGCGAATTGCGGATCTGCCGCCACCAGCGACGAAACGCTCTTGCCGAACGTCATTGATCTTGCCTGGGGAACTTATCGTCACGATCCGGCGCAGACAGTCAGCAGCGATTCAGCCGCAAACAGACAATGCCCGAATGGCCCTGGCAGTTTTCTTTGCCGGACACAATCAGGGATGCGGCGGCGCTGGACCAGTTTCGATCGGTCTAAGTCGCTTTCAACTGAAGGCACTTTACAATTTGATGAGCGCGACTGCTGACGGGCAAATTCAGTTCGTCGAAGCTAGCGAAGTCTGGGCCAGCTTCATCATCAGTCCGCGGCCAATCGGCTGCTGCTCAATCCCGGCTTTGAAGATGAAATCGCCGTCGGAGAGCTTGGTTTTGATTGGCAGATATCGGACAGCGTTCCCAATGTCACCATGTCGGCTGATCCATCGCAGTTTCAAAGCGGGCAGAAGAGTCTGCGGCTGGATTTTCGTGGGGAGTCAAACCCTCGACTCCGCCCGTGAGCTCAACTGGTTCTGGTCAAGCCGCGCACGAATTATCGGCTGACATTTCAGGCCCGCTCGCAGGATTTCCTGTCTGCGGCGCTTCCGGTCCTCGCGGATATTCGATCGCGCGGATGAGAAGGGCCCGGCGCTGGCGCAGAGTCAACCGGAGTTTCGAGCGCCACCTCCTGGCGTGAATTCTCAATCGAGTTCGCTCACGCGTGAGCAGACCAAGGCAGTTCGTCTGCAATTCATCCGTCAAGGTTGCGACGGGGGACCCGTGCGCAGCGTTCGGAACTGTTTGGCTCGACTCTTTTGATCTTCGAGAGTTACCATCAACTTTCAGCAAAGGAGTCACCGGCAAAGTGATTGACGGTTAACGTTGGCCATGATAAGTTTGCGCAAACTTATATTCATATCGAAAAGCTTTCAATCGCGCAGCCGCTCTATCAATGAACAATAGGAAAACGTACGAACCCGCGTGCCCGCAAAGATGGTCTGATCGTTCAGAAGTTGCCGGACGAGACACTTGTTTACGATCTTGAACGAGATCGCGCGCACTGTCTGAATCAGACGGCCGCATTTGTCTGGCAGCATTGCGACGGACAATCGAGCGCCGAGAGAAATCGCTCGCGCTCTCAAGAGACAAAACCAAACAGCCGGTGGATGAAAGGCTTGGTGTGGCTGGCGATTGAGCAGCTCGGACGAAATCATTTGCTCAAAGAGACTCCAGCGCTGCCACCTCACCTGGCCGGAATGAACCGGCGCGAAGCTTGTGCGGGCGCTGGGACTGACCGCCGCTGTCGCCATTCCGGTGGTTGCTTCGATCGTCGCCCCGCTGCCGGCCCAGGCGGCCACTTGCTTGCCTCCGGGCGCGAGTTGCACCTCGTCGGCCGAGTGCTGTAGTGGTCTTTGCCAGGTGGGTGGTACTTGTGCATGATTCAGCTGGAGTCTCACACTTTTCCTTTCCTCAAGTGACTTAGAGTAATGCGCAGCGAAGTCCGAGGCTTTGTCTGCAACGAAACCTCTGTAATCCTTTAGCTTCGTCGGAATCCCATCAAACTGGTGTCAGAAGCGGAATTCACATCACTCGGCGGTTTGGTCGCAGCGACTCTTAGCAACGTCCTGGGCCGACTCGTGCCCGGATGACGGCCGCCTCTCGGAAGCCGAATTGGATCAGGTTGCGCCGTTACTCTACAAATCAGGCGCCGCCGGTCTTGGTTGGTGGCGAATTTGCGAGGGCGATCTGCGTCAGACGGCGTCGGGTGAAATGTTGCATCAGGCCTTTCGCTTGCTGACCCTTCAGGCTGCCATTCACGAAACCAGAATTCGGAGAGTCTTCGCAGAGCTACGCAGCGCGGACATTGAGCCGATCCTGATCAAAGGCTGGGCCGTGGCGCGTGCCTACCCTCAGCCCGGGTTACGACCTTACGGTGACATCGATCTGATCGTTAGACCGCGCGACCTCCGGAGAGCGATTGCTGCAACCGAACATCGTCGAGACTGCCAGCTCGATTTCCATACTCTACCAATCGAACTGGCCGATCGATCGATCGAAGAGTTGTTTGCCCGGTCACAGACTGGCGTCATGCGGAAATGAACAGGTACGAATACTTTGTCCGGAAGATCATTTTGCGTTGCTGGCGATTCATCTGCTGAAGCATGGAGCGTGGCGGCCTCTCTGGTTGTGCGACCTGGCGGTTCTGTTGGAGTCTCCCGGCGACTTTGATTGGAATCTTTGTTTAGGTAAAGACCCGCGGCGAGCAAATTGGATCCTGGCAGCCACCGGATTAGCTCAGACGCTACTCAAGGCGTCCATCAAAGAGGAAGAAATCGCCGCAAGGATCAGGACAAATTCCCGCCTGGCTGAAGCAGCAGGTGTTGAAAGAATGGGACACGCCATTTGCCGACATGCAGTCGCCCTTTCGTCATCGCGCGCCGATCAGTTTCTACCTGCGCCGGCCAAGGGGCCTTCTGGCCGATCTTGCCCGCCGCTGGCCTAATCCGATTGTGGCCACCATCAGCGTAAATGGGACGTTCGGTTCCCGCCGCCGCACACGTTACGAAATCGCTAATTGGCTGCTGCGCGCAGCTCGCGTGGTCGCCGTCCGTTCGAGCATCCAGGAGTTCGTTGGCCGAAAGTCAGTAACGGCCCTCTCTCACACGCGTCGATCGATTTACTATTGACTTTGCGAATTGCGGCTGGCTTGTGAACATCGCCTTCTCATGCAGACACTCCACAAGGCGCTAAGCCGCAGAAAACCGCGAGTAGACGACTCTAATTGATTCCACCCTGTGCGCTTTGCCTCAAAGTCGGCGAAGCCGAATGATAATACCCACCGATTCATCGGTGGGACTGGAGAGACATACATTCAGTCCGTGAAACGGACGGCTGACCTTAGGGTTACGGTTCATAGATTTGTTCAGTCGTCAGCTTCGCCGACGAGAAAAGTACTTTTGAGGCAAAAGCTCCACTCCTGTTGTCACTCAACTTCATTTCGCCGATAATTGCTCCGCGTCGGCAGGAGTATGGGCATGTCTTTTCATCTTCGAGCCACAGCTTTCGTGCTTGCCGCGGCGCTCGTTTCCGGGCAGCTGATCAAAATCGTTTCCGGTTAACGCCTCGATCCAAACATCCGGACGCTTCTTTCGAACACTTCCTGCAAGTTCGCGCTGCCGTCTCAGACAAAGGGCGCCCTGGTTGAATGGCGAACCAGGACCTGAGCCAGACACACTGGGCTTCAACATCTTTCGCATTAAGAATCGGGAGCGGACTCAACTCAATCCCGGGCTCATCGCCGGGTCGGCGTTGATTGCGCGCGGGCATCCGCAGACGCTTTCGTGGTTCGACAAGCAGGGCACTATTGACTGTGTCTATGAGGTCGAGAGCGTAGATCTCAAAGGCGAATCCGCCGCGCACATTTCCGCCGCGCGCGGTGTGGCAAGCCAGTCCTGCCGGAGTTTCAGCCGGCAGCAGTTACTTTCGACATCTGGGCGCGACCTCGCGCACCGCCACTGTGCAATCAGACTGGCCCGATGACGGACGGTGCAAAGCGACAGGTCGCAAACGTCCGCATCCGTTTCCGGAGAGTCGCTCGCAGAACAATGGGCCAACGCCAACCTGCCCGCGCTGAAGATTGGGATTCGCGCAGACGGCTGGTATCGCGTCAGTCAAACGCAAATGGCGGCCGCCGGTTTTGACACCAGCCGGAGACGCGCGCAATCTGCGCTTGTTTGTCGGCGGAAACGAGATTGCGATCAGCGTCAGCCGCGAAACCGGCGCACTTGGACCCGGAGATTTCATCGAATTCTGGGGCAGGGCCTCGACACTCCGACCACCGACACTCAGGTTTATTGGTTGGTTAACGGCGCACCAGGCCGGACTACGGATGACCACGAAGGGCGAGTTAAGACCCGACGCATCGCCAACTCAGCCTGTGACGCATCACCCGCTGCGACTCCAAATTCGTCACATCATGGAGTTTGAGCCTGGCCGGTGACGTCGCTCGCGCGGTGTTCCCGAGTGAGAGCTGAACCGAGAGAGGGAATCGAAGACACATCGCGGGCCGAAAGAAGTGCCGAGGCGCATCGAGCCGGCGCTGTCTATTTCCAGGCTGAGCCAGAAGCGAAGGCGCCGGAATTGACCAAACGAGCGCGGCGTCAGCAGATTCGGTTTCAAGCATCGCCGTTAACGCCTGAGACAAATATCCCGACGGAGCCGAAACCTGCTAACAGGCTACGATTGCTGAAAGCAAGCCAATCAAGCCGGCGAAAGCGTTGAAAGCAAGAACGACTCGGGCGGCGCTTCGATCTGCGAAGACGCGGAGTCGCCGGAATCGCTCGCGGTTAAAGCCACGGTTAAAGCGACGCAACAATCATCCAATCGTTCACGGACACACCGCCGCCGGCGTTCGTCTATTCGCTCCTGGAGAAGGAGCACAGCGTCTACTACTCAGCCGCGACTCAACGGTGACGAGGACAACTTTTTCGGTCCGGTTATTGTCGGCGATGGTCCAACCGTTACTTTGACGCTGCGCAATATCGAGACTACTTCGCCGGCGCCGGCCCAGTTGCAGGTGGCCCTTCAGGGCGTGTCTACTCGAAACACATCAGGTTCGCATCTTTGTGAACAGTTCGCTCTGGCGGGTACGATCATCTTTCCCGGATCAAACAGCAGGCGACCCAGACCTTTGCGATCCCCACCTCGTGGTTGGTTGAAGGCAACAATGCAGTAAAGCTTGGTCCCGTCGGCTCAAGTCACGATACCAGCGTGATGGAATCGCTGCGAATTACTTACCCGCACAGCTTCCGGGCCGAAAACGATTCGCTTGCAATTTAGTGTCAGGGCCAACCAAAGGGCGAGAATTGATGGCTTTACCACGGCAAATCTTCGCCTGCTGGATATCACCAACCCGTACTGCGGTTGAGGAGATTCGACGCGGCAGTTGAAGGGCTGGTGGTGGATTTGCGGCCACCATTCCTTCAACCGGCGCTGGCAAAGCGCGGCGGATGATTGTCTTGCCCGCCGACACGTCTGTCGCAACCGGACTGGCTCGCCCTGAATCAACCATCGACGTTGAATCGCAGCAGCAACGCGCGCGAATTTTGTCATCATCTCTCACAAGGATTTTATTCCGGCGCTGGCGCCGCTGGTGGCCCAGCGCCAGGCGCAGGGTTTTACCGTGGCTGTAGTTAACGTCGAAGATGTGTTCGACGAATTCAGTTACGGCACGCACACGCCGCAGGCGATCAGAGATTTCATGGCTGCTGGCGAAAAACAACTGGGCGCAAGCGCCGGGTTATCTCTCTGCTGGTGGGCGACGCCAGCTACGATCCGCGCAACTATCTGGGCGCGGGAAACTTTGATTTTGTTCCTTCCAAACAAATCGACACCGGGACCGCCGGCGCCGCGACGGCTTTAGAAACGGCTTCAGACGACTGGTTGAGTCGATTTTGATGACGATGGGATCGCTGATATCTCGGTGGGCCGTTTGCCGGTGAGAACGGTCTGCGGAAGCCAATCTTCTGGTTTCGAAGATCGTCAACTATTCGCCGGGTAACACTGTCGGCGAGTGCCATGCTGGTAGCCGACACGCAAGGGAGCTATTACTTTAATTTTGAGGCGGCGAGCGATCAGGTGGGGCGCTGCTTGCCACGCGGCGATGACCATTCAAAAAGTTTACCGGCGGCTACAACCCTCAGACGCGGACGCGCGCGCGAACATCATCAACAAATTCAATTCAGGACCAGGCGCTAGCGGTTTATTCAGGTCACGGCAACGTCAACATCTGGGGCGGATCGATCTTCACGGCAAACGACGCGGCGCGCGCTGACTAACGGTAACCGGCTGCCGTTCGTGGTGGTGATGGATTGTCTTAACGGATATTTTGCCGATCCTTCGTTGCTGAGTCTGTCTGAAGCGCTCTTACAGGCGCCCGAACGGTGGGGCGGTCGCCAGCTTCGCATCCTCCGGCCTCACGATTCCGATGGCCAGCACGAAATGGGATCTGCGAATGTTTCAGCTGCTGTACGGCGGAGCGTCAATTCCGATTGGTGACGCCAGTCGTCAGGCAAAAGCGGCCACCAACGATCGCGACGTGCGCCGTACGTGGATCCTGCTCGGCGATCCGACGTTGAAGATACGCTAAGGTAAGATCGGAATGGACACGATTTACAGGATTGACAAGATTGCAGAACGAATTGAGTCGATTTCTGCAATCATGCAAATCCTGTGAATCCTGTCTAATATTCGTCTATTCAGGCGAGCCGGCGCGAACGGCGGAAACCTGAACCTGCCTGGCAAGACCTGATTTCATCTTTGAGCATGAATGCCCGCGTGGTGCCGGGCGCGACTAATTCTCACCTTCCGCGACATCGGACATGGCTTGCCCATGTATCCGGCGCCGCCGTTGTTGGTATAGACGCGAAACGATCGCTTCCTTGCCGGCCTCGATCGTTATCAACTGCGGAGCTGTCTGCGCTTCTTCACCCATCAACTGTCGCGAATTGATGGCGCGGCCGTTTGGCAACAACTGTCCGGATTTAGCTCAGCAATTCAAAACGCGGATAGCCTTTGAGCGTGCAGGCGCTCGACGAATTGTTCTTGAACGCATACTCGGTCAGGAGGTGACCGCCCATCGCGGCGTCATCGTTGACGTGACGCACTGACAAATCTGCGCCGCGACAGGGTTCGACGGCTTGAGGGCCGATGCGAAAGTTCGGGACTAATTTGATGCTGTTTTGCGCGCATGACCGCTGACGCAGAGGCCAGCAAAATGATTCCGATTAGCAATTTGGGCATCATGAATTCCTTTGCGAAAGTTGAGATGGCTATGGGAGGAATTTAGACAGGATTGACATGATTTACATGATGAAAAAAGGCGATCCCCTCATTGTTTTCCTATCTTGTTAATCCTGTAAATCCTGTCCATTCTCTCTGGACGTCTGCCTACTCAACTCCCTCGACCACAATCATCTGCGTTTTCGCGGTCGCCTGCCGCAAAGCTTTCGCTTCAGCATATTCATCCGAGTTCCACCAGGCCTTTGCGCTCTCCACGAGAAGGGAACTCGACCATCACGAAACGTTTCGGCGCCCAGATCACCTTCGAGGTTTTCAACCTTGCCGCCGCGAACCATGAAGCGTCCGCCATATGCGGCGAGCGATGGCGGCACCATTGATTTGTATTTCTCGTAACGTTCCAGGTCGTGAACTTCGACTTCGACCACAAGATAAGCAGGCATGATGTTCTCCTCTTGATTGTTAGGTGCGTGGCCGGCGCGGCGTCTGCGGTCGTTCGTCCGGAAGAGCATCCATCCATTCGCTGATCGAAGTTAGCTCACGGTCCTCCACCTTTCGGCCCAGGCCCTTCTCCATGACCTTTTTCAGGTAACGTTTTCTCAGCCACATACCGAGGCCGCCAAACGCGAACACGATTAGCGTGCTGAGAATATAGATCCAACGAATCGTCCATCAGGCGTTACCTCCAGCGGGTATTCTACACAATCGCAAACGCGCGCACCGGAAACGTGCCCATGCCTTTTACCTTCACCGGCACCGCAAAGAATCTGAATCCATGATCCGGCAAACCGCTCAAGGTTACACATGTGCTCGACGATCGGAATTCCTGCGCCGAGCAGAATGCTGTGCGCGGGTCTGGTCAAGTCGGCAGTATCGTCGATGTTGTATGAATCGATGCCGACGAGCGCCGCGCCTTCATCGGCGAGAAACTGCGCGGCGTCCTTGGTGAGAAATGGATGACCTTCAAAATATTGATCCGTGCGCCAGTGCGCAGTCCCAGCCGGTGTGAACCAGGACAGCTTTGCCGCGCACATCGATGCTCGGCAAGACGCGCCACCTGATCAATTGCTCTTTGCCCTTCGCTCTTTGCCCTTACCACCTGGCCGTCCAAATTCGCGAGCGAGCTCAGCTCGAGCTCAGACAAGTCCTTTGCCGTGCTCATAGCGATGAAACGGACTGTCGAGATACGTGCCCGTGTTGGCAACCAACTCGATCTTGCCGATCTGAAATTCTGTGCCGGGAGCGTAGTGCTGCCGAGATTGTTCGCGGCTGAGAAAGTCGCAAATGACGGGCGCGGGCAGACCCTTGTAAGTGATCAAGCCATCCTCAATCACATGGCTGAGATCAATAAGGTGTTTAGACATACCGGGCGGCAGTGTTGCAGCGCGGCGCTGATACGTCAAGAGAGGCCGGAGTTGGCGCGACTTGACTTCCATCGTGAATCTCTTTAGCCCGTGGTTTACGCCCGGGTGAGAAACGGAGACGCTACTAGTGCCGCATTAATGGGGCCTTGAAGCTAACCCCTTTCATTCCCAGGCGTAAACACCTGGCTACGGAAAGTCATTCTGGATCACAACGGAATGTTCCCATGCTTCTTCGGCGGGTTCTGATCGCTCTTGTTCTCCAGCAGTGCGAGCGCGCGAATCAGTTTTGGTCTCGTCTGCGCGGGTTCAATTACTTCATCAATAAATCCGCGCTCGGCGGCGACGTAAGGATTGGCGAACTTTTCTTCAAACTCATTCACACGAGATCGGCGCGCCGACTCTTTATCTGCGGCTTCAGCGATTTCGCGGCGGTACAGAATATCAACGGCTCCCTGTGAACCCATCACCGCAATCTCGGCCGAAGGCCACGCGAAGTTGATGTCGGTGCGAATGTGTTTCGAACCCATCACGCAGTAGGCGCCGCCGTAAGCTTTGCGCGTAATCACCGTGACCTTCGGCACGGTCGCTTCGGCATAAGCGTAGAGCAGTTTGGCGCCGTGCTTGATGATGCCGCCATGCTCCTGGGCAATGCCGGGCAGGAATCCGGGCACGTCTTCAAACGTCACGATGGGAATGTTGAAGCAGTCGCAGAAGCGCACAAACCGCGCGCCTTTGATCGAGCTGTCAATGTCCAGCACGCCGGCGAGATAAGCAGGCTGGTTCGCCACGATGCCCACCGGTCTGCCGTCAAGCCGCGCAAATCCAACCACGATGTTCATGGCGTAATCGCGTTGAACTTCGAAGAAATAACCCTCGTCAACCACCAGGTCGATTACTTCGCGAATGTCGTACGGCTGGTTCGAGGCCTCGGGAACAATCGAATTCAGTTTTGTTTCAGTCCGTTCAGCCGAATCGTTCGAGCGCCAGGCGCGGCGCGTCGTCAAGATTGTTCGAAGGAAGGAATGACAGCAGCTCGCGCACCATGCGCAGCGCCTGCTCGTCCGAATCGGCGGCAAAGTGCGCGACGCCTGATTTGCGGTTGTGCGTGGCCGCGCCGCCAAGTTCTTCCTTGGTCACATCCTCGTGCGTCACGGTCTTGATCACGTCGGGCCCGGTGATGAACATGTAAGACGTGTCGTTGACCATGATGTTGAAGTCGGTGATCGCCGGGACTGTAGACTGCGCCGCCCGCGCACGGACCCATGATGCAACTGATTTGCGGCACGACTCCGCTGGCCAGCGTGTTGCGCAGAAAAATGTCGGCGTAACCGCCCAGGCTGACCACGCCTTCCTGAATCCGCGCGCCGCCGGAATCGTTGAGTCCGATAATCGGCGCGCCAACCTTCATCGCCAGATCCATCACCTTGCAAATTTTTTCGGCGTGCGTTTCGGAAAGGGAACCGCCGAAGACGGTGAAGTCCTGGGCGAATACAAAAACCTTTCGACCATCAATCAAGCCGTGCCCGGTGATCACGCCATCGCCGGGATAAGATCTGCTGGTCCATACCGAAATCGCGCGAGCGATGTTCGACCAGCTTATCGAATTCCTGAAAGCTGCCTTCATCGAGCAGGAAGTCGACTCGTTCGCGCGCGGTCATCTTGCCGGCAGCGTGCTGCTTCTCGACGCGGCGCAGCGCCGCCGCCAGCTTCGGCTTGTTGCTCGCGCTCGCGCAGTTGATCGAGTTTCGAGAGTTTCGCGGGTTGTTGTTTTTGTGAACTCATTTGTATTCGTCTAGTAAGTGGCCAGTAGTCAGTGCGATGAATCGTATGCTTGTGGCTCTGCTACGCATGACGGAGTAGCAGAGCCAGAACCTAACGGCCTCACTTTGGCTCGGCCTTCCGCAACCGATCATGCGGTATACGACATACAATTGACAACTCGACTAAGCTAACCATCCTCCGCCGCAGACTTCTCATCGCCCATTCGCAAGCAACTACCGCTGATATTATCAGATAAAGAGCTTCATAGATGTGTCGGGATTGGAACCGTCCCGTCAGGAAACGCTCGGGTCAGTTCGATTGCTTCAGTCTGCGGCAAGATCCTGGCCGGCCACTGCAACCACACCGGCAGAACTTCGAGCGGAAAGAACGCCCCGGTCACGTACATTGTCGAAAAAACATCGCCAGGTAAAGGTTGAAAGCGTCGATGTCGTGGACGTGTGCAGTCACTCCCAGCGAAAGGCCCGCCATGAACATCGCGCCGAATATCAGCGGCAACGGAGCCAGCACGGCCCACCAGGACGTGGCCGCACCAAACGCCACCAGCACGCGTCATGATGATCAGCGTGTCAAATGCGCCATGCGTGATCGCCCAGAGAATCTCAGCAAGAGCCAGCGACTCAGCATCAACCGGCGTGGCCAGGATCGCGTCGTAGGTTGATTGATAGACCATGCGGAAGTAGGCCGCGTAAGTCGTCTCGAACATGGCGCGCATCAGCACAGTGATGGCGAGCAGTCCGGCGCCGGCAAACGACAGGTACGAGATGCCGGCAACTTGCCCGAGCGACCAGGGCGCCGATTCCCCAGCCAAAGCCGAGGATCGAAATTACCGGTTCGATAATCGGCGCGACCAGGTTCATCTTCCAGACTCGTAGATGCACCGACGACGTTTCGACGCCACACGGCGAGCACATCGCGAGAATCGACGTTCGCTATGGCCAGGTTTCCGATCATTTTGTTTGAGGCTATCAGCACACTGAGAGATCGGTCAAAAGCGCGGGTCAGTTTGAAATGTGGTGAAGAAGGGCGATCTGAGCTGACTCAGATGTCAGAACCGCGAGCGGTAGCGACCGGATCAAGACGCAATTGAGTCGAACAACGAACGTTTTCAAATGTGTCGCAGGATCCGGTCGCTACCGCTCGCGGTTCTGACACGATCGCAGTAAACAGAAAACCGCCGGGCCTTTTTCGCCCGGCGGCTTCAATTAGATAGAGCTAACAACACTAACTGTTATTCGGGTCTTCGAGTCTCGCGTCGGCAGCGCGGTGGTGGTGTCCTTCAACACGTAATCGGCCGGCACCTCGAATAACGAGTGAGCGGGCTCAGTGCGATCGATGTTCGTCAGACGATAGACGGTCTCGCCTGTTCGAGGATCGGAACGCCGAGTCATGACAACCACCTGAAGATCTTTCGAGAACCAGCGTTCATCGACGATGTCGATCGCCCGCTCATTCCCAATTTCTCCTGCGGGAATCGTGAAGCGTGACACGCGTGCCGGTGGCCTGGACACCCTCGATGTTTTGCGTGCCGAGATCTACCCTGTCCATTTCGGTACGTCCGTCACGAGTTACGATCTGATATCCGGCTCCACCGCCTGACTGCGCGGTCCAGGCGATTGCGGGAGCATTGGTGCTCGGCAGGTGGTACCGCGTTGCCAATGCCCGCCGCTGTTACCGTGGCGGCCCGAGCGGTGCTTTCTGGACCGTTGCTGCTAAAGACAAAGGCCCCGCCGCTGGTAGCAGTTGGGCCGGCTACAGCGCGCTGAAAGGTAAAACTGCCCATGGAATGTTTGCGCGCAGTGCGAGTGGCTGGATCGAGCGAATAACTTACGCCGCCGACGGGATCGCTGATCGTGATTGTCTGGAGTGGTTCGGCGCCCGCGGCGACCCCGCCGATGGATTTCAGCGTCTGCTCTCTGCGAGTGCGGCCTTCACTGTCGCGGTAGAGAGTAGCGGTGGAACGATTAACGATCCGGTTGCCGTCGCCCAGGATCTGCGTCGTCTCAGTAACAGCCTCAGCCGAGTATGGCGCGCCCTTGATCGGGTTTCCATCGTAAGCAAATTCCGAGCTAACAAAGCTGAAAGTGGCGGCTCCCGGCGGGGTTCTTTCGCCTGGAGGGGAACTGTGGTGACGTGTGACTCCTGCGCAGGGGCCGTGGTCGCGGGTTCTTTCTGCTGACCAAATGCATTCGGGCTACAGGATAAACAGTATGCCGGTTATGAAAAGGCCGGCCACGGTCCAGGTTTTCTTCATAGCTTCTCCTTGATAAATGTTTGGCGAGCCGCAGCCCGCATTTTCCTCTGTTCAATTTGTCTTCATTGCACAAATCGAATAGCGCGCGCGAGGCCATCGGCGCCCAACAGAACGTCGGCTTTGACTCGTTGATCCACGCGATCCATGTTTACCGGCAAGCCGAAATTGGCCATCGCTGATCGCGGCAATTCCACGCGCACCAGTTGGGCGTCAGAACCCACCTCGGGCGCTCCGTAAGTGAGCGAAATAAAGTCGGTGACGATTTCTTTCGGTTGATTGAGCTGCAGGCGTTAACGCTTGGCGCCTCAAATGGCGACGCCGAGTCGTAGTGCGCGTTCCTGGTGACCTCGTTCACCGATCGTTTCCACCTGGTCCACGCTGGTAATCTGGGCCGGCTGCGCGAGAGTAAAGGTTGCCGCGATCAAACCTTCCACGTTGGCCGGTTGATGACGGATAACGAGCTGAATCACTGCCAATGCCAGAATCAATGTCGCAGCGATTGCGCCGGCGGCATAAATCCTTCTGCGGCGGTTTGCCGTGATGGGTGTAACTGCGCGCGGCGTCAAACGCGGCGCTGAGACTTCTCCCAGACCGCAGCGGACGCAGCTTTGATCTTTCGTCGCCAAAGCCAACTCGACGCAGATCCGAACTCAATTGCTGCTGCGCGTTCAGCCAGACTGCGCAACTCGGGCAAACGCCGGCGTGCGCCAGTGCCTGCGCGCGGCTGGCGGCATCCATGATCTGATCGCGAGCGAGATCGCTGGCTAACGCGGAGAACGTCTGGCAATTCATGCGAAACACCTCGTTGAATTCACCGCGCTTGAGCCTTCATCGCGCGCCGGTTCCAGTTTGTCCGCCAGGATCGCCCGCGCGCGGTGCAGGCGGGAACGAACCGTACCAACTGCACAATTCAGGACGTGCGCGGTCTCGGCGTAACTAACTTCCTGCAATTCACAAAGGATAACGACTTCACGGTAATGCTCCGGCAAGCTCAGAATTGCTTTCCTCACGGCATCTATCTTTTCCATTCTCGCAAAAGCCGAAGCGTGGGTATGCATTAGCGTGGCCTTGTCGATCTCCTCATAGTTTTCATCGACTGGGACGTTTGGCCGTTCCTGACGCAAACGGAGCCGCACTTGATTGCGCGCGATTCCGAGCAGGAAAGAGTTCACCGCGCCTTTGGTTTCGTCGTATGCTGCGCCGTTATTCATGAGCACCATGAAAGTTTCCTGCGCTACGTCATCGGCCATTTCCGGACGCCCGGTCATGTGCAAGGCAAAGCGATAAATGTTTCCATGACGTCTGCGATATAACTCAGCAAACGCGTCCTTGTCTCCGTCAAGAAGACGTCGAACGAGTTCGGTGTCGCTGGCCCTGACGCCTTCATCACCAGTTTCATCGCAACAGTCATGGTTAATTAGCTCAGCAGGCCCCGAAAGTTCCACAAAAACAGATTTGGTCAGTTTATTTTCATTGATTGAACGGAAACTGGCGGCTTTCAATCCGTAAGACAAGCTCAGCCAGCGCCTGGCGCGCCGATTCCTGCACTGCCCGGGGATAGTTGAATATTCGAGCATGATCCTCGAACTCGTCCGAATCGAGGATCTGATACGAAAGGTCAGGTTTGACCAGAACGTCCAGATCCAGGTCTATGTAGGTAATCGACGAGTCTTCGATGATCGGAGGCATATTGACGTTGCAGTACCAGAGACGAGTCTCGCCAGTGTCTAAAGGAATTGGAATACGTTGAACCACTCATTTTGCCAATAATATTCAACTGTTCGGGTTCCAAGCGGGATGTGTCCGAGGTGCTCGTGCCGTACCTCACAATCGAATTCAGCGTCGAGAACGAACAGCGGACCGTCACGACGCGCCAGCTTTGCGCTCCAGCGGCGGTGCTCAGTGCCGTCGTACCTGAGGACCTGGACGGTGAATGGTGCGCCGCGTGCTGCGATCAGGCTCATTGGCATAGATTAATCAGATGGCTTTCGAATTTGAAATCCTGATCGCCAGGTGTATTGGCGGCTGCTGAAGTTTGATTCTTACTTTCAGTTCTTACGGATTTATTCGGAACGCGGCACTGGTGTAATGCGCAACTACCTGGCATTCGGGTCCCTTCCGCGTGAGTGGATGGGTTAAGGCGCTTCCTTATCCCACCTGCTCACGCAGGTGGTACTGACTTGGTCCGCCCATCGCTTCGCTAACTTTCAGCCCCTTCCGGATCGTCACCGACCAGTTGCAGAAACACGTCTTCCAGGTTCGATAGACGAATCATTGGGCGGCGACCTTCATAACCCTTCATGAGCGACGTTAAGGTTTCGGCGTCTGCCGCAAAATAAAAGTGCGCGTTGTTTCGAGCGATGGCACTGATTCCGTTGCTGGTTGTTTGCAACGGTAAATCGGCAACGTCCCGGACTTCCAGCGCATAACGAGAAACCCTCGAAAGCACCAAATCCTTCGGCGTTCCATCCGCCAGGATGCGCCCGTGATCCATCACCACCAGGCGCTCGCAAAGCTTCTCGGCTTCCTCCATGTAATGCGTCGAGAGCAGAATCGTGACTCCGCTAACGCGCCGCAATTCTTCCAGCTTTTGCCAGATTTCCTGTCGCACCTGGGGATCGAGGCCTGTCGTCGGCTCATCCAGGACCAGCAGTCGCGGCCGGTGAAGTAAGGCCCGAGCAATCATCAGACGCCGCTTCATCCCGCCCGAAAGTTGATCGACCCGGGCGTCGGCACGCTGAGTCATCCCGATAAAGTCCAGCAACTCTTCAGTGCGCTGCGACAGCTTCTCGCTTTAGGCATCCGGAAGTAGCTGGCATAGACGAGCAGGTTGCGACGTACATTCAGATCCGGATCCAGGTTGTTGTCTTGCGGCACAACGCCGATCAGTGAGCTGATCTCGCGCGCTTGTTTACGGACGTCGAGGTTTTCGATCGATAATTCGCCGGAAGTTAGCGGCGTGCGGCAGGCAATCATCCGCATTGTCGTCGATTTGCCTGCGCCGTTTGGCCCGAGCAGCCCGAAGGTCTCTCCGCGTCTGACGGTGAATTCGATGCCGTCGACCGCGCGCTGATTTCCGTAAAGCTTTGTGAGATTGCGAGCGACGACGACAGAGGTCAGAGGTCGTTGGTTGACCCGTGCCGGCGGAGGATTGAGGATCAGATGCCAGTTGAGAGTGAAGTTTTCCTTCTGACATCCGACCTCTGATCTCTGACCTCTGGTTTCAGGCTTTGGCCGCGGCTGTCTTTTTCCAATCGGCGAGAAACTGTTCCTGTCCCTTGTCAGTCAGCGGATGCTTTAACAATTGCTGGAAGACCTTGAACGGCATTGTGGCGATGTCTGAACCCATGCGCGCGGCTTCAATCACGTGAATCGGATGTCGCAGGCTGGCCGCCAACACTTCAGTCTTCCATGAATAGTTGTCGTAGATCTCGATGATCTCTTCAAGCAGGCGCAAACCATTGTCGCCAATGTCGTCCAGCCGACCTAAGAAGGGACTGATGAACGAAGCGCCCGCCTTCGCGGCGCAAACTGCCTGGGCGGCTGAGAAGCAAAGCGTCACATTCACTTTAATTCCTTCGTCGTTAAGTATTCGCGTGGCTTCGAGCCCGGTGGTCGTGAGCGGGCACTTGACGACGACGTTCGGCGCGATCTTTACATATTCGCGACCCTGCTTGAGCATCTCGTCACGATCGTTGCTGGTTGTTTCAGCCGAAACCGGCCCCGAGACGAGCTTACAGATTTCAGCGATGTGCTTTTTGAAATCGACGTCGCCTTCCTTCGAGATCAAAGTTGGGTTTGTGGTGACTCCATCGACCAGTCCCAGGGCTGCTGCCTGGCGGATCTCATCGAGATTAGCGGTATCCAGAAAGAATTTCATAAGGCCTCCTGATTTTTTGCGTGGCACTAAATATAAGCGAAACGATCGAGGGATTAACAGTGCGGAGGCTGATGAGCTCCGCTTTTCGTTTTTCGCCCGATATCAGGTTTTACCGAAAGACCATTTCGTATCAATGGCGGATCGCTATGGCTGAAGCATCCTGCGGCTTTCGTGGTCACGCTAATTTCATCGTAGGTTTTCTGCAGCCCAGGCGCTTACTCCTGGCTGACGATATCGGGAGGCGCAATTAAGCCCCATTAATGGGGCTTTTGAAGCTAAGCGTCTTTCATCCCAGGCGTAAACGCCTGGGCTGCGGAAAACGATTCCTAGTTGGGACACTGTCGCTTATCTCCAGGCAACGCGGTGGAATACTGATTGCTTTTGGCGTTGTGCAATCTCTCTCCTCAGTCTCTCTCATACAAGGAGAATCAGCCATGAAAGCCAATCGAAGGAATCGATTCATCGTATCTCTAGCCCTCGCCCTGACCGACTCTGCCGGCAGCCGCCGGCCTGGCCAGCGCACAGGAGTCCAACAACCGTGAGGACCGTCGCGTTCGCCGCGAAGAGCGGAAATGGGACCAAGAATCAGAATGACAACCGGAGCAACGACGAAGCCCAGCAGCGACGTCAGGCCGAAGAGCAACGCCGCAACAACGAACGTCAGGCGCAGGAGCAACGTCGCCAGGGTGACGAACAACGCCAGGCCGAACGGCAGCGTCAGGAGCAACAACGCGCTGAGCAACGACGGCAGTGGGAGCAGCAACGTCAGGAACAGGAACAACGACGGCAGGTCGGAACAGTCTCGCCAGAATCAGGACCAGCAGCGACGGCAAGCCGACGAGCAGAGACGCCTGGCAGAACAGCAACGACGCGAACAGGAACGAAACAACCAGGAACAGTTGAGGCAGCGCAAGCAGGAAGACGGCCGGCAATTCGACCAGGAACGCCGGGCAGAGCAGGATCGCCAGCGCGACTGGCAGCGCCGCCGGAATGACGACCAGAGACGAACCCAGGAGGAGCAACGCGCTAGCCGATGAGCAGCGGCGTGCGGCCGAACGGCAGAAGTCAACTCCAGCGCCGGCAGAATGACGATCAGCGCCGCGATTGGCCAAAGGCAACGCGATGAGAACAATCAGCGAAACACGGCGAGCAGGATCGTTGGGCCAGGGAAACAACAACGATCGGAACCAGCGCTGGTCGGATCAACAGCGGAATGAGTGGCGGCAGCGTGAAGAGCAGGCCTGGCGCCAGCGTCAGATCGATTTCCGCCGCCGTGAAGACGATCGGCAACGTGCCTGGCAACAACGCGCAGCAGTACCTGCAACAGATGCGTCGCGCTGAATCAGTGGCGGTTTCAACAACAGTACTGGGAGCGTCTGCGACAGGATCAGCTGCGGCTCCAGAGCTTCAATTACGTCGACTACGGGGTGCCCAACTATCGATACTCTCGCAACGGCACCTACTACGATGTGAATCAGTACGGCGCGAATATGCTGCAACAGGCCATCAACGACGGCTACGCAGGAAGGCTTCCGGGCCGGACGAGGCCGACCGTCAGGACGGCTGGCAGTATCGATCCCGAAGGCTGCGACGCCTATTCAGGACGCGACCTACGGGTACGACAGTTACTACGTCGATATGGCTGAGTATCAGTATTACTTCCGTGAAGGGTTCCGTCGCGGTTACGAGGATGGTTACTACGGACGTTCTCAGTACGGCACGTTATTCAAACGGCAAGTATGCGATTCTCGGGCAGGTACTTAATGTGATTCTTAATCTCATTCAGCACTAAGCGACTGCACCAGCAAAGTTCGGCAGCAGTTAGATCCAACAGGGCTGGCTTGCTGCCGATTTTTTGCTCGGTGAGCATTTCCGCAGGCCACTCATCAGGTGTCAGAGCGCCGACTACGGTCCGCACGCCTCCGGCGTGCTTCGAATGGCCGCGCAATAGCGAGCACGCCAGACGCGTGCGTACCTATGGAACGGTTTCCGATACGACCTTCGACTGCGGACTCGCATTTCCGGCGGCGTCCACGGCCTTCGACGTAATAGTAGTAGGTCTTTCCGGTCTCGACGTTCTCGTCGGTAAACGTGATCTTGTGTATAGCCTGAGGTGTCAGCTTGGTCCATTCATTTTCAGCGGCAGGTTCGGATCCGTCGAGCGATGGAGGTCATAACCAACCACATCTGGCTCTGAGTTCGCGGTCCAGAACAGAGCGAGACGGCCTAGGGCCGGCTTGGCTGTGGTCAGATCTGGAGCGGCAGGCGCGTAGACATCATGCTGGGACAGTTCGATCTGATTCGAGTCACGGCTTTCGACCGGCTTGCCTTCCGTTCCGAGCGAAACGGTCCTGACAAAATAGTTGTAATTCTCTCCGAACTTTAAATGGTCTTGTCCTGATAATCGTGTGGTGGTGATCGGCTCAGGATTGAGCGGTTTCAGGCTCGGCCGGCGTTTGGGAAGGTCGAAACCCGATAGACGTTATAGCCGAGCAGGTTCACCGGCGGTGGAGCCGTCCATGTTTCTGCGTGGGCGCTTCCCACGTAATCGATGTTCGCCGTTTCGAGTATTCTCTGTTGGTCAGAATAATCCGCGGAGGGCAGCGACTTTCGATGCCGGCGCCATCAGGAAGAAATTCGAGAATGCTGCGCGCTGACCGGCTGAGTTTACGTAGCGGATCGCGTAGCGCAACCTGGCCGGCTCTCCCGCCAGCTCGAGCTTGTCCGTATAACTAAGCGTCGGCGCCGCCCTTTTTGATCTCCTCGTAGGGCACCGAACCGATCAAACGTCGCCCTGGCTTCAAATTCATCTTCGGTCATCGACAGCCGGGCGTTGAGTTTCTCAGCGACGCGATAGACATCGACCCGGCGGATGCTCTGCACACTGCCTTCGCGCGGCGTTGCGCAAGGGCGCCGGCCAGATCAAGGTAATCTCGTTGCCTCGTTGAACTCCGCTCAGCTCCTCGGTGCGCTGTGGAACTCGTTCGATCGGCGGCAGCGGCGGCCGGCGTTTGCCGCAGGTGGGCGCCAGCGAAAGCACGCACAAGCCGAGCAATCAACATTAGATGACGGGCCGCCGACTTGCGCGACATTACTGAAGTATCTGGAGGTGCGGCCACGTTGGTAAGGTTTCGGCGATTAGAGAATGTAGCGGCTGAGGTCCTGGTCCTTGACGGTCTCAGCGAGCATCAGTCTGGACGTAGGCCGCGTCGATCGTTTTGTTCTTTGGTTCGAGGTCAGGTCCTTCAAAACTGATCTCGTCCAGCAGCCGCTCCATGATGGTGTGCAGCCGGCGCGCGCCGATATCTTCAGTTTGCTGGTTTACCTGCGCGGCGAAGTTAGCGACCGCATCGATTGCATCCGGGGTGAAGTCGAGCTTGACGCCTTCCGTCTCCATCAGCGCAAGATACTGCTTGATCAGAGAGTTCTTGGGCTCGACCAGGATGCGCTTGAAGTCGTCGATCGTCAGCGACTCGAGCTCAACGCGAATAGGGAAGCGACCCTGCAGTTCCGGAATCAGGTCCGACGGCTTGGAGACGTGAAACGCGCCGGCGGCGATGAACAGGATGTGATCGGTCCGCACCATCCCGTAGCGAGTGTTGACGGTCGTGCCTTCGACAATCGGCAGAATGTCGCGCTGCACGCCTTCGCGCGAAACGTCGGGCCCGTGGCCTGACTCGCGCCCGGCAATCTTGTCGATTTCGTCGAGGAAGATGATGCCGGACGACTCGACGCGCTCAAGGGCGCCGCGCGCGACTGAGTCCATATCGATCAGGCGTTCCTCCTCCTCCTGCATCAGATACTCCATCGCCTCGTCGACGCGCATCTTGCGTCGCTTGCTGCGACCCTGGAAGAGATTGCCGAGCATGTCCTTCATGTTGATGCCCATCTCTTCGACGCCCATGGGTCCGGCGAGTTCGATCGTGGGGAAGTTCTTCTCGCGCACTTCCATCTCGACCAGGCGATTGTCCAGCTTGCCTGAGCGTAGTTGCGAGCGCAGCTTTTCCCGTGTGCGCGCGAAGTTCTCGTCCTTCGGCTCGGTGTCAGTAACCAGAACGGGCGCGGCCGTTTCAGCCGAGTCGAAGTCGAACATCGGATTGGACGCTGAAGACTTGGGTGGTGGCAGCAGCAGGTCGAGAATGCGCTCCTCAACGTTCAGCTCCGCCTTGTCGGTAATCTCTTCCACCTTTTCCTGCCGGGTCATTTCAACCGCAATTTCGGTGAGGTCGCGAATCATGCTTTCCACGTCGCGGCCCACGTAACCGACTTCAGTGAACTTCGAGGCTTCGACTTTTAGAAACGGGGAATTGGACATGCGGGCCAGGCGGCGGGCGATTTCGGTTTTGCCGACGCCGGTCGATCCGATCATGATGATGTTCTTTGGGATTACGTCAGCCGCCAGATCTGGCGCGAGCTTCTTGCGCCGCACGCGGTTGCGCAGCGCAATGGCCACCGCGCGCTTCGCGGCGTTCTGTCCGACGACGTGCTTATCCAGTTCGGCGACAATCTGCCGCGGCGTCAACTCGTCGAGACGCAGTTCCTGTTCTTCCGTTTCACCTGCGAGGTAGATAACCATTTATTTTGTTGCTTAAGATTGCGCCGAACTGTCGACGCGTCAACTTCTTACGCTCCGCTTTATGCTCAAACTCCGTTACAATTCTTCGACAATGATATTCGAGTTGCTGTAGATGCAGATGTCGGCCGCGATCCGCATGGCTTCCGTGGCAATTTCGCGGGCCGACAGCGTCGTGTTGTTTACCAGGGCGCGGGCGGCGGCCAGAGCATAAGACCCACCGGATCCGATCGCCAGCAATCCGTCGTCCGGAGAAATGACGTCGCCATTTCCGGAAAGCAGGAAGGAATTCTTTTCGTCGGCGACCACCAGCAGCGCTTCCAGGTGCCGGAGAATCTTGTCCGTGCGCCACTCTTTGCTAAGTTCAATGGCGGCGCGATCGAGGTTGCCGTGGTATTGCTCGAGCTTGCCCTCGAACCGTGTCAACAACGAGAAGGCGTCGCCGGTTGCTCCGGCAAAGCCCGCGAGGATCTTGTCGTTATAGAGGCGGCGAACTTTCCTGGCGCTGGCTTTCATCACCGTCTCGCCGACTGTCACCTGGCCATCGCCGGCCATCGCTACGTGGCCATCGCGTCGCACCAGCAAAACGGTTGTGCTACGAACTCTTGGAGAATTTTTCTTGCTCATTAGTGGAAAGAGCACTATAGAAACTGGCCCGAAGATTAGTCAAGCCAGCTACCTGAAAGTGTGCGATACTCGCTGCGCTCGCAGTTTGCGTTATCATACTAAAAAGTCAAAGACGATTACGAAAGCGATGAATTATAAATTGCGGCCGCGTATCGGAATTACGATGCGCCTGGAGCTCGAAACACATCGATTCTACCTGGCGCGGTTTTACAGTGAGGCAGTCGAGGCGGCCGGTGGTTTGCCGGTTCATATTCCGCTGATCCCGAATCGCTGATTTCATTAAGTCGATAATGGCGAATCTCGATGGTTTGCTGTTGCCGGGCAGCGACTCAGATGTCGATCCGCAGCGCTACGGCCACGAGCCGCCATCCACAGACTGGGAAATGTCCACCCGGAAAAGGACGCCACGGATCTGCTGGCGCTGGCCGAAGCGGAAGAGCGCGCCATGCCGGTGTTTGCGATTTGCTTTGGTCTCCAGTCGCTGAACGTTTCGCGCGGCGGCACGTTGATTCAGGACATTGGCAGCCAGCATCCGAACGCGATCAAGCATGAGCAGGGCGCGCCGCGAGACTCGCACGTCGCACCGCGTCAAGGTTCTGGAAGGCAGCATGCTCGGTCAATTGGCCGGCAGCGATAGCGCTGCCGGTTAACAGCCATCATCATCAGGCCGTGGAAACATTGGGAAGGGAACTGGTGGCCACGGCCTGGGCTCCGGACGGTCTAATCGAAGCGGCCGAAGATCCGCGCGGTGATCGCTGGGTGATGGGTGTCCAGTGGCATCCGGAGCTGGCCTGGGAAAGAGATCCTTTGTCGCTCTCGCTCTTCAATCGATTCATCGAAGAGTCCGGAAAATTCGCTTCTCGCCAGTCAAGAGGGCCGTCAGGAGTCTGCTACGGTGTGATTACCGCATCGATTCGATTAGAGCCTGAATACTTCAAACTTGTTCACTGACACACTGAAACTGAACGACCGGGTCGCGCTGGTAACAGGAGGCTCGCGCGGAATCGGCCGCGCGGCGGTTGAATGTTTTGCAAAGCTCGGCGCGCACGTGGTCGTCAATTATGTTTCTGATCAGCAGGCTGCAGAGGCCACCGTTCGTAAAGCTGAAACAGAAGGTGTCGGCGCGTTGGCAGTTAAAGCAGACGTTGCGAAAACGGAAGATGCAAAACGTTTGACCGCGGCGCGACGATTGAGCGGTTTGGGCGTCTGGATTTCCTCGTTTGTAATGCCGGTATTTGGGAAGGCGGTGCGATCGATGAAATGACGGAAGATTCCTGGGATCGCACAATCGAGCTGAACCTGAAAGGCACCTGGACAGCCTGTCACGCGGCGGTGCCAGGCATGAAGAAGCAGGGATTCGGACGGATCGTAATCGTCAGCTCGACCGCAGGACAGCGTGGCGAAGCGAACGTTTCGAACTATGCGGCGTCAAAGGGCGGGCAGATTTCGTTCACCAAGTCGCTGGCAGCAGAGCTTGGGCCGTTTGGCATCAACGTTAATTCGGTCGCGCCTGGGCTGGGTTGATACCGGATATGTGCGCTGACGCGTTTGCAGCCGGGGTTTTCGGAAGCGCTGGAAGCAACAATACCGGTTGGCCGGGTGGCTACGCCCGAGGATATTGGCGTGGCCGATTGTCTTTCTGTGCACCAGAATGGGCCCGGCATATTAACGGCGAGATTTTGAACGTCAATGGCGGCTCCGGTGTTGTGCGGGTGATGAACCTGTACCGCAGGCTGTCCAGCCTGCGGACTTCGTTGGCAAAGAAGTCGCATGAGTTCAACTACAGTCGTAAATGACAAGGAATCAAAACCAATCAAGCTGGGCATCGAACGACTACTGGATGACAAGCGTCGACCTTGCTCAAAGGGCGCCCGGGTTGGGCTTGGTTTGCAACCAGGCGTCCGTCAATCACGACTTTCATCACGCGGCGGATCTCTTTCACCAGCATCCGCAGATCAATCTGACTGCTCTGTTTGGTCCGCAGCATGGCATTCGCGGTGACGTTCAGGACAACATGATCGAGACCGGGCATGCGACTGACCGCGCGACGGGATTGCCGATTTATTCGCTTTATAGTGAAACGCGCGAGCCTTCGGAAGAAATGCTGCGCGAAGTGGACGTGATCGTGGTCGATCTGCAGGACGTGGGCACGCGCATCTACACTTTTGTCTACACTCTGGCGAATTGCATGCGGGCCGCGAAGAAACTCGGTAAGAAAGGTAATCGCCTGCGATCGGCCGAACCCGATTAACGGCGTCGCAGCTGGAAGGCGTTGTGCTTGATCCGGCATTTGCTTCCTTTGTCGGCCAGTTTCCCATCGCCACGCGCCATGGGATGACCTTCTGCGAGTTGGGCCGGATGTTCAACGATGCGTTTGGTATTGGCTGTGATCTCGAATGCGTGACAATGGATGGCTGGTGCGCGCGACTTTTGGTACGATGAAACAGACGGTCCGTGGGTTCTGCCTTCGCCAAACATGCCGACGCTGGACGCGGCCACGGTCTTTCCCGGCACGTGTGCACCTGGAAGGAACCCAGATGTCCGAAGGGAGGGGAACCACCAGGCCGTTCGAGCTGGTTGGCGCGCCTTATATCGATGCCGGATCGATTTGCGCAGGCGCTGAATGGATTGGGCCTGCCCGGCGTCTACTTTCGGTCCTGCGTTTTTCGTGCCGACCTTTCAAAAGCATGGCAGGCGAGGCCTGCGGCGGCGTCCAGATTCATGTTACAAATCGTGAGACGTTTCCAGCCGGCGTTGGCTCGGAATCGCGGTCGTCAAGACAGCTTTCGACATGTACGGCGATCGAGTTCAAATGGAAGAACCCGCCATACGAGTATGAGTACGACAAGAACCCGTTCGACGTGATTGCCGGAACGTCGAAGGTCAGGGAAGCCATCGAGCGCGGCGACTCGCTCGACAGCATCAAAGAGTCATGGCAAGACCCGTCTGGCTGAATTCGCAAGGCTGCGAGGAGATTTTCTCCTTTATTAATATGGTCAGGAGTCGCAAAGCCGACACTTGCGAAAATGCTGGAAAGAATCAAAATAACTGTTGAGACATTACTTTAAGCTGGAATCGGTCGGGAGGGAGATGGTTTGTTAGTTAAAGGGATTGAACGATCAGACGCAGAAACGCCGGGCAGTGCGTGGTTGATCGGGGTTAGCGCCTGGGCGGTGCCGGGACTCGGGCATTTCCTGCAGAAGCGTTGGCTTCGCGGCCTCTTGCTCGGCGGCGCGGTCTGGGCGATGTTTGTGGTTGGGTTACGGCTTGGCGGGCACCTGTTCAAGTTCGAGCGGAAGTGACCAGGGACTTTCAGGTTTACTTCAACTACTGCCGATGAGCGCAAACTTTGGCGCCGGTCTTGCTCTATATATTCTGCTGGTTAACCAACACTGGATTTGCCGAGCAAGCCCAGCGAGTTACCTATGAATACGGTAATACGTTCCTGCTGGTCGCCGGGCTGTTGAATTACCTCGCGATGCTGGATGCCTTTGATATTGCCGCCGGGAGGAAACCGTGAGACACGTTTTCTGGATGGCTTTCTTTGCGGCTTTAACCGGCGTTGTGTTTGGCACCGTTGCTAAGGGAACGGATCGACAAAAGCTCATCTATGGCTTGAAGGTATTTGGTGAGTTTCTGGTCATCGCGTTTATTCTTGGCTGGGTCCTCTACTTCCTCCCCCTTCGGTAGATAATCCTTCATCGCATAGGTTGTCAGGAGATGCGGTTAGTAACAACAGACGCAATCGTGCTGCGCACCTATAATCTGGCTGAATCCGACCGCATTGTAGTTAGTTTGACGCGGGCTGCCGGCCTTGGTCCGGGGCGTGGCCAAGGGCGCCCGCCGCATGAAGAGCCGGTTTGGCGCTGCGCTCGAGCCCTTCACCGTAGTCAGACTGGCTTACCATGAAAAGGAAAATCGCGATCTGGTGTCAATCTCGAGTGCCGAGATTCTGAAATCGCTACTTCGCACTTAATGTAAGACCTGAGGTGGCCGAAGTGCTCGCGTATATGGGGGAGCTAATCAACGAGTTCGCGCCTGCCGCATGAAGCCGACGAGCGACTGTTTCGAATGTTGACGGCGTGTGTTGACGCGCTGGCAGAGCCGGAGGAGCGCCGAGCGGCAACTCACTCGTTATTTCGAGATTTGGCTGTTGCGACTCTCCGGATTGTTTCCGGATCTCCGTTCCTGTGCCGGAATGCGGTACCGAGCTTAACGACGACATCCCCACATTTGTCGATGCCGAGCTCGGTTCGTGGTGTGCTCAATGCCGTTCCCGGGCGCCGTCGGTGTTGTCTGCCACGAGTGCTGGGAACAGTTCGCGCCAGCTTACCAGCTTTCGCCGCTCAATTTTGCCGTGAAAAGGAAACTCACCGACCAGGAAGATATTGTCTTAAGCGCCATCACCCATCGCTTGATTACTCGCGCGATTGACCGTCGCCCTCGTACACTGTTGGCAGCGAATCGTTAAGGTAAAACGTTAATGTCCAGTCGCAGACTAATCGAAAGATATGTGATCAAGACGATCTTTCCTTATGGTCTGGCGGCGCTGGTACTGCTAACGGCAATCCTCTTCGCCCAGCAAACGGGCCGCTATTTCGAATCTGTATTTCGCGGCGTAATGCCGGCTGGCTTTGTTTACGGCCTGGCGCTTTCGCTTTTGCCTGCGGTTTTGGTGTTTACCATCCCGATGTCGATTCTTTGCGGCACGATTATCGGACTTGGCCGCATGAGCAGCGACAGCGAGCTGGTGGCGATGCGCGCGGCCGGTGTGAGTACCTGGCGAACGCTCTGGCCGGCTGCTGGCCATCGGGCTGATAGCCACGGGGGCAACTTGCTACCTCAATCTGAAAGAAGCGCCACGCGCCCAGAAACAGTTGCGCTCGGTGATCCTGCGGAGCGCCTTGTACAAACTGGATTCACCGGTCGAGCCGCGGACGTTTACCAGTGATTTCCCTGGCTATGTGATTTACGTTCGCGACGGCGACAAAATTCACGGACAATGGGGCAGAGTTTTCATTCCAGACTCAGGAGGCCGATCACTCCACCAACCTGATCACCGCTCGAGCCGGAAGAATTGATTCCTCAGCCGATAAATCTGAACTGGTGCTGCAGGACGCCGATGAAGACCAAAGTCCCGCCGCCGGGTGCGCGCGACCAGTCCTACGTAGTTGAACGGCCTGGAACTACTGCGAATCGTTTTCAATACCGGCCGCGCCAGCCTGCTGGAGAAACTGCAAAAGCCTGAAGGCAATCCGGATGAAATGGGCCTGACGGAATTACGTCAACGGGCAGAGCAAACGACTGGAACGGAACAACGCGACGCGCGCATCATCTTTCATAAGCGCCTGGCGTTGGCCATGACGCCGTTTGTTTTTTCGCTCTTCGGCGCGGCTCTGGGCTTAAGGATGCGTCGCGGCAGCCGGGGCTTTGGCATACTGGTCTCGCTACTGATTCTGTTGGTTTATTATCTGGCGACACTCGCCGGCGATCAGTTGGCGCGCGCGGGCACTGTTGCGCCCGTCCTGGGCGCATG